>Ga0255054_10000058_pt1 | contig 50760 bp, 42 predicted proteins | sample JV7_2_23_MG_FD_188634 | JGI IMG/M metagenome (GOLD analysis project Ga0255054, IMG submission 188634) | Seawater microbial communities from Jervis Inlet, British Columbia, Canada - JV7_2_23 | ecosystem: Environmental > Aquatic > Marine > Inlet | place: Canada: British Columbia | collected... | reverse complement strand
CCCAGCAGCACGTAGCCCGTCACTACCACGCCCCAGACCACGAACGCAGCGACCCCACCGATTATCGCACGGCGCCAGGTGAATAGCCTCGACGCGGAGCCCGGGAGCCGGATCGCCCCGCGTTGCACCAATGCGGCGCCGAGGATGATCGGGAATCCCACGAGCAGCAGGACGACCGCGCCCGGCAGGACCCATCCCGGCAGATCGAGCCGGCCGGCCGCGAACTGGACGACCGCAATAACGGCGAGGGCCGAGAGGGCGTAGAGCCCGATCACGCCGAGCGGACCCGCTGGCCGCTTCACCCACTCGGGGCCGGCGGCCTGCGGTATCAACGCGTCCGCGAACGCCGCCGCGGTGGGAAACCGGTCCGCCGGGGCCTTGGCCAGCACGCGAGTGAGCGCCTGGTCCAGTTCCTCGGAAACAGTCTCCCGAACCACCCTGAGAGACGGCGGCGTTTCGCTCAGCCGCTTGGCGATGATGGCCTGCGCCGTCGGCCCCGTGTGCGGCGGCTCCCCCGCGAGCATCTCGTACAGCACGCAACCCAGGCTGTAGAGATCGGAGCGGCCGTCGACTTGCCCCTCCCCCGCCGCTTGCTCGGGGCTCATGTAGAGCGGTGTCCCGATCGCCAGGCCCGTTGCCGTCAGCTTCTCCCCGCCCGCCGCGGTTATCGCCCGGGCGATGCCGAAGTCGGCGACCATGGCATGCCCACTCTCGAGCATGATGTTCTCGGGCTTGATGTCGCGGTGCACGACGTCGTGGCTGTGGGCGTAGCTCAATGCATCCGACACGTCACGGGCGATCTGGAGCGCATCGTCGAGCGGGAGCTGCTGCTCCCTATCCAGCCGGTCCCGCAGGGATTCGCCCTCTACGTAGGGCATCACGTAGTAGAGGACCCCGTTGGCCTCGCCCGAGTCATAGAGCGACAGGATGTGGGAGTGGTGCAGCCGGGCGGCGGTCTCGATCTCGCGCAGGAACCGCTCGGCGCCGAGGGCTGCGGCAAGCTCGGGCTCGAGGACCTTGATGGCCACCTGGCGGCGGTGCTTCAGGTCTTCGGCGAGATAGACCGTCGCCATGCCGCCGCGGCCCAGCTCTCGCCGGACTGCATAGCGGTCCGCAAGAGCGGACCGGAGGCGGTCGGGCGCTTCCGCCATGGGTCAATTCCTATCGGGAGGGTCCCATTAACCTGGCCCATCCCTGACGCGAAAGCAAAGAGCGCAGTCCTTAACCTCGTCAACCATCATCCCCGCCTATTGTGGCGGGACGATGCCCGACACAGTTTGTTTAGATTGTGCGCTCCTCCCATCCCCGGCCCGATGAGGGCCTGGCCCGGCGGCTATCGGCCCTCCTGAGGCTTAGCGCCGAAACCGCCGCGGCCCTCGACGAACAGGAGATCTGCGATCGCGTCGTGCACGGCCTGCGCGACGAGTCGCTGGGCTACCACTTCGTGGGTCTGTTCCTGGTCGACGAAGCGACCGGCGATCGGGTCATGCGCGCTGCCGTCGGGTGGCAGGACACCTCGGCGGGCTGGCGCGTGCCCAAGGGCGAGGGTCTGAGCGCGCGGGCCCTGAAGGACGGCCGGCTCCACTACACTCCCGACGTCACCCAGGAACCGCTCTACATACCGGGCCTTTCCACGGGCTCCGAGGTGGACGTCCCCCTCGTGATCGACGGCGAGCCCAAGGGCGTGCTCGTGGTCGAGAGCGAGGAGCCCGAGGCGTTCGCCAAAGAGGACATGGACATCCTCACGGCTGCCGCCACACAGGCGAGCATTGCCATCGCGCGTGCCCGCCTCGTGGAGAGCCAGCGGCAGTTGCTGGCGGCCGAGCGCCGGCGCGCTGACGAGCAGGAGGCGCTGCTCGAGACGATGGCCGACCTCTCCGCGGAGCTCGAGCTGTCCAAGCTGCTCGAAGCGGTGCTGCGCCGGGCGGTCAGCCTGTTGGGGGTGAGCGGCGGTGAGCTCGCCATCTACGACGAGGCGGCGCACGAGCTCGAGATCGTCGCCAACCACAACACGGGACAGGTATCGACCGGCACGCGCCTGGCGGTGGGCGAAGGCGCCATGGGTCACGTGGCAGAGACGCGCGAGCCCCTCATCATCTCGGACTACGAGGAGTGGTCGGGCCGTTCCTCCCGCTACGCCAAGGTGGAGGCGCATGCGGCGGTCGTGCTACCGCTGGTGGTCGGTGGCCGGCTCGTCGGCGCCATCGACTTCTGGCACGCCGACCGTGACCGCCACTTCGGACCCGAGGACCTGCGCCTCCTCAACCTGTTCGCCACGCAGGCCGCCGTCGCCATCGAGAACGCGCGGCTGTACACCTCGGCTCGGCGGCAGCAGCAGTACTTCGCGGAGCTGGTGCGCAACAACCCGGTCGCAATAGTGACACTCGACCCGCAGCACAACGTCGTCTCCATCAACCCGGCGTTCGAGAAGCTGTACGGCTACACCGAGCAGGAGGTGATCGGTCAGAACCTGGACGACCTGATCACCACCGAGGAGACGCGGGCCCAGGCGGTCGCGTACACCCAGGAGGCATCGGACCACGCGGTACACGGCATCGGGCAGCGCCGCCGCAAGGACGGCAGCCTCGTGGACGTCGAGGTGCTGGCCGTTCCGGTGGACCTGGACGGCGAGCGCGTGGGGCTGATGGGGCTGTACCACGACGTCAGCGAGCTGCTGCGCGCGCGGCAGGGCGCCGAGGACGCAAACAGCGCCAAGAGTCAGTTCCTGGCGAACATGAGCCACGAGTTGAGGACGCCGCTCAACGCCATCATCGGCTACAGCGAGATGCTGCAGGAGGACGCCGAGGACGCGGGCCAGCAGGCGTTCGTCCCCGATCTCGAGAGGATTCACTCCGCCGGCAAGCACCTGCTGGCGCTGATCAACGACATCCTCGACCTGTCGAAGATCGAGGCCGGCAAGATGGAACTGTACCGCGAGGACTTCGAGGTCGAGGCGATGGTGCGCGACGTGGCGACTACGGTGCGGCCGCTGATCGAGAAGAACTCCAACCGGCTGGAACTCGTGTTCGGCGCTGACCTCGGCACGATGCATTCCGATCTCACCCGCACCCGCCAGATCCTGCTCAACCTCTTGTCGAACGCCTGCAAGTTCACGGAGAACGGCACCATCACTCTGGAGGTGAGTCGGAGCGACGTGATGGAGTTCCGCGTCGCGGATACCGGAATCGGCATGACTGCGGAGCAGCTCGAGCGGCTGTTCGAGGCGTTCTCCCAGGCCGACATCACCACGGCGAGCAAGTACGGCGGCACCGGACTGGGACTGGCCATCAGCCGGCGCTTCTGTCAGATGATGGGCGGCGACATCGAGGTCGCGAGCGAGCCCGGCAAGGGATCAGCGTTCACGGTGCGACTCCCCGTGAGCGTGCCGCAGGAGGCGGAGCAGCCGGAGCTGGTGGGCGAGGGCGGCGACGGCCACGCCGGGACGGTGCTGGTCATAGACGACGATCCTGCCGTGCGCGATCTCATGGTGCGGTTCCTGGGCAAGGAGGGCTATCGCGTGTTGCCTGCGGCCGATGGTGAAGCCGGCATCGCGCTCGCCCGCGACGCACGGCCCGACGTCATCACGCTGGACGTCATGATGCCGGGAATGGACGGATGGGGCGTGCTCACGACGCTCAAGGCGGACCCAACACTGGCCGAGATCCCGGTCGTGATGCTCTCGGTCGTGGACGACAAGAACATGGGCTTCTCGCTGGGCGCCTCGGAGTACCTCACCAAGCCGATCGATCGGAGCAGGCTCACGGCCATCCTGGCCAAGTACGGCCGCGACGGACATCAGGGATCGGTACTCGTAGTCGAGGACGACAGGGCCACCAGGTCCATGCTCAAGCGCTCGCTCGAGGGAAGCGGGTGGCAGGTGACCGAGGCATCCAATGGACGCGTGGCGCTGGAACGCGTGGCCGAAGGGTGCCCCGATCTCGTACTGCTCGACCTCATGATGCCCGAAATGGACGGCTTCGAGTTCCTGGAGGAGTTCCGGGGCGCTGCGGGATGTCCGACGGTGCCGGTCGTAGTCCTCACGGCGATGGAGCTCAGCGAGCAGGACAGGCGCCGGCTCAACGGCGGCGTCGAGCGGATAGTGGAGAAGGGGGCGTACGGCAGGGAGCAGCTGTTGGCGGAGGTGCGCGAGCTCGTAGCGGCGCACTCGGCGGGAGCGAGGCCATGAGCGACCCGAACCGGTCAGGAAAAGCCGTGACCGGCGCTGACACGTCTCCGGCCAAGATGCGGTCCGCGCTGCTCGGCCTGAGCACCCGCATCGCCGAGGCGCAAGACGAGACCGAGGTCTGTCGCAGCGTGGTGGAGGGACTGTGCCGCGTTGAGTTCGGCTTCGACGGAGTGGGTCTCTTCCTGGCGGGAACCGAATCGTTCTCACCCGCGCTGCGGGCCAGCGCAGGGAAGTTCGGCGCCAGCGAAGGCCAGGTCTCGGAGCTGAAGCTCCCCCTGCAGGTGGGGCAGAGCGCCATCGGTGAGCTCGTGGTGCAGCGCGAGCGCAGCAGGGCGTTCGGCAAGGGTGATCTCGAGATCCTGGGGGCGGCCGCCAACCAGGCCAGCATAGCCATCGGACGGGCCAGGCTGCTCGAGTCCGAGCGGGCGCGAATCACCGAGCAGCGGGCCCTGCTCGACACGCTAGCCGACCTATCCAGCGAATTGGAGCTGGACAAGCTGCTCCAGGCGGTGCTGGAGCGAGCGGTATCGCTCCTCGGGGTCACGGGCGGTGAGCTCGCCGTGTTCGACGAGGCCGCCGAGCAGCTCGTGATCGTGGCGAGCCACAACCTGGGCGAGGACTCCACCGGCGCGCACATGAACCTCGGCGAGGGAGCGATGGGTCATGTCGCTCTCACTCACGAGCCACTGATCATCCCCAACTACCAGGTGTGGGAGGGGCGCTCCCCACAATACACCCACGACACCGTGCAGACGGTCATGGTCGTACCGCTCCTCATCGGCACCAGGCTGGTGGGCGCCATTGCGAGCGTCCACTCCGACCCCTCTCGCAAGTTCGGCGAGGCCGATCTCCGACTGCTGAACCTGTTTGCGGCACAGGCGGCCATCGCGATCGAGAATGCCCGCCTGTTCGCGGCGGAGCGGCGCAGCGCCGAGGAACAGAGAGCCCTGCTCGACACGATGCAGGACCTCTCAGGTGAGTTGGAGCTCGCGAAGGTGCTGCAGCGGGTGCTCGAGCGCGCGGCCGCGTTGCTCAATGTCACGGGAGCCGAAGTGGCTACGTACGACGAGGCCGCGGAGGACCTCGTGATAGCCGCGAGCCACAACATGGGCTGGGATGCCATCGGAAACCGCATGGCTCTGGGAGAGGGGGCGATGGGTCAGGTGGCGCAGACCCACGAACCCCTGATCATCCCCCGCTACCAGGAATGGGGCGGTCGCTCGTCCCAGTACACCCAGACAACAGTGCAGACCGTCATGGTGGCGCCGCTCGTGATTGGTAACAGACTGGTGGGTGCGATCGCCGCGGTGCACTCAGATCCCGACCGGGAGTTCGGTCCCGAGGATCTCCGGCTGTTGCAGCTGTTCGCTCCCCAGGCCGCGATCGCGATCGAGAACGCCCGCCTGTTCTCCACCGCCCGGCGGTACGTCGAAGACATAGTGCTGAACAATCCGGTCGCGATCGTGAACCTCGACCTCGACGTGAACATCACCTCCTGTAATCCGGCGTTCGAGAAGCTGTTCGGTTACAGCGCGGAGGAGGTGATAGGCCGCAACCTCGACGACCTGGTCACGACCGAGGAGACCCGGGCCGAGGCCGAAGCTTACTCCGAGCAGATGCTCGCCGGCCGCAGGACGACCGGCATTGGGCAGCGACGTCGTAAGGACGGCTCGCTCGTGGACGTGGAGGTGTTCTCGATCCCGGTCATCGTTGGCGGAGCGCGCGCCGGAATGATGGCCATGTATCATGACATTACGGAGCTCCTCGACGCGCGCCGCACAGCCGAGGAGGCCAGCCACTCGAAAAGCCGCTTCCTCGCCAACACGAGCCACGAGCTCAGGACCCCGCTCAACGCCATCATCGGCTACAGCGAGATGCTGCTGGAGGACGCCGAGGAGGGGGGCGACGCGGAGTCCGCCTCTGACCTGCAAAAGATCCGCGCTGCCGGGCGACACCTGCTCTCACTGATCAACGACATCCTCGATCTCTCCAAGATCGAGGCTGGCAGGATGGAGCTGGACCTGGAGACGTTCGGAGTGTGCGAGACGATCAACGACGTGGCTACCACGGTGCACCCGCTGGTCGAGGAGAACGCCAACCGGCTCGAGGTTGACTGTTCGGAGGACCTCGGGTCGATCCACGCCGACGCGAAGCGCGTCAGGCAGGTGTTGTTGAACCTGGTGTCGAACGCGAGCAAGTTCACCGAAAAGGGCGTGATCACGATCGACGCCGCTCGCGAGGGCAACGGCGATGGCGACTGGCTCGTGTTGCGCGTGAGCGACTCGGGTATCGGGATGACTCCCGATCAGGTGGCCCGACTGTTCAAGCCGTTCTCTCAGGCAGACGCGGCGACCAGCACCAAGTACGGCGGTACCGGTCTGGGACTCGCCATATCCAGGCGTCTGTGTCAGATGATGGGAGGAGACGTCTCGGTGGAGAGCGAGCAGGGCCATGGCTCCACGTTCACGGTGCGCCTCCCGGCCGTAGTGCCTGAGCGGGGAGCCCACTAGCAGTGCCTCGTTCCTCCACCGCGCGCAGGCGTACCGATCCCGACAAGAGCGCGGCCGCCCACCGGCAGGCTGCCCTGCTGCGCCTCAGCACGGAGATAGCCGCAGCCCAGGACGAAGAGGGTATCTACCGCTCGGTAGTGAACGGCCTGCACGACGAGGCCCTGGGGTACAACTTCCTGGGCGTCTTCCTGCTCGACTCCGAGACCGGCGATCGCGTGCTCCAGGCGAGCGTCGGCTGGCCGGACGTGCCGCCGGACTGGCGCGTGCACCGCGGCGAGGGCCTCAGCGAACAGGCCCTGCTGGACGGCGAGCTGCACTACACGCCCGACGTCACGCGAGAGAGCAAGTACCTCCCCAGCCTGAGCACCGGCTCCGAGCTGGACGTGCCGCTCCGGGTGGACGGCCAGACCATTGGCGTGCTGGTGGTCGAGAGCGCCGAGCCCAACGCGTTCGGCGACGAGGATTTCGAAATCCTCACGGCGGCGGCCAACCAGGCCAGCATCGCGGTAGGCCGGGCCCGGCTCCTGGCTGCGGAGCGGCAACGCGCTGACGAGCACAAGGCCCTGCTCGACACCATGGCCGTCCTCTCGGCCGAGCTCGAGCTGTCGCGCGTGCTGCAGGCGGTCCTGGAGCGGGCTGTGAGCCTGTTGGGCGTGACGGGCGGAGAGGTCGCGATATACGAGGAGCAGGCACAGGAGCTCGTCGTGGTCGCGAGCCAGGACATCGGCAAGGACTCCACGGGTACGCGGCTCAAGCCGGGCGAGGGAGCGATGGGAACCGTTGCCCGGACCCACGAGCCGATCATCATCCCGTCATACGCGGAGTGGCTGGGCCGCTCGACCAAGTACTCGGACGTCACGATTCACTCGGTGATGGCCGCCCCGCTCCTGATCGGACGCAGGCTCGTGGGAGCCATCGCCACCGTACACTCGGATCCGGCGCGCGTGTTCGGCCCCGAGGACATGCGCCTGCTCAACCTGTTCGCGCCCCAGGCGGCGATCGCGATCGAGAACGCGCGGCTCTACACCGAAGCGCAGCGCCAGAAGCAGTATTTCGAGGAGCTGCTCCAGAACAGCCCGGTGGCGATCGTCACGCTCGACCGCGAATACCGCATCGTCAGCTGCAATCCCAACTTCGAGAAGTTGTTCGGCTACTCCAGCAGCGAGGCGGTCGGGCGGAACCTGGACGAGCTGATCACGACCGAAGTCACGCGCTCGGAGGCGGAGCAGTACACGCGGGATGCGCTGGATCGCGCGGTCCACGGAATCGGCCGACGGCGCCGCAAGGACGGAACACTGGTAGATGTGGAGGTGCTGGGGGTTCCCGTGATGGTGGACGGCGAGCGCGTGGGACTCATGGGCCTGTACCACGACATCACCGAGCTGCTCAGGGCGCGCCAGCAGGCGGAGTCCGCCAACAGCGCCAAGAGCCAGTTTCTGGCCAGCATGAGTCACGAGCTCAGGACCCCGCTCAACGCGATCATCGGTTACAGCGAGATGCTGCAGGAGGAGGCGGAGGACCTGGGACACGCCGAGTTCGGCGGGGATTTGCAGAAGATCCACACCGCCGGCCGGCACCTGCTTTCGCTGATCAACAACGTCCTGGATCTCTCCAAGATCGAGGCCGGCCGGATGGAGCTGCACCTGGAGGAGTTCGATACCAACGCGATGCTCGATGACGTGGTGACGACCGTGCGCCCCCTCGTGGACAAGAACTCCAACCGCCTGCAAGTCGAGCGGGCCGAAAGCCTGGGGAGCATGCGCGCCGACCTGACCAAGGTGCGGCAGATGCTGCTGAACCTGCTCTCCAACGCCTGCAAGTTCACGGAGAACGGAGCGATAACTCTGACGGCCGAGCGCGGGGAGGACGGCGGGCGGGAGATGGTCACGTTCTCCGTCACCGATACCGGGATCGGCATGACACCCGAGCAGATGGAGCGGCTGTTCGAGGCGTTCTCGCAGGCGGAGGCGTCCACGACCAGCAAGTACGGCGGGACCGGACTGGGGCTCGCAATCACGCGCAGGTTCTGCGACATGATGGGGGGAGATGTGCAGGTCGTCAGTGCGCCCGGAGAGGGCTCGACATTCACGATCCGCTTGCCGGCGGCCGTAGCGGCCGCGCCGGCGGCGTAGAGGGAGGAGCGCGATGGCCAGGATCCTCTTGGTCGAGGACAACGAAATGAACCGCGACATGCTGTCGCGGCGGCTCGAGCGCAAGGGATTCGAGATCGCCGTGGCCGTGGACGGGCGGGAAGGCGTGGAGATGGCCAAGACGGGCGAGTACGACCTCATCCTGATGGACATGAGCCTGCCGGAGATCGACGGCTGGGAGGCGACCCGGCAGCTCCGCGCCGCGCCCGACACCGGGCGCACGCCGATCATTGCTCTCACGGCGCACGCCATGGCGGGCGATCGGGAGAAGGCGCTCGAAGCCGGCTGCGACGACTACGACACGAAGCCGATCGAGCTGGACCGTCTGCTATCCAAGATCAACGCCCTGCTGGAGAACAGCGCGTGACCGTCGGCACGGATCCCGACACTCCGCTCTCTCGCGACGCGGTCAGCGGGCTGCGGCACGAGCTGCGCACGCCGGTCAATCACATCATGGGCTACGCCGAGATGCTGCTCGAGGATCTCGGACCCGACCACTCCGAGCGCCGCACCGCACTCGAGGAAGCGGTCGGCGCCGCACGAGACGTGCTCTCGCTGGTCAGTGTCTCACTTCCGGCCGGCCGCACCGAGGTCGCGCAGGGCGAGGTCGCCGCGCTGTACGAGTCGCTGCGGGAGCCGCAGCAGCGCATTCTCCGGGCGCTCACGCCGCTCCTGGGCGACGGCGCCGACGCGGGGGACGAGTTCGTCGCCGACCTGAAGAAGATCCTGAACGCCGCCGAGCGATTGGTGAGCGCGCCGGCGTCCGCGCCCGCCGAGACGAAGGAGGCTGCGGCGCCGACGAGTGACTCGGAAGATGCCCGGGCGCGGATTCTCGTCGTGGACGACGTCGAGGACAATCGCGAAGTGCTGCGCAGACGGCTCAAGCGCGAGGGCTACACCGCGGACTGCGCAGACGACGGCTACACCGCACTCGAGATGATCGGCCGGCAGCCCTACGACCTCGTCCTGCTCGACATGCTGATGCCGGGCATCGATGGATACGAGGTTCTTGGACGGCTCAAGGAGTCGCCGGCCACGCGGGACATTCCCGTGATCATGATCTCCGCCCTCGACGAGCTCGAGAAGATCGCGAGCTGTATCGAGCGGGGCGCCGAGGACTACCTCCCCAAACCCTTCGACCCCGTGTTGCTGCGCGCCCGCATCACGGCGTGCCTGGAGAAGAAGCGCCTGCGTGACAAGGAGGTCGAGTACCTCAGGCAGGTGGGCCGGGTGATCGAGGCGGCTACCGCGGTCGAAACCGGCGGCTACGAATCAGGTACGCTGGCCGAGGTGGCGAGCCGGAGCGACGAGCTCGGGCGGCTGGCGCGGGTGTTCGACGGCATGGCGGCCGAGGTGCGCTCGCGCGAGGAGAGGCTGCGGCAGCGGATCGACGATCTCAAGGCGGAGGTCTCGGCGGCGCGCGGCGCCAAGCGCCCCAGCGGCGCGGAACTCGACTTCGCCAGCCTCGGCACCGGAAAGCGGTTCGCCGGCCGCTACGAAGTGATCGAGACAGTGGGCGCCGGCGCGATGGGCATGGTCTATCGCACCAAGGACCTCGAGCTGGACGAGGAGGTCGCCATCAAGACGGTGAAGCCCGAGCTAGTGGTAGACGACACCGCGGTGGAGCGGTTCAAGGACGAGATCCGGCTGGCCCGCAGGATCTCGCACCGGAACGTCGTCCGCACGCACGACTTCGGCGAGTGGCAGGGCGTCTACTACCTCACGATGGAGTACGTCGAGGGTGTCACCGTGCGGGACCTGCTGGACACCCGCGGGCAGCTCGGGGTATCGCCCACGATGGCCATCGCGACGCAGCTGGCCGCGGCCCTGGTGGTGGCGCACGAGCAGGGAGTCATCCACCGCGACATCAAGCCGCAGAATCTCCTGCTGGACTCGGGCGGCGTGCTCAAGGTGATGGACTTCGGCGTGGCGCGGCTGGCGGAGCGAACCAGCGGCATCACCGAGACAGGCCTGGTAGTGGGCACGCCCGCGTACATGTCTCCGGAGCAGCTGCTGACCGATTCCGATCTCGACCCGCGCAGCGACCTCTGGGCGGTCGGCGTGGTGCTGTACGAGTGCCTCACCGGGAAGCTGCCGTTCACGGCCAGCACGCCCGTTGCCCTGATCGCCAAGGTGCTGAACGAGACGCCCCCCACGCCGGCGGAGCTCAATGGGGAGGTGCCCGAGACGCTTTCGGCCCTGGTAGTCGAGCTCCTGGCCAAGCGACCCGAGGACCGGCCCGGCTCGGCGCAGGAGCTCGAGGAGCGGCTCGGCAGGCTGGGCTAGCCTCTCCCGGCGCGAATCAGAAGGCCCCGGCCACCCATTGGGTGACCGGGGCCGGTGCGTTCGCGGGATGCTTTCCTACTGCAGTATTGCGACCGGATACGAGAAGCCGGCCGAGAACATCCAGGTACGGCTCTTGACGGTCTCGTCCGGAGAGTCCAATGCCAAGTTCGTGAGTCCCAGGTCGTAGAGCACGTCCACGAAGACCGTTGCTGGCCCCGCGTTGATACCCAGCCCGCCACCAAACATCAGGCTCCACAGCGTGTTCTTGCGCTCGACCACCACGGCCGGGTCGTCGCAGTCGAACGAAGCTTCGATTCCACTGACGGTCCCAGAGACGGTACACCCGACCTCGAACTCGATAGCCGGGCCTCCCATGATCCGGATCGCCACCGAGGAGCCCACCGGGTACCTGCCCTTGAGCAGGAGCGGTACCTGTATGTACGCCCCGTTCAAGTTGGCATCGACGCCGGTCGAAACGGAGTTGAACCCCTGCTGCGTGTACAGCCCGTCGATCTCGATCCCGAAGAACTCGTGCAGGTCCAGCGCCACCACCACGCCGGCGTGGAACCCGGTCTTCGAGTTGATCTCTTCCCCCGGCGGCGGCGGGCTCCAGCTAACCGTGGACAGGTTGAGGCCGCCCCTCAAGCCGAGCCCGATGGACTTCGACTGCGCCTCGACCTGGCTGGCGCACAGCGTTCCGACCGCCACGACCGCGAGCACGGCCACTATCTGCTTCCTCATGGTCCCCCCCTTCCCTGCGTTGTGCTACGCCACTATTGCCGTCGCGCCTCCGGGCGCACCTGCCACAGCACGTTGATGATCTTCCACTCGCCCTTCCACTCGGCGAGGTGCATGTAGTCGATCCAGTCGCTCGCGTCCACGCGCGCCGACGCCGTGCCCTCGTAGATGTCCAGGATCGTGACGTCGGTGCGCACCTGGTCCGCCGGTGTCCGGGTGCCGTACCCCGCGCCGGTGGCCTCCACGAGCTGCTGCGCTGTCATGTTCCGGAGCCCCGTGTCCCCGGTCTGCGGATTCACACCCACGATGCGCTTGGCCAACTCCGGATGGAGCGCTCGCTCCATGCGCGCCGCGTCGCCCGCGTACCAGCCCTCGATGTAGTCCAGGGCCGCCTGCCGGACGGCGGCGGAATCGGCCGCCGTCTGCGCCTGCGCGACGGCCGACAGGCCCAGCGCCGCCACCGCGACCAGAATCATCATCCTCTTCACAGCTCACCCCCCAGTTGGTCGGTTCCCAAAGCCGGATCTCGCACGCCGGGATTATGCGGGCGGGACCTGAGCCCGCTAGCTATACAATCCAGACCGGAGAGGGGTTGCACCGGTCTGCCGTCCTCGGGGAGGCCGGCTCCGGCGGCCCCCCCTCCCCTACTCGGGGAGGACCTTGAAAACCTGGTCGTGCGGGCGGGCGCGGTCCACCACCTGGATCGCGATCTCGTTTCCCACGCCGGCCCGCTCGACCTTCTTGTGGTCCACCTCCATCGAGGTCACGCGCTCGGTGAAGTCCGTCGTGTGGCCGACGAAGTGGATCTCGTCGCCGACCGCGACCTCCCCTTCGGTCACCTTGACTACCGCGACGCTGGGTCCCTTGAAGAAGTGCGTCACCGACCCAATGAGCTCTTCAGCCATTTTCGCCCCCGGTTTGGCCCTGCGGTGCGCCCGTCCCAGATGCGCCCGCGTCAGGAAATATCACCGCCGCGGCGCGTGACCCGCCAGGGCGCCGGCGGGGGGCGGGGTGCAATTGCCCAGCCGAGGGGACATCTTTCTGTCGTAACCCATTCCGGCGGAGCCAAACCGCGACGGGTGATGCGATGACGACCGTGTTCTACCACCGCACTATGATCGCCGAGGCGCGCTCCATAGTGACCAAGGGGTTCGTGGACGAGGACTGGGACTTTGGTCTCCGGGACGTGCAAACCGGTGAGGACGCCCTGGTCACGGGCGTGTGGCTCGCCGACCGGCCCCTCGGGCGGGACGAGAACATCCCGGGCGACGCGGTGGTCGAGGTGACCGCCGACCTCACCGACGAGGAGCTCGCGCCCTTCGAGCTCGCCGGCATGCTGTGGGATGCCCGTCTCTGGGTGGCGCCGGCGGAACTCATCAACTCCCGCTCCAAGATGCGCATACTCGAGGTGGACCCCCGCACGTCGTGGTTCCACGATGCGATCAACGAAGAGGACGAGCCGGGAGGCTGAGGACGGGACGATGGCACTCGACATCCGGCACGACGAGGCAGGCAGCCGGTTCGTGGCCACGGTGGACGGCCACGAGGCCTACGTTGCCTATCGCACCGTGGACGACAAGACGCTCGAGTACCGCCGCACATTCGTACCCACGGAGCTGCGCGGCCAGGGGCTCGCCGCGAAGCTGGTGGCCCACGCCCTGGGCTACGCGCGCGAGCACGGATTCAGCGTGATCCCAACCTGCTCGTACGTCCGCTCCTACCTGGACCGCAACCCCGAATTCCAGGATCTCACGGCTGCCTGAGACCGCCCCGCCGATCTTGGCTTGCGACGCACAACTAGCTAGTTTGCGTGGTTCTTATGGCTGATATCTCGCTTTCGAGCAGCAAGACCCTCCTCATCGCCGGGACGGCGAACCGCCCCCTGGCCGAGGAGCTGGCGCAGGAGCTGGAACAGCCCCTGTGCCAGGTCACCATTCGCCGGTTCGCGGATGGCGAGATTTTCGTCAAGATCGACGAGAACGTGCGGGGGCAGGATGTGTTCATCGTCCAGCCCACGAACCCGCCGGCAGAGAACCTGCTGGAGCTGTTGATCCTGATCGATGCTGCGAAGCGGGCGAGCGCGGCGCGGATCACCGCCGTGATTCCGTACTTCGGGTACGGGCGGCAGGACCGCAAGGACCAGCCGCGGGTGGCGATCAGCGCGAAGCTGATGGCCAACGTCATCGCCACGGCCGGAGCGGACCGGGTGCTCGGACTGGACTTCCACCAGCACCAGCTGCAGGGGTTCTTCGACATCCCGGTCGACCACCTGTACGCTGCACCGGTGCTGGTGCAGCACTACAGGGAGAAGCGGCTGCGTGAGCCGGTGATCGTGGCCCCCGACGTCGGGGCGGCCAAGATGGCCCGCGGGTTCGCCAAGCGGCTCGACGGCTCGCTGGCCATCATCGACAAGCGACGGCCGTCGGCGAACATCGCGGAGGTCGTCAACGTGGTCGGCGAGGTGGAGGGGCGCGACTGCCTCCTCGTGGACGACATGATCGACACGGCAGGGACGATGGCCGAGGGGATCGGGGCTCTCAAGCGGCTGGGGGCGCGCGCCGTGTACTGTTGCGCGTCGCACGCGCTGCTCTCGGGGCCGGCGGTGGACCGGCTGGCCGCGTCCGAAGTGACCGAGGTGGCGGTGACCAATACGATTGCGATACCGGACGACCGGAAGTTCGACCGGTTGAAGATTCTGTCGGCCGCCCCGCTATTCGCGAAGGCGATTCGATTCACGCACAGCGACCAATCGGTCAGCTCGCTTTTCGGCTGACCGCGCTGCAGGAGAGGGAACAGAGGACACGATGGCTGAGACAGTTACACTGACCGCTGAGCGCCGCCAGGAGACCGGCACGGGCGCCGCACGCAAGATACGGCAGGCCGGCAAGATCCCGGCGGTCATCTACGGGCGCGGGCGCGAGCCCGAGGCCCTGATGGTCCCGCAGGCCGAGGCGGAGAAGGTCCTGAAAGAGTCCGGCGGAGGCTCGACCCTCATCGAGCTTTCGGTGGATGGGAAGCCGATCCGCACGCTGATTCGTGAGATCCAGCGGCACCCGACGCGCAAGAACGTGACCCACCTGGACTTCCTGGAGGTCCACGCCGGCGAGAAGATCAAGCTCGCGGTGCCGGTCCACCTGGTCGGCTCGCCCGACGGCGTGCGCAACGCCGGCGGCGTGCTGGAGCAGTTCCTCCGCGAGATCGAGATCGAGGTGCTCCCGCGGAACATCCCCGAGCATATCGAACTGGACGTCACCGATCTCAGGGTCGGCCGCTCGCTCCACGTGTCCGACCTCTCGGTCGAGAACGCGGAACTGCTCGTGGAAGCGGATACCACGGTATGCACGGTCGTACCGCCGCGAGTAGAGGAGGAGCCGGTGGTGGAGGTCGCGGAGGAGGAGGGGGTCGCGGAGCCCGAGCTCATCCGGAAGGCGAAGGACGAGGAGGGGGAGGCCACAGAGGAGTCCGAGGGCGAGACGCCCGCGGAGTAGCTTCTGCGCGCCATCGTCGCGCTCGGCAATCTCGGCCCGCGGTACGCGGTCACACGGCACAATGCGGGCTTCCTGTTGGCCGACGTGCTGCGCGAGCAGTGGGAGCTCCCCAGGTTTCGCCGCTCGGGCAACGCCCTCGTTACCGAGGGCGCGGTGGGCGGCGAGCGGTTCGTGCTGCTCAAGCCGCAGACCTACATGAACCTGAGCGGCGATGCGGTGGCCCCTCTGCTGGCATCGCCCGAGTTCGATCCCACCCGCGATCTGTTGGTCCTGGTCGACGACATCGCGCTGCCGCTGGACACGTTTCGGCTGAGGGCGCGAGGATCGTCAGGCGGCCATAACGGCCTGGAGAGCGTCGAGGCCGCCCTGGAATCGACCGAATACGCGCGGCTCAGGATTGGCGTGGGACCGTTGCCGGAGGACGAGGACGACCAGGCCGAGTTCGTGACGTCCAACTTCGAGCCTGAGGAGTTGACGACGCTGGCCGATCTGTTGCCCGATCTGGTGGACGCCGTGGAGTGCTGGATCACGGAGGGCATCAAAGTCGCAATGAACCGATTCAACCGACGAGGAACCCAAGAGTGAGCCAATTCCTGTATCTCCCCAATTCCGCCATCGGGGCGGGTGTCGTGGGGCTGGTGATCGCCTGGCTGATCTACATCTACGTCCGCCGGCAGCCCGCCGGGAGCGACCGGATGCGGGAGATTCAGGAGATGATCCAGACCGGGGCGATGGCATTCATGAAGCGGGAGTACTCGTACCTGATCCCCTTCCTGATCGTCGTCGCGGCCCTGTTGGGCGTCGTCATCGGCTGGTCGACGGCGATCGCGTACCTGTTCGGCGGGGTGTGCTCCATCCTCGCCGGGTTCTTCGGCATGCAGGCGGCCACACGCGCCAATGCGCGCACCAGCGAGGCGGCACGCGCCAAGGGACAGGAGATGGCGCTCCGCGTGGCCTTCAACGGCGGCGCCGTGATGGGCCTCGCCGTGGCGAGCCTCGGACTGCTCGGCATCGGGATCGTGATCCGGGCGTTCCTCGGTTCCCCGGAGGCCGATGAGGGGTGGAAGGCGTTCAGCGAGATCGTCACCGGATTCGCAATGGGCGCCTCGTCCATCGCCCTGTTCGCCCGCGTGGGCGGCGGGATCTACACGAAGGCCGCCGACGTGGGTGCGGACCTGGTCGGCAAGGTGGAGGCCGGCATTCCGGAGGACGACCCCCGGAACCCCGCCACGATCGCCGACAACGTGGGCGACAACGTGGGCGACGTGGCCGGCATGGGCGCCGACATCTTCGAGAGCTACGTGGGCGCGATCATCGCCACGATCGCGATCGCGGCGACCAGCCCCGCAATCGCGGACCGGATGGCCGCCACGGCCCTGCCCCTCATGTACACACTGTCCGGCCTCGGCGCGAGCATCGTCGCCATCGCGCTGTTCCGAGTCCTCGAGCGCTTCAGCCCGGCGGGGGCGCTGCGTTGGACCACGTTCATAGCCGCCGGTCTGTTCCTGACTGCGGCGTACTTCATCACCCAGCGGGTGGACATCGGCGTGACGCTCGCCAACGGCAACCCGAGTCCGATGGGGCCGTTCTGGGCGGTCGTGGTCGGCACGCTGGCGGGGATCCTCATCGGGCTCTCCACCGAGTGGTACACGGCGGCCAAGCCCGTCCGCACGATCGCCGACGCCTCACTCACCGGCCCTGCCACCAACATCATCGCCGGCCTGGCCGTGGGGATGCGCTCCGTCACGATCCCGCTGCTCGTGATCTGCGGCGCGATCTACATCGCGTACACGATGTCGGACCTCTACGGCATCGGCATCGCCGCGGTCGGGATGCTCGCCACCGTGGGCGTCACGATGTCGGTGGACGCCTACGGCCCCATCGCCGACAACGCGGGCGGCATCAGCGAGATGAGCGGCCTGGGACCCGAGGTCCGCAAGATCACCGACGGGCTCGACGCCCTGGGCAACACCACCGCCGCCATCGGAAAGGGCTTCGCCATCGGTTCGGCGGCTCTCACCGCTCTGGCGCTGTTCACCGCCTACGCCAACGCCGTGACTCCGGCGGGCGCGCCGCCGATCATGCTCAACATCTCCAATCCCAAGGTCGTGATCGGCATCTTCCTGGGCGGCATCCTGCCGTTCCTGGTGGCCGCGATGACCCTGACTGCGGTGGGTCGCGCGGCCGAGGGAATGGTGCAGGAGGTGCGGCGTCAGTTCCGCGAGATCACCGGCCTCATGGAGGGCAAGGCCAAGCCCGACAGCGCCCGCTGCGTGGACATCTCCACCAAGGCGGCGCTCAGGGAGATGATCGTGCCGGGGCTCACTGCCATTGTAGCTCCCGTGCTGGTCGGCAAGCTCCTCGGCATCGAGACGCTGGGCGGGATGCTGGCCGGCGCCACGGTGACGGGCGTGTTGCTCGCGCTCTTCATGGCCAACTCGGGCGGCGCATGGGACAACGCCAAGAAGTACATCGAAGGCGGCGCTCTCGGGGGCAAGGGCTCCGACCCACACAAGGCTGCAGTCGTGGGCGACACCGTGGGCGATCCGTTCAAGGACACGAGCGGCCCCAGCATGAACATCCTCATCAAGCTGATGAGTGTGGTGAGCCTGGTGCTGGCACCGTGGTTTATCGCATAACGGCCGCCCTGCACCCCGCCCCTCCGGGGGAACGAGGAACGGGAAAGGGGGAAGGGTACGACTCCCCCTTCCCCCTTCCCCCTTCCCTCTTCTCCATCACTTGAAATGCTACGCCTCGGCATCATCGGCCTCCCAAACGTGGGGAAATCCACCCTCTTCAACGCCCTCACCCGGGGCGCCGCCGCCGCCTCGAACTACCCCTTCTGCACGGTCGAGCCGAACGTCGGCGCCGTGCCGATTCCCGACGAGCGCGTGGAGCGCCTCGCCGCCGCCGTGGGCCAGGACAACGTGGTGCACGCCACGGTGGAGTTCCTCGACATCGCCGGCCTGGTCGAGGGCGCCAGCAAGGGCGAAGGACTGGGCAACCAGTTCCTGGGCCACATACGGGGCGTGGACGCCGTGGTGCACGTGGTGCGCTGCTTCGACGACCCCGACGTCACACACGTGACCGGCGCGGTGGATCCGGTGCGGGACCACGACATCGTGACCACCGAGTTGGCGCTCGCCGACTTGGCCGTGGTCGAGCGCCGCCTGGAGCGCGTGGTGAAGCTCGCCCGCTCCGGGGACAAGGAAGCCCAGGTCGAAGAGGCGCTGCTCGAGCGAGTGGTCTCTGCTCTCGACGGGGGTCGCGGCGCCCGCGAAGCGGTGAGCGACGAGCACGACGCAGCGACGCTGGCGGGGCTGGGACTCCTGACGCTCAAGCCGGTACTCTACGCCGCCAACGTCAGCGAAGACGATCTCTCCGCCGAGCAGGTGGCCGCGGTCGACGCCCTGCGCAGCGCGGTGCGCGAGCACTCGGAAGAAGCGGAGGTGGTGGTGTTCTCGGCGCGGTTCGAGGCGGAGTTGGAGGAACTCGATCCCGCTGAGCGCAGCGAGTTCCTCGAGGCGGCGGGCTTGAAGGAGCCCGGGTTCCAGCGTCTCATCGCCGCGAGCTACAGATTGCTGGACCTGATCACGTTCTTCACCGTGGTGGGCGACAAGGAGGTGCACGCCTGGACCGTACGGCGCGGCGCCACCGCGTACGTGGCCGCCGGAGTGATCCACACCGACTTTCAGCAGGGGTTCATCCGGGCGGAAGCGATCGACGTGGATCGGTTCATAGAGGCGGGCTCGTACAAGGTCGCCAGGGAGCGGGCGCTGCTGCGGAGCGAGGGCAAGGACTACGTGGTCCAGGACGGCGAAGTGCTGCTGTTTCGGTTCAACGTCTAGCCGCCCCGTTCCCCGTTCCCCCTTTCCCGATAGATCGAAACCCAGTACCTTCCGCGCTCACAAATCACCTACTCCGCCCGGCACTGGGCGGGGTCAAACAGTCCAAAGGATGGTGCCATGACCCGCCCGTACGAGCTGGTCTACATCTTCGACAGCGCGCTGGAAGAGACGCAGATCAACGAGCGTCTCGAGCGCTTCCACTCACTGCTCAAGAGCCCCGAGACGCCTGAGCCCATCACGTCGACGAACCACTGGGGCAAGCGCTCGCTCGCCTACTCCATTCAGGGCAAGTCCGTCGGCTACTACGTCGTGGTGCAGTTCGACACGCAGCCGGACGCGTTGGGCGAGCTGGAGCGCCAACTGAAGCTGGACGAGTCGGTGCTGCGCTACCTCATAGTGCTGAACGATGGACCGGCGCCCGTGCCCCCGAGACCGGATCAGGGCCCGCCCGACAAGAAGAGCGCGGGCACTGACAAGGGCCCGACCGACAAGAGCGCGGCGACTGATGAAAGCCCCGCCGACAAGACCGCGGCGACTGATGAAAGCCCCGCCGACAAGCGCGCGGCCGCTGATGAGAGCCCGGCCGACAAGAGCGCGGCGACTGATGAAAGCCCCGCCGACAAGAGCCCGGCCACTGATGAGAGCCCAGCCGCCGACGATGCCGCAGGCGTGAGCGCGTCCGCGGAGAAAGCTGAGGAGGACCGATGAGGCGCCCCCGCAAGACTTGCTCGGTGTGTGAGTCCGGCGTCCGCGTCGTGGACTACAAGGACGAGCGCACTCTCTCCCGCTTCCTCACGGACCGCGGGAAGATCATTCCGGCGCGGCTCTCCGGGATGTGCGCCCGGCACCAGCGTCAGCTTGCCCGCGCGATCAAACGCGCCCGGCATTTGGCCCTGATGCCGTTCCTCCGCGGCCACTCGCGCTGAGGAATGTCGCCGTCCGAGCAAGCGCCGCGGGGCGGGCTCGGGCGACTGGTAGCGGGCACCATCGCCCTGGCCCTAGTGGCCCCGGTGGCGGTGGTAGCCTTGCCTCTGGCCGTCCTGCTGGCCGTCACCCCGCAGCGCACCCGAGCGGAGCTGGTCACCACCGGGATCGCGGGCGGGTTCAGCGCCTGGTGGCTGCTGGCCCCCGGCCAGCTGCCGGACCAGATGCTGCGCGCGGCGGCGGTTCTGGCGACTGCCGGGTTCGTGGTGTTCACCCTGCGGACCGGACTCCCGTTCATCTACCGCGCCCTGGTGTCTCTTGCCGGCGCGATGGTCGGAGTCTCGGCTCTGCTGCTGACATTGGGCACTTCGTGGGGCGAGCTGCGCTGGTGGGCGGCAACTCGGTCGGGGCTGGGCACGCGGTCCCTCATGGGGATGCTGTGGTCGCGAGTGCCCACCACCGAATCGGGGGATACGGCCTCACCCGCTCTCACGCAGCTCCAGGAGTCGCTGGGCACCATGGTCCAGCTGACGGCCGACTTCCTGCCGGCCATCACGGCGCTGGAGCTGTTGGCGGGACTGGGTCTCGCGACTGCCATCTACCAGCGCGTGGCGCGGCAGCCGCGCGGCCGGCCGCTGGGCCGATTTCGGGATTTCCGGTTCTCGGAGCATCTCGGCTGGGCGCTGGTGCTGCCGTTGATCGCGATCTTGGTGCCCAAGCTGGTGGCGGCGAAGGCGGTGGCGGCAAACCTGCTGTTGCTCGGCGCCGTGTTGTACGCCGTGCGGGGAGCAGCCGTCGCGGTGTTTGCGCTGCACGCTTTCGGGGCCGGGGGGTTCTTCCTGCAGCTGTTCCTGATGGTGATCCTCGTGTTGATGTTGCCCTTCGTCCTCGGCGGTGCCATTCTGTTGGGCGTGTTGGACGGCGGGCTGGACCTCAGACGGCGGTGGAGGAACGCCGCCGCCAGGTGAGCGAACGATGGATGTGATCCTCAGAAAGACGATAGATAACGTCGGCGAAGCCGGCGAGATCGTGAAGGTGAAGGACGGCTACGCGCGGAACTACCTGATCCCCCGCGGCATGGCCTATCTGGCTACCGAAGACAACCGGCGGCGCGCCGAGGCCGAGGCAGCCCGCCGCGCGGGGAAGGTCGCTTCCGACCGGGCTGACGCAGAGGCCCTGGCGGCGCGGCTGGAGACCCTCGAGCTTCACTTCAACGCGAAGGCGGGCGAGGGAGACAAGCTGTTCGGGTCCATCACCTCCGGGGACATCGCCGAGCAGGTGGCCGCCCAGGGTTACACGATCGACAAGCGGTTGATCGAGCTCGAGGAGCCGATCAAGATGATCGGCATCTACAAGGTGCAGATCCGCCTGCATCCCGAGGTCCGGGCGGAGCTCAGGGTCTGGGTCGTGAAAGAAGAGTGAGCGAAACGGCGATCGGGATTACCTACCTCGACGGCCCGCGCCTCAGGCGGGTCCTCCTCGCGGCAGCCGATTGGGTGGACGCGGGGCGGGAAGAGTTGAATCGCATCAACGTCTTCCCCGTGCCCGACGGCGACACCGGCACCAACTTCACGATGACATTCCGCGCGGCCGCCGAGGGCGTGCGTGCCCTGAACGGTGATGCCAAGCTGCCCGACGTCACCCACGCGATGGCCCAGGCCTGCGTGTTCGGTGCGCGCGGCAACTCGGGCATGCTCCTTTCGCAGTTCCTGCTCGGCTTCCGCGAGTCCCTGGGTAACCTCAAGACGGCGGAGGCGACAGACGTCGCCCGCGCGATGCGGTGCGGCGCCGATCATCTCTACCGCTCCCTGGACGAGCCGGTGGAGGGGACGATCCTCACCGTCACCCGCGACGTCGCCGAGGCCGCCGAGTGGGCCGCCGGGCGCACGCACAACCTCCAGGAGATGATGCGGCACGTGATGCGCCGCGCGGAGGTGTCCCTCAGGCGCACCCCCGAACTTCTGGCGGTGCTCAAGGAGGCCGGCGTCGTGGACGCGGGCGGCAAGGCGTTCGTCCGCGTGCTCGAAGGATGCGTCCGGGTCATCGAGGGAGACCCGATCCTCGCCGCCACCGAGCCGATCCAGTACACGGTGCCTGACGCCGCGGCCATAGCCCAAGTGGCGGCCGACCGGGATTACGGCTACTGCACCGAGGTGCTGGTGCGGGGCGGCGGGCTCCCGCCCAGCACCGAGATCCGCGGCGCGCTCAGGAAGCTGGGCGGCTCGATCGTGGTGCTGGCCACCGAGGATCTCCTCAAGGTCCACATACACACGGACACGCCGCAGGCGGTGTTCGATCTGGCCGAGACGTGGGGCACGATCCAGACCACGAAGGCCGACGACATGCGCGAGCAGCACAAGGAGCTGCACGAGGCGCGCCGCCGCGTCGGCGTCGTGGTGGATTCCTCCTGTGACCTGCCTGACGACCTCGTGGACGCCCACGGGATGGTCGTCGTGCCGCTGCAGGTGATTGCCGGGAACGACACATACCAGGACCGGCTGGAGATCGGGGGCGCCGAGTTGTACGACCGCATGCGCCAGAACGGGGAGATCTTCACGACCTCCCAACCCCCTCCCGGCGCGTTCGTACGTGCGTTCGAGGACGCCCTGTCCAGCTCGGACCACGTGATCGCGCTGTTTGTGGCAAGCGCGCTCTCCGGCACCCTGGCCTCGGCCGAGGCCGCGAGCCGCGCGCGCGAACAGAGCGAGACGGTCACGATCGTGGATTCGCGGTCGGCCTCCTACGGCCTCGGGATGCTCGCGCTCAAGGCAGCGGAGCTGATCGAAGCCGGGTGGGAGCTGCCGGCCATCACGCGGGAGCTGGAGCGGGTGCGCAACCAGTCCGGCGCTCTATTCACTGTAGACATCTTCGACAACCTGTTGCGCTCGGGACGGGTGAGTCGCGGACGTGCCTGGCTCGGCGGCCTGCTCGACATCAAGCCCATCCTGGAGGTGAATCAGGAGGGCCGCGTCGTGCCGCTGGACCGCGTCCGCGGCCGCGAGGCTCTGGTGCCGCGCGTGATGTCGCACATGGAGCGGAGGCTCAAGCCAAAGCCCCAATCCCTCAGGATTGCCGTGGCGCACGCCGGCGTGCCCGAGCTTGCCGAGAGCATCCGCGACGAGCTGGTGCAACGCTTCAACCCGCGCGAGTGCTTCGTGAGCCCGGTGACCGCGGCTCTCGGCGTACACGTCGGTCCCGGCGCCTGGGGCATCTTCTACCAGGTCGAGGATTGACGACCGCCAAGTCCCCCGACACGACAATTGCCAAGGAGGCGCGCCGCGACCTCGAACTCGCCGTGTCCGCGCTGGAGGAGCACAAGGCGCTCGACATCGTCGTGCTCGATCTGCGCAGGATCAGCGACGTGGCCGACTTCTTCGTCATCGCGACCGGATCGTCGGACGTGCACGTCCGCACCCTCGCCGAGGTCGTGCTGGATGCGGTCGAGGGAGCGGGGCGTACGCCGCACCACGTCGAGGGCGTATCCGCGGGACGCTGGGCGCTGCTCGACTTCGTGGACGTGGTGATCCACCTGTTTCATCCCACGCTCAGGCAGTACTACCAGCTGGAGCGCCTCTGGTCCGATGCGCCGGTCGTGGCGGCAGGTTCCGCCGGGTGACTGCGGCGGCCGCGCGCGTCTTGCGAGCCCATCCAAGCACCCCTAGCTTGCCCCAGTGCTGCAGCGCCCCACCCTCCTGATCGTCCTCGCTGGCCTGGTGGCCTGCGACTCCGGACAGCGCTCCAACCCCGTGCGAGAGGCGTTGGCCCAGGCGCGCCCCGTGGCGGACAGCGGCGCGTCGATCACGTTCCGGTTCCCGGCAACGGCGGGCCGCGACGCCAGGCTGTACCGCCTTCCCGAGCTCGAAGAGGTGGCGTGGCGCTTCGAGGCCGGCAGCGAGCCCGTGGCAGCGTCGGTCGGCTTCGCGGGCGACGATGACCTGGTCTACGTGCTGAACGTGCGCGACGAGCTCCTGGCGCTGGACCTCGCCAGCGGCCGCACGCGCGTGGTGGACACCAGCGTGGCTGCCGCGGCGCTGGGACCCACCGGCACCCCGTTCGTCGTGCACCACGACGGCTCCGTGGCCCGGATCAGTCAGCGCTCGGCGGTAGCCTGGTCGGGCGGGTTCGGCACCGTGCCGACGGCGCTGTGGGGAGCCGCCCGCGAGCGGCTCGTGGCGGTTGTTACCGGCGAAGAGGGCCGCACGCTCACGTTGCTGGCCGACGGTCAGCCCCCGGTCACGCAGCGGCTTCCGGTCGGGGACGTCGCCGTGTCACGGTGGGGCGACGTGGCGGGGGTGGCCACCGACAGCGGCCTGGTACTGCTGGACCCCACCGGCTCATCGCCGCGCCGATTCGTGGAGCTGCGCAACATACCGCAGCGGGTCGCGTTCTCAGCCTCGGGTCACCAAGCGTACGTAGTGGGAGCCTGGGGCACGCTCGTGGCCGTCGATCGCTTCGGACTCACGCTGCAGGACTCCCTGGCGCTGCCCGGCGCCGCGCACAGCCTCCGGGTAGACCCATTCGGCCAGCTTCTGCTCGTCGAGGCCGAGCTCGGAGACGTGATCTGGGCCGTCGACGTCGTGAATTGGCGGCTGGTGGGGACGCTCGAGGGCGAGTGGGACGCAGAGCTTCCGGCCATCGCGCCGGACGGTACTGTTCTGCTGCGCCGCGGGGATCAGGTGGTCGCGCTCGCCGACGAAGTGCTCACACCGGTGGGACGAACCCAGGACGAGGAGGGCGACCGCTGGCTCCTCATGGCCTGGGACCCGCGGCGCCCGGGGTTGGAGTTCGCCGCGACGCCGGGCACCCCGGACGCTGCAGAGGAGAGCCAACTCATCTACGTGCAGGTGAGCAGCACGAGCAACCAGGACTGGGCAGTGAATCTGGCCACGAACCTGCGCCGCGCAGGCATGCAGGCCACCGTGCTGAACCCGCGCACGATCGACGAGCCCTACCGCGTGGTGCTGGGCCCCTACCCCACCCGTGATGAGGCCGAGTCCACCGGACGATCGCTGGGCCTGCCGTTCTGGATCTTCGCGCTGGACACGGCGACCACAATCCCATGACGCCGCGGGACCTCCCCAGGTCTCAGTTCCTCGCGGCCGTCACCGAGCTGGTTGCACCGGCCAGCGTCGTCGCGCTGGTCCCGCTCGGCACGGACGAACCCAACCCCGATTTGCCGTGGGAAATAGCGCGCCGCGTGGCGCGTGCCGGCCGGCGTGTGGCCCTCGTGGACCTCGGCCTGGAGCGGCCCCTGCTGGCCACCCCCGAGGAGGACCCGGACGAGGGGATCGCTGACGCCCTCCTGTTTGGCGCCTCGCTGCAGCGCGTGGCGGCGGAGCAGGACGTGAAGGGGCTGTTCTACGTCGGCGTCGGCACGCCGCCCGCGAACGCCGCAGATGTGTGGAGCCACGAGCGGTGGCGGCGCCTGGCGCGCGGGTTCGCCAATGAGGGTGCACTCCTGCTGCTGGCGCTGCCGCCCGATGGTCTCGAGCACCTCGGCGTCGAGCCGGACTGGGTCATTGGACTGGCCACCGGTGAACGCGGCGACCACTCTGCGAGCCACCCCGCATTGGAAGCGCACCGCGCCGCTGGGAAGTCGGTGACTCTCGTGCTCGACGACGCGGCGCCCGCAGCCGCGAACCGACCCACCCCCTCGAGGGCCCGAAGACCCGTGGCGACCAGGCGGGTGCGACCCCGGCGGCGGCGGCCGTGGGTCCTCGCCGGCATCGGTGCGGCAGGGGTCGCGGCGGCCGGCGCCCTACTGCTCCTCCCGGGCGAAGGAAGCGGCTCGGCCCCGGCGCCCACCAGCGCTCCGTTCACCCCGGCGGTGACCGCGAATGCAGCGACCACGGCGGTGCCGGAAGACGACTCGCTCTACTACGCGGTTCAGGTTGCCGCCTTCGCGAGCATGCAGTCCGCGCTGGAGCGCGGGCGGGACTTCGAACGCGCCGGCTGGACAGTCACAGTGACCCCGGTCCGCCTCGGCGCTCGGGGCACGTGGCACCGGCTGGTGGTGGGAGCGCTGCCCGATCCGGCCGAGGCAGGTCGGGCGCTCACGCGGCTGTGGCGCTCTGGCCTCGTGGACCAGCCCAACGGCACGATCCTCAGGACCCCGCACACGATCCAGGTTGCAAGCGCCGGACATTTGGCCGCAGCCGCCCAGACCCGGGAGGGGCTACGTGCGCGCGGTGTGCCAGCGTACATTGTGGAGGCGCCCGACGGGTCGGTGAGGCTCTTCGTGGGCGCGTTCGAAACCCCTCAGCAGGCGCGTCTGGCGGACTCCATCCTCAGGGCCGCGGACATCGAGGGCACACTCGTACCACGGGCAGGGAAAGCGCGATGAGACTCACCCGGCTCGAGCTGTCGGGATTCAAGTCGTTTGCCGACGGTGTGGACCTCGAGTTCGAGGACGGCATCACGGCCATCGTCGGACCCAACGGCTGCGGCAAGTCGAACATCTCCGACGCCGTCCGCTGGGTGCTGGGCGAGCAGCGGGCCCGCCTGCTGCGCAGCGCACGCATGGAAGAGGTCATCTTCCAGGGGTCGGCGAAGCGGCGTCCCATCAACGTCGCCGACGTTTCACTCGTCTTCGACAACTCCGACGGGGTGCTCCCGATCTCGTACCACGAGGTCGTGGTCACGCGCAGGATCTCACGCAGCGGCCAGAGTGACTACCTGCTGAACCAGTCGCCCGTGCGGCTGCGTGACGTGCAGGACCTGCTGCGCGGATCCGGCCTGGGCAGCGACGCCGGGGTCGTCATCGAAGCGCAGATGATCGACCGCCTCCTGTCCGACCGCACCGAGGAGCGGCGTTCCCTGTTCGAAGAGGCGGCCGGCATCGGCCTCTACCGCGACCGCAAGGCGGGCACCGAGCGGCGGCTCGAGCGCACCGCCGCCGATCTCCAGCGCCTCGATGACCTGATCAGCGAAGTGCAGACGCAGGTGCGCAGCCTGGCGCGGCAGCGCGGCAAGGCCGAGCGGCACCACAAGTTCACGGCCGACCGGTTCGCCATCGTGCTGACGCTCGCGCGGAAGGACCTCGCCGAATTCGAGCGGCGCAACGCGGACCTCGAGCGGCGGCGGGAGGACCTCAGGGTCCGCATCCCCGCCGAGAGAGAGCGGGTCGCGAGCGGCGAGCGGCAGCGGGAGACCCTGGTGCAGGAGCGCGCGGCCGCCGAGGCACGCCGCACCGACCTCGAGCGGCGGCTCGCCACCACGCGCGTCGAGTCGGAGCGGTTGGAGGGCGATCTCAAGATCGCCGGCCAGCGCCTGGAGCACGCCAGCGAGCGCCGCTCGCGCGCCCAGGAGGAGCGGGCCGAAGCCGATACCCGCGCGATCCAGGCCGAGCGGGAGCTGGAAGCGGCGGCCGCGGAGCGGGAGTCCGCCGTCGCGGCGCGCAACTCCGTGCAGACCGAGCTGGACCTGCGGTCGGCCAGCGAAGGCGAAGCCCGCGAGCGCCTGGGCCAGCAGCGCCAGCGCGTGCGCGACATCGAGAGCTCCCTGCAGCGGGAGGCGGAGGCCCTGCGCGCGCTGGCCGGCGAGCGCACCGCGCTGGAGCAGGACCTGGAAGAGCTGCGGCGGCAGGACACCGATTCCCGGGCCCGGCTCCAGGAGGGGCGGAGCGAGCACGATTCGGCGCTGCGGGAGCTGGACGCGGCCCGCTCGGCGCACGGCGAGCGCGAGCGCGAGGAGCGAGAGGCCACGGCCGGTTTGGAGCGATCGCGGCACAGCCTGGCCGCGGCGCGTGAGCACGAGGCTGCCCTGAGGGCCGAGCGGCGCGAATTGGACGAGGCGATCGCGCAGCTCGGGGCGCGCAAGGAGGCCCTGGCGGAGCTCGAGCGCCGGCGCGAGGGACTCGCGCCCGCCGCCCAGGCGCTCCTGTCCGCCCGCGAGCAGTTCGGGGAGGGCGCGATCCTGGGCCCGCTGAGCGACTTCCTCAGCGTTCCGGCCGAGCGAGCGACGCTGGCCGAGCACCTGCTCGCCGACTGGCTCCACGCCGTGCTGGTGCGTGACGACCAGGTCGTAGAGCAGGTCCGGCAGTGGCATGGAACGGCGCAGCCCGGGCCGATCGTGCTGCTGCCGGTGGAGTCGGGTCCGCAGCGGACCGGCGGCGGCGCCGCACCGGTACCCGAGCTCGAGGCGGTCGAACCCGCCGCAAGCTGGGTCGCGGCGCTGCTCGAGGGCAGCGAGGCCCTGGACGACGGAGGCAACCTGATCCGCCGGGCGAGCGGAGCGGTGTACCTGCCCGGCAGCGACGGTTCCGGACCACTCAGCCGGCGCGCAGAACTGGACCAGCTCGCACGCCAGCTTGACGACGCGGACCACCAGCTGGCCCAGCTCACCCAGCGCACCCAGGTCGCGGCGGCCGACCACCAGCGCGCCGAGGAGGAGCTGGAGACGGCCACCGAGCGCAGCACGAAGGCGCGCAGCGCCCTGCGGGACGCGCAGGGGGCGAGCGACGAGGCGAGCCGGCGTTTGCACCGCGCCGAGCGTGAGCGCACGGACGCCGAGCAGAGCGTGAGCCGTCTGGGCGACCGGGTCGCGGAGCGGGAGGCCCGACTGCAGACCGTGACCGAGGAGCTGGCTGCCGGTCAGGATGCCCGGTCCCGGCTGGCGGAAGACCTCGAACGGCAGCAGGCCGCCCTGGGCGACCTCGAGTCGGCTCAGGAGGCCGCGCGCGAGCGCCGGGTCCACTGGCAGGTCGAGGAGGCCCAGGTATCCGCGCGGGAGCAGGCCGCGCTCGAGCGAGAGGCGCGGGCGAAGGCAGACCTCGAGGAGGCAAGCTCCGCGGGCGCGCGGCTCGAGCGGGAGCTGGTCGAGATTCAGGAGAGCACCGAGGAGCTCACCCGGCAGCGCGGCGAGTGGGGCGACACGCTGGCTGAGCAGCGCATCGCGGTTCAGGAGATGCAGGATGCCGCGCAGGCGGCGGAGACCGCCGTGCAGAGGGCCGGCGAGGCTCTCACCGCCGAGGAGCAATCCCTCGACGAGGCGCGGCGGGAGGCGGAGCGCCTGGGCGAGGAGCTGCACCGCCTGGAGCTCGAGCTCACCGAGGCCGGCGGGCGCCGCCAGGCGCTCGTCGAGCGTGTCGAGGCCGAGTGGCACAAGCCCATCGACACGCTGCTCGCCGATGCGCCCGAGGTGGAGGGCGACACGGCCGAGCTCAGGGCGCAGGCCGAGCGGCTCGAGCATCAGCTGGAGAGCATCGGTCCGGTCAACCCGCTGGCGGTGCAGGAGCACGCCGAAGAGAGGACGCGGGTGGAGTTCCTGGAGGGTCAGCGCGAGGACGTTGTGCAGGCGCGCAACTCGCTGATCCAGGCGCTGCGCGAGATCGACCAGACGGCCCGCGAGATGTTCCTGGAGACGTTCTCGGCCGTACGAGAGAATTTCCACTCTGTGTTCCAGACGCTGTTCGAAGGCGGCGAGTGCGACGTGCGGCTGGCAGACGAGGGCGACCCGCTCGAGAGCGAGATCGTGATTCAGGCGGCGCCGCGGGGCAAGCGGATCCAGCGCATCCACCTGCTCTCTACGGGCGAGCGGGCGCTGGTGGCCATTTCACTCCTGTTCTCCATCTACCTCACCAAGCCCGCGCCTTTCTGCCTGCTGGACGAGGTGGACGCGCCGCTGGACGATTCCAACGTCATGCGGTTCGTGCGCTTGCTCGAGGAGTTCAAGTCCGACACCCAGTTCATCGTGATCACGCACAACCCGCGCACGATGCAGCTTGCCGACGCGGTCTACGGAGTCACGATGCAGGAGCCCGGCGTATCCACGATCGTCGGAGTTCGCCTGGGGGCGCACGAGCACAGCGGCGCTTGAGGCGACTCACACTCGCGATCGCTGCGCTCGGCCTCCTCGCTGCGAGGGCCGAGGCCCAGCAGCCCACGGTGTCGCCCGCGCTGCAGCGGCTCCTGCAACGGGACACCGTCGTCACGACATGGTTCTTCGGCGCCCGCGATCGTTCGCTCGACGAGACCAGAGCAGCAGTGTCAGGGCTGGGCGGCAGGGTTCGCCGGTCGAGCCGCTGGCTGCACGCGGTCTCGGCGGTGGTGTCCACGGCCGACCTCCGGCGCGCTAGCACGAGCCGCGAGTTCCGCCACCTGCAGCCGGTGGCGCGCTTCAGAGGCCGGCCCGAAGAGCCCAGAGCGGTTCCCTACCTCGCACCTCCGGCCGTGGCGGCGGCCAACCTGGATTCGCTCTACGGACCCTCCGCGGCGCCGCTGCGCCAGCTCGACCTGTTCCCACTGGCGGATCAGGGGATTCGCGGCAGCGGCGTGACTATAGGCGTGCTGGACACCGGATTCGAGACCGGAAACCCGGCGTTCGACTCGGCCACGGTCATCGCACAGTGGGACTTCGTGTTCGATGATTCCACGGTAGCCAACGAGCCAGCCGACGTCCCCAGCGCCTCGCAGCACGGCACTGGGACCTGGTCGCTGCTCGCGGCCAACCTGCCCACGCAGATCATCGGCGTCGCGCCCGAGGCCGACTACATACTCCTCAAGACAGAGGACGTCCGCTCCGAGACCCGGGTCGAGGAGGACAACTGGGTTGCGGCGCTCGAGTGGGCCGACTCGATCGGGGTGGACGTGGTCTCCTCGAGCGTGGGCTACCTCGACTTCGACGACGGGTTCAGCTACGCGCCCGAGGACCTGAACGGCGACGTGGCGGTCACGACGGTGGCGGCCGACTCGGCCGCGGCGCGGGGCATCCTCGTCGTCGCAGCCATGGGCAACGAGGGCCCGGGCTTCCGCACCATGATCACGCCGGCGGACGGCGACTCGGTTCTCTCGGCGGGAGCGGTGGACACGCTCGGCGTCATCGCGTCGTTCAGCTCGCGCGGACCGACGGCCGACGGTCGCCTCAAACCCGACCTCGTAGCCGCCGGGGTCGACGTGTTCGTGGTGGATCCGCTTTCGGGCTCGGGCTTCTCGCGGGTGAACGGCACTTCGTTCTCGACCCCGCTCCTCGCCGGAGCCGCCGCGCTGGTGCGGCAGCTCCACCCGACGCTCGCACCGATCGACCTGATCGATGCGCTGCGGCTCAGCGGCAGCAATCGCGCCGCGCCGGACTCCACCCGCGGCTGGGGGGTCCCCGACGGCGCCGCCGCCGCGTACTTCCCGCGCGGCATCGTGGTCACCGACCCCGAAGACACGCTGCTCAACACCGTGACCCCCACGTTCGTCTGGAACGTGCCGGAGGTTGCGCCGGTGGCGCGGCCGCTCAGCTACAGACTCAGGGTCGCCACCGACACCACATTCTCGTTCGTTGTGCTCGATACGGTCATGCCGGATACGGTATTCACGTGGACCGAGATACTGCACCCCGACGAGCGGTTCGTGTTCACCATCACCGTGATGTCCGTCGACTCGGTCACCCTCACCACGCCTCCGAGCGACGAGTTCATCGTGCCGGAGTGGGCCACGCTGCTCACGCTCAACGACCCCGCGGGCACGACGACGAGGGAGCTGCGGCCGCTGTTCGACTGGTCCTCGCCACTGGCCGTCGCGCCACCGGGCCCGTACGAGTACGACATCGCGATCTACCGCGAAGACAACGGCCAACTGGAGCTGGAGCAGAGCGGGCTCACCGAGAGCGAGTACCGGCCGCCGCGCGATCTCGAGTTCAACACTCCATACCGCTGGGAGGTGGTTTCCCACCTCGAGGGCGACAACGCCGTCACCAGGAGTGAGGGCACGTTCATCATCATCGACGACTCCGTGCCATCGGTGACGCTGCTGTTCCAGAACTTCCCGAACCCGTTCCCGAACCTCACGACCGGGAGCCGCACCACCTGCATCTGGTTCGATCTGGCGACGGAAGGGGCGACGACCCTCGACATCCTCGACATGAGGGGCCACATCGTACGCAACCTGGTGCCGGGAGAGTCGTTCCCCACGATCCTCGTGCCGGGCCGTTACGGGCGGCCCGCCAACGGGGTGCCCGGAAGCTGCGACCGCGATCTCGAGTGGGATGGAACGGCCGCCAACGGCTCGTCCGTGCCGCAGGGAGTCTACGTAGTGCGGCTCAATACCCCGGACGGGAACTTCTTCAAGCGGATCGTGTTCATGGGCCCGGACTTCTGAGATGGAGCTCACGGTGCTGGGAAGCGGCACTGTGGCGCCCACCCCGGAGCGCACGGCCGCCGCCCACTGGGTGGAAGCGCCACCCGTCAAGCTGCTTCTGGACTGCGGAGCGGGAACGCTGCACCGCGCGGCTACGTTCGGCGTACCGTGGGCGGCAGCGACGCACGTCGCGATCACACACTTCCACCAGGACCACTGGGGCGAGCTGGGTATGTACCTGTTCGCCCTCAGGTGGGGGATCGAGCCGCCCCGTTCAGAGCCGCTGTTGCTGATCGGTCCTGCCGGCATGCGCACACGCCTCGCGCTGCTTGCGGGCGCCTACGGAGACTGGGTGCTGGAGCCGGGCTTCCCGCTTGAGGTCCGGGAGATTTCCCCCGGCGAGTCGGTGGCGCTGGCAGGAGACGTCGAGCTGGAAGCCTGCAAGACGCCGCACACGCCCGAGAGCCTGGCCTACGCCGTCCGGACCGGCGGCCTCCGCCTGGTGTACACCGGAGATACGGGTCCCAGCGAGGAGCTCGCCAGTTGGGCGGCAGGCTGCGACCTGCTCCTGGCGGAATGCTCGCTACCCGACGAGCGCGCCATAGAGCTACATTTAACGCCTTCGCAGGCGGGGGCGCTGGCGCGTGGCGCGGGCGCCCGCCGCCTCGTTTTGACCCACTTCTATCCGGTGTTCGGGCAGACGGATCCGGCGGCCGTCGCCCGCAACGAGTTCGACGGAGAGATCGTGGCCGCCACCGATGGGGACCGTTTCACAGTAGGGGAATAGCTGGTCATGCTGGTTGTGATGAAGCACGGCGCGTCCGCCGAAGAGGTGCAGCGCGTCGTCGACAAGATCCAAGAGCTCGGATACGATGCCCGCCCCATCCCGGGGCAGCAGCGCACCGCAATCGGATTGGTCGGCAACGACGGCCGGGTGGACCCCTCGCGCCTTGCAGCGCTCTCCGGCGTCAAAGAGATCATCCACGTCACCCAGCCCTACAAGCAGGTCTCCCGCGAGTGGAAGGAAGAGCAAACGGTCGTCCAGCTTCCGGGCGGCATCGCCATCGGGGGCCACGACGTCGTCGTCATAGCAGGCCCCTGCTCCGTGGAGTCCGAGAAGCAGATCGTGGCCGCAGCCCAAGCGGTGCGCACCGCCGGCGCCTCGATGCTGCGCGGCGGCGCGTTCAAGCCGCGCACGTCGCCGTACTCGTTCCAGGGCCTCGGTGAGAAGGGGCTCAAGCTGCTGGCCAAGGCCCGCGATGAGACGGGCCTGCTGGTGGTAACGGAAGCGATGGACCCCGATGGGGTGGACCTCGTTGCCGAGTACGCCGACGTGATCCAGATCGGCGCGCGCAACATGCAGAACTTCTCGCTGCTCAGGCGTGCCGGGCGCTCGGGCAAACCGGTGCTGCTGAAGCGCGGCCCCGCAGCCACGGTCACCGAGCTGCTGCTCTCGGCCGAGTACCTGCTGGCCGAGGGCAACCACGACGTGATCCTGTGCGAGCGCGGCGTGCGTGGCTTCGACAGCGCCACGCGCAACGTGTTCGACATAACGGCGATTCCACTGGTGCGCAGTCTGTCGCACCTGCCGATCGTGGCCGATCCGAGTCACGCTACGGGACGGCGCGAGTTGGTGATCCCCATGGCGCGCGCCGCAGCGGCCGCCGGCGCCGACGGTGTGATGGTGGAGGTACACCCCAATCCCGAGGAGGCGCTCTCGGACGGGATGCAGAGCCTCGACGCGGAGCAGTTCGAGCAGCTGATGCGGGAGATAAGGGCGATCACCGACGCCATCGGGCGCGGCGTGGCGGAGCCGCTGCCCGCGGTGAGTGCGTGAGAGCACCCAAGTAACGGCGTCGCCGGAGAACCGATGGAAATCACCAACGCACTGCTAGTCGTGATCATGTTCGTGATCCTGCTGAGCTTGGGGATCGGTAACGTGCTCACCGCGATCGTCACCGTCGTCGACCGCCGCACCCAGCTGCGCATCGATTGGTTCCACGCCAGCTGGATGGTGCTGCTGCTACTCGCGGCCCTCAGTCTCTTTTGGCACAGCCTCACCCTGCTCGACGTGGAGGAGTGGCAGTTCAAGGGGTTCGTGTACGTGGTCGCCGGCCCGATGCTGTTGTTCTTCGCCAGCGGTCTCCTGCTTCCCAGCGACGTGGCGGCGACCGATCTGCGCACGCACTACCTGGCGGTGAGCCCGCAGTTCTTCGGCGCCCTGGCGCTGCTGCAGCTGTGGGTGATTGGCGTGGACGCGGTTCTGGGGCACGGCTTCACCACCGCGGGCCTATTCAACGCCGCGGCGCTCATCACCTTCCTAGTGCTCGCGACGTCCAAGCGAACCAAGGTCCACGCCGTGGGCACCGCGCTCGCGTGGGCATTGTATCTCACCGCAGCGACGCTTCGCGGCTTAAATGTCATCGCTTGATCGGTTCGGCCGCCGCGGCCCTCAGCCCGCGTGGATCGCCGCGGCAGCAGCAGCTTTCGTAGTCTGCGCCGCCGGCCCGCTCGCCGCCCAGGACGCGGCCACGGTGTTGGCCCGCGCCGAGCGGGCCTACCGCAACCTCACCACGTTCACGGCCGACTTCGAGCAGACTCTGGTGAACCCCATGCTGGGTGGGCCCGAGACGACGAGAGGCGTGCTGTTCATCGCGCCTCCCGGGCGCTTCGCGATGCGCTGGACCGATCCTGACGGAGAGCGCGTAGTGGCCGACGGAGAGTGGCTCTGGGCATTCGCCCCGAGCAGCGTGCCCGACCAGGTGATCAGGCAACCCATCCCCCAGTCGGGCCCCTCCTCACCGCAGCTCATGGCGCAGTTCGTGGACCGCCCCGAGGAGCGCTACGTCGCCACCTACGTGGGAGAGGCGCTCGTGAAGGGCGAGCTCACCGACGTGCTGCACCTCACTCCCAGGCGTGACGGCCTTCCGTTCAGCGAAGCGGAGATCGCGGTAGGACGGCGCGACGGGTTGCTGCGCCGCATCGCGGTTACGGAAGTGTCGGGACAGAAGCGCACGCTCGTGCTGTCCGGAATCGGAGTCAACGTGCGGATTCCTGATTCCGAGTTGGAGTTCGAGGTGCCGAACGGAGTCAGAGTCGTCACGCCCTAGCGCTTCCTACGGACAACAGGCGACAATTATCTCGGCTGCGGCATAAACCGGATACCGGAACCGTGAGGCACCCTCGATGAACCTGACTCGTCCGACTCTTACACTGACCGTTCTGGCGCTCTTGCTTGCCGCGGCACCGCTCGCGGCCCAGGAGCAGAGCCGCGAGTCCATGGCGCTGGACAACACTGCGGCGCAGTGGTCCTTTCAGTTCGCCTACCAGGCAATGCCAGAGTATCGGCAGGACACGCTCGCCATCGGCCTCGTCCGCCCCGAGGGCAACAAGGGCTTCTTCCAGTTCCGAATGGTCGCGCCGATTTCCTTGGGCAAGGTGATCCTTCTCCCCCGCCTCACCATGCGTGTAGCCGAGAACAAGGACGGCGAGTGGGGGATATCGCCCACGGACCTGTTCGCGCTCATCGTCCCGTTCCAGTGGTCGACCGGTCGCGCCGGCCTCGGGCCCGACGTCGTGTTCCCAGGCAGCGAGAAGGTGGGGAGCAACGAGTGGGCGTTCGGCGCGGCGGGTGCGTTGATCCAGCGGTTCTTCAATGAGAAGATGATGGCCGGGCTGCTGCTGCAGCAGACGTGGGGCCGGCGTGACGTGATCGACCTGGGCCAACCGGTGCCCACCGACTCGACCGAGGTCGGCGCAAACCCCCTCGTCATCAACCCGTTCGTCAACGTTCAGCTCGGGAAGGGTTGGTACGCCGGCACCAACGACCTTCAGGTGCTTTACAGCTGGGAGTTCGGCGGATGGAAGATCCCGGTCGGTGCCCGCCTTGGCTACGTGCTGGTGCGCCCGGGGAACTCCTGGAATTTCTATGTCGAATACGCGACGGATTTCGCCACCGACGACTGGCCGGGCGCCGCTGCCAAGCACAAGATCCGCCTCAACGTCTCGTTCTCGATTCCGGTGGGGTAGTGATCGCCGGATGCAGCCTCTACCAGATTGGATCGGCCGACTCGTGACGAATCGGCCCAACAGTCAACGGAGTGACATGATGCGACCCTCTAGACTCATTGCGACCGCCTCCCTCCTGCTCGCGCTCGGCGCAGGTTCCGCCCTCGCCCAGGACCCGGTACCTCCACCGGAGTCATTGGAGGGCGCCTTCCCGGCGCAGAAACACTACTCCCCCTATGCCGGGCGCAACTTCCCGGACCAGGTGTACTGGGGCGACACCCACCTGCACACCGGCATGTCCATGGACGCCGGGGCGTTCGGGGCGCGGCTCTCGCCCGACGACGCGTACCGCTTCGCGCGCGGTGAGGAGCTGACTTCCTCGACCGGCTTGCAGGTCAGGCTCGGCCGGCCGCTCGACTTCCTCGTAGTGGCGGACCACTCCGACAACATGGGATTCTTCCCCCGGCTATTTGCGGGCGACCCCGGCATGCTCGCCGACCCCACCGGCAAGCGGTGGTACGAGATGATACAAGCCGGTGGTCAGCAAGGCGTGCAGGTAGCCATCGAGGTCATTCAGGCCTTCTCGAACAACGAGTTCCCTGAGGCCCTCGCATCCCTGCCGGGTACCCCCGCGTATCGCTCTGCCTGGGAAGAGACGATCAACGCGGCGGAGAAATACAACGAGCCGGGTGAATTCACAGCGTTCATCGGCTACGAGTGGACCTCCAACACGGCCGGGAACAACCTGCACCGCGTCGTCATCATGCGTGACGACGGCCTCAGGGCCGGCATGGTGGAGCCGTACACGACGCTGGCACCGCTGGGGAGCGACAACCCTCGCGACCTGTGGAACTGGCTGCAGGCGTACGAAGACAAGACCGGGGGCCGGGTGCTGGCCATTGCCCACAACGGGAACCTGAGCAACGGCATCATGTTCCCCATGCTGGACACCTTCACCGGCCGGCGCTTCGACCGCGCGTACACCGAGACGCGCGCGAAGTGGGAGCCGCTCTACGAGGCCACGCAGATCAAGGGCGACGGCGAGGCGCACCCCTACCTGTCACCGACCGACGAGTTCGCCGACTACGAGACGTGGGACCAGGGCAACCTGGACCTCACCGTGGCGAAAGAGAACGACATGCTGCAGTACGAGTACGCCCGGTCGGGCCTGCAGATCGGACTGCAGCTGGGGCAGCAGCTTGGCGTCAACCCCTACAAGTTCGGCATGATAGGCTCGACCGACTCCCACACCGGCCTCGCAACCGCCGAGGAGGAGAACTTCTTCGGCAAGCACTCCGGCGCGGAGCCGAGCCCCGAGCGCTACAAGCATCCCATGGCGCAACTGGGTGACAAGAAGTACGAGAGCTGGGACATGGTCGGCTCGGGCTACGCGGCCGTGTGGGCCACGGAGAACACGCGGGAAGCAATCTTCGACGCCATGATGCGCAAGGAGACGTACGCCACCACTGGCCCGCGCATGTTGGTACGGTTCTTCGGTGGGTGGGAATTCACTGAAGCGGACGCGCAGATTCGGCTGCCGGGAGGCGTCGGCTATACCAAGGGCGTGCCCATGGGCGGCGATCTGCCCGCGAGATCGGGCAACGGAGCCCCGACGTTCCTCCTGGCCGCGCTCAAGGACCCGTTCTCGGGTAACCTCGACCGCATCCAGATCGTGAAGGGCTGGCTGGACAGTCGGGGTGAGCGCCACGAGAAAGTGTACGACGTGGCCTGGTCCGGTGACCGCCAAGTCGGCCGCGACGGCAAGCTGCCGCCGGTGGGCAACACGGTGGACGTCGCCAACGCGACTTGGACCAACACCATAGGTGCGCCGGAGTTGATCACCGTGTGGACCGACCCCGACTTCGACGCCTCACAGTCCGCAGTGTACTACGCCCGGGTGATCGAGATCCCGACCCCGCGCTGGACGGCGTACGAGGCATACCGGTTCGGTATCACGCTGCCCGACGAGGTTCCGATGGTCACGCAGGAGCGGGCGTATACGAGTCCGATTTGGTATACGCCGTAGGACCGCTCGATAGGCGATACTGAGTTTCTGAACGCCGCCGGCACGTTGCCGGCGGCGTGTTCCGCGTTTCGACCGATGAGGGAGCGCCGTGATGATCATGACCCCGAGCAGAACTGCCGTCCTGCTGCTGGCTGCGGCAGCCCTCTCTACCCCGGCCCGCGCCCAGGACCCGGTGCCTCCACCGGAGGCCCTCGAGGGCGCCTTCCCGGCGCAGAAGCACTTCTCCCCCTACGCCGGGCGCAACTTCCCGGACCAGGTGTACTGGGGCGACACGCACTTGCACACCGCCATGTCGATGGACGCGGGAGCCTTCGGCAACCGGCTGGGGCTCGACGACGCCTACCGCTTCGCCCGCGGCGAGGAGGTCACGTCCGCGACCGGCCTGAAGGTGAGGCTCGGCCGGCCGCTCGACTTCCTCGTGGTGGCGGACCACTCCGACAACATGGGCTTCTTCCCCGACCTGTTCGCGGGCAAGCCCATGTTACTCGCCGACCCCTTGGGCAAGCGCTGGTACGAGATGATCCAGGCGGGCGGCCAGCAAGCGGTGGGCGCGGCGCTCGAGATCATCGACATGGCGTCTAAGGGGACTTTTCCTCAGTCGCTCTACTACGCTCCTGGTTCGGCGCCGTACCGCTCCGCCTGGGAAGCGACGATCGAGGCGGCGGAGACCTACAACGACCCGGGCCGGTTCACGGCCTTCATCGGCTACGAGTGGACATCGCTGGTGCCTCCGGGCAACAACCTGCATCGCGTCGTCGTCTATCGGGACGGCGGTGACAAGGCGATCCGGACCGAGCCGTTCACCATGTTGGAGCCGGCGGGCAGCACGAACCCCGAGGATCTGTGGACGGTCCTGCAGGCCTACGAGGACAAGACGGGGGGGCGCCTGCTGGCCATCCCGCACAACGGCAACTTGAGCAACGGGATGATGTTCCCGCTGATCAACCCGGTCAGTGACCGGCCGCTGACTCGCGAGTACGCCGAGACGCGGATCCGCTGGGAGCGGCTCTACGAAGCCACGCAGATCAAGGGGGACGGCGAAGCGCATCCGTTCCTGTCCCCAGACGACGAATTCGCCGACTACGAGACCTGGGACAAGGGAAACCTCAACCTGAGCGAGCCGAAGACGCCGGAGATGCTGCAGTACGAGTATGCCCGCACCGCCCTGCAGTTGGGGTTGCAGGTCGAGCAGCGGGTCGGCGTCAATCCGTACAAGTTCGGCATGATCGGTTCCACCGATAGCCACACGTCGCTCGCCACTGCCGAGGAAGAGAACTTTTTCGGCAAGCACTCGGGCACGGAGCCGGGTGCGATGCGATCGGAACACCCGGTACTCGCGATGGGCGACGTCACGATCTTGGGCTGGGAGCAGGTCTCGTCCGGCTACGCCGCCGTGTGGGCCACGGAGAACACACGTGAGGCGATCTTCGACGCCATGATGCGCAGGGAGACCTACGCCACCACGGGCTCGCGCATGTTGGTGCGGTTCTTCGGTGGGTGGGAATTCACTGAAGCGGACGCGCAGATTCGGCTGCCGGGAGGCGTCGGCTATACGAAGGGCGTGCCCATGGGCGGCGATCTGCCCGCGAGATCGGGCAACGGAGCCCCGACGTTCCTCGTGGCCGCGCTCAAGGACCCGTTCTCGGGCAACCTCGACCGCATCCAGATCGTGAAGGGCTGGCTGGACAGTCGGGGTGAGCGCCACGAGAAAGTGTACGACGTGGCCTGGTCGGGTGACCGCCAAATCGGCCGCGACGGCAAGCTGCCGCCGGTGGGCAACACCGTGGACGTTGCCAACGCTACGTGGACCAACACGATCGGCGCGCCTGAGTTGATCACCGTGTGGACAGACCCGGACTTCGACGCGTCGCAGTCCGCCGTGTACTACACGCGGGTGATCGAGATTCCGACGCCGCGCTGGACGGCGTATGACGCCGTTCGCTTTGGGATCGAGATGCCCGACGAGGTGCCGATGATCACTCAGGAGCGGGCCTACACGTCACCGATCTGGTATACTCCGTAGGCCGGAGACGGCGGATTGAGACTGCCACGCCGTCGGCCTTTGCGGGTCGGCGGCGTGATCCACATGTGAGTATGTGAAACAGATGCGCAAGACGATCGCAACCTGGTTGCGCGAACCGCTGGTGCAGTTCATCGCCCTCGGCGTCGCCCTGTTCGCACTCTATGGGGTGTTGGGGGGCGGAAGCCCCGACGCCGGCGCCGACAAGCGCGTCGACGTGACGCAGGCCGAGATCGGCTGGCTGACCGAGCGTTGGACGCGCCAGTGGCAGCGTCCCCCCACCGAGACCGAGCTGCGCGGCCTGGTCGACGGCTACGTGCGCGAAGAGATACTCTACCGCGAGGCGCTAGCCATGGGCCTCGACCGCGACGACGCGGTGGTGCGGCGCCGCATGGTGCAGAAGCTCGAGCTGCTCACCGAGGCCGTCCAGGCGCCGCCCACCGAGCAGCAGCTCCAAGCCTACTTCCAGGAGAACCTGGATCGGTACCGCATCCCCGAGGGACGCAGCTTCACCCACATCTACTTCAACGCAGACCAGCGCGGTGACGCCGTCTTCGCGGACGCGGAACGCGTCCTGGAGCAGCTCGGCGCCACACCGCAGCCACCCACCCGCGCACCGGAGCGCGGCGACCGCTTCCTGCTGCAGTACGATTACCGGGTCCACACGCAGGTCGAGGTGGGGCGCCTATTCGGTAACCGCTTCGCCGAAGCTCTGTTCGAGGTGGAACCGCAATCCTGGCAGGGCCCAATCCAGTCCGGGTACGGTCTGCACCTCGTGTACGTGGCGGACGTGAGCCCCGAGGCGGTGCCGGACTTCGAGCAGGTGCGCAACCGCGTCCTGGTGGACTTCGAAGCCGACCAGCGCAACGAGGCCAAGGAGGCGCTCTATAGCGTGCTGTCGAGCGGCTACGAGGTCGTCGTAGACGAGGAGGCCGTGCGCGCCGCCGCCATGCAGCGCGAGTCGAACGGAGCGAGCCGCTGAGCGTGCGCCTCCCTCTGCTCGGCGTCGCCGTCACAGTAGCGCTAGCCGTAACGCCCGCGCGAGCCGACGACGTGCGGCCGGTGCAGGTGCACATCAGGGAGCGGGAGCCTGACAACTTCCTGGTCCAGTGGCTCGTGCCGAAGGTGCTCCCGATCCAGGCCATGCCGAGCCCGGCAATGCCCGCCCACTGCCGGCCCGAGGGTGAGCGCGTCGTCCTGGACCGACCGGGAGCGTGGCTCAACCGGCAGGCGTATCGATGTTCGGGCGGCCTGTATGGGCACGCGCTCAGCATCAGCTACCCCATCTCGAACCCCGGACTCACCACCGTTCTCCGCCTCGACCTGCTGTCGGGCGAGCGATTCGCCCACGCCCTTTCCCCTACCGAGGACTCTTGGCGCGTGCCAGAGGAGGACGTGGGTGCGGTCGAGTCCTGGCTGCGAGGCGCGCGCAGCGCCGTGGTGGTGGGTTGGAGCCACATCGTCGGCCACTGGGTGCACGTGGCCTTCCTGCTCGCATTGATCCTGCTCGGCGGCGCCGCCGGATCGATCCGCCTGATAACCGCGTTTGCCGTCGGACAGGTTGTTGCGGTAGCGGTCACGACTGTGCTCGGCCGTCAGTTCGATTCAACGATCGCCGAGATCTGCGTAGCGATCGCGGTAGTGCTGCTCGCCAGGGAATCACTGCGACCAACACCCGAACGGAGACGAGTTACCGGACTCGCCGCCGGCGCCGGTCTGTTCCACGGACTGGCGCTGGCCGGGCTGCTCACTGCGGCCACTGGCTTCGGTGAAGCCGCGCCGTGGTGGTCGCTCCTCGTGCTCGTGCTGGGGATGGACGCGGCACTGCTGGTCCTGGCCGCGGTCGTGCAGGGAGTGGAGCGGCTCGTCTCGCAGCGGTGGCCAACGGACCGGCCGCGCAGGGCGCTTACCTACGTCGTGGGCGCAACTGCAGTAACCGCCGCACTGACGCTCGCGTTCGGCCAGCGGGCGGCGGAGGCGCCGACCACGGCCCCGAGCGCGAGGCTCCCCGGCATGGCGGCCACCTCCTCGATGGGGGCCCAAGCGTCACGGCGACTCGCACCGCAGGCTCCGAGCTCTCCCATCCAGAGCTACCTGGCTGTGGAGCCGTTCGAGGTGCGGCACGAAGTGCTGCTACGAGTACAGGACCTGGCAGACGAGGTCCGTGCGCGTCCCGCTGGCAGCTACCTGGAGATCGCCGCTCAGGATGGCGTGGCCCGGCGTGTCGCGGAGTATGTCGGTTCGCACACGATTCTCGAGATCGACGGAGAGATCGCGAGCGGCATCGTCGATCGAGTGAGCTTCATGGCCGTAGACGCCCAGGGGGTGCTGCCGCGGCAGACGCCGGTGCGCGAATCTCTCGAAGAGGCGTTCGTCGGCGTGACGGTCGTCTACCTGACGCAGGGGGTACCCGACGAGGTCACGCTGAGCTGGGACGTGCCTGCCGAAGGGCGGCAGCCGATCCCGGCCACAGTGATCGATCCCGAGTCGTCCCGCTCCACGACGCTCACGGCCGAACAGCCGGTACTACGCTGGCAGAACGAGTTGCTCGAAGATCCCATCCCCAGCGTGACTGCGGTGGCGGTCGAGCCGCCCGCATTGCCGGTCCCGCTGCTCTCGCTGCCGCTGCTGGCGCTAGCGGTGGTCCTGGCCGCCTCCGGGGCGCGCGGTCGGCGGCGCACCACGTCGTTCGCGGCGATGCGCGTGGCCCTCGCGCTCGCGCTCGCCGTCGCTACGCTCGCCCAAGTCGCGATAGCACTGCCTGCGTCCGTCGCGCGGGCCACCTCCGCCGATCAGGCGCGGCGCATCCTGGCGAGCGTGCTCCCCAACGTGTATCGCGCATTCGAGTTCCGCGACGAGGGCACGGCCTACGATCGGCTTGCAGTGGCCGTCACGGGAGAGACGCTGACGGAGGTCTACCTGGAGCACCGTCGCTCGTTGGAGCTGGAGGAGCGTGGCGGCGCTCGAGCCCGGGTAGACGCCGTCGAAGTGCAGGACGTGCGCAACGTCCGCCCCAGAGAGGGCGGGGGCTTCGACGCCGAGGCATCGTGGACCGTGGGCGGCAGCGTGACACATTTCGGCCACCGACACTTCCGGCAGAACCGCTACGACACGCGTGTCGCCCTCGTGCCAGTGGATGGAAACTGGAAGATCCGCTCGATCGAGATACTGGAGCAGGAGCGGGTGCGGTAGCCGCAACCCTCTTGCAACGAGGAAAGCACATGACCGGACCCGAGACTCAGGCTCAGTCTCCCATTCCCAAGAGCCGTCTGGTGGTGGGAGGAGTGATCTTCGTCGCGGGCTTCCTGGCCCCGGCACTGATCCCTCTCGTCGCGGCCTCTTCCCTGCCCGCCGGCTGGAAGGCGACACTCTCCGGTCTGCTTGCACTGGGAATCCCCGAGCTCGGAATGCTGGTCGCAGTAGCCGTCATGGGAAAACCGGGCTTCGCCTTCCTGAAGGCGAGGCTGGGCCGCTTCCTCAGGCAGTACGGTCCGCCCGCCACCGTGAGCCCCCTCCGGTACCGCATTGGGCTCGTGATGTTCACTCTCCCTCTGTTCGTCGCGTGGGTGACACCGTACGCGCCGTACCTGCTGCACGGATTCGACCCCAACCAGCTTCCCGTTGCCGTAGCTGGAGACGTGATGCTGGTAACGAGCCTGTTCGTGCTCGGGGGTGACTTCTGGGACAAGCTCCGATCGCTGTTCGTCTACGGCTCGCGGGCACGGTTCCCAGCCGGATGACCCAAACTCGCGACGGCGGTCGCGCCTCCGTTCGCTGACCGGGAGATGTTCGAATGACGACACCGCCACACGACCCCTCGCGCCCCCACAAAGAGGAGCGCGCGACGCTCCAGCTGAGCCGACTCGAGCGGCTGAGCGACGTCGTCTACGCGCTGGTGCTGCTGCGCATCTTCATGCTCATCCCCCGACCGGGCGAACAGGAGTGGCACTGGAATTCCATCGGTCCGTTCGTGATGGACAACCGGATGACTTTCGTGGCGGTAATCGTTGCGCTCGCGGTCACGATCATCTACTGGCTGCAGAGCAACGTCCTGCTCAGCCACCTGGAACGGACAGACGCGCGCCACACGTCACTGATGATCGTGCAACTCTTCTGTCTGCTCATCTTCCTATACGCAATCGGCCTCGGGATCGCCCTCGGCGCGTCACCGGGCACCAGGGCGTTCGAGAGCATTACCGCGGCCCTGCTCGGCATCTCGGGCGGCTGGGCGTGGCAGTACGCGATCAGGAACAGGCGGCTGCTGCGATCAGATGTAACGGACGACGAGGCTCGCGCGCTGGCGCATCGGATCACGGCCGAGCCTCTCACGGCGCTCGTGACCATCCCCCTGGCCTACGTCGGACCGATCGTTTGGGAGCTGTCCTGGTTGAGCTACCCGCTGTGGGTGTCGCTGTTGAGGCGGCGCGGGCGGCGTACGGAGTGAGAGCACCCATCGCGGTCTTCCTGTTGCTGATACCGGCTGCCGCCGGCGCCCAGGTGCTCGAGCCGCGAGCCCTCACGAACGTCCCCGTCGGCACGAACTTCGCCCTGGTCGGCTATGGCTACGCCACGGGCAACACACTGCTCGACCCCTCGGTCCCCATCGAGGATTTGGACTCCAGGGTCCACTCACTCTTCGGAGCATACGTGCGGGCCCTCTCCCTGTTTGGGATGTCGAGCAAGTTCGACGTGGTCGTGCCGTTCGCCTCGGGCGACTGGGAGGGACAGCTCGCGGGCGTGGATACGAGCCGCGCGGTCACCGGCATGGGGGACCCGCGGGTCCGACTCTCGCTCAACTTCGTCGGTGCGCCGGCGCTGCGGGGAGAGGACTTCAGGCAGTACCGCCAGAAGACGATCGTGGGCACCAGTCTTCAGGTCTTCGTACCGCTGGGCCAGTACGACCCGTCCAAGCTGATCAATCTGGGCACCAACCGCTGGACGTTCCGCGCCCAGCTCGGTGCGTCGCACCGCATGGGACCCTGGTTTCTCGAGGCCTACGCAAGCGGCTGGTTCTTCACTACGAACCCGGACTTCTTCGGCGGAAGCAAGCTGTCGCAGAATCCGCTCATCGGCTTCAAGCTGCACTTCATCCGCACGCTGGGGCGACGGGCCTGGATCGGGATCGACGGCGGTTACGGCGCAGGCGGTCGCACCCAAGTGGACGGCATCGAGCTGGAGACGCTGATATCGACATTCCGCTTCGGCGCAACGGGTGCCTGGCGGGTGGCCGCCCACCATACATTGAGACTGATCCTGGCTTCGGGCGCGCGCGTCCAGCGAGGGCCGGATTTCGACGCCGTTTCGTTGCTGTATCAGTATCGCTGGGGAGGATTGTGAGGCCCTAGGACTGCTCGAGGGCGCTCTCGATGGCCGCCCGCTGCTTCGCACTCAGATCGGCCAACCGCAGCGCCGCCCTGGCGAGTTCCCTGTACAGCTCGGCGGCTTCCGCAGGAAGCGACTCCAGGTGCCGCTGGATCGTGTCCAGGTCGGCTCGCACGATGGGTCCCGTGAGCGCGCGCTCCGGGCCCACGCCAAGGGCGTTCTCCAGTGATACCCTCATCAGCGGCCCGAGCGCCTCACGCGCCTCAGTGGCGCTGAGACCCGCTTTCTCCAGCAGGCCTTCCGCAACTCCCTCGAGCGTTACGAGGTAATTGGAAGCGAATACTGCGGCTGCGTGGTACAGCGCCTTCTTGTCCGCGGCGATCGGCACGGGCGTGAGCCCGATCGAGCGTGCCAGCTCGGCGGCCGTGATCACCGCTTCCTTGCCCCCACTCACGCCGGCCACGGCGCCGCGCAGACGCTCCGCGGCGTCGGCCGGACTGGCCAGCGTCTGGAATGGGTGCAGCGAGCCGAGCGCGGCCCCGCTGTCCGCCAGCGGCACCAGCGCCTCGTCGCCGAGAACACCGGAGAGGTGCAGCACCGTGTGCCCGGCACCGATCTCCCCGGTTGCGGCCAGCCGCTGCGCTACGGACGCGACCGCGTCGTCGGGTACGGCGAGCAAGATGACTTCCACCGCGGCGAGCCACGGCGGCGCATCACCCCAGGTGTAGGAGAACGGGAGCGACAGCTCGTGCTGTCGTCGGCCGTGAAGAGAGACAGCGTGGCCGGCTCGGGAGAGCGCGAGGCCGAGCGCAACCCCGGCGCGGCCCGACCCCACGATCCCGACGGAGCTCACGGAGTGCGGCTCACCTCCGCCTGGCTCTCGGCCAGCGCCAGGAGCTCCGGTACGCTGCGCGCCTCGCGCAGCAGCTCGAGCGCCTTCTGGATCTGCGAGTCAGCCTCCATGCGGCGGCGCGACTCCGACTCGCGTCCGAACACGTAGCGCTGCACCTCGTAGGCCAGCTCCTGATCCACGAGCAGCCGCGCGCCGCGGAACAGCTCATCGGAAATCTCCACCTCGCGCTCGCGCAGCCGCCGGTAGAACTCCGCACGCATCGCGTCGGTCACTTCGAACCGGGGATCGGTGATCCCGCCAACGGCCTTGAACTCGAGCGCGTAGCTCGTCTTCACGTCGCGATACACCGGCAGCTGGGCGCCGAGCGCCCGGAAGAACTCCTGCTCGACCGTGGTCAGCGTGTCGGGCGAGACCACGAGGTCAGGCCTGATTCCGCCGCCGCCGATCAGCTCACGGCCGCCGTCGGAGAAGTAGACCTGGCTCGAATCGACCGCGGCGACGGCGACCGCCTCTGCGGAGTCTGCCACCTGCCCGGCGATGATCGCGTCGGCCGCGGCGCGGTCGCGCACGCGTTGGATGGTCCGTCCGCTCGGAGTGTACCAACGCGCCGTGGTGAGACGCAGCGCCTGCATTTCGCCGAGGCGGAAGACCGTCTGCACCAGACCCTTGCCGAAGGTCGGCGTGCCGATGATCAGCGCCCGGTCATGGTCCTGCCACGCGCCCGCGATGATCTCGGACGCGCTCGCCGTGCCGCCGTCGACCAGCACCACGACCGGCAGGTCGGGCCAGCGCTGACGGTGGCGCGCCGTGTAGAGATCCGACATGCCGCGCGCCCTGCCGCGTGTGGAGACAACGTCCTGGCCCGGATCCAGGAACAGGTCCGAGACGTCCACTCCGGCGTCCAACAGGCCACCCGGGTTGCGCCTCAGGTCCAGGATGAGCGCCGTGGCGCCTTCTTCGGTGAGGCGCTCCATCTCCTCCTCGAGCTCTCGCGTCAGGCTCTCACTGATGCTCGACTGCACGAGCGAGATGTACCCGACGTCATCGTCGAGCACGGTCGCGAGCTGGATCGCGTTGATGTGGATGTTCGCACGCTCGAGGTTGAACTCGATTGCCTCCGTGAATCCCGGACGCGCCACTCTGAGATGCACCTTGGTGCCCGACGGCCCCCTGAGCTCATCGACCGCCTGGTCCGACTTCCAGCCGAACGTGGACTCTCCGTCCACGGCGATGATGCGGTCGCCCGTCTCGAGTCCCGCTTCATCGGCAGGCGTCCCCACGATCGGTGCGATGATCGTGATCCAGCCGTCCCGCACGTCGATGCGGATGCCCAGCCCGCCGTAGTTGCCGGTAGTGCTCTCGGTGAGCCGCTCGAAGTCAGCGCGCCTGAGGAACCGCGCATACGGATCGTCCAGCTGCTCGAGGAGGCCGTCGATGGCCAGGTCGTAGAGCTCACTAGCGCCGATCGAGTCCACGGAGTAGTCGGCGACGTAACCGAGCACGTCGTCGAAGAGGCGGGCCTGTTGGTAGACGTTCCCCGCCCGCGACGTCCCTTGCTGCAGGAGCCAGCCGCCGGAAAGGAACGAGACCACCCCAACCAGCGTGAGCAACAGGACGCGTTGACCCTTCATCTATGACCTCCGAGTGATCGCACTGTGCACCCCATCCAGTTCAACCCGCTCCCCGCCTACGGTGTTCCGTCCAGCCGGGCGCTGAGAACCTCCCAGGCGTTGGACTCTAGACGCTCGGCCGGCGCCGTGGCATCCAGGTGCACGACCCCGGGACCACCGGCCTCCCTGAACGCCCGCGCGACGCGCTCGTGGAGCGCAGCGTCCTCCTGCTCCATACGGTCGGGGCTCTTGCCCTGCGCGGCCTGCCGCTCGCGGCCGACCGCCGGCGGAATGTCCAACACGAGCGTCAGTTCGGGCGCGAGCCCGCCGGTGGCCAACTTGTTCGCCGCGAGGACCTCGTCGCGGGGGAGACCACGGCCGGCTATCTGGTACGCCTCGGTGGACAGATCGAACCGATCGCTCAGCACGACCCAGCCACCCTCCGTCAGGTGGGGCTTGATCACGTGCTCCACCAGCTCCGCCCGGGCCGCCAGGATGAGAAAGAGCTCGGCGGCGGGGCTCCACTGCTTGTCCGGGTCCAGCACGAGGGCGCGGGCAGCCTCGGCCGTGTCCGTGCCGCCCGGCTCGCGCACCTCGAGCACCCTGTGCCCGGCTTCCCTGAGGCGCCCCGCCAGGCCCTCCACCAGGGTCGTCTTCCCTGCCCCCTCGGGACCCTCAACGACCACGAACATGCCCCGCACGGTGCTCGTCAGCTCAGGGTGATGATCGGGCTCTCGGCGCCCTTGCGCATCCCCTCCAGAATTTGGTCCTGGACGCGCAGCATCAGCTTGTCGAAGTTCGACTGGGCCGCGACCATGCGCTGGTAGGCGCTGTCGCCCTGGATCTCGCCGAGGAGCCCGTTGTACTCGTCGGCTTCGCTCTGCTCCGGCTCCTGGCCCTGTGCGACCTTCTGCTCCAGGCCCTCCGCGATCTTCTGCAGCTGCTCCAGTCTGCCGTTCAGCTCCTTCTCGCCTTCTATGGCTTCCCGGGCGCTGTTCAGCGCCTTGTACTCTTCGCTCTGCCCAATCAGCCGTCCCAGATCCACTGCCTTTTCCTGAATCACCGCTCCAACTCCTTCGTCGTGAGTAGGTATCGCAGACGCCCGAAGACGTCGGGCTCCAGCCGCACCTCGCGCCATCCGGCCCGGCGGGCCAGCGCCGCGGCCGCTTCCGCCCTGGTGCAATCTACCTCCAGCGCGAGCAGGCCGTGCGCGGCCAGGTGGGTCCCGGCCCCCTCCAGCAGTCCCCGGATGTGCTCCAGCCCATCCTCGCCGCTCACCAGCGCGCCGCGGGGCTCGTAGCAGCGCACACCCACATCCAGCCTCTTGAACTCACCGCCCGTCACATAGGGAGGGTTGGAGACGATCACGTCGAACGACTCCCCCGCGACGGGCTCGAACAGCGAGCCGCGGCGGAACTCGACCGGCAGCGGCGGGGCCACCAGAGCCGCGTTCCCGCGGGCCAGGGCCAACGCGTCTGCGGAGACGTCTGTGGCCACCACGCGGCCGAAGCGGCCCTCCACTGCCAGGGAGAGGGCGATGCAGCCGGTCCCCGTGCCCACGTCGAGTGCCGCCCCCCAGTCCCCTGCCGGCTCACGGCGGCGGCCCCAGTCCAGGACGTGCTCCACCAGCCCCTCGGTCTCGGGGCGCGGGATCAGGGCCCGGCGATCCGTCTCCAGCTCCAGCGTCCTGAATCCCGCCCGGCCGGTAGCGTAGGCGGCCGGTTCGCCGCCGGCCCAGCGCTCCACGGCAGTCAGAAAGCGCTCGCGCAGCTCCGGCCCGGCGTCGCCGTCCCGCCGCAGCCACACTTCTCCCACTGTCTGGCCGGTGAGCCGCGCCCACAGCCTGGCTGACTCGTCGCCGGCACCGGCGACCGCCAGCGCCTCGAGCCGCCTGGCTCCCTCGCGCAGCACCTCGGACACGGCCATGGCGGGCGCGGGATCAGCCCTCAGAGCGCTCACCTCGATGGGCCGCCGCCAGGGCGTCCACGAACTTGTCGAGCTCCCCGTCGAGGGTCTCGTCCAGGCTGTGAACCGTCAGATTGATGCGGTGATCGGTCACCCGGTTCTGGGGGAAGTTGTAGGTGCGGATCTTGGCGGAGCGGTCTCCGGTCCCGACCATAGCCCTCCGCTCCCGGGACCGGTCGGCCTCCTGCTCGGCGACCATCCGGTCCAGCAGCCGCGCCCGGAGCACCTCCATGGCCTTCACCTTGTTCTGGAGCTGGGACTTCTGGTCCTGGCACTGCACCACGAGACCGGTGGGAAGGTGCGTGATCCGGACCGCGCTGTCGGTGGTATTGACGCTCTGCCCGCCGGGACCGGAAGAGCGGAAAACATCGACCTTGAGATCCTTCTCCTCGATGGCGACGTCCACGTCCTCCGCCTCCGGTAGCACCGCCACCGTGGCCGCCGAGGTGTGGATCCGCCCCTGCGCCTCGGTCGTCGGGACGCGCTGCACCCTGTGGACGCCGGACTCGTAGCGCAGCCGGCCGTATGCGTTGCCGCCCCGGACGTTGAAGATCGCCTCCTTCACGCCGCCCATGTTTCCCTCCGAGAGGCCCACCATCTCCACCGTCCAGCCGCGGCGCTCGGCGTAGCGCGTGTACATGCGCAGCAGGTCGGCCGCGAACAAGGCCGCCTCGTCCCCGCCCGTGCCGGCCCGGATCTCGACGATGGTGTCCCGTTCGTCCAGCGGATCGGGGGGCACGAGCAGCTCCTGGAGCTCGTCCTCC
>Ga0255054_10000057_pt1 | contig 50860 bp, 48 predicted proteins | sample JV7_2_23_MG_FD_188634 | JGI IMG/M metagenome (GOLD analysis project Ga0255054, IMG submission 188634) | Seawater microbial communities from Jervis Inlet, British Columbia, Canada - JV7_2_23 | ecosystem: Environmental > Aquatic > Marine > Inlet | place: Canada: British Columbia | collected... | reverse complement strand
TCGATGGCGTCGTCGTGCACAACTGTTACATCCAGGGTGTCGACGACGACCTGGTGAACCCCGGTGGGATCATGGATCTCTGGATCCGGGAGGCCCGGCTCTTCAAATTCGGTTCCGGGACCGGCTCGAACTTCTCTCACATCAGGGCCGAGGGCGAGCCGCTCTCCGGCGGCGGCAAGTCGTCGGGTCTCATGAGCTTTCTCAAGGTCGGCGACCGCGCAGCAGGCGCTATCAAGTCCGGAGGCACGACGCGGCGAGCAGCCAAGATGGTCATCCTCGACGTCGACCATCCGGACATCGAGACGTTCGTCGAGTGGAAGGTCAAGGAAGAAGACAAGGTGCGGGCGCTCGTCGCCGCCGGTTACGCGGCCGACTTCAACGGCGAGGCTTACGCCACCGTGTCTGGGCAGAACTCCAACAACTCGGTGCGGGTCACGAACGAGTTCGTCCAGGCCGTCGCCAACGACGAAGAGTGGGACCTGATCGCCCGCTACGACGGTTCCGTTTTTCGTACGGTCAGAGCTCGCGAGCTGTGGTCAAAGATCGCACACGCGGCTTGGGCGTGTGCAGATCCCGGAATCCAATTCCACACCACGATCAACGAGTGGCATACGTCGCCTGCCGAGGGTGAGATCCGGGCCTCCAACCCATGCGCCGAGTACATGTTTCTCGACAACACCGCCTGCAATCTGGCGTCGCTGAATCTCGGGAAGTTCTACGACGACGAGTCGGGGACATTCGATACCGCCGGCTATCGCCACGCCATCACGTTGTGGACAATCGTTCTCGAGATCTCCGTCACCATGGCTCACTTCCCCTCCGCCGAGATCGCGCAGGGGTCCTACGACTACCGGACGCTCGGCCTCGGTTACGCCAACCTCGGATCGCTCCTCATGCGCATGGGCATCGCCTACGACTCCGCAGAAGGCCGCGCCATCGCCGGCGCCTTGACGGCCATCCTCACCGGACACGCCTACACGACGTCCGCGGCGATGGCCGAGGTCCTCGGGCCGTTCCCGAAGTACGCCCCCAACGCGGAGTCGATGCTCCGCGTGATGCGCAATCACCGGCGCGCGGCGTACGACGTCCCCCAGGACGAATACGACTACGTGTCGCACCACGTTTCCGGGATCGACGAAACCGCAGCGCCTGCCGACCTGCTCGCTGAGGCCAGGACGGCGTGGGACAAGGCCGTAGAACTGGGCGAAGCGCACGGTTACCGCAACGCCCAGGCGACGGTGCTCGCTCCCACAGGGACGATCGGTCTACTCATGGACTGCGACACCACAGGAGTCGAGCCCGATTTCGCCCTCGTCAAGTTCAAGAAACTGGCCGGCGGCGGATACTTCAAGATCGCCAACCAGTCGGTGGCGCCGGCGCTGCGCAAGCTCGGGTATTCGGAACCGAGGATCGCCCAGATCATCGACTTTGTCGTCGGCACGATGAGCCTGCACCGCGCGCCCCACATCAACTCCGCGACGCTCATCGCCAAGGGCTTCACTGCGGCGGACGTCGACAAGATCGAGCAGTTACTCCCCGGCGTGTTCGAGCTCGGGTTCGCGTTCAACCAGTGGACCCTTGGTGAGGCGACGATGGCCCGACTCGGTTTCACCGCAGACGAATACAACGCGCCGTCTTTCGACATGCTCGCCGCCCTCGGGTTCACCGAGGACCAGATCGCCGAAGCCAACGATGCCATCTGTGGACGGCAGACCATCGAGGGTGCCCCTGGTCTGCTCGAGGAACACCTCCCGGTCTTCGACTGTGCCAACCGCAACGGCAAGTACGGCAAGCGCTTCATCCACTACACCGGCCACATCGAGATGATGGCGGCGGCACAGCCGTTCATCTCGGGCGCGATCTCGAAGACCATCAACATGCCCAACGAGGTGACGGTCGAAGAGATCGAGGAGTCTTATCGCCTGTCCTGGGAACTAGGGCTGAAGGCAATGGCGCTCTACCGCGACGGCTCCAAGGCGAGCCAACCGCTGTCTGCTTCGTCCGACGAAGGGACTGCCGAAGACGAGCCGGAAGGTCTCGACGATGCCGTCGCCACCGAGGTGATGATCCACGGCGGCATGTTCCAACCGGGCGTCTCCCCGACCCAGGCGTATGCCGACCTGCCCAGACCTCGCTTCCTGCTCCCGGCGCGACGCGTCGGCTACACGCAGGAAGCACGGGTGGGCGGTCACAAGATCTTCCTCCGCACCGGCGAATACGACGATGGCACCCTCGGTGAGCTCTTCGTAGACCTGGCGAAGGAGGGAGCGACGTTGCGCGGTGTCTTGAGCTGCTTCGCCATCGCCGTGTCCAAGGGCCTTCAATACGGCGTCCCTCTCGAGGAGTTCGTCGACACGTTCACGTTCCAGACATTCGAGCCGCGCGGCATGGTCGAGGGTCATCCCAACATCAAGATGGCCAACTCCATCATCGACTACGTGTTCCGTGCCGTCGGCATCGAGTACCTCAAGCGCGACGAACTGGCCCAGGTGCCGCCCGACCGCTCTGGCGAACTTCCCGAACCGGCCAAGGGCGCTGCCGTCGAAGCCGGCACCCAACTCGACCTGACCGATGCAGCGATGGAGGTCGACATCGCGGCCCAGGCCGCGGCAGCCGACTTCGTAGACACCGAAACGGTGGCGACAGCCGGCGCCGGAGCGAAACTCTCCGATGGTCCCGGGGCGATGGCGATGCGCTCGAACGGCGATGGACCATCTGCCGCCGAGATGCAGACGGCTGCCGTGCAAACGATGCTGGCGGACAAGATGGGCGACGCGCCGTTGTGCGACACCTGCGGCCACATCACGGTCCGCAACGGTTCCTGCTACCGCTGCCTCAACTGCGGCGACTCGAAGGGCTGCAGCTAAACACCCATCGCGCGTGCTTACAGCCACGTCACAGGTGGTTGTAAGCACGCGCGAATCGTGGGTGGAGGGCAACGTAGAGTCCTGATCTCATTTCGAAGGAGTTCAGTGCGACCGGAGAGCATCGCGACCTGGGCTGAGCTGGAACCACTCACGCCCACATACGCCCTCGTCGAGGGCGTCGATCTCGTGATCATCCGCTGGGTCGATGGAGACAATGTCTCCGTTCTCTACGGGCGCTGTCAGCACCGCGGTGCCTTGCTCGCCGACGGCGCCATCCAGGGGGACAACCTCGTCTGCGGACTCCATTCGTGGGACTACCGCTACCGGTCGGGCATCTCTGAGTATCACAACGATGAGCGGTTGGAGAAGTTCACCGCATGGATCGAGGACGGCACCGTTTGGGTGGATGCCGATGAGATCGTCGATTGGAGGAGCCGCAATCCTCAGCCGTATCGGCGCGACGCGTACCAGGGCGTGTACCAGGATCCCACCGGGACGTCTGCAGAGCCCTACGTGTCGCTCATCAGGGAGCTCGCCGTCCACGGCCTGGAGCGGGTCGGCCACCACGGCCCGGTCGCAGCCATGGGGGTGGAGTGGGACAAGCTCCCGGAGTGGGACGATATCCAGCTGCTGACGGCGCAACTGGCAACGCCGCCACTGCTCGACGACGAGGACGTCGGCACCGACATCGTGATCGGGCCCAAGGCCGGCAAGCCACTCACGCTGGAAGTCCCGCTCCTCGTATCGGACATGAGCTTCGGGGCCCTCTCCGAGGAGGCCAAGGTCTCTCTCGCCCGCGGCGCGCAACTCGCCGGCACCGGGATCTGCTCCGGCGAGGGCGGAATGCTCCCGGCGGAGCAACAGCAGAACACACGGTATCTCTATGAGCTGGCGTCGGGCTTCTTCGGCTTCTCCTGGGACAAGCTCGACGTCGTACAGGCCTTCCACTTCAAGGGTGGACAGGCCGCCAAGACTGGGACGGGTGGCCACCTGCCCGGGAGCAAGGTCGTCGGTAAGATCGCCGAGGTCCGCGGCCTGACTCCGGGTGAGACCGCGATCTCCCCTGCACGATTCCCCGAGTGGACCAAACCGTCCGACTTCGCATCCTTTGCCGACGAAGTCCGGGGACGAACCGGCGGGATCCCGATCGGCTTCAAGCTCTCCGCACAGCACATCGAAGACGACCTCGACGCTGCCCAGGAGGTGGGAGTCGATTACGTGATCCTCGACGGCCGCGGCGGCGCCACCGGAGCGGCCCCGTTGCTGTTCCGCGACAACATCTCGGTGCCCACCATCCCGGCGCTGGCTCGGGCCCGCCGCCACCTCGATCGGTCGGGTGCCGACGGCATCACGCTGATCATCACCGGTGGCCTGCGGACTCCGGCCGACTTCGTGAAGGCACTGGCGCTCGGCGCCGACGGCATCGCCCTCTCCAACTCTGCTCTGCAAGCAATTGGGTGTCTCGGGATGCGCGCCTGCAACACCAACAACTGCCCGGTCGGCATCGCCACCCAACAGAAGCATCTCCGGGCAAGGCTCCCCGTGGACGAGGCGGCTCAGCGACTTGGGCGGTTCTTCGACGCTGCCGTCGAGCTGATGAAGGTCCTCGCCCGAGCTTGCGGCCACCGCCACCTCAACGAGTTGTCCCGCAACGACCTCACCTCGTTCGACCGAACCATGGCCGATCTCGCCGGCATCAGGTTCGCCGGCGCATGAGCGACGCCGATCGGCCCGAATTCGACCGTTTCGTCGGACGCTGGCAGGGCACCTGGCGCACATGGATCGAACCGGACGTGCTCCACTCCGAAGCCGCCACCGAATGCACGTTTCGGACGATTCTCGGAGGAAGGGACCTCGTTCAGGAGTATCACGGGGAGATCGGGGGCGAGGCGGTGGAGGGTTTCGCTCTCATCGCCAACTCGCAGCTAGGCATCACCGTTTGCTGGGTCGATTCGTGGCACACCTCAGGGCTCGTCATGGTCTCCGTCGGTGAGGCAACAGACGACGGTTTCGCAGTCTCCACCACCTATGACGCCGAAGGCGCGACCTGGACCTGGAGCAGCGAGTTCACGGCGACCGGCGACCGGGTGATCATCCGTCACTTCAACGAAGGGCCGGCGCTCCCCAAATACCTCGGAGTCGAGGCCATACTGGAACGGGAGCGCTGAATTTTCAGCCGGCTGTAGCGATCGACGCTTCTTCGGGGCCAAACATGCCGTCCGACAGCAGCTCGAGGAGCCCGTTGGCGCCGACCGGTGCAACGAGATCGTAGGCCTCACGACCGGCCTCGTACCCGAGCAGATCGTCCCTGCCGACCAGCGACGCAACCTCGGCCAGCACCATGGCGCGTAATGCCGGGGAATAGACCACTCGGACCAGGTCTACGGCGGCATGAAACTCGTCGCGAGCGGTGGAATCGTCATCGGACCATGCTGCGTCTGCGGCCCGGGCCAAATGACGCATCACGTCGATGTGGCGACCGTGGTATGGAATGGCGCCGATCGTGGAGACCAATGACCGGATCCGGCCCGCGTCCCGTAGACGAAGCCCAGCGAGGAGCGACCACCACACCTCGAAGCTTCCCGGCGTCTTCTCGGTGATGGAGTCGGCGTATGCGAAGACCTCCTCGAACCGACCGGCGAGGTATGCGACGAGGCACCGTTGCCATGCCTCCTGGAGAGCCATCTGGGCGTCGGTCGACGCTCGGGTCGCAAACGCCGACTCGTAGAAGGCGCGAGCGTCTTGACCCTCGCCGGCGAGCTGGCGGCGCATCCAGACTACGTCGTCGTAGTCGAATTGGAGATCGGCCAAGGCGTCGTAGTCGACCTGCTCGAGGAGCTCGGCCGCCTCGTCCCACTGCAATCGCCACGTCAACGTTCCGGCGTGATCGATCGACGCCTCGGCGATCCCTCGGGGAGTGCCAATCCGCTTCGCGTCGACGAGGCGTTCCTCGGACGTCCGTGGGTCGTTGAGGTTGTCGCTGAAGGACAGGAACGCGATGTTGTTGAGGGCACGGCGCTTGGCGTGCGTGAGTTGATGCTCGCGCGCCAGCGCCAGCGCGGCCTCGGTCAACAAGAGACCCTCGCGAAGTCGAAACTGTGAGCCGAGCGTGACACCCTTGGTGATCAGCGCATCGGTGAACACCGGGACGAGATCAAGACGCTCGGCCACCGCCAAGGCGCGATCACACCACGGCAGGGCTTCGCCGTACATGCGGTTCAGCGCGTAGGACCTCGCTAGCTGGGCCATCGCCTCGGCATGCTCCGCCGCGGGCTCATCGACCTCGATGATGGCGTCCTCAAGCACCGTTACGGCCTCATCGGCGCGAAAATGATCATTGAAGATCTTGCCCAGTACGGTCGACGCCCGCATCACGCCGACGGCATCGCCGACGGCCTCGAAAGCGTCGATCGCGGCGCGGCCGAACTCCTCGGCCCGATCGTCGAGAACGGCGAAAGCCGAGGTACACGCCCGCATGAGGAACTCGGCTCGCAGCCGAGCGTCCGTGGCGAGGTCGGCGCCCTGAGTGCTCAATCGAACCGCCTGAGCGTGTGATTGCAGCATGGCCGCTCGGTCGACGGCAATGAGGAGCGAGCCCACGGCCTTGGTGCGAAGCTCATCGCGCTGCTGGCCATCCGCTGCGGCATCGAGCGCTTCGATGTAGTGGTTGGCGACGATGCCGGCGAGTTCGGATTCGTCGAGCGACTCAAAATACTCCGCAACGGCGAGGTGACCTTCAAGCCGGTCGGCCTTTCGGATCCGCTGGTGGGCAACTTCGCGGATGATGGATTGCACGAATTGGTATTGGCCCCGCTCCGGTGACCGCGGGTCACGGTTGACGGCGAGGATCTCCGCGTTCACCAGTGGCTCGACTACCGTCGCTAGTTCATCGATCGACGACTCGCGACGCAACACCTCGAGGCCGTCCAGCGTGAACGACTGCCCGAGCACAGCAGCGTCGTTCAACACACTGCGCTCGGCATCGTTGAGTTGATCGATCCTGGCCCCGACGAGGCCTTGCAGCGAATCGGGGATCTCGATCTCTGCCACATCACCGATCACCCGGAAGCGGTTGGCCCCGTCGGCTTCGATGAGACCTCGCGCCGCGAGCATCCGCAACATCTCGACGGCGTACAGAGGGATGCCATCGGCCCGGTCCACCAATCCGGTCACCATCTGCTCGGGCGCCTCGGGAACGACGCTCGTGATCAGCGCCTCCATCGTCGTCGGAGCAAGCGGTGCCAGATGAAGCGCCATCGAGTTCGTCCGACCCGAGCCCCAGCCCACCCGTCGGTCGAGGAGCTCAGGTCGGGCAAGCGTGATGACAAGGATCGGGGACTTGGCCGAGATGGCAATCAGTTCCTCGATGAAGTCGAGGAGTCCGTCGTCGGCCCAATGGAGATCCTCGAACACCATGACGGTGTTGCCTCGCCGCGCCACGCTCGTGAAGAGCATTCGCCACGCGGCGAAGAGCTCGGCCCGGTCGCCAGGAGGCACGTCGGCGACACCGAGAAGGCCCTCGATTCGAGGCTCGGCCCACGCCCGGTCGTCACCGTCGCTGATGAACTCGGCGAGGGTCGTGCGGAGCTTGGTGCGGGTCTTGTGGGCGTCGTCGGTCTCGGCGATTCCGCAGCGCTGTCGCACCATCTCACCGAGTGCCCAGAACGCCAAACCGTCGCCGTACGCCGGAGATCGTCCCTGGTGCCAGTACGTGGTCTCCGAGAGCCCGTCGAGATAGTTCCACAACTCGCCGACGAGACGCGACTTGCCAATGCCGCCCTGACCGACGATAGACACCAGTCGACTGCGGTGCTCTCGCGCGGTGGCATGCACGGCGTCCTTGAGCAATCGCAGCTCGTCGGTGCGGCCGACGAACGGTGGGATGAGGACACCGTCCTGAGCGCCCTTGCGTCCGAGCTGGCCGGCGATCACGCGTACGGCCCGCCAGGCCTCGACGGGTTCAGATACACCCTTCAGCTCGAACTCCCCTGCCGACTCGAACTCCACTGCCCCCTTCGCCAGCTCCATCGCCGATCTACCCACGATGAGGCCACCGGCCGGCGCCGCGCCTTGGAGGCGAGAGGCGATGTTGACGATGTCGCCGATGATGAGGCCGGTGCCGGTATTGCCGTCCCCTCCCACGGCCGCCTCTCCGCTGAGTCCGCCGCCACGGGCCGTCAGTCCTTCGGTACCGATCTCGACGCCGAGTTGTTCGACTGCCTCGATGAGTTCGAGGCCGGCGCGCACCATGCGCTCTGCATCGTCCTCGTGGGCCGTGTGTGCTCCCCACACCGCCATGAGGGCGTCACCGATGTACTTGTCGATGACCCCGCCGAAGCGATCGACGATCTCGCGAGCCCGGTCGAAGTAGGTCGTCAGCATGTTGCGGACTTCCTCGGAGTCCCTCGCCTCCGTCAGCGGGGTGAAGCCGACGAGGTCGACGAACAATGCCGAGACGAACCGCCTCTCCTCCGCAGGCGTGGGCTCGGCAACCGCGGGCGAGGGGGCAGCCGCCGGAGCTACCTGGAGATGGTGACCGCATTCGGCACAGAACTTGTCCGTCGCCGCGAACTCGGCGCCACAGTTGGGACAACCACGCGCGATCGTTGTCCCGCATTCAGAGCAGAACTTGGCGCCCTCGCGTATCTGCGCACCGCAGTTTGAGCAGTACATCCGTGTCCCTTGTCGATCCCCAATTCGTGAATCTAGACACGGAACACGCTGTCCGGAACTACGTTTCACCGTATATGACCACTCCCGACCTCGAGCTCATCTACGTCGGCGACCCGATGTGCTCGTGGTGCTGGGGTTTCGCCCCAGTTGTCGAAAGCCTCGATGGGCGCTTCGACTTCCCGCTGAGCGTCGTTGCCGGCGGCCTGCGACCCGGGCCGTCCGCGGAGGTCCTCGACGATCGGCTGCGGCAGTTCCTGCTCCATCACTGGTATGAAGTGGAGGAGCGAAGCGGTCAGCCCTTCAATCCCGCCGGGCTCGACCGGTCCGATTGGAGATACGACACCCTGGTACCGGATACCGCAGTCGTCACGATGCGGACCATCAGCCCTGCCGACACGATGCCCTTCTTCGCCCGCCTGCAGCGCGCCTTCTATGCCGAGGCCATCGACATCACCGATCCCGCCGTCTACCCGACTCTCCTCGGTGAGTTCGATGTCGACCCCGACGAATTCGTGGCCGCGCTGGCATCGGAAGAGTTGCTCAAGGCCACCTGGGCCGATTTCTCGCTGGCGCAGCGCCTCGGCGCCACCGGCTTCCCCAGCCTCTACCTCCGAGAGGATGAAACGGTCTACGCCGTGACCCAGGGGTACCAGCCCTTCGAACCCCTCGAAGCAGGCATTCGGGGCTTCCTCGAGGAGCGCCATCCGGCAGCGGTGTCGGGCCTCGTCTGCGAAATCGGCGAGATCTGCTGAAGAAGTCCGTTTTGGCGTAACTGGACACGAATAATCGTGTCCAGTTACGCCAAAACGGTTCTTGGGTATTGTCCGGCGCCGTGAGCGAGCAAGAAGCGGGGACCGCACCGTTCCTGAAGACGTGGGAAGCGCTGGTCGCCCTCTGCTTGACCATGTTCATCATCGTGCCCGACACCTCGATGATGAACGTGGCGGTGCCGCAGATCACCCAGGATCTCAACACCACGGTGTCCGCCGTCCAGGCGGTGATCGCCATCTACTCCCTGACCATGGCGTCGTTGATGCTCACAGGAGCAAAGCTGGGCACGATTCTCGGCTCGAAACGAGTGTTCACGGTCTAGCTCCTCATCTACGGGGCGGGCACGCTGATCGCCACCTTCTCGTGGAACATCTGGGTGCTCGGCTTTGGGTGGTCGATCGTGGAAGGCATCGCCGCAGCCGCGTTGTTGCCGTTGGCGATGAACCTCGCCCTCGTGAACTACACGGGTGCAAAACGCGCCATGGCCTTCGGCGTGCTTGGTGGCTTCCAGGCAACGGCGGCCGCAGTCGGGCCGATCTTCGGTGGTTTACTCACCGAGTTCTTGAGTTGGCGGCTGAGCGGAGCTCAGCGATGCGCAGCGTCAGCAGCTGATCGTCGACTTCGAAGACACTCTGGACGAACTCGATGCCAACCAGAAGCGCGAGTTCTTCGCCGCGCTCGAGACCGCGGTTGGCGGACGTCTCGACACCATCGTCACCGAAGCACAAGTAGACGCGATGCAGGAAGCCCTGGCCGCCACCCCGCAGCGGCCGCTCTGAGGAGTTGTCCGTCTCTTCTCACGGCATTCTCAGGAAGCCTTTACGTCGCCTTTCGGTTGTATCGACGAACCTGTAAATGGCATACCGGAGAGAGAGATGACCATCGACGAGCGCACCATCTATTCGGAAGAGCCGGAGACGGCTACGGGATCATCCCCCCACTCGGATCCTCCGGCGCGACGTCATCGCAAAGGACTGGCTGCACTCGCCGGCGGTCTCGTCGTGGTCGTCGCCGTCGGACTCGGCGCGGCCGGGGCGGTGATCCTGCGAGATGGGCCGGCACCCGTCGTCATCGAGCAGGCCGCCCCAGCCACCGAGACGATCATCACCACGGGCTCCTCGACAACCGGCGTCGACGCCACCGCCATCGGGCTCGCCGTCATCCCCTCGGTCGTGACCGTCGAGATCGGACAGCAGCAAGGGGACGGCTTCACTCAATTCGGGTCGGGGTCGGGCGTCGTCGTCGACGGCGGCGGGCTGATCGTCACCAACAACCACGTCGTGGAGAGCGCTCAGGACGTCCGCGTCGTGCTGTCAGATGCGCGGGTCTACGACGCCGAGATCGTCGGGACCGATCCGCTCACCGATCTCGCTGTGCTCCGTATCGCCGCCACCGACCTCAAACCTATCTCGTTCGGTTCCACAGCTGGACTCAGGGTGGGTGACCCCGCGGTGGCAGTCGGGAGCCCGCTCGGACTTCAGGGTGGCCCCTCACTCACGGTCGGTGTGGTCTCAGCTCTGGGACGCGAGGTTCAGACCGACGCGCAAACGATCCTCTACGGCATGCTCCAGACTGATGCCCCCATCACCAGCGGCTCGAGCGGCGGCAGCCTCGTCGATTCTCAAGGACGTCTGATCGGCATCACCACCGCAGTGGGCGTGAGCCAGGTTGGTGTCGAGGGAATCGGCTTCGCCACTCCCATCGAGATCGTGGAGCGTGTCGTCACCGACATCATCGCCGATGGAGACGTCGACCACGCGTTGATCGGTATCACGGGCACCACCGCCTTCGCCGATCGAGCGGACGGCGGCCGTCAACCCATCGGCGTGGAGGTCGTCGAGGTGACCCCCAACTCTGGAGCGGCAGGCGCCGGCATCGAGGTGGGCGACGTCATCACCGCCTTCGGCGGTACTCGGGTCGACACGATGGATGAGTTGATCACGGTGCTGCGGACCTACACCGCAGGGGACGCTGCATCGATGGATCTCGCCGACGGCACCACGGTGGCTGTGACCCTCACCACCCGCTGATCGATCGATTCTCTCTGTAGCGTTCGGTTTTCTTCGGAATACGACGACGGCGCTTGACATTTCTCGATCTGTTCGATAATATTCGAACAGAGTCGATATTCCTCTCACAGATCGAGAACCGCCCATGGATACCAAAGTTCGAGATTTCACCGGAGGGCCGAGCACGCCTGCCGTCGTACAGATCGGCCTTCATTCGGCCGCGGATCTCCTCATCGGCCTGTGGGTACTGGACGGTTGCTGCGAAGAATCCGCCGCCGGGCGGACCGACACCTACGACCTGGGCTCGGAGTGGTTCGCCGAGTTCGCCGACCGACTCTCGGAGCGCACGCGCGGCTTGTTGAAGAATGTTGGCTCCGGTGAGGCCTGGGTCGGCCTGATGTCGCTGCTCCCGGAAGAGGGAGACAACGGCTCAATCGACCACTTCATCGAGTTCCTCGGCTCCTACGATCCCGCTGAGTTGCGGTTCCGGCTGCTCATGCTGCACGGCATCGTCCCCGACGACGCCAGGGAGCTCGCTGCGGATGCCGCCGAAGGCAACACCGAAGCGCTCGAGGAGGTGCTGTCGCTCCCCGAGTTCGCCGACAAGCCGCAGTGGACGGAAACGCTCCGCTCGCTCCTTGCCCTGGAGCCGGCGGAGACGAGAAGTCTGTTCGTCGATGCGTTGACCGGCGCCCAGGAAGACATCTTCTCCAAATACGAGGCAGAATTCCGGCCGGCTCTGGAGCGAGACGTCGCAGCCCGCCGCTCCATGGCACGCCGGCTGTCGCCGGAACGGCTCGTCGAGATCACCACCAACGGCATCTCGATCGAGGGAACCGGCTATCAGCGCCCCATCATGCTCATCCCATCCATCGTCGGCAGGCCGTGGGTCGTCTTCACGGAGTCGCGCGATCACCTGATCATGTCGTATCCGGTAGCCGACGAGTACCTCGAGGCGGATCCGGACGCCCCCCCACAATGGCTCATCAAGACCTACAAGGCACTCGGTGATGAACGTCGGTTGCGCATCCTGCGGCGGTTGTCGCGAGGACCGGCATCGCTCGCCGATCTCGTCGAAGAGATGGATGCGAGCAAGTCGACCCTGCATCACCACCTGATGCTCCTGCGGGCTGCCGGCCTCGTGAAGGTCACGCTCGGATCAGACAAGGAGTACAGCCTGCGCGCCGACGTGGTGCCCGAAACCGCGGCGGTCCTTCATGCATACATCGGAGCAGGTTCGAGGGAGGAAGTATGAACTTCGCCAATTACGCCGACTACGGATCCGCCAGGGCGTATCAGGATCTGCTCGAGAACAGGGCAGGCATGGTCAAGCGCCGCTCGCGACATGGCCCGTTCCATCGGATCCGCTCGACGATCGCCAATTCGCTCGTCCTTACAGGCGCCAAACTGATGCCGGAGACGCCGGCCGTCGTCGGCAATCGGGTCCTGGTGTTCGACCGGTCCGCTGCCGAGGCAGCGGAGGAGCTCGAATTTCGGCCGGCTGCCTGAGCGGACTGAGATCCAAGAAGGTGGGTATGGGGCCCGAGGGCCCCGTCTCCGCGTCCGTGAGCAGCGAAGAAGTGCCTTCCTCCTCTAGCTGGGCGGAAGCGGTCGGTCGACGATGTCCAGTTGTACAGAACCATTGAGCAGAGGCGGCAGGCTCTCTCCGGCTGAACGGCGAGGCCTCCGCTGCAAGGGAAGGAGAATGTCGTGGTACTCACCAAGGATCGAGTACCGACCAAGAGGGCGCCTCCGGAGCAACCTCCGGTAGAAGAGAAGACCGGATTTCGGTGGTTCTGGCTCGGCGCCGCTTTGATCGTGGTAGTGATCGCGGCCGCGGCGACATGGGCGCTTCTCGCCTCCGATGACACACCGGTGGCGTCCGAGTACGACCATGAGGTCACGGCACTCAAGATCGCGGCGCCGGGCATCACGGCCGTATTCGTCGGCACCGACGCCAACCTCGATCCGGACATCATCCCGAGCGAATACGACCACGAGGTCACGGCGCTCAAGATCGCGGCGCCGGGCATCACAGCCGTATTCGTCGGCACCGACGCCAACCTCGATCCGGACATCATCCTGAGCGAATACGACCACGAGGTCACGGCGCTCAAGATCGCCGAACCTGGAGTGATTGCGGTGTTCGTCGGCGAGAGTGGGGAGCTGGACGCCGACAAGTAACACGGACATGGGGCCGGGAGGCAAGGGGGACCGGCCCCGTCTCCGTTTTCGTGGGGTACGCTCCGTCCAGGAGCGTCACCTATGGTCAATCGATCGCTCACGAGACCGGACTCAGTTGCACCGGTCGATGATCTCGATCCTTCGCCTCGCGTCGTGTGGCGGACCTGGGTGATCGCCCCACACCGCGACCCCAAACACCGGGCCACGGCGATCCTCACAGGCGTCTTCGGCTTTCCATGGCACGGACCGGAATTGCAGGCGCGATGCACGGCCGACGACACCGCCACCCGGATCGTGAGCGGTGCCCCGCGACCAGGCGGTCGTCATCACCCGTCCGTACCCGACCCTGCGTGCACATGCGGCATCTACGCGTCGGCCGATCTCACCGAAACGCCGGCCATCGGGCTGTTGCCACCGGCACAACCAATCGCCACGGGATTCGTACGCCTCGGCGGCACGACCATGCGCTCGGGCGTCGTGATACGCGCTCAGCTCGCTGAGATCATCGGCCCGATCACGCTGCTCCCTGGGAAGCCGCCTCTCACCACGAGGATCCTCGACAAGGCGGGATACCGCCCGGGGGCTCCCCTTGTCGTGGTCGAGGGCAACCGATTCCGCGTTTCATGGTCCCGCGCGCGTGTCGGATCTCCATTCGCGGAGTGGCGGCGTTGGGCCCGCAGCGAGCTCTCGCACCGATACCGGGTGGATGTCATCTGACGTCCCAGCCGGTGAGATCTGTGCTCCCCATTAGGCTGCAGTGCCAACGAAAGGAATGGGTTGTGGACAGGATCGAAGCGCTCCGCGGGTCGCCGTTGCTGAATGCCCTCGAAGAGAGTCAGCTCAAGGGTCTGGCCTCGATCACACAGGATCGCTCCTTCGCGGAGGGCGCCACGATCATCAGCAGCGACCAGACCAAGGCCCTGGCGATGTATGTCATCCTGGAAGGCTCGGCAGACGTCGTGAAGGACGGCGTCGTCATCAGCACCCTCGGTCCCGGCGACCACGTGGGTGAGATGGCGCTGGTCGTTCCCAACATGAAGAGGACCGCCGACGTCATTGCCGCCACGACGACAACAGTCATGCAGTTGGCCAGCTGGGACTTCATGCCGTATCTGAAGACGAACCCCGATGTGGCACTCGCCGTCATCGAGGAACTTGCCAAGCGTCTCGACGAGGCCAACAGGCGCCTCGCCGACTCGTAGAACCGGCCATCTGCCCCGTTTTGGCGTAACTGGGCACGGATATTCGTGTCCAGTTACGCCAAAACGGAGAAACGAGAGAGAGCACCACATGACCACCGCTCCCAGCACAACGCTCGCCGCCAGTATCACCGACGCGGTGAAGATCTACGGAGAGGGCGAAGCCGAAGTCCACGCCCTTCGCAGCGTTTCCGAGGGATTCGAGAAGAGTCGCTTCACTGCCATCATGGGTCCGTCCGGATCTGGCAAATCGACACTCATGCACTGCCTCGCCGGCCTCGACGACCTGACCTCGGGTTCTGTCTACATCGGGGAGACGGAACTGGGCTCGCTCAGCGACAAGGACCTGACGCTCCTCCGTCGCGAGAAGATCGGGTTCGTCTTCCAGGCCTTCAACCTGATCCCAACCCTGACCGCCAAGGAGAACATCCTCCTGCCGCTCTCGATCGCCGGAAAGAAGGCCGACGAGAACTGGTACGAGAGTGTGATCCGCGCCGTGGACCTCGAGGATCGCCTCGACCATCTCCCATCCGAGCTGTCTGGTGGCCAGCAGCAGAGGGTTGCCGTGGCACGAGCGCTCGTGACCAAGCCGGAGATCGTGTATGCCGACGAGCCGAGCGGGAACCTCGATTCCAAGAGCGGGGGCGAGCTCCTCGACTTCATGCGGCGCGCCGTCGACGAGTTCGGCCAGACCATCGTCATGGTCACCCACAACCCGCTGGATGCCAGCTACGCCCACCGCATCGTGTTTCTCGATGACGGACACGTCGTCGACGAGATGGCCGAGCCGACGACCGAACGAGTCCTCGACAAGATGAAGCACCTGGGGGACTGACGATGATGCGCGCCGCCCTCAAGGGGCTCTTGGCGAACAAACTCAGGCTCGTCCTCACCGGCGTCGCCATCGTCATCGGCGTCGGATTCGTTGCCGCCAGCTTCGTATTCACCGACACCATCAATGCTCAGTTCGATGTACTGCTCACCGACATCAACGCGGGCGTCGATGTCGTCGTGCGTCCAACCGAGCCGGAGTTCGGCACCGAGCAGCTGTCGATGCCGGAGGAGACACTTGCCCTCGTCGCAGGTGTCGACGGTGTCGCCATCGCCGACCCGGCCGTCGATGGTTTCGCCCAGGTGGTCGGTTCCGACGGCGAAGCCATTGGGGGCCAGGGACCGCCGACCATCGGTGTCTCGTGGACGGGCGTCGCCGCCTTCAACCCGACCACGCTCGTCGAAGGACGCGGGCCCCAGGGCGAGGGAGAGGCGGTCATCGACATCACGACCGCGGAGACCGGCAACATCTCGGTCGGTGACACGATCACCGTACTGCTCATCAAAGCCCCCCAGGATTTCGAGGTCGTCGGGACCATCTCATTCGGCGAGGACAACGCGTTGCTCGGCGCGACCCTCACCGGCTTCGACCTCGCAGAGGCGCAACGGGCCTTCGACCTGGAGGGCCGACTCACGACCATCACCGTCCAGAGCGAGCCGGGCGTCGAACCGGATGAGCTCCAACAGCGGATCGCCGCCGCGCTGCCGGAAGGCATCGATGCGATCACCGGAGAGGCCGATACCGATGAGCAACTGGATGAGATCTCGCAGGGTCTCGGCTTCCTGACCATCGCGTTGCTGGCATTCGCGGCCGTCGCCGTATTCGTCGGCGCATTCATCATCAGCAACACCTTCCGCATCATCGTGGCCCAACGGACCAGGGAGTTGGCCCTCTTTCGCGCCATCGGGGCGACGGGGCGCCAGATCACCCTGATGGTGGTCGTGGAGGCTTTGGTCATCGCCGTTCTCGCCTCAATCGTCGGCGTCGTGTTCGGCGTCCTGTTGGCGCGGGGGCTCTACGCGCTTCTCGGAGCCCTCGGCATCGACATCCCCTCTGGATCACTCAGCCTGCTTCCGCGCACCGTGGTGGTTGGCATGGTGGTGGGCGTCACCGTCACACTCGTTTCGGCGTTGCTCCCGGCACGCAAGGCGGCACGCGTTCCACCGGTCGCAGCCATGCGCGAGGAGGCGGCGCGCCCCAAGCGTCGCTCGCTTCACACCCGCGCGATCGTGGGCATCGCGGTTGGAGCGGTCGGACTTCTTCTTCTCCTGGTCGGGCTGTTCGTCGATGTTGCGAACGCACTCCTGATGGTCGGTATCGGTGCGTTGATCATCTTCGTCGGCGTATCGATCCTGGCTCCGCTCGCTGCACGACCGATGGCAAAGGTGCTTGGCTGGCCCCTCCCGAGGATGTTCGGGGTCACCGGGCAGCTCGCCCAGGAGAACACACGGCGTCAGCCGAGGCGTACCGCCGCCACGGCCTCAGCGCTCATGATCGGCGTCGCGCTCGTCGTGTTCGTTGCCGTATTCGCCGAATCGATCAAGGAGACGATCGAGCAGTCGATTCTCAACGACTTTCCAGCCGATCTATCAGCGCAGTCGACCAACTTCGAGGTTGGCCTCAGTCCGGCGTTCTCTGTCGATGTCGCCGAGCTCGACGAGGTTGATCTCGTGTCGCCTCTCCAATTCGGCGCCATCCGCGTCGAGGAGACCACCGGCACCTCCGACACACAGCTGATGGGCATCGACCCAACCACCATCGCAGAGGTGTACGCCCTCGAGGCATCGCCCGGTGCGCTCAATGCCCTCGCAGGGGGTGGGGGCGTTCTCGTGGACCCAGAGCACCTCGCCGATCAGGATTGGTCGATCGGCGACACGATCTCCATCGAGTACGCACTCACCGGGCCACAGCAAGCCGAGATCATCGGCACCGCGAGCGGCGAGGCCTTCGGGACCAACTACTGGATCAGCACGGAAACCTACGAGCAGAATTTCACCGCCCGCACCGATTTCATCGTGTTCATGAACTTCACAGAAGGCGTGGCGATCAGCGAGGGGAAGGTGGCGGTGGAGACGGTTGCTGTGAACTACGCCAACGCAAACGTCCAAACAAAGTCGGAGGTCGTCGCCGAAGCAGAAGCGCAGATCAACCAGCTCCTCGGACTGGTGACCGGGCTCTTGTTCCTGGCCATCATCGTGGCGATGCTCGGCATCACGAACACACTCGCGTTGTCGATCCTCGAACGGACGAGGGAGATCGGCTTGCTACGTGCCATCGGCATGCAGCAGCGCAACGTCCGCCGGATGATCCGCTGGGAGGCGGTGATCATCTCCCTTTTCGGCGCGTTGCTCGGCATCGCCCTCGGCGTGTTCCTCGGCTGGGCGGTCGTGCAATCGCTCGCCGACGAGGGCCTCGGGAGCTTCGACATCCCGTGGCTGCAACTGATCGCTCTCGTGTTGCTCTCGGGATTCGTCGGCGTGATCGCCGCGATCTACCCGAGCTACAAGGCGAGCCGCCTCAACATCCTCGACGCCATCAGCTACGAGTGACGATGGTTTTGGCGTAACTCATCGCGCATATGCGCGATGAGTTACGCCAAAACCGAAGAGGGGGCACGGCGTTAGCCTGGGCGCATGGCAGTCGACCTCGCCGGGACCATCACCTACCTCAAAGACCACGCCATCGAGCACGGATTCCACGTGCACGACGAGCGCCACTTCGTGGAGACGTACACGCTCCGACAATCCTGGGAGATCGACGTCCATCCCGAAGAGGCCTGCGACGGGCCGCTCGACCTCCACATGGCCATCGATGTCGATCCCAGACTGCTGCTCCGACTCGAAGACCGCCTCAACGAGAAAGACGGCATCTCCGAGGACCCGGAGCGAGAGTTCGTGGTGTCGTTCTTCTTCAACTGGGCGTTGCCACCGATGACGAGCCCCCCGGACCTTCTCGTCCTCTCGGCCGAATTGGCCGGGATGGGCGGAGTCGATCTCCCCATCGAGGCGTCGGCGGTCGACTCGTTTGGCGCGTTCGCCGATGGCGAGGAGCGGCGTCTCTCCCTGGTCGGCAAGCTCGACGTCTCGCTCGTCGACCTCATGTTCCGCCAGGACGCGATGTGCGATGTCCTCGACCGTGTCCACAACATCAGCATGTATCTGGTCGAGCAGAGCCCACAGTGGACGACCTGACGGCGTTCCACCATCACCTCGCGTCCAGATGAGCGCCGAGACGGCCTCACGCGCCGTAACCCGCCATCGTGGGGCCGCCCATGAACTTCGCGACGACCGGGTCGTCGTCGAGGCACCCATGGAGATCCGCCTCAAAGGTGTGCCACTGGCGGTGATCATGCGAACGCCGGGGGACGACGCGATGCTGGCAACCGGGTTCGCGCTCACCGAAGGAATCGTGTTGCGGCCCGACGAACTGGCTGCAGTGGAGGCGCTTGGCGATCAAGACGATGCTCGCTGGGACCTCGTGCTCGCCGACGGCGTCGACGTCGACCCTGAGCGCTTCCGCCGCAACTTCTTTTCCACGTCGTCGTGTGGCATCTGCGGCAAGGCCTCCATCGATGCCGTACGCGTGGCGGCCGCCTTTCCCGCCGCGGTGACCGTCACGACCGAGACCCTGCTCACCCTGTCGGCGCGCATGCGGGAGCGTCAGGAGACGTTCGAGGCGACCGGCGCACTGCACGCCGCCGCCTTGTTCCGGGAGAACGGTGAGCTCATGACGATCGCGGAGGACGTCGGCAGACACAACGCCGTGGACAAGGTCGTCGGACGCGCATCGCGGGATGCCTGGCCCGTCACCGGCATCCTGATGGTCTCCGGTCGCATCTCGTTCGAGATCGTCCAGAAGGCCGCCGTAGCCGGCATCGGTGCTCTTGCTGCAGTCTCGGCGCCCTCAACCCTTGCCATCGACCTCGGACGGGAGTTCGGGATGACGGTCATCGGATTCCTCCGCGGTGCGGACTTCAACGTGTACACGGGTTCGGTGAGTTGAGGCGAGCCGATCCGGAGGACCCTCAGGAGACCGGCTCCACCTTCTTCGCCCGTATCAGCACGCCACCGAACCAGGCATCCGCGGTGACGATCAACACAGGGGCATCGTCTTCGACACCATCCGGGTCTGTGGCGTTCTGAACATCTCCGGCGAAGGAACGCGCGTCCATCTCGACACGCCAGTCTGCGGGCACGGCAACGTCGATGCCTCCCATGATCGCTCTGACCTCCAGACGCGCCTCACCCGTGATGTGCGCCCGCGACAGATCGAGTTCGATCCCGCCGAGGAAGGCCGTGGCCTCACCGGTGGTGAGGGATTCAGCACGGCTGGCGAACTCGAGTCCGTTCATCGCCGCGAGCACCGAGAACGAGTCGGAGTCCTCGTCCCCGAACTGCGGCGTGATCTTCTTCACGATGAACGCGGCCGTGACGAACAGCAGATTGAGAACGGTGACGGCCACGAAGATACGACGGAAAATCCTCACCAAACCAAGCTACCAGGCGCTGGACTCGTTGCCGAAGTCGCCGGAGCCGATCAATCGACCCCGGTCGGGGTCGCCCTCGAAGACGTAGACCCAAGCGCGACACGGCGGTGACCGCAGCAGCAGGAGGTGACGACGGAAGACGGAACGGCCGGCACCCCGCTCATCACCGGGTCGCCTCGTATGGGACTTCGTGCTCGGGAAGACCCCAGCGTTGAATCGAGGCAACGGCTGCGATCACCATGATGCCACCGAGGATCTGCACCGAAGCGAGTTGCTGGTCGAGTAGCACCCATGCCGCGGCGGCGCCGAACACCGGCTCGCTCGTCGCCACGATGCCGACGATGCCGGCCGCAACTCGCCGCAACGCGTTGAACTCGGCGAGGAACGGGACAGCAGTGCCGAGGATTCCGACCCACAGCAACTCGAGCCACACCTTGTTGCTCAGACCCGTCGGGAACGACCACAAGGGGGCTACGAGGGCCCAGAGAACGGCGGCAGATACGAACCCCCACGTCATGACGGTGATGATCGGCGCCCGGTGGCCGAGGTGCTCACCGAGGAGCAGATAGGAAGCAAAGGTGATGGCGGAAGCGAGCCCGGCGACGAAGCCGAGCCAATCTGCGCCCTCGAGCTGCCAGGCCTGTGCAACGAGGCCCACGCCGACGATCGCTACCGCGGCTGCAGCCCAGGCGAATCCCGATACCGGCCGATGCTGAACCACCGCCATCCACACCAGAACGAGAATCGGTCCGAGAAACTGGATCGTGGCACCCGGGCCGACTCCGAGCCGGTTCACAGCCCAGTAGAACGTCACGTTGACGACAGCGAGGTTGACGCCGAGCAGTGCGTACCACCCGAGCATGCCGTACGGTCGCCACGCATCGCGCCACACGGCTATCGGGATGAGGATGAGAGCGGTGAGCATGGCCCGCACCTGCGACACGCGGACCGGCGACACCTCGGAGAACGCGTCGGCTGCCACAGCACCACTCACACCCCAGAGAAAGGCAGCCGTCAGGGAGAGGAGCACCCCGGTGCGGACGGAGGTTGGGCGGGTCATTCGCCGGCGAGCGTACCGCCGGACCGCGCTCGCAGCCTCGGTACGCTGGTCGCACCGATGGCCAAGGGGGTAGACGTGGATCGAAAACCGGAAGTGTTGTTCGTCTGTGTCCACAACGCCGGGAGATCGCAGATGGCTGCGGCGCTCCTCGACCACCATGGCGCCGGCCGCGTCGTCGTGCGATCCGCAGGGTCGGCCCCTGCCGACGAGATCAACCCCGCAGTCGTCGAGGCCATGCTCGAGAAGGGGATCGATCTGTCGCAACGCTTCCCCAAGCCGCTGACCGACGACACGGTGAGGAAGAGCGATGTCGTCGTCACGATGGGCTGCGGCGATGCATGCCCGGTATATCCCGGAAAACGCTATCTCGACTGGGACATCACCGACCCTTCCGGGAAGACCGTGGATGCGGTCCGGACCATCCGCGATGAGATCGACCGCCGGGTGCAAGACCTGCTCGACGAGCTCAACGCAAGCCTGAGCCTCTGAATAGTGCAACCAAGGACACCCCGGACGGGTTCTTCTCGTGACATGGAGACGGCAGTCATCAACCTGGCCAGCGCTCTCGCCGACGATCTCGACACGGCCTTTCCGGATCTCGTGCGCTCGAGACAGAATCAGATCTTCGGCGGTGTCATGCGAATCGTGCGTCATCACGCAGACGCAGCCGATATCACCCAGGAGACGTTCATCCGGGCCTACCGGGCCCTCGCCGGCTACGACAACGCACGGATCGAGGCGTTGAAGCTCGACGGGTGGTTGTGGACGATCGCGATCAACCTGTGCCGGAACAGCGCCCGCCGCAAGAACCCCGTGCCGTCGCAGCTTCCCGATCAGGCATCGCTCGAACCCGGTCCGGAGTCCGCCGCGATCGCGTCGGCCGAGGCGGCGACATGGGATACGCGGCTGGCGCGTCTCACCGCAACGCAACGGTCCGCAGTGGTGCTCCGCCATGTCGTCGGCCTCTCCTACGACGAGATCTCGCAGGCCACCGGAAGGCCGGCCGGAACGGTGAAGGCCGACGTGCATCGGGGCATTGCACGCCTCAGGCGCATCCTGGAAGCGGAGGCAACACAATGAGCGACCCAATCGAACGAGACCTCGAGGACTTGAACACCGCAGCACCGGCATGGGTGTTCGAGAACATCATGGTGGGCACCGGCCTCTGGGACGAATATGCCGTCGTCGACGGGCCGATCGAACCGATGTACGTGGCGTGGAACCCGCGAGGCATCACTACATGCATCCCGGTATCGGTGGTGGGGTCGGACGACGCCTTTGAGGAGTCGCATCCGCGACCCGCCCGGCCGGCGGGTCATGTTCCCGCCGCTCTGGACCGAAAGCTGGCCCGGGCGCTTGCGACCGGCCGCCTCGGTAATCTGCCGATCGACCTCTCTGCCCTCGGATCGTTCCAGCGAGCCGTCCTCGAGAAGTGCGCCGAGATCCCTCCGGGCGAGATCCGTCCCTATGGATGGATCGCGGCCGCCATCGGCAACCCGGGAGCGGTTCGGGCTGTAGGCACGGCACTCGGCCGCAACCCCGTGCCCATCCTCATCCCGTGCCACCGCGTGGTGCGCACAGACGGGCGCATCGGCAACTACGCCTACGGAACCGGCATGAAACGGGAGCTTCTCGAGGCCGAGGGGCTCGATGTGACCGAGATCGAGGAAACGGCCGGGCGCAACGTGCGCTTCGTCGGCAGCGAAACCACCGGCGTGTACTGCTACCCAACATGCCGACACGGCCGTCGCATCAGCGAGAGAAACCGCCTGGAGTTTCGCTCCGCCGACGAGGCCGAGAGACTGGGGTACCGCGGATGCAAGGTCTGTCGACCCATCGCGGCGTGACCTTCGCCTGCTCCTGGCGCCTACCCTGCCGCCCATGGATCTCGTCGCCACCATCAGGGATTCGGTCATCGGCTCGCATCACACCGTGCCCGGCCCCTATGGACGGCGCCGCGTCGTCTACGCCGATTACACGGCTTCGGGTCGGTCGCTGACGTTCATCGAGGACTACATCCGTGACGTCGTGCTCCCCCTCTACGCCAACACCCACACGGAGTCGTCCGGCACCGGCCTGCAAACCACGCGATTCCGGGAGGATGCCCGCGAAATCATCCGGCGCTGCGTCGGAGGGAGTGACGAGCACGCGGTGATCTTCGCCGGCTCCGGATCGACGGGAGCCATCGACAAGCTGATCGGGATTCTCGGCCTGCGTATCCCCGACAATCTCGAGGACCGTTATGGGCTCTCCCAATCCATCCCTCCGGAGGAGCGCCCCGTGGTGTTCATCGGACCGTTCGAGCATCACTCCAACGAACTGCCGTGGCGGGAGTCGATCGCCGACGTCGTGACGATCGGCGAGGATCCTGACGGACACATCGACCTCGAGCATCTACAAAGAGAACTCGCCGAGTACGAGGACCGCCCCTTGAAGATCGGCAGCTTCAGCGCGGCATCGAATGTCACCGGCATCATCAGCGACACCCGAGCGATCGCGTCAATGCTCCACCAGTACGGAGCACTCAGCTTCTGGGATTTTGCCGCAGCCGCTCCGTACGTCGAGATCCTGATGAACCCGCCGGACGATCCCTTGGCGTACAAGGACGCCATCTTCATCTCCCCGCACAAGATGATCGGCGGGCCCGGCACACCGGGTGTTCTCGTCACCCGCAAGGAGATCGCCAAGAACCGCGTCCCCGCCGTGGTGGGGGGCGGTACCGTCTGGTACGTCAACCCGCAGCGGCATCGATACCTCGCAAGCACCGAGCACCGGGAGGAGGGCGGGACACCCGCGATCGTCGAGTCCATCCGCGCCGGGCTCGTGTTCCAACTCAAGGATGCCGTCGGCACGGAGAGAATCCGTGACCTCGAGGCGTCATTCATTCAGCGCGCAATCGAATCATGGCAAGCGAACCCGAACATCGAGATCCTCGGCAATCCGGATGCCGATCGCCTGTCGATCGTGTCGTTCGTCATCCGCAACGGCGACCGCTACCTGCACCACAACTACGTCGTCGCACTCCTCAACGATCTCTTCGGTGTCCAGTCCAGGGGTGGATGTTCCTGTGCGGGCCCCTACGGCCACCGGTTGCTCGGAATCGACATCGAGCAGTCCAGCGCCTTCGAGCGTGAGGTGGTGAGAGGCTGCGAAGGCATCAAGCCGGGCTGGGTGCGGGTGAACTTCAACTACTTCGTCAGCCAGGCCGTCTTCGAGTATGTCCTCGAAGCCGTCCACATCGTCGCCAACGAGGGCTGGAAGCTGCTTCCCAGCTACCGCTTCAATGCCGACACCGCCCTGTGGACCCACGTCGCCGGACGCGGTGAGGCCGCGATGAGCCTCAACGACATCGACTACTCGGATGGCAGAGTGGCGTATGCCTTCACGGCCGATGAGGTCGGCGATAACCAACTCCAAGCCTTTCTGGAGACCGCCAGAGCAATCGTCGACACCGCCGAGATTCCCGGCGAGGTCCCGATACTCGAGCGAAGTGCCGACTTCGAGAACCTGCGCTGGTTCACGCTGCCCGAAGAGGTGGCTGCAGGTGGGTGACGGCTCGGACGGGGCGCCGCAGTGGTTCACCGACGCACTAGCGGCCCCATCGACCGAGCACTACGTCGACGTCGAGGGAGCCGACATCCACTACATCGAGTGGGGTGACCGCGGGAACCCGGGCTTGGTGTTCGTGCACGGCGGCGCCGCCCATGCCCACTGGTGGTCGTTCTTGGCGCCGATGTTCGCCCGTCGCTGGCATGCCATCGCCTTCGACCTGTCCGGTCACGGCGACAGCGATCGCCGCCAGGAGTACTCCCAAGAGATGTGGGCCCGCGAGGTCCTGGGCGTGAGCCGGGTCGCCGGCTTCCCCGGTCCTCCGGTCGTGGTCGGTCACAGCCTCGGCGGTATGGTCACGATCCAGACCGCATCGACGTACGGCGACGAGCTCGCAGGCGCCGTGATCGTGGACTCCCCGGTGCGCCGCCCCGATCCCGAGTCGGAGGTGGCGGCCGCCGGACGCGTGTTCAAGCGTCCCGGTGTCTATCCCGACCTCGAAACGGCCCTGGGCCACTTCCGGCTCGTTCCGGACCAACCGTGCGAGAACCAGTACATCATCGACTACATCGCCAGGCGATCGTTGAAGGAAATAGCCGAGGGTTGGACATGGAAGTTCGACCCGAACGTCTTCCAGCACACGCTGGCTCCACTTCGCGAACAGTTGGCCACAGTGCGGACCCGGGTGGCATTACTCCGGGGCGAACTCAGTGTCATCGTCCCGACAGACACCGCCGAGTACATGTATGACCTGATGGGCCGCAATGCCCCCGTGGCGTCGATTCCCGCCGCCCACCACCACCTGACCCTCGATCAGCCCCTCGCCTTCGTTGCTGCGCTCCGCACCCTTCTCGCCGATTGGGCCCACAGTCTGCCAATGCCTGCTGCGACTCCAGGCCGCCGGTGACTCCGCCGATACGTCATTGTCTGGAAACACGGACTGCGGTCGGCGCCGACACGGTTTTCGTATGATGGCGCCGGGAGTGAGAGCGGTATGAAATACGCCACGCCACAGCTGACACTGGATCAGGCCTATCAGGCCGCGTTCCTCTGGCTCGACCACGTCGATGGCGCTCCGACCTCGATCACCGAACCCACGGACGGCGTGATCGAGCTCCGCACCGACAGCATCACCGCCCGGGTTCGGTGGGACCGCTCCCCCATCAACCAGACGGCCGTGTTGGCCATGCTCCGCCAATCAGTACCCACATCCAAGAGGATCCTCTTCTCGGTCACCGGTTTAACCGCAGGCGCCGTTTCTCTCGCCGACACCCAGGGGGTCGCGCTCTTCTCGTTCGATTCACTGGGTCAGACCATCGCCAACAACGCCCATGCCCTCGCCATCGCGCCCAATGAGCCTTCTCCATTGCCCTTCGCTCTCCCTCCCGAGGAGCCCGAGGAAGATCTCCCCGTCGTGACTGCACCCCCCGAGCACATGGAGTACGACCTGAGCGAGTGGCTCGATTGCCCGCGATGTGGTTTGACACACCACCACAGATCGAATTTCTGCATGTCCTGCGGGGCGGATCTCCACGTTGCAGCGCAAGCCTCCACCGATACGACGTCGACCGCTGGAGACCCAGACGATGAGTCGACCGAACGTCCCGGGCCAACTCCCGCACCGCCTCAGGACTCCGGCGGTCCACGCCTGCGCTGCCGTACTTGCGGCTCAGACGACATCGAGCTCATTCACCCCGGCTACGCGCACTGACGGGCTCATCCTTCACCTCATCAGTGAACCCCCACCGACCGTCGCGCTTCGCTTTCGGCCACTTTCGAAGTGGGTACAGGGGATTGACGGTTGCTCCAGAGGATATCCACGACTACTCTGAGTGGTTCTAGGGTCGGTCTGGCGAGACCGAGGAAGCGGGTTAGGTGGGACGCGGCGGTATTCCCGACGTGAGTATTGGACTACCGGTTTTCAACGGCAGCGACTTCGTCGCGGACGCCATCAGATCGATTCTCAATCAGACCTACGCCGACTTCGAGCTGATCATCTCCGACAATGCTTCCACCGACGACACCTCGGAGGTATGTCGGTACTTCCAGCAGGTTGACAGCAGAGTGCGGTACGTTCGGCAGCCCCAAAATCTTGGCGCGGCGAAGAACTACGACACCACTTTCATGCTTTCGAACGGTCGGTTCTTCAAATGGGCCGCGCATGACGACGTGATCGAACCGACGTTCCTCGAACACTGCGTCGAGATGCTCGATACCCATCCCGAGGCAGTGCTTGCCTGTTCGAAGATCGGTCGTATCGACGGGGAGGGGAGGGTGCTCGGTGTCGACGACTATCACCTTCGACTCGAGGCCCAGCGCCCCTCGGTCCGCTTTCGTGATCTGGTCTGCCGCACCTACTCACCCTTTCAGGTCTTCGGCGTCATGCGCAGCGAGGTGCTGGCTCGCACGAAGCTGCACGGTAACTGGATCGGGTCGGACCGCAATCTGCTGGCCGAGCTGGCATTAATCGGACCGTTTGCGATCGTAGAGGAGGTCCTCTTCTGGCGCCGCATGCACTCGGGCTCGTACTCCGATTCAGACCTGAGTCCGCGAGAGCGGGCGGAGTGGCTGGATCCCGCGGCCGCTCCAGGTGATGTCGCGATTCGCCTGCTCGACGAGTACCGGGACTCCGTGTTGCGAGTTCAGCTCGATGGTGAAGAGACTCGAGCTTGCGAACGCGTACTCCGGTTCGATTACCGGGTCGCCCGGGTCGGGCATCGGCTCCGTACCGCGTTAGGCAAGAGATCGTGGATTCGTCGGCCAGCGGCACGCGTGAGGCGGTCGCTCAACCGGGAGGTCGCGTTCCCGGACTCCGACATCGCATCGGGGATCGATTCGTCCGAGCATCTACTCAATGCCCAAGGAGGTCATCGACCTTGATGTCGTCCGATGCGTCAATGGCTCAGACCGAGCCGCTCCAGATACTCCGCCCCGCTCCGACGCGGTCCGATTGATCACGCACTGAGGTACGTCCAGGTACCGCAGTTTTCCTCAGCACAGAAGCCGATGTCGCTGCCCTGGATCGTGACGATCGTCTGCGACATGTCATCGATGAAGTCGTTGGCGATGACGTCGGTGAAGGCGCCGTCAGCGGTGGATCCGGGTCAGAACGTGTAGCGGCCGAGCTCGAGCTCATCGCCATAGAGGTGTTCCACGACACGACGCGACGCGACGTCGTAGTGCTCCCGGTAGCCGGCGTGGTCAGACGCGTTCACGACGGGGGGGCTGACACGAGCGGTGACGCCGGCGGAGCTGAGAACCTCGTTGAAATCGTCGTCGAAGGACTCACAGCGTCCCACGAAGTCCAGGAACAGCTCACCGTCGACTCGCGGGACGAAGTGCCCGAACGGCTTCTGGTGCATCGCCTGCATATCGCTGTTCGGCCGTTGCACCAGGTCGGGAAGCTCCGCCACGAACTCGCGGAAGGTCTTGTCTCCGTGACGGAATCGCCATCCGCTGTTGAGGTAGCTGGAGAGAATCCGCTCGTAAGGGTTCCTCACGAAGGCGAACCTCAGATACGATTGCCACGGGATGTCCGCCCAGTCGACGACCATGTCGGGGAACGCCGGTTGCCACCTGCGGTGATAGACGTACCGCGCCCATGCAGGGTTGACGTTGTCACCCTTCTCGAGTGAGAACAGGACCGTCTTAATGGTCGACGAGGCGTTCTTCGGGACATCGACGAACAGCAGGTTGAGCTTCGGACTTCGGACCTTGAAGTTGTACTCGCCATCGAGGTCGACCGACGACAACCGGAGGGCGCGAGACGCGACGGGTTCGATGATGCCCAGGCGCAACGCGTTGAGGGTCGCGATTCCGAGGCCCTCGCCGGCGAGCGCTGCGAGACGCCGCCGCGTCGCGTCCGGCGTGGTCTCGTCCACCACCGCGATCCCCTGTAGTCGCTCGCCGGGGGTCGCCCCAACATCCTCGGGGATTCGTCGCACTCCGGGAGGGCACACGGCCCCCCCGCCGTAGAGAACCACACCTGGAGATGCTGCCCGCTGGATGGCCGTCAGATCGACGCCCGCCCACTTGTCGAGGCCCCGCGTGTAGTTGACTCTCGGCGAACGGACGTCTGCGATCCGTCGCCTGATCTGCCACCGGAGCTCCCAGCCCACCTTCCTCAACACAACTCTCTCCCTGCGAGGCGTCCTGAGCGTAACGAACGGACCGACCGACCCAACGCGTCCCTCATCGACCTCTCTTGCTCCACCTCAGGGGGGAGTCCCGGCCGTCCCGGCGGGGAGGGGGGTTTGGCTTCGATCCCCTCCGCCTCGCAGCGCTCGCCGACACTCCTCTCGCCTAAAGAGGAGCATCCCACGACTCATCCTTCGCCTCGTCGGTGCCGGCGAGGAAGAGGGCTCCCAGCGGGGGGAGGTCCAGCTCGAGCGAATTCTCTCGGCCGTGCATCGCAACGTCGGTCGCCTCGATCCTGCCCCGGCTTCCTTCGCCCGACCCCCAGAAGGTCTCGTCGTCGCTGTTGAGGATCACCTCCCACGATCCTCCATGGGGCACGCCGATCCGGTAGCCCCGACGAGGCACGGGGGTGAGGTTGAGAACAACCACCACAGGACGGCCGTCCTCGGCGTATCTCGCGAATGCGAACACCGATGCTCCAGCGTCTCCGGCATCGATCCAGGAGAAGCCTGCCGGCGCATTATCCAGTTCATGGAGAGCGGGTTCACGGCGAAGGACGACGTTGAGCGCCTCGACCCAACACTGCATGCCGGCGTGGTTGTCATGCTCCAGTTCCGACCAGTCGAGCTGGCGGTCCACCGACCACTCGTCACGCTGGCCGAACTCGCCACCCATGAAGAGGCATTTCTTGCCGGGCAGTCCGTATTGGTAGGCGTACAGCGCACGCAGGTTGGCGAACTGCTGCCACTCGTCACCGGGCATCTTGGCCAACAATGAGCCCTTGCCGTGGACGACTTCATCGTGCGACAACGCGAGCACGAAGTTCTCGTCGTACGCGTACAACATCCGGAAGGTCAGGTCGTCCTGATGATGCGAGCGGTGGACCGGATCGAGGCGGAAGTAATCCAATGTGTCATGCATCCACCCCATGTCCCACTTGTACCCGAACCCGAGGCCACCGGCATCGACCGGGCGCGATACGCCGCCCCACGCGGTCGATTCTTCGGCGATCGTGGTGATCCCCGGGTTCTCCGCATACACCGACGTATTCAGACGTTGCAACAGTGAGACGGCGTCGACGTCCTCGTTTCCGCCATGGATGTTCGGCACCCATTCACCTTCGGCTCGGGAGTAGTCGAGGTAGAGCATCGAGGCAACGCCATCGACCCGTAGACCGTCGGCGTGATAGGCATCGAGCCACAGTGAGGCGCTCGAGAGCAGGAAGCTCCGCACCTCGTTACGCCCGTAGTTGAAGATGTAGCTCCCCCAATCCGGGTGAAACCCCCGCCGCGGATCATCGTGCTCGTACAGGGCGGTGCCATCGAATCGTCCGAGGCCGTGGCGATCTGTGGCGAAGTGAGATGGAACCCAGTCCAGGATCACACCGACGTCGGCCTGGTGCAGCCGATCGATCATGTACATGAGATCCTGCGGCGTGCCGTAGCGAGCCGTCGGAGCAAAGAAGCCGGTCACCTGGTATCCCCAGGACGGGTAGTAGGGGTGCTCCATGACCGGCATCAACTCGACGTGTGAATACCTCATGGACGACGCGTATTCGGCGAGTTGAGCTGCGAGGTCGCGGTAGGAAAGCGACTCCGCGGGAGAGCGTTTTCGCCAGGAACCGAGATGAACCTCGTACACGGACATCGGGGCCCGGACGTCGGACCTCGTGCCACGCTCGGCCATCCAGCTGGCATCACCCCACTCGTAGTCGAGGTCCCAGACCACAGACGCATTCTTCGGCGGCACCTCGTAGTGAAATGCGTAGGGGTCGGCCTTCTCGAGTACGACTCCGTCGCGAGTGACGACGGCGTATGCGTAGTTGTCACCACGACGCGGAGCTTCGGTGTACGCCTTCCAGATACCCGACTCGGTCGGGAACATCGGCGTTGCCGCACGATCCCACCCATTGAAGTCGCCGACGACCGACACGGACGATGCGTTGGGAGCCCACACCGCGAAGTGCACTCCCCCTGCGAGCATCTGGGCGCCGAGATGCCGCCACATACCCGTGGCCGTCCCCTCGGCGAAGAGGTGGAGATCGAGTTCACCGAGGAGCGTTGCCATTCGCGGAGCCTATTCACGCCCCCTGCTCTGGCAAACTCCGGGTATGCCATATCGCACCATCATCGAACCCTTCCGAATCCACTCCGTCCAGGCCATCGACCTTCCCACCCTGGAGCAACGTGAGGCGGCTCTGCTCCGCGCCGGCTACAACCTCTTCGGCTTACACGCAGACGAGGTGATCATCGATCTCCTCACAGACTCGGGCACGGGAGCCATGTCGTCCGCGCAATGGGCCGGGATGATGGAAGGCGATGAGTCGTACGCCGGCAGCCGCTCGTTCTACCGCTTCGAGGAGACGGTCAAGAACATCACCGGCTTCACAGAGGTCATCCCGACGCATCAGGGCCGTGCCGCCGAGAAGATCCTGTTCACGGTGATGGTCGCCGAAGGAGATGTCGTCCCAAACAACACACACTTCGACACGACTCGGGCGAACATCGAATACCAGGGAGGACAGGCGCTCGATCTCGTGACGGACGGCGGCAGCGATCCCTCGCGAGAACTCCCATTCAAAGGCAACATCGACATCAGCGCCTTACGAGCCTCGCTCGAAGCGAACCCGGGAGATGTCCCATTGGTGATGGTGACCGTCACCAACAACTCTGGGGGTGGTCAGCCCGTGTCCATGGAGAACCTGCGAGCTGCGCGTGCCGTCTGCGACGAGTTCGACGTGCCGTTGTTTCTCGATGCATGCCGGTTCGCCGAGAACGCCTGGTTCATCAAGCTCCGCGAACCCGGGTATGAGGACAAGACGCCGCGCGAGATCGCCGCGGAGATGTTCTCGCTCGCCGACGGCTGCACCATGTCCGCCAAGAAGGACGGCCTCGCCAACATCGGTGGATTCGTCGCCATGAACGATCCGGTGCTCGCCGCCCAGTGCCGAAACCTCCTCATCCTCACGGAGGGCTTCCCCACCTACGGCGGTCTGGCCGGATACGACCTCGAGGCCGTCGCTCGCGGCCTCAACGAGGTGCTCGACGAGAACTACCTCCGGTACAGGATCCGATCGACCGAGTACCTGGCTGAGAAGGTGCACGCCGCCGGGGTACCCACGATGCGTCCGCCCGGTGGCCACGCCGTCTATCTCGATGCCAAGGCTCTACTTCCCCACATCCCGGCCCATGAGTACCCGGCGCAATCCCTCGCCGTCGAGCTCTACCGCAACGGCGGCGTGCGCGGTGTGGAGATCGGAACTGTGATGTTCGGCACCCCAACCGAACCGGGATCACCCGACGAGGCTGCCGCGATGGAGCTCGTCCGCCTCGCCATCCCACGACGGACGTACACCCAGAGCCACATCGATTACGTGGCCGAGGTCGTGATCGACGTCGCGACACGTGCCGATGAGATGAGCGGCTATCGCATCGTGGAGCAGGCTCCGTGGCTTCGCCACTTCACCGCCCGCTTCGAACCGCTCTGACCATCTACCATCGGGATCGATGAACCTGGAACTCACGGTCGGAGGAGCAGTCCCTGTTCCCCTGACCATCGATGTTTTCGCGGTTGGCGAGAACCCACCCGCTCGCGTTGCCGCGGTGCTCGATCGCGTCCGACCGCTCCCGGAGGCCACCCACGGGACCGTCGTGGCTGCCGACGGTTACCGGGCGTCGATCCCACTCAAGACGCTCCGCGCCGGTGGCGTGTTCAGCGTGGATGACTACGGCCTCAGGCTGCATGTCGAGGACGGTCGCACTCTGTGCTGGAACGTCAAGGACGTGATCGCGCTCGAGGTCACGGTCGGCATAGCCCCCGACGACATCCCCGAGAACCCAGCGCACTGAGGCTCAGCGGATCGGACCGCCGAACGCTCCACTGCGAAAGCCTATCCGCTGAGCCGTGGCCCAAGCGGCCCGCCGCGAAGCGGCAAGAGCGGAAAGAGACACCACCGCAACGTCGACAACCGCGACCCGTCCCCTCGGTCCCCAGCCGAGACTCAGCGGATCGGACCGCCGAACGCTCCACTGCGAAAGCCTATCCGCTGAGCCGTGGCCCAAGCGGCCCGCCGCGAAGCGGCAAGAGCGGAAAGAGACACCACCGCAGCGTCGACAACCGCGACCCGTCCCCTCGGTCCTCGCCTAAACCTCAGCGGCGGGGACGTCTCTTCGAGAGACGACGTTTCGGTGGCCCTTCCCAACCCATGACGTTCAGATCCTTACCCGCAAGCTGCATGCGACGAGCCAGCGCCGACCGGAACTTCACCGGGAGGGCGGCGAACCCGCTCAGGGGGAAAAGCTCGCCCCGCGCCAGCCTGACGCGTTCATCGGCGTCGATGGTGCGTGGCGGCGGCGGCGCCAAGGGCTGATCGGGGTTCGGCTCGTCACGCAACGTCGCGATGACGCCTTCGCCGCCGACATCGCCTTCGCCGCCGACATCAATAGTCACCCGCACGTACCACGGCAGCATGTCGGCGTTTGGGTCGAAATCGAGCGAGATCTCGCTCAGCGCCTCGAAAGGGACCCGATAGGTGTAGTCGGCAGACTGGCCTCCGGCCACGAGGAACAGCGCCCGATCACTCAGTAGCCAGAAGAGGACGAAGCCCTCCTGGACGCGGCGATCCAGACCCGCAGCCGAACGGTCGATGGACTCGCCGTCGGTCAGCAGCGGCCGCGCCTTCGCCCGAGCCTCACTTCGACCGAGGTCGAGCACCTTCTGCTTGAACGTGTCGAGAAGTGCCACGACCTTGAGGGTAGTGAAGCGCTCACGGTGTCCCGTTAGGGTGCGCCGCCATGTCCGCACTGACCATCGAGCGGGTTCGCGTTCGAGGGACCGAATGCGACGTCTACGGACACCTCAACAACGCCAACGCCATCCGGCTCATGCGGTTCGCCGATGAGCGGCATCCACCACGAGGGGCAATGGTGCGCCACCGCATCGAGTTCGTCCGCTCCGTCGGACCGGGTGATGCGCTGACGATCACGGTGGACGTCGACGAAGCCGCCAACGGTTACGAGCGCCGCTCATACGCGGTTTCGGACGACGAGAGCATCGTCATGCGAGGATGTGCGGACTTCCTGGAACCCGGAGCAACGGACTCCGGAAAGGCGATCGCGGAATCTCCACCGCCGCCGCCAGGTTCTTTCGTCATCACCCGGCCGGTCGAGTGGCGCGACGTTGGCATGGAGGGCACCGTGGGAATCGCAGCACTCGCCGCCCTCTCCGAGGATGCCGGCATCAGGGTCGCCGCCGCGCATGGCTGGCCGATGACCCGGTGCACCGATGAGGGCTTTGCCATCGTCCTGCGATCGATGGACGCAGAATTGACCGCCTCGGCGGATCTCGATGACGAGATCGCGATCGAGACATATGTCTCGGATGCCCGCCGCTCGATGATCACGCGGCACTATCTGCTGACGCGCACCTCAGACGGCAGGGACGTGTGTCGGTTCAGGAGCTTGTATGTCTGGGTCGATCTCGCCACGCATCGCCCCATCCGGGTCCCGGATCACTTCCTCGCCGACTTCGCCGGAAACTTCATCGTCGGAACCACCGCATGAAGGACTTCTTCGTCCATCGAGACGACCACGTCGGCGAATGGCGGCCGTTGTGGCAGTGGGACGAGCTGTGGAAGCCGAAGTGGTGGCTCGACCCGCCGGATGATCCGAAGCGAGGGGACTGGTTCTGGGTCGTCGCCATCTTCGTCCTCGTGATGTATGCCAACGTCGTTTCCAATACCTTCCTGCCGGACTTCTGGCACATCCCCTTCAACCTCGGCATCCTGGTCATCGCGGTTGCCATCGGCCGTCGCCACGAGACGAGCTGGACCGACATGGGAATGCGGCGCGATCGCATCGGACGCGGGCTCATCGTGGGCGGGATCACGGTGGCCCTCATCGCCATCGGCATCGTGGTGGCGGTCATATTCCCCCCGACGCGCGACCTGTTCCGCGACGACCGGATCGTTGACGCGAGCATCCCGTTCCTCCTGTTCGAGGCGCTGATCCGCGTGCCGATCGCAACCGCGCTCTACGAGGAGGTGCTGTTTCGCGGTGTGATCTTCGGCATGCTTTCGCGGCGCATGGCGCCGCTGTGGGCCGCCCTCGTGTCCTCGGCGGCGTTCGGTTTCTGGCACATCCTGCCGACGCTGGAGACCGTGGAAACCAACCCTGCCGGCGGCATGTTCACCGGGATCTTCGGCATGGGACTCGCCTCTGTCGGGGCCGTGTTGGGCACCGCCGCTGCAGGGTTGGTCTTCATGTGGCTTCGCCTCCGCGCCAACAGCGTGGTTGCCCCCATCCTGACTCACGCCGCCTGGAACGGTTTCGCCATCATCGCCGGCCTCATCGTCGTGTATTGGCTGTAACCACCAACGCGCGTGCCTAAAGGTCAACTCAGGCGTCCTTTAGGCACGCGCGATGAGGCGGAAGGTCTTGACAGCGGGAGCGGTTCACGTCATAGTTGCAAGTCGCACGGCGACCGTCCGGGTCGTCCAGCGCGCAGCGAGTCAGCGAGGAATGAATTGATGAAGATGTTCATCCCCAGCAACCCTCCGGTGGCACTCGCGCGCGCCCTCTTCGCCTCCTAGGCATCACACAGCAGCCGTAGCGACAAGCCGCCGACGGGGCGGCTTTCTTCTTCCCTCAGGCCTTTGGCCTCACGACCTGGATGGAAACCATGATCCCAGTGCGAGCGTATCTCACGCTCCTCAGACGATATCTCGAGCCTCTCCGAGGCCGTGTGGCGCTGCTCGCGGTCGTGCTCTTCAGCGGTGTCGGTCTGCAGCTCGTCAATCCGCAACTCATCGCCCGTTTCATCGATGGCGCCGTCACCGGTTCCCAGGCGAGCGAGCTGATACCGCTTGCGGTGCTCTTCATCCTCATCGCCCTTCTCCAGCAGGGGCTGGCCGTGTGGGCAACGTATCTGGCGGAGGATGTCGGATGGACGGCAACAAACCGGCTCAGAGCCGAGTTGGCAGCGCACGTGATGCATCTCGACATGGGATTCCACAAGTCTCACTCGGCCGGTGAGCTGATCGAGCGCGTGGACGGAGACGTGACATCGCTGTCGAACTTCTTCTCGGCGATGATGATCAAGGTCGTCGGCAACGGAGCGCTGGTGGCCGGAATCATCGTGATGCTGTTCATCCAGAGCTGGATCGTCGGACTGGCGGTAACGGTCTTCACGGTCACCGCCTTTCTCGTGATGACGCGCCTGCACGAGATCGCCGTCCCGTGGTGGAAGTCGGTGCGTGCTATCTCTGCAGAAACGTACGGCTACGTCGGAGAGCAGGTCGAAGGCACCGAGGACATCGACGGCAACGGAGCCGCGGTGTTCATGCAAGAACGATTCGCCGCGATGATGCGCCGCTGGCTGCCACTCGCAATCCGCGGATGGACCGGTTGGGCCATGCTGTGGAGCACCAACATCGTTCTCTACGGACTCTCGACCACAATCGTGTTCGCGCTCGGCGGATGGCTCTTTGGCATCGGGACGCTGACACTCGGCTCGGTCTACCTCGTCTTCCATTACACCGAGATGACGCGGCATCCCATGGAGGAGATCCGCTCGCAGATGGAGGATCTACAGAAGGCAGGCGCCGCCATCGAGCGCGTCGAGGAACTCTTCGCCACGACGACCCGATTGAAGCCGGAGGGCGACCACGCTGTCCCCCACGGACCCCTCCGGGTGGAGTTCGACAGCGTGACCTTCGCTTACCAGGATGACGACGAAGGCGACGAGAAGCCTGTGCTCGATGGAGTGTCGTTCGATATCGCCCCCGGTCGCGTCGTCGGTCTGCTCGGCCGAACGGGCTCGGGGAAGTCGACCATCGCCAGGCTGATCACACGACTCTACGAACCACAGTCGGGAGCCGTCAGACTCGGTGACGTCGCGACCTGGGATGCACGGGTCTCCGACTTCCGGGCACGAGTCGGCATGGTCACCCAGGATGTCCAGCTCTTCAGGGCCTCGATTCGGGACAATCTGACCTTCTTCGACTCATCGATCGCCGACGACCAGATCCTCGACGCGATCCACCGTCTCGAACTCGACGAGTGGCTCGAATCGATACCCGCGGGCCTCGACACCATGCTCGAGTCGGGGAGCGGCGGCCTGTCGGCGGGGCAGGCGCAACTCCTTGCCTTCACGCGGATCTTCCTGGAAGACCCTGGCGTGGTCGTTCTCGACGAGGCATCGTCACGGCTGGACCCTGCCACCGAGGCGCTGATCGAACGGGCCGTCGACCATCTGCTCTCGGACCGAACGGGCATCATCATCGCCCACCGTCTCCACACCGTGACGAGGGCCGACGACATCCTCGTGCTCGAAGACGGCGAGGTCGTCGAGTTCGGCGAGCGGGCCACGTTGATGGCAGACAAGACCAGCCGCTTCTCTCGACTCCTCGAAACGGGCATGGAGGAGGTGCTGGCATGACCTTCCCCACCACGGTACATCGCGACGTACCCATCGCAAGGGTCATCTGGCGACTCATCCGCAACCAGCCCGTCCGGTACACGATCAGCCTCGTTGCATGGACGACGATCTGGACGATGCCGATCCTCATCGGCTTCATCGCCGCAGCCTTCTTCGATTCACTGACGGGCCAGGCTCCGGGATGGAACCTGACCACCGTCCTCACCGCCCTCTGGGCCTGGGTGGTGGCGCGTATCGTGATCGTCTTCCTCGCCATGCGGCTCCACTCCTCGTTGCTGTTCCGGACGAACGCGTCGATGAAGCGGAACATGCTGGCCTGGATCTATTCGTTGCCCGGGGCGCATCCAGTCGACGAGACGCCCGGGGAAGTCGTGAGCCGATTCCGCGACGACGTCGAGCACACCGTCGAGGCGTATGACTTCACAGTGGACCTCGTCGGCTCGGTGGTATCAGCAGTCGTGTCGTTCCTGATCCTGCTCAACATCGACGCGCTGATCACGCTCATGGTGATCACGCCGACCGTCATCATCGTGGCGATCACGAGCCGGATGGGAACGAGGATCCGCCGCTACCGCACCGCCGCCCGCGACTCCACCGAGGCGATCACCGGGTTCCTCGGAGAGTCATTCGGCTCCGTGCAGTCGGTGAAGGTTGCTGGAGCCGAGTCCACGATGCTCGGACATCTCGATGAGATCAACGACGTGCGTCGCAGGATGATGGTGCGAGACAGGACCTTCACCGCGGGCCTCGAATCGGTCTTCCACAACACGGTGAGTATCGGAACCGGTCTCATCCTCATCATGGCCGTCGGATCATTGGGGACCGCCGGTACGGGCCTGACCATCGGCGAATTCGCGCTCTTCGTCTTCCTCCTGCGCGGCGTCACCGATTCCGCGTACTTCGTCGGCATCTTCCTGGCGCGCCTGAAACAGGCAGGGGTCTCCGCGGAGCGGATCGTCGACCTCATGCGAGGGGCAACCTGGCAAGCCATCACCGCCAACACCGGCCTCGACGATGAGGTTCCGGTGTCGCGCGTCGTGGTTCCGCTGCCCGTCCCCAACGCGCCGCTGATCTCCATCCGTGGACTGACATACAGCTATCCGACCTCGAACAGTGGCATCGTCGACGTCGACCTCGACATGGCGCAAGGCGACTTCGTCGTGGTCACCGGCCGGATCGGGTCGGGGAAGACGACGCTGCTGCGGACGATCCTCGGGCTCCTCGAGGCGCAGCGCGGATCGATCGCCTGGAAGGGGACACCGATTCACGAGCCGTCCTCGTTCATGGTGCCTCCGCGCTCCGCATACACACCACAGGTGCCGCGCCTTTTCTCGATGACGCTGCGGGAGAACCTCCTGCTCGGCTCCGCAGCCGACGACGAAGAACTGATGGACGCCATCGTCACGGCGACGATGGAACGTGACCTCGAGATGATGCCGGACGGTCTCGACACCCTCGTCGGACCGCGTGGCGTCCGCCTTTCCGGAGGCCAGATCCAGAGGTCCGCCGCGGCGCGTATGCTGGTGCGTTCTCCCGAGCTGCTCGTCTTCGACGACCTGTCGAGCGCTCTCGATGTCGACACCGAGGCAACCCTGTGGGACCGCCTCTTCGCGGCAAACGCCGGAGTGACTGCCCTCGTCGTTTCACACCGTCGCCCTGCTCTGATGCGTGCGGACCAGGTCATCGTCATGGAAGCGGGGAGGGTGGCCGACCGTGGCAATGCGAAGGAGCTCCTGGATCGCAGCGCCACGTTCCGCGACCTCTGGGATTAGTGGTCTAGGGCCGCGTGATCGAGAGGACCTCGATGTCGAAGGTCAATGCCTCGCCGGCCAGGGGGTGGTTGGCATCGACCACGACGGCGCCATCTCGCACCTCGAGAACGACGGCGGAGACCCCCGACGTGAGAAACACCTCATCACCGACGGCAACGTCGTCCTGGCCGTCACCCATCGGCAGTTCGCGGATGTTCTCATCCGAGGGCATGCCATAAGCGTCCGGTGCCTCGATGCGAACGGTGACCACGCCACCGACGCCGATACCACGGACTGCGGCATCGAAGCCGGGGATCACATCACCCACGCCCACGGTGAAAGAGAACGGCTGACCGCGATCACGCGACGAATCGAACGTGGAACCGTCGTCGAGGGTCCCGTCATAATGCACCTGGACGAGATCACCGTCCTGGGCCGTCATGCCCGGCCTTGCGTCATCGTCGGAGCCTTCCGAGCATGCCGCCAGCGTCAGCACAGCGGCAACGACGACTGCCGTGAAGCGAATTCGTGAACCCATACGCTTTCCGTGTCGATAAATGAGTAACGGAGGCTACGGCTTAGCCTCAAATACGACGTTCCGGGCCGCAATCAGCGGGTACGAAGGTTGAAACAGCATGGAAACCGCAACAATCGAAAAAGCGACAACGGAAGAGATCGTCCGATTCATCGACCAATGGCTCGATGACAACAGCTGGAAGATTGACAGGGTGATGCTCGACTTCGCCCTCGACATGCGCCGCCTGGTCGCCGAACGAGAGGGCTGACACGCCGCGGCGGACTGATTCGGCGTCGTGCGCCGCGATTACCCTCCGCCCATGTCCGAATACACCCCACCGCTACGTGACATCGAGTTCACGCTGCGTCACGTGGCAGACATCGACGAGATCATGTCGTACCCAGCGTTCTCGCACGTCGACGCAGAGATCGTTCCCGGGATCCTCGCTGAAGCGGGTCGTTTCATGGCTGAGGTGGTCGCCCCCACCCTGAGGGTCGGCGACACGGAGGGAGCAACGTTCCGCGACGGCGAAGTGACGACTCCTGACGCCTTCCACGAGGCGTGGACGCAGTACGTCGAAGCCGGCTGGAACGCCGTCGACGGTGATGTCGACTACGGCGGTCACGGGTTCCCACGAACCGTCGGCATGGCGGTGAAGGAGATGCTCGTCACCTCCAACATGGCCTTCTCGCTCAACCCGATGCTCACAGGATCGGCCATCTCGCTGCTCGAGCAGCACGGCTCTGCGGAGCAGAAGGCGCAGTATCTCGAGAAGCTCATCAGCGCCGAGTGGACGGGAACCATGGTGCTGACTGAGTCCCAGGCCGGATCTGATCTCGGGACGGTGCGGACAAAGGCCGAGCCGAACGGCGACGGGACCTACTTGATCGACGGGACGAAGATCTTCATCACGTGGGGCGAGCACGACCTCACCGACAACATCATCCATCTGGTGCTGGCGCGCCTTCCGGACGCACCTCAGGGAACCAGAGGCATCTCTCTCTTCGTCGTGCCGAAGTTCGTGCTCGACGACGAAGGCAGCCCCGGAGAACACAATGCGGTGAACTGCGTCTCGATCGAACACAAACTCGGCATCCACGGCAGCCCGACATGCGTGATGTCGTTTGACGACGCCACCGGCTATCTCGTGGGCGAACCGAACGAAGGCATGCGCTTGATGTTCACGATGATGAACCAGGCGAGGATCGAGGTCGGTCTCGAAGGACTCGCCATTGCGGAGCGCTCGTACCAACAGGCCCTTGAATATGCAAAGGAGCGCAGACAGGGCCGCGCCGTAGGCGGCGACTCCAACGAGAGCGTGGCGATCATCGATCATCCCGATGTGCAAAGGATGCTGATGACGATGAAAGCCTCTATCGAGGCCATGCGCGCCCTCATCTACGACACGTCCGCAGCCGTCGACCGCGCGATGCACTCACCCGATTCCGAGACCCGTGAGGCGGCTGGCAATCGCCAGGCCCTCCTCACTCCGGTAGCGAAGGCATGGTGCACCGACCTCGCCGTCCGGCTGACGTCCCTCGGAATCCAGGTGCACGGCGGTGCCGGCTACATCGAGGAGACTGGAGCAGCCCAGCACTACCGGGATGCCCGGATCGCGCCCATCTACGAGGGAACGAACGGCATTCAGGCCATCGACCTGGTGATGCGCAAGGTCCCGATGGACGGCGGCGGTACCGTCCGCGCATTCCTCACCGAGATCGACGCACTCGACGGCACACTCGGCGAAGCCGGGGAGCGCTTTCACGGATTGCGCGCAAGTCTTCGCGAAGCGCTCGCCGCATTGACTTCGGCGACGGAATGGCTTCTGGCGTGCGAACACCCGAAGGACGCCCTCGCCGCGGCGACCCCATATCTCGAGATGTTCGGCACGGTAGCCGGTGGCTACTACCTGGCTCGGGAGGCGTTGCATGCCGCGGCCACTGCACCCGATCCGTGGCTCGAGGCCAAGATCGACACGGCACTGTTCTATGCGAGGCAGCTGCTCCCCAGGACCGGCGGCCTGCTCCCTGCCGTGACCGCGGGGGCCGGTCAGCTGATCGCCCTCGATCGCTCTCTGCTCAGTGACGCGTCATGAGCGACAACGGACCTCGGGCAGCGGCGTTCTTCGATCTCGACCGCACCATCATCAGCGGATCGTCGGTGATGCAGTTCGGCTGGGTGGCGTATCGGGCCGGCATGGTGCCGACGAGAGATCTGTTCCAGGACCTCCTCAACGCCATTCGATTCCGGTTCAGCGGGGCCTCCGACGACAAGACCGAGGCCGTGAAGAATCGGGTGCTCGAAGCCATCGAGGGCCTACCCGTCGCAAAGATGCGGAGCCTGGCCGACGAGATCATCCCCAGACTCCTCGACGAGGTGCGTCGCGAGGCGCGTGGGCTCATCGATCTCCATGAGCACGCCGGTAGGCATACGTACATCGTGTCGGCTTCGCCGGTGGAGATCGTCACCGACTTCGCCGAGGCCATGGGCATGACCGGCGGCATCGGGACGGTGGCCAGCGTCAAAGACGGTGTCTATACCGGCGAGCTCGCAGAACTGTTCTGCTACGGCCAAGGCAAGGCGCAAGCCATCGAGAAGATTGCCGCGGAGCGCGGGTACAACCTGGCGCTTTCCTACGCATACACGGACTCCGCCGGCGACCTCCCGATGCTCGAAGCCGTCGGCCACCCCGTGGCCGTCAATCCCGACCGTCCCCTGGAAACCATCGCGTATCACCGCGGCTGGCCGATCGTCGAGTTCAGTCGCAACCGCAAAAAGGTGATCAAACGAACAACGGCTGCCGTTGGCGCCGCGGCCATTGCCGGAACGACGTATGCCATCGGCCGAGCGCACGGCCGGCAGTCGGCCCTCCGGGGCCGGGGGCTCCGCAGCTGGGTCTGAGACCTGGAGAACGCCTGAATTGGCCGGTGCGCCCGCTAGCGTTCGATGACCGCCCTCACCTCATTACCGCTCGAGGGCGCCTCGATGACCAACACCACTACAACCTCAACCACGACGTTTGCCGATCTCGGTGTACCGAACGACCTGATCGTCGTGCTCGATCGCGCCGGCATCACGACACCGTTTCCAGTCCAGGAGATGACCATCCCGGATGGTCTTGCCGGTCGCGATATCACCGGACAGGCTCAGACCGGATCGGGGAAGACCCTTGCATTCGGTATTCCGATCGTGACCTCCATTGCGAAGTCCAAGGCACACCGCCCGACCGGACTGGTCCTCGTCCCTACCCGGGAGCTCGCCACCCAGGTCGCGGAGGCGCTCGAGCCACTGCTGACCGAACGAGGCCTACGTGAGGTAGCGGTCTACGGAGGCGCCCCGATGAAGCAACAGATCGCGGCGCTGGAGCAGGCCGCAGATCTCGTGATCGCAACACCAGGTCGTCTCATCGACCTCATGGACCGCAAGAAGGTGATCCTCGACGACATCACGTGCGTCGCCATCGACGAGGCCGATCAGATGGCGGACATGGGCTTTCTACCGCAGGTGCGCAAGATCATGTCGGCGATCCCGAAGGACCACCAGACGTTCTTGTTCTCAGCGACCCTCGATATGCAGGTGCAGTCACTGATCGATGCATACCTCGAAGACCCCATCCACCACGCAGTCGAGGAGGAGGACGACACCATCGAAACGATGGAGCACCGCTTCCTCAAGGTTCACCATATGGACAAGGCCAAGGTCACAGCCGCGATCGCAGGCGGAGCAAGCCGAACGCTCGTCTTCACGCGGACGAAGCACGGAGCGGACAGGCTCACGAAGGACCTGCGAGCCCTCGACGTGAAGGCCGTCGCCATACATGGAGACCTGCAGCAGCGGGACAGAGAACGGAACCTGGCTCGATTCGCCGCCGGAGACGCAACGGTCCTCGTCGCCACCAACGTGGCTTCTCGCGGGCTCCACATCGAGGGGGTGGACAACGTGATCCACTTCGACCCCCCCGATGACCCGAAGACATATCTCCATCGATCGGGCCGTACTGCCCGCGCCGGTGAGGAGGGCCTCGTCGTGACGCTCGTGGAATGGGATCAGGTGAACGAAGTCCTCGGTATCCAGCGACGGGCAGACCTCAATGTGCCCATCGTCAAGATGTTCTCCAACGACGAAAGGCTCGCGGACCTGTCCTCATGGGAGCCTCCACAAGAGCTGGCCCCATTCAAACCGGGTTCTGTGCAGCGGGGTCGGCGCCGTCGGTTCTGAGCGACACTATTCGCCTTACCCTGGCCCATCGACACCCGAAGGGACCACGCATGGCCACACAGAAGCAATACGACGTACCTCCCGAGCTGACGATCGACCTCGCCAAGACCTACGGGGCAACGCTCCACACCTCGGCGGGTGACATCACCGTGGAGTTCTATGCAGCAGATGCCCCGCAGGCGGTGAACAACTTCCTCTTCCTCGCCGGCGAGGGCTTCTACGACGGTGTCATCTTCCACCGCGTGATCGACGGATTCATGATCCAGGGTGGAGATCCAACCGGCACCGGCACGGGAGGTCCCGGCTATCGCTTCCGTGACGAGGTCCACGACAAGACGAGCTACCAACGCGGGACGCTGGCGATGGCCAACGCCGGGCCCAACACGAACGGCAGCCAGTTCTTCATCTGCCATCAGGATGTCGGCCTGCCGAATCAGTACTCGATCTTCGGCGAGGTGACCGACGGCATGGACGTCGTCGACGCCATCGCTACGGCGCCCACCGGTGCTCAGGACCGACCCCACGATGCGGTGACGATCGACTCCATCGAGGTCACCGAGAGCTGAGCGGTTTCAAGACTCGATACCCACGAACTGCCATTCCCATGGCTCGTCGGCGCGGGTGTTCACGAACCCGTAGGTAGCTGCGTTCTCGATCAGCCACTTGTGCAGCCTGGCGTTGGGCCGAACATCCATGTCCACTGCCAGAGCCGCTGGATGCTTCGAGTCGCAGGGGTGAGCGATGTTCGGCACCGGCGTGCCGTTGAGGTTGGTGCCGGTCTTCTCGAAGTTCTCCCAGGCACGTTCCTGCCGTTTCCACGACCGCCACGCCGAGCCGACCCTGAGGCGAAGCCCGTCCGCTTCGGCGGCGACGCGCATCCGTGTGAAGGCGTAGGCGGCGTGTTTCTGGAGATAGAAACGGTTGCGACGACTGCTCCCCGTCGTGAGGACCAGATCGTGCTTGGTGTAGCCCACATAGAGGTTCGCATTCCACAGCAGCTCGACTTCTCCGTGGGAAGCGATGCGGCGCCCGAGGATCTCTTCCCAGATCCATTCGAAGGACGCATCATCACCGCTCTCGAGCCCCGCCCACGGCTCCCCTTGCTCGAGTTGCTCGGCCGGCTGCGACTCGGTCGGCATCGGATCTCCGCAGAGTGGCCTGGCCGCCGCGCCGGGAGCGACCCCGGTGAGGATCGAGGCGAGCATGCCGGCGACGACCGCGGCACCGAGAGCTCGAACGCGAGAACCTCTCTTGGATGGCATCCCAACATGTCGGATGCGTCACGGCGGGCCTTGAGAGATCAGTCCACGACGTGGCGTCGTTAGGTTCTCACCCCACGATGTCCCACGACATGTCCCACGACGCTCCTTCCCGATCCCTCGCCGAAAGCGTCGAGGGGACGAGCCGCCAGAACTTCGGCCTCACCGACTGGGGTCAGCTGGCAGCCACCGCTCTCGTCTTCGGGTCGGCCTTTCTGTGGATTGCATTGGCGCTGCGTAGCTTGAGCCCCGGGATCGTCGGCTTTGGACGTGTTGCCCTTGGCGGGGCAACCGTGGCGCTCATCCCGGCGGCCCGCTGCGCGGTGGCGAAGCGCGATTGGAGCCGCTTCGCCCTGGCTGCCCTCTTCGGACAGGCCGGGCCTGCGCTGCTGTTCGCTCTTGCCGAACAACGGATCCCATCTGCGGTCGCCGGCATGCTGATTGCCGGCGTTCCCATCGCCACCGCGATCGTCACCGCCTTCTTCACACGGACGCTCCCCTCACCGACGCGCGTCGCAGGGCTGGCGATCGGTCTCGTCGGGATCTTCCTCCTCACCCTTCCCAGCTTGACGTCACTCGGCGCCGAAACGGTCGGGGTGCTGATGGCGATCGTCGCCGTGGCGGCGTACGCCGTCGCCGCCAACCTCTTTGCACCGTTGCAGCAGACGTACGGCGCACTCCCGACGAACATGTGGCTGCTGATCATCTCTTCTGTGATGCTCCTGCCCTTTGGGATCGCTGGGCTGTCGGACTCGAGCTTCGAGTGGCTGCCGGTCGTGGCGCTGCTGATCCTGGGCATCATCGGCACCGGCATCGTGTGGACGCTCTTCGTGGCGATCATCGGTCGCGTCGGCGCGGTCCGCGCCGCGATCGTCGGCTACATGGTTCCGATCGTGGCGCTCCTCCTCGGGGTGCTCGTCCTCGACGAGAGCGTGGAGCCGGTCCAGGTCGTCGGGGTCGTCGTCGCCCTGCTCGGGGGCTACCTGGTGAGCCGCTTCCGCTCGCAATAGGACCCGTTTTGGCGTAACTGGACACGAATATTCGTGTCCAGTTACGCCAAAACGAGGTTCTTACGGCTGGAGGGTGCGCAGGTAGGCGACCACATCGAGGAGGTCGTCTTCGTCGAGAGAGGGGTTGCCGCCCTTGGGCGGCATCGCCACAGCGGTCGTATTGACCGGATCGTCGGCGCCGCGCCCGACCGCGATGAACGCAACCAGTTCATCATCGGACATCGATTGCACGAACGGGCTGTTCGCCAATGGCAGCCCGAGCCCGGTGATGCCTTCGGCAGTCGGGCCGTGACACGCCGCGCAGGTTCCCGAGTAGATCTCCTGGCCCGCCACAGCGTCGCCCCCGGGTCCCGGAGGGCCCTCCGTACCGCCGGCAGTGGTGGTGGCGACCTCGCCGACGGCAAGCGGTGCGTTGGTGTCGTTGTTCGTCAGCACGATCATGCCGAGAAGACCAACCGTCATGAACCCCAGGATCAAACCCAAGGCGAAATAGGCCCCCCGCCCGATCTCGGACGAGGGCTCGTAGATGTCGTGGGCGATGTGTTCCGTGTCGGTCATAGAAGAAGCGCGGCAAATACCGCGACGGCGAGCACGACACCAATCACGAAGCCGAGGATGAGGGCCGTTGCGTTGCCGGACTTCGACGACGTCTCGGTGGACTCAGTCTGCACATCGGGTTGGGTCATACGCGCCTCTGGACGTGGACACGCAGACTAGAGCATCGGGCGATCCGACCCTAAGTACGGATTCAGTCGATCAGCTCGCCAGGCGACGCCGCTCCCGGTCGCGCATGCGACGGCGCAGACGGCGCCGCTCGCTCTTGTCGAGGCCGCCCCACACCCCTTCGGTCTGGTTCGTCGCCAGGGCGTACTGCAGGCACGCCTCCTGTGCCGGGCACGCCTCGCACACCGCTTTGGCAGCGGCGACACCCACCTCATCCCCGTCCTCGGGGAAGAAAACCTCCAGATTCGCCCCGCGACAGGCCGCCGATACGCGCCACTCCTCGACGGGCTCGAAGAGAAGGTCCTTGAGCGCCAACATTCGCGAATCACCCCTTCCTGCGAGTTCAGGTAACGCTCACAGAGGGGTGTTCTGTTCCCAGGTTCTGCCGATACCTCGAGATCGAGGCCGGAGGGGAGGCCGGAAGGGAATGAGGCCCCTACTCGATGGACGAATCATCGAGAGCCCATTCCAAGTCTGACTCGACACCAATGACGCCTTCCAGTCGAGCCGTCAACTCCTCGAGAAGGCGGGCATCGGATCGATTCGGCACCGACCCCGTCAGGGTCACGTCACCCTCCGTGACGGTGACCTCGATCGAATCCGGATCGAGTTGGAGGAGTCGCCCAACCACATCCCCCCGGATCTCGTCTTCGATGAGTTCGTCGGGGCGGGCGTACGCCATCAGCACATCGGCCCGACTGACGATGCCGACCAGCTTCCCGTCGGGGGTGATCACGGGAAGGCGCTTCACCCCGTGTTCGGCCATCTTGCGTGCCGCTTCGGTGACATCGGAGTCCTGGTCGATCGCCACCGGATGCGAAGTCATCACCTCTCCGACGGTGTGTGCCTCGATGGGCCGTCCTTCACCAACGACCGCTCCGAGCAGTCGACGACGCTGACGTCCCCACGACCGGGCGGCCTCCGCCTCTACGAAATCCGCCTCGGTAATCATTCCGATCACCACACCGCTGGAGTCGACGACCGGAAGACCGCTCACACCTGCCTGCAGCATGCGACGGGCAGCTTCCTTGAGACCGGTCTCGGAGGTGACCGTGATCACCTCAGACGACATGATGTCGATGACGTTCATCTCGGCTCCTCACTCCCAGTCCTCGGGCGGATACTCGTGTTCTGTGCGGGCGGAGGCCCGCGCCGCATACGCCGCAGCCTCGCTGCGCCGCGACATCCCCATCTTCGCCAGCAGGTTCGATACGTAGTTCTTGACCGTCTTTTCGGCCAGGAAGAGCTCCTCCGCGATCTGGCGGTTGGTCTTGCCCTCGGCGACCAGCGCCAGGATGCGGCGTTCCTGGGGCGAGAGCTTGGCGATGAGGGGATCCTCCGACGACCCACCGCGGAGCTTGGCGAAGAGGCGTTCGGTCATATCCGGATCGAGGAGGGACTCACCCCGCCCCGCTCGTCGCACCGATTCCACGATGCCGTCCGTGTCCACGCGCTTCAGCACGTAGCCCGAGGCCCCCGCCAGGATGGCCGACATCAGGGCCTCCTGGTCCGCAAACGAGGTGAGTATCAGGACACTGACGTCGGGCCAGCGGGTGCGGATCGTCCGGCATGCGTCAACACCTGATCCGTCGGGTAACCGAACATCCATCACAACGAGATCCGGGGCGTCGTATCCGACGCGGCGGACCGCGTCCTTTGCCGTGCCCGCCTCCCCAACGACGGTGATGTCATCCTGGGCATCCAGCAGCGCCTTCAGCCCGGTTCGCACCACCTCGTGGTCATCGACGAGGAGCACCCGGAGTGCTCGATCCTCCTTCTTGGCCATGGCGCAACCGTACCGTTTCTCGGTGACGAAGGAGGAGGGCCAAACGGCCCTGCATCGGTCCCTGTACGCTCTCCCAGCGTGACACTCGAATCCCTCAGCACGGCGCGACTGCGAACACTCGTCGACGGTGCCGCGGCCGTAGCCGGTCAAACCGATCTCGATGCCCTGCTCGATGTGACGGTGTCTACGGCTATGGAGCTCACCGGTGCGCGCTACGGAGCGTTGGGCGTGGTCGGCGAGCATGGGACGTTGACCCGTTTCATCCACCACGGCCTCGATGACGAGACGGCCAAGCGAATCGGTCACCCCCCCGAAGGTCGCGGTGTGCTCGGCTTGATCACGAAGACGGGTGAGGCCTATCGGCTCGACAAGATCGCGGACCATCCAGATTCACACGGCTTTCCCCCTCATCATCCGCTTATGGAGAGCTTCCTCGGTGTTCCCGTCCGCGCCGGCACCTCGATCTTCGGCAACCTCTATCTCACCGACAAGCCCGATGGATTCACCGACGACGACCAATCCGTGGTAGAAGCGCTCGCTCTCCTCGCGGGCTCGGCCGTCAACAGCCTCCGCCTGCAGATCCGGCTGCGCCGGGTAGCAGTCGCCGAGGACCGGGAGCGAATCGCCCGCGACATCCACGACGCCATCATCCAGGATCTGTTCGCCGTTGGTCTCTCCCTGCAAGGGAGGGCCCTGAATGTCGCCGACGATGAGCTCCGCGACAGTCTGCTTCACAACGCCCAGCGGCTCGACGAAGCGATCGCATCGCTTCGCCAGTTCATATTCGACCTGCACCGGCCCGCCGCAGGCGATCGCGACCTGCGTACCGAGGTGGAAGACCTCGTGCTCCGCCTCTCCGACCCCCACGACACGGCTGTCGAACTCTCGATGAACGGATCGTTCACCGGCGTGCCGAGTCCGATCATCGACGACGTCCTCCAGATCGTGCGGGAGTCCGTGAGCAACGCCCTCAGGCACTCCGGAGCCGCGGTCGTCCGTGTGGCACTCAACGAGAGCGCCGACGCCATCGGCATCACCGTGGAGGACGATGGGCAGGGCTTCGACCTCGAGTCGACGTCCCCCGGCCTCGGTCTCGCCAACCTGGCGAGTCGCGCCGAGCGCTCCGACGGGGAGATCAGAATCGATACCTCGCCGGGGAACGGAACCACGGTACGGGCCCGCATTCCGTACGACTGAGAGGTTCTGTACAACAAGGAGCCTGTGTACCCTCCAATCTCCGAATCAGCATCTCTTCGCATGGGGGATCTCGTGGGCCTACGCCTCGAGTATGAAGGTCAAGAAGTCATCGTGCCCGAGGGCAACATCGCCGTCATCGGCTCGGATCCCGACGCCACGGTCCGGATCGCTCGCCCCGGCATCTCGAGACGACACGCGGTGGTCAAGAACGACGGTCATGCCTGGGTCATACAAGACGTCTCGAGTCGCAACGGCACGTTCCACGATGGGGCGCGGATCAGATCCCTGGACGTGACGGGCTCCACGACCATCAACCTGGGCCACCCGACCGACGGTCCGGCAATCACCATCGGCCTCACCAACGCGACAACACGGTCTCCCGCCAACACCGAACCGGCCACGCCTTCTCCAGCCCCGACCAAGCCAACTCCGGCAGCGACCAAAGTGGTCCCCGTCACCCCGCAGCCAACCCCGGCTCGCAACACCACCGCTCCCGTCACCCAGGCGACCACGAATGCGGATCTCGACGAGCTCGCCGCGGCATTGCGTGACATGATGAAGTCGGTCCGCGGCCTGACATGGTCGGTGTGGGCGATGATCGCGGTGACCGCGGTCCTGGCGGTGCTGACCCTCTTCATCGGGATCGTCGGCCAGTGAGAAACTGCTCGTAGCGGCTCAGCCGGCCTCTTCGACCGCCGTGCGAAATGCCTCCACCGTCCGCGCAATGTCTTCGTCGGTCGTCGCCCAGTTCGAGATCGAGACACGCACAGCAGCCCGGTCTTCCCACGTCGTACCGCTCATCCACGCCGCTCCGGAACGCTGGACCCGATTCAGCACTCGCTCGGTCGTTTCATCGTCGGAGAACCGAAACAAGACCTGGTTCAGCTCTACGTCGTTGAGGATGACCGCCCCGGGGAGGGCCCCAACCCGCGCGGCGAAGCCCCGGGCGTGGCGACAGCAGCGGTCGACGATGGCCGCCACGCCTTCACTTCCCAGCGATCGCAACGCTGCATACACCGCAATACCGCGAGCTCTCCTCGAGGCATCCGGGGTCCAGTCGCAGGCATCTCGCTCCGCGGAAGTTGGCATGAGGTAGGCAGCCGCGTAAAGCATTGCGGCGCGATGAGCATCCGGGTGCGCACACATGGCGATGCCGCAGTCGTACGGCACGTTCAGCCATTTGTGAGCGTCGAAGG
>Ga0255054_10000055_pt1 | contig 51230 bp, 42 predicted proteins | sample JV7_2_23_MG_FD_188634 | JGI IMG/M metagenome (GOLD analysis project Ga0255054, IMG submission 188634) | Seawater microbial communities from Jervis Inlet, British Columbia, Canada - JV7_2_23 | ecosystem: Environmental > Aquatic > Marine > Inlet | place: Canada: British Columbia | collected... | reverse complement strand
GACCTCGAGCAGCAGATCGCCGACCTCGATCGGCAGATGGAAGCACCCGGGTTCTGGGATGACCACGCCGGCAGCGCCCCGCTGTTGAAGCGACGCCGCGGTTTGTAAAAGCGGCTGGCCACCCTGAACCGATTGCGGGCCGACGCCGACGAGTTGGCGGCCTGGCAGGAATTGGTGGCCGAGGGTGAGACCGACGACGAGGTCGAGCAGTTCCTGAAGCGCCTGGCGGCCGAGCTCCGTCAGCTCGAGCTGCAGCTGAAGCTCTCCGGTGAGGACGACGACAAAAACGCTCTATTGGCCATCCATCCAGGTGCCGGCGGCACCGAATCACAGGATTGGGCGGAGATGCTCCTGCGGATGTATCTACGCTGGGCAGAGAAGAATGGCTTCGAGGCCGAGCTTCTGGACCGGCTGGAAGGGGAAGAAGCTGGAATCAAGAGCGCCACGTTCGCGGTCCGTGGTGACTATGCGTACGGATATCTGCACGGCGAGTCAGGTGTGCACCGGCTGGTTCGCATCAGCCCCTTCGATGCTGCCAGTCGACGGCACACCTCTTTTGCCTCCGTTTTTGTCTATCCGGAGGTCGATGACGATGTCGAGATCGAGATCGTCGATGGCGATCTGCGGGTGGATACCTTCAGGGCCTCAGGAGCGGGGGGTCAGCACGTCAACAAGACCGAGTCGGCAGTGCGCATCACGCATCTGTCGTCGGGAATCGTGGTCTCTTGTCAGAACGAGCGCAGCCAGCACAAGAACCGAGCCACGGCCATGAAGATCCTGCGCTCCCGCCTCTACGATCTGGAGATCAGCAAGCGTGAGGAGGAGGCCGCCGCCAAGGAGGGTCTCAAGAAAGACATCGCCTGGGGCAGCCAGATCCGGAGCTATGTTCTGCAGCCGTACCGCATGGTCAAGGACCATCGCACTGCGGTCGAGATGGGCGACGCCGACCGCGTGCTGGATGGCGACATCGATCTCTTTATCGAAGCCTGGTTGAGCCACCAGATGGGAGAAAGCAGCTCCGACGGGCAATAGCCGGTCGACTGATGACCTTCATGAGCGACGAGTTGGCCATCGATCTCGTCTCACCGCTGCCACCCGTGCGATCGGGGATCTCCGACTACAGCTTGGATCTGCTGCCCCTTCTCGAGCCTCTGTGTGACCTGCGGATCGTGCGACTTCCTGCGCAGCCTGTGGCGGCGGCGATCGTCGAGCAGTGGCATCCTGTCAGCGCCTCCGAGACAGGCAAGGACGGCCGGCTACCCCTGTATCAGATGGGCAACAACGAGTATCACGAAGCGGTGATGGACCTGGCCCTCGAGCGCCCGGGGGTGGTGACGCTACACGATGTCATTCTCCATCATCTGCTGGTGGAGATGACCTTGGGACAGGCGCAACTCGAGCCCTATCTCGCCCGACTCGCCGCCGATCATGGTTGGGTGGGCAAGCGAGCCGCTGCGGCACGTCGATGGGGAGAGTTGGGGCAGGCGTCCATGTTTTCCCTACCCGCTCACAGGACACTGCTGCGTCGACAGCGGGGTGTCCTGGTCCACAGCCGGTGGGCGGAAGAGCACGTTCTGGAAGAGGACCCTGAGATCGAGGTGCGGCGGATTCCGATGGGAATCCCCCTGCCTCCGCCGGCCGACCGGGCGCTGGGCCTGGCCTTCAGGCAGCGACTCGGTCTCGACGCCGAGACTCCCCTGATCGGTTCCATGGGATTCCAGACTCCGATCAAGCGAACCGAGCAGGTCATCGCGGCCCTGGGACAAGAGGGTATGGAGGAGGCGCACCTGTTGATTGCCGGCGAGGTGTCTCCAATCCTCGATTTCGACGAGGTGGCCACACGAGTCGGTGTCGGCGATCGGGTGCACACCAGCGGTTTCCTCGATTTCGAGGAGTTCGAGCAGGCGATCGCGGCCTGCGACCTATGTGTCAACCTGCGTTATCCCACGGCCGGTGAAACCTCGGCCTCACTGCTGCGGGTGCTGGCGGTCGGGCGGCCGGCGATCGTCTCGGACTATGCCCACTCCGCAGAGCTGCCGGACGATGTGGTCGTCAAGATTCCTCTCGGCGAAGGTGAGGTCGGCGAGCTTGCGACTCGAGTCGGAGCGCTCTTGGCGGATCGGCCCCGACTTCTCGAGATGTCCAGGGAGGCTCGGTCCTACATCGAGCGGGACCACGATCCGCAACGGGCGGCACAAGCCACGGTCGACGCCTGCACCGAGCTGGCAATTCTCGATCCACCCGGGGACCGCGTCCCCGAGCCGCCGCCACCTTCCAGCCTGATCTGGCGCGAGATGTGGGGAGCTCTCGAGGTGGAGGGTGGCGACCCTCCCTGGCCTGAAGGGGAGGCGAGGCGGCTGAGCGTTCGTCTGACCAACCACGGACCTGCCCGCTGGTTGGCCACCGTCGCTGGGACCGGGGGAGTCATGGTCGAGCTCGAATGGCGCCAGAGCCCGTGGACCTCGGCCATGGAGCCGATCTGGATCGAGCTGCCGGATGATCTGGACCCGGGTACCTCCCGGGAGTTCGAAGTAAGGCTGAGGCGTCCGCTGGGTGCCGCCATGCTCGTTGTCGAGCCTCACCTGCAAGGGGTATCCGGCATGAACGCTCTGGGAGGCCCCAAATGGGTGAGGTTTCTCTGAATCGGGGGCACAGGCTAGAGGTCTTCCGCACGACTCCCGGGCTCGTGCTGGGAGCATTGTTGGCAGTGGTGATCGTGACTGCTGCTGCCTGCCAGCGCGACGTCAAGGCCCTGACGGCGCCGGAGATGACCTGTTTGTTGGCGGCCCAGAGCCTCGCCAGAGACTTCGATCTCCAGTTTGCTGACGAGGATCGACAGCGACTCGAGTCCTTTTCGTTTGCAGAAGAGGATCTCCAACTCCGGCGGTCACCGATCGATGACGGAATGATGTTCGACGTGCCGCTCGCCTACCCGCTGGTCATTGCACCGCTGGCGAGGCTGGCACCGATACGGGGACCTCTGGTGGTCAACGGTCTGCTCATGCTCCTGGCTGCTCTTGTGGCTTCCTACCGGCTCAGTCGTCGGCTGGGTCGGGCAGGCCTGGCGGTAGTCGCCCTCGGCTTGTTCGCATCTGTGATGTACAGAAACGTCTTTCTCGTGCAGCCGACCCTGATGCTTGCGGCGCTGGTCGCCGCAGCCTTCAGCCTCGCCTTCAGCCATGAGGAGCCGGCCGCACATGGTTTGACGGAGGTATACCGGCCGGCGGAGAGCGCTACAGGCGTGGGTGGTCGTAGCGTGCTCGCTGGTCTCCTTCTCGGTGTCGTGGCGACCCACCATCCGGTCTATTTGATTCTGACTCTGCCGGCTGCCTTCGCATTGCCTGACGATCGCCGGAAATCGGGAGTGGTCGGCCTGGCTGCCGGAGTGGCACTGATCCTGGCGGCTTCGTTCCTGATGGGAGGATTTTGGAGCGGGTCCACCGGTGGGTTGTTGACCGAGCTGGGAGCGGAGCTCGAGAACCTCAGTGTCGGTCTCGTGTCCTGGAATCTGCTCTATCTGACGGTGGGTCGCAACACCGGTCTGCTGCCGTACTTCCTGCCGCTGGTGGCGCTCCTGGGCCTGTGGCAGGGCGGTACCCGCCGTTCGGTTCTGGTGGTGACGGCAGCCGTGGGGATCTTGGCCTCGTTGGTACTATCGCCGTTCAACTATTTCAACGGTCCCGCAGCGGTCGGCAATAGCTGGCTCATCCCCTGGTTCGTTCTTCTCTGGTTCGTGCCGACCCGCCCCTTGCCGCGCGGTTGGCTCATGGCCACCGTTCTGATCGCTGTGCCAGCCATGTACCCGACCTGGCTGGCCACCCATATCGAACCGATTACCGAGAATGGCGTGTTTCGTCAGGCGGCTGGCCCCCTGCATCGGTGGCTGCCTCTGGAGACTTCACAGAAAGAGCTGCCGCCGAGCGGCGAAGCGGTCGGCGACCGGTTATGGATCCGATCGCTGAGCAATGAGGCCGTCGTGAGTGGTGCGAGCCGCTGGCGGCTCAAGGGGGCGGGCTGGGTCGAAATGCAATTGGCCACCCCGGTGGCCCTGGAGGCGGTCTATCTGCAGTTCGGCTCGCAGGCCGAGCCGCAGCTCGAGATAAGGGGCGGCGTGCTGGGTGACATGGTGCTGCTCGCCGATGCCGGCATCGGCTTTCGCGTCGAGGAGCTATCCCGCAAGGCATTGCATCCCATGTGGTGGAATCCAGAGAAACACCACAACTATGTTGTGCAACTCAAAATGCCGATGGCGGAGCCGCGTCCGCAGACGCTGGTCGTCACTGCCATCGCCGAAGACCTGGATCGGGCCCCACCATGAGTGACGACCCGGCCATTCATAGCTGGATCATCGAGCTGCGGGAAAGGTTGTCCTCGCCACCCCCCAAACGTCTTCCAGCCAGCGAAGCACGGCAGGCGGCTGTGCTTGTGCCCCTCTACGTAGACGCCGGAGAGCTTTGGACCCTGCTTACCAAGCGGTCAGAATTGCTGCCTCACCATCGTGGTCAGATCGCCTTTCCGGGCGGCGGCCGGGAGATCGGCGAGGACCCCTGGGATGCGGCCGCACGCGAGACCCAGGAAGAGTTGGGCATCGACCCGTCCCAGATCGCGCGTATCGGGGAGCTCGACGAGGCTTCGACACCGAGTGGCTTCAGTATCGTGCCCTGTGTCGGCGCGGTTCCCTTTCCCCTGCAGACCACGATCAACGAAGAGGAGATTGCGGAGCTCTTTGCGGTTCCCTTGCTGGCTTTTGCGGACTTCCGGATGGTCGAGGACCGGCAGGTCAAGATCGACGAGGTAGAGCGGTTGATCCGGGTCTATCACGTGGGATCGCGTCAGGTATGGGGGTTGACTGCGCGCATCGTCCAGAACCTGATGCAACGTCTGGGCTTCGAGCTGCCGGAGGAGGAGTAGGCGACCTTGATCGGTTCTGAGGTCCTGAGGAGAAGTTTCTTGGCCAGGATCGCCAGCATGTCCACCATCGGGATGGGAGCTCTTCTGGCGTTGATCGTCTGCACCGGCTGCACCGTGAAGAATGTCATCTATCCAGTGCCTCCCGTCAAGGTCGGCGCACCACCGCCCTCGTTCGACGAAGTCGAGCTCGAGCTCGACCAAGCTACCCGGGTGGTCTGTTGGCATCGTCCTGGCGATCCACGGAGCGACGATCCAGCCCTGATCTTCTTCCACGGCAACGGTGAGAATCTCGAGACCTTGAAGTGGGCCGGGCTCTATGGGCAGCTGGCGGCCCTCGATGGGCCGGTGCTGGTGGTCGACTATCCGGGATATGGACGCAGCACCGGCCAGCCAGCGGAAAAGAGCCTGAAGCTGGCTGCCGAGGGAGCTCTGCTGTGGATGGCCGACCGCTACGAGGAACGACTGCTGGTGCCTGCCGGTTGGTCTCTGGGAGCAGCCCTGGCCATTCATCTGGCGGCCACCCACCCGGAGCAGGTCGCGGGTGGGATCGCCATCAGCCCGTGGACCTCCCTGCACGACGTGGCAACAGCCCACTTCCCCCACTGGCTGGTAGCCGTGGGGCTACGAGAGAACTACGACTCGCTGGGGGCTGCCAAAGGGATTCGGAGCCCCATGCTCGTGATCCATGGAACCGCCGATCGGATCATCCCCGCATCCCATGGTGAGCGCCTGGCAGGTGCGCTGTCGGTGGCCAGATGGGTGCCTGTAGAGGGCGCTGGTCACAACGACGTACTGGGTTTTCCCCGGGTGTGGCGCGAGATCACCGACTTTGTCTCAGATCTGAGATCCCAGGAAAACGTGTGAGATAATTCAAGGTCCTGACCATTTGATCGTTGGAGGTTTTAAAGGACCATGACAGTTGCCCAATCCATGACACAAATCGATCGCATCGTCGAACTCCTCGGCGACGACGCCGATAGCCTGCTGACCCATGAGTCACGAGGCATCACCAAGGAGATGCTCCATCTGCCCGGACCCGAGCATGTCGACGAGGTCTTTGCCATCTCGGACCGCTCGACCAATGTGTTGGTGAACCTGGGCCGCTTGTACGGACACGGCCGTTTGGTCGATACCGGCTATCTCTCAATCCTGCCGGTAGACCAGGGAATCGAGCATTCGGGGGCGGCCTCGTTCGCACCCAATCCAGCCTACTTCGACCCGGAGAACATCGTCCGTTTGGCGATCGAGGGGGGCTGCAATGGGGTTGCTTCCACCCTGGGAGTTCTGGGTGCCATGTCGCGCAAGTACGCCCACAAGATCCCTTTTGTGGTCAAGATCAACCACAACGAGCTGCTGACCTATCCCAACCGCCACAAGCAGATCCTTTTCGCGCAGGTAGACCAGGCCTGGGATCTGGGCGCCGCAGCCGTGGGTGCCACCATCTATTTCGGCTCCGACGACTGTGCCCGCGAGCTGGTCGAGATCGCCGAGGCCTTCACCCAGGCCCACGATCTGGGAATGGCGACCATCCTGTGGTGCTACCTGCGCAACGCCGAATTCAAGAAGGACGGCGTCGACTACCATGCTGCGGCCGATCTGACGGGTCAGGCCAATCATCTCGGGGTCACGATAGAGGCCGATATCGTCAAGCAGAAGCAGGCCACCAACAACAATGGCTACACCGCCATCGGTTTCGGCAAGACGCACCCCTTGGTCTACAGCGAACTGGTGTCCGACCATCCTGTGGATCTGGTGCGCTGGCAGGTAGCCAACTGCTACATGGGTCGGATCGGCATGATCAACTCCGGTGGATCGTCCTCCGGTCAGGGAGACCTGGCCCAAGCGGTCCGCACGGCAGTGATCAACAAGAGGGGTGGCGGAGCTGGGATGATTTCGGGACGCAAGGCCTTTCAACGGCCCATGTCCGAGGGCGTGGAGCTTCTCAACGCCATTCAGGACGTCTTCCGCTGCGACGACGTCACCGTCGCCTGAGCCGCAGTCCGAGCTCGATTTCGAAAACGCACCATGTCGGAGCCATTGGATCTGATTGTCATCGGCAGTGGCCCCGGGGGCTACGTTGCCGCGATTCGTGCCGCCCAGCTGGGGATGAGCGTCGCTGTGGTGGAGAAGGACTCCAAGCTCGGGGGAACCTGCCTCCATCGGGGGTGCATTCCGACAAAAGCCCTTCTGCATACTGCCAGTCTGCTGGACCAGTTCCGGCGCTCGAGCGAGTTCGGTGTCGACACGATGGGCGCCGATCTCAACCTGGACGGCGCCCGGTCCTTCAAGAGCGGGGTGGTGGACAAGAGCGCCAAGGGGATCGAGTTCCTGTTCAAGAAGAACGGTATCCAACGCTTTCACGGTCGGGGCCGTTTGGTAGGCCGCCACGAGGTCGAGGTCACCGGTGAGTCCGGGACAGAGACATTCTGGGGGAAGCACGTTGTCGTGGCTACCGGCTCGGTGCCCAGGGACATCCCGGTGGCGCGGACCGACGGCCAGCGCATCCTCAACTCGGACCATCTGCTGGAGTTGCCTGGGGTCCCGGCCTCTCTCGTGGTCCTGGGTGCGGGTGCGGTGGGAGCCGAGTTCGCCTCCATCTTTGCGTCCTTTGGCAGCCGCGTCACCCTGGTGGAGATGCTGCCGCGGCTGCTACCCCTGGAGGATGAAGAGATCTCGACGGAGCTCCAGCGTTCGTTTCGCAAGCGCCAGATCAAGTCGCTCACCGGCACGCGTCTGGCCGCCTCTGAGTCGGCAGGCCAGAGCGTACGGCTGCTACTCGACAAGGAGGGTGGGGATCAGGAAGAGCTGGATGCGGAAATGCTGCTCGTGGCGGTGGGTCGGGCGCCGGTGACCGAGGATCTCGGTCTTCCCGAGTTGGGGATCGGGATCGATCGGGGCTATGTGGAGGTCAATGAATTCATGCAGACCTCGGTGCCCCACATCTACGCCATCGGCGACGTAGTCAAGACACCTTGGCTGGCCCACGTGGCGTCGGCGGAGGGCATCCTGGCAGTCGAGCACATGGGTGGCAACACCGCCCGACCTCTGGACTACGACCGGGTGCCGTCCGTCACCTATTGCGATCCGGAGGTGGGCAGCGTAGGGCTCACCGAGGCCCAGGCCCGGGAGCGGGGGTACGACGTGGCCTGCGGCAAGTTTCCTTTTACCGCTCTGGCGAAGGCCGCCATTGCCGGCAAGACGGGCGGCTTTGTCAAGGTGGTCCGGGAGACCCGCTACGACGAATTGTTGGGGGTGCACATCATCGGACCCCACGCCACGGACCTGATTGCCGAGGCCTGCGTGGCATTGCAACTGGAGTCGACCACCGAAGAGCTGTTCCGTGCTATCCATGCCCACCCGACGCTCTCTGAGGCTGTGGCCGAGGCGGCCCATGCTGCGGTCGGCCAGGCTATCCATTTCTGATCAGTGTGAGGACCCGACTCCATGGCAACAGACGTCATCATGCCCCCGATGGGAGAATCGATCACCGAAGGAACCCTTACCCGGTGGCTGGTCCAGGTGGGTGAGCGCGTCGAGCGCGATCAGCCCCTGTTCGAGATCTCTACCGACAAGGTGGATGCGGAGATCCCCAGTCCAGCGACAGGTGTCCTCCTCGTGGTCAATTTTGGCGAAGGTTCGCTCGTCCAGGTCAATGAGGTGGTGGCCCTGATCGGCGAGGCCGGTGAACAGACCGAGGGAGAGTCGGCTGACGAGCCCGCAGCTCCGCCTTCTTCTGCCACCGCTGAGACTGCAGTCTCAGAACCGACGAGTGCCATCCCGCCGCCTGTGTCGACGCCGGCGGTCACCGACGATACGTCCTCCACAACCCAGTCCGATCTGGTGGAGAGAGTGCGGCATTTCTCGAGCCCGCTGGTCAGACGGATGGCGGCAGAAGAGGGGGTTGACCTGGCAGTCGTCGAGGGCACCGGTATCCATGGCAGGGTGACCAAACGCGACATCGAGTCCTATCTGGAGAGGCGGGGTGCAGTTTCTCCGGCGCCCGTGGCACCCGCACCTCGAACGGCGGAGATCGTCGCACCGGTACTGCAACCGGTAGGCGAGTTCGTCGTGCCCGCATTCACCGAAGGCGACAACGTCGAGATCGAGCCCATGTCCAATATCCGCCGGCTTACGGCGGCGCATATGGTCTATTCCAAGCAGACCTCGGCCCACGTCTCCACGGTCTTTCACCTGGATCTGTCACGAGTCGCCAAGATCCGCAACCGGGCCAAGGCCGGCTTCTTGGCCACGCATGGCACCAAGCTCACCTACATGCCGTTCATCTTCCGGGCCGTGGCCAATGCCCTGGTCGCCAATCCAAAGCTCAATGCCGCCATCGATGGCACCAATGTCGTTTTCAAGAAGGACATCCATCTCGGGATGGCCGTGGCCCTCGATTGGGGTCTTCTGGTGCCGGTGGTTCGTCACGCCGATCGGCTCAATCTCTTGGGGCTCGCCAAGAGCGCCAACGACCTGGCTGACCGAGCCCGGGCCAAGAAGCTGAGCCCCGATGAGTTACTGGGTGGGACCTTCACCATCACCAATCCAGGGGTCTTCGGCTCCCTGTTTGGCACGCCGATCATCAACCAGCCGCAGGTGGCCATTCTGGGGATCGGCAAGATCGAGAAGCGGCCGGTCGTCGACACTGACGCGGAAGGCAATGACACCATCGCCATCAAGACCATGTCCTACTTCGCCATCACCTTCGATCATCGACTGGTCGATGGTGCCGATGCCGACCAGTTCATGAACGATATTCGACAGACGCTCCTGGAAGAGACCTGGAGCGAGCTGGATGCCTTCTCCTGACCGGAGCCTGGAGTGGAGCTTCCTCGGCCGTTTGTCCTACCAGGCCGCCGATGAGCTACAGCGAGCGCTGCGCGACCGGGTTCGCGGGAGTCGGCGCACCGAGTACCTGCTCCTGTTGGAGCATTCCCATGTCTACACCCTGGGTCGCAACGCCGACCACGGTGACATCCTGGTCGACCGGGAGTGGCTGCAGTCGCGTCAGGCGGAGGTTTGCGCAAGCGATCGGGGAGGCCAGGTCACCTACCACGGGCCCGGACAGCTGGTGGGATACCCCGTCCTGAGCTTGAGTCCCGATCGACGGGATCTGCGGCGTTACGTCCGGAATCTGCAGGAGGTACTGGTGCGGACTTTGGTCGATCTCGGGCTGACAGCCGAACCCCGCCATCGCACCGAGGAGATCGGTGTCTGGGTGGAGAACCGCAAGATCGCCTCCATCGGTGTTCATGTCAGTCGCTGGATCACGACCCACGGCTTCGCGCTCAATGTCTCCACCGATCTGTCCTATTTTGCAGGCATCGTTCCCTGTGGGTTGCAGGGTGTCGAGATGACCTCGGTGGAGGCGATCACGGGTCGTAGAGCCGATCTCGCTACGGTCGCAACCCACTGCGCCCGCCACTTGAGTGAGATCTTTGATCGGCAGCCGACCCGGGTGGAGCCCAGCACCCTGATGAATCCATGACCTATCGTCTCCTGGAACACACTGCGGATCTGGGCATCGAGGCCAGTGCCGATTCATTGGACGAGATCTTTGCCGAGTGCCTGCGGGCGTTGACGGACTGTCTGACTCGGCTGGACCGGGTGGTCTCCGTGAAGACTCGTGACCTGGACCTCGCAGCACCTGATCTACCCCAGCTCATGGTGGACTTCCTGAGCGAGGCTGTCTATCTCCACGAAGCCGAGGGCCTCGTCCTCGCCGATGCCAACGTTGCCGTCGAGAAAACACCGGAGGGCTGGTCCCTTTCCGGAGTCGTATCGGGAGAGACATTCGATATCGAGCGCCACGGCCTGAAGACCCTGATCAAGGGTGTCACCTACCATCAGTTGAGTGTTCAGAGCCACGAGGGAAAGTGGGTGGCCAGGATCATCTTCGACATCTGAGCGACAGTTGCAGCCCGCTGGCAGGCGGCGTAGCCTTCGAGACATGAAGCTCGAACGAATCGACGAGTTTCGGTGGCGCATTCCCCGCCACGGCAAGATGCGTGTCGATGGTCTGATATTTGCCAGCGAGCGGATGATGAACGAGATCCGCACGGACCAGAGCTTGCAGCAGGTGGTCAATGTGGCCCATCTGCCGGGCATCACCCAGGCCTCTCTGGCCATGCCCGACATCCACTGGGGATATGGTTTCCCCATCGGTGGGGTCGCCGCCATGGACGGGGAAGAGGGAGTGGTCTCACCCGGTGGGGTCGGCTACGACATCAATTGTGGTGTCCGTCTGCTGCGCTCAGGTCTGAGCCGCACCGAGATCCAGCACCGACTCCGCGAGCTTGTCACCCAGATGTATCGCAACATCCCCACCGGAGTGGGGAAGGGTAGACGAGATCTACGCCTGGGGCACAAAGAGCTGACCGCGGTGCTTTCCCAGGGAGCAGCCTGGGCGGTAAAGCAAGGGATGGGGGATCGGCGTGACCTGGAATTCCTGGAGGAGGGTGGCTGCATCGAGGGTGCGCAGCCGGATCTGGTTTCGGCTCGAGCGCTGGAGAGAGGGAAAGGGCAGTTGGGTACCCTGGGGTCGGGGAACCACTTTGCCGAGATCCAATACGTAGCAAGGGTTTTCGACGACCAGGCGGCTCAGGCCCTGGGGTTGTTCGAGGACCAGGTCACGGTCACCCTCCACTCGGGCTCTCGGGGCCTGGGCCACCAGGTCTGTTCCGATCACCTGAAGGTCATGGTCAACGCCGCTCAAAGATACGGGATTGAGCTGCCCGATCGTCAGCTCTGCTGTGCGCCGATTCGATCGCCTGAGGGTAGGCACTACCTGGGCGCCATGGCTGCGGCTGCCAACTACGCGTTCGCCAATCGGCAGGTGATGACCCATTGGACACGAGAGAGCTTCGCCGCCGTCCTCGGGTTGGGACCCGAGAGGCTGGGGCTGGAGGTGGTGTACGACGTCTGCCACAACATTGCCAAGTTCGAGACTTTCGAGGTTGGCGGCAGGCGACGTCGTCTCTGCGTCCATCGCAAGGGTTCGACCCGCGCCTACCCGCCGGGGCATCCGCAGACACCAGCGCCCTATAGGGATGTCGGGCAGCCGGTCCTGATCCCAGGCGACATGGGACGGTATTCCTATGTGCTGGTAGGGACGAAGAAGGCCTATGAAGAGACTTTTGGCTCGACCTGTCACGGTGCCGGGCGCCGGCTCAGTCGTCGGCAGGCGAAGAAGCAGGCCCGAGGCCGCCGGCTCCTCGAAGAGCTGGAGCGCCAGGGTGTAGTGGTCATGGCAGCGGGGATGGCAACGGTGGCAGAAGAGATGCCAGAGGCCTACAAGGATGTAGCCGAGGTGGTCGATGTGGTGGAGGGCGCCGGCATCAGCCGCACGGTAGCGCAGCTCAGGCCCCTCGGCGTGATCAAAGGCTGAGTTGCCTGATTCCTGTAGACTCGCTGCCCGTGAGCGAGGGGTTGATCCAGATCGGCGACAAGCGTCGCGAGTCAAGCCGCGAGAGAAGACCCGAGTGGCTCCGGATCCGGCTGTCCACACCCAAGCAATATCACAAGGTGCGGGGGCTGGTGGAGGGCCTCGAGCTCAACACCGTGTGCGCAGAGGCGCGGTGTCCGAATATCTACGAATGCTGGGGCGAACACGGGACTGCTTCCTTCATGATTCTGGGGGATATCTGTACGCGGCGTTGTGGATTCTGTGCAGTGACTTCGGGCCGTCCGGCGCCCGGTGTCGAAGATGAGGAGCCGGCGAAAGTAGCTCAGGCGGTGGAGGTCATGGGGCTGGAGCATGCCGTGATCACGTCGGTCGATCGTGACGACCTGCCCGACGGTGGCGCTCGGCACTTTACCCGTGTGATCGAGGCGATCCATGGTCTGGCGAGACCCGTCGCCGTTGAAGTGTTGACGCCCGATTTTCGCGGAGTTCCGGAGGCCCTGAACGTGGTCCTGACGGCGCGGCCGGAGATCTTTTCGCACAATATGGAGACCGTGCCCCGTCTCTATCGGACCGCCCGACCCGGCAGTCGGTACGATCGCTCGCTGGGGCTCCTGGCGGCGGCGGCCGAACGCCAGATCGCTGGCCAGTTCGCTGGTCGGGTCAAGACCGGCATCATGGTGGGGCTGGGAGAATCCGCAACAGAAGTCCGCCAGACCATGGTCGATATCCGTGGAGCCGGGGTGGAGATCCTGACCATCGGTCAGTACCTACAACCGACCACCGATCATTTGCCAGTCGACCGCTGGGTCCATCCGGATGAGTTTGGCAGCTATCGAGAGTATGCCAGCGAGCTCGGCTTTGCCCACTGCGAAGCTGGGCCGTTGGTGCGCAGTAGCTACCACGCTCACGAACAAGTCGCCCAGGCCACGCCTGCTTGAGCTCGATCCCGGTCAGGGACTTCGCAGGCTCACCAACCACACCCCTGACGCGATCAGGAGGAATCCTGCGACCTGAGGAGCCCGAAGCTGCTCTTGGAGGAAGACGATTGCCATCAGAGCTGTGAGCAAAGGCTGGAGAGTCGTGAAGACCGCCACCAGCGTGACCGATGAGCGTTGCACTGCCCAGGTGTTGAGCAGATAGGCGAAGAAGGTCGGGACCAGACCGACGAATGCAACGCCCCACCAGATCCCAGGCGCAACGGCGGACATATCCACGTCTGCCAAGGTGCTACCGCCCACTGCAAGAACGCCAACCCCGCCGAAGAGGAAGGTCCAGGCAATCACGGTTCGCCAGGGAAGTCGAGACAGCACCGGTCGTTGAAGAACCAGGAATGCCGCAAAGCTCAGGCTGTTCATCAAAATGAGAGATGTCCCCAAGAAGGTGGCGTCGGCGAGTGAGAATCGACGAGGGTCCAGAAGAATCACGGCTCCTGAAGCCGCGAGAATGACACCGGTAAGTCGTCCGGGGCCGATCCTCTCGATCCGGGTCAGCCAGCCGATTCCGACCGCGAAAACCGGCACGGAAGACATCAGGATGGCGGCATTGGTGGCGGTGGTGTACTTGAGTCCGTTCACGAACAGGACCTGGTTGAGGAAGACGCCCAGGAGTCCCAGTACCGCGAGATGGGGCAGCGAATTCAAAGGGGGCAGCTTGCGGTCCACATACCAGGCGAGGGCGAGAAACAATGGAGTGGCGACAAGGACACGCAGAGATGCCACGGCGAGCGGCGGGAGGCTCTCGAGTATTACCTTGCCGACAATATGAAGACCACTGAATGAAACCTGGACTGCGAGCAGGGCCAGATGCGGTGCCAACGTATGGACACCCCCTGGCCTGCCAGTGACGGATTCTTGTGATGGGCTAGCCAGCGATTACCCCAGGCTCTTGCAAAGTAACCGAGAGCTCTGAGAGACCCGTGACATGGTAGGCACTCATCCCCGCATCTGCCGCTGAGAAGGTCCGTGAACCGGATTGCAGTCGCTGAGACACGCAATACGGTGAGACCTTTGCAGGCTCTGGAGCAGGCGCAACTTCTCGAAGCCCGAGAGGTCCACCAGGACCCCACCGAGATCGAAGAGCAGAACTTCAGTCATTTCCATTTGAGAACCAGTCGGCACGCCGTTAGATCCGAGTTATCCGAAGATCTTCTTGAACCGATCCACAGAAGCCAGGAAGCCTTCCTCGAAGGATCCTCCGGTAGGACGATAGACACTCTCCAGAGAGATCACTCCATCATATTCGTCCGCGGCCAGGGCGGCGGCGAGGTCTTCGAGAAAGGGCGCCATCTGTCCTGCTCCCAAGGCGCATTGTTGAACAGTGGCCTTGGCGATGTCCACGTTGCAGTCCTTGATATGTAGGTGACCAAGGTAGCCGCCGCGCAAGGTTTCGTACCCTGTGGGATATACCTCTTCGGTGCAATAGAGCGTATTGGCGGGATCCCAAAGGACCTTCAGATGGTCCGTCGAAAGATCGTCGATGAGCTTTCTTCCCAGATAGGCGGAGGCGACCATGGCGTTGTTGCCGGTCTCGACGACCAGGGTAATGCCGTTCTCCGCCGCCAGATCCACCGCGGGCTCCAGCAGAGTTACCAACTTCTCCCAGGCACCCTTGCTGGCGTTCCACACCTCCGCACCGTTGTAGCCAAAAATGATCATCTCTTTGCGGAAGCTCATGATTCTCACCAGCTTCGTATCGAAAGCCTTGGCCATTTCGATGCAGCGTCCCAGAGCCTCCATATGGCTCTGATGGTCCGCGTCGCCGATCTCAGTGCTGCCGACCAGCAAGCCAACGAAGTTGTGTCTCGTGATGCAGGGGATCTTCACCCCGTAGCGCTCGACCAGGTCCGCGACCCGGGTGAGCTCATCATCGTTGAGATCGCCAACCTCCTTGTCCCAGACAAATTGCAGCTCTGCATACTCCAAATCCGCATCGGTCATCACCTGCAGCGCGTGCTCGAGGTCACGGCTGATGCCGTCGGTAATCAAACCCAGCTTTGCCATCTTTTCTCCCTCTCTAGAACTGAGACAGATCCCTGTTCCGGTGAAGTCTCACCAGGTGACTTCGGTGCCCGCGATCTGCTCCAGAAGCTTGACCACGGACCAGTTGTCCTCGTTAGGAAACATCGAGATTCCCGATTGAAACAGCTCGTATGCGGCGCCGGTGGTGAACATGGCGGTGCCGGTCTCTTTGGCCATGTTCATCGAGATCCCCAGGTCCTTGTACATGGTCTTTATCTGACTGCCCGTGTCCTTGAACTTTCTCTCCATGATCAGCTTGGCGCAGTTGTCGAAGAGCGGGCAGCCGATGGCGCTAGCACTGAAGACCCTATACAGGGTCTCGCCCTTGACGCCGGCGCTGGCGCCCAGCACCAGGGATTCGAAGATAGCTGCGAAGGTGGTACCGATCATGGCCTGCAAGGCTGCTTTGACTGTCTGACCTTGACCAATCTCATCGCCAACGTGGAGCACGGTCTTGGCGATGGCGTCGAGCACGTCTTGTTGTCGTGCCAGAACGTCCTCGGTGGCAGCCGCCATCAGCGTCAGGGCACCGCCTTCCGCTCCGGCCTTTCCTCCACTGACCGGGCTGTCGATAAGGTAGACAGCCTTCTTGCTCACTGGGTGCTCGAGCTCTCTGACCTCCGCCGGGTTGATGGTCGCGGAGACGATGATGGTCGTCTCCGGTCGCATGCCATCGAGCAGACCCTCGGCTCCGAGGATGGCCTGTTTTACTTGATCGCCGTTGAGAACCATGACAAACACCACATCGCTTTGCTCTCCGACCTGCCTGCAGGATTCGGCTCTGGTGCCACCAGCCTTCTCCAGCTCGACCAGCCGTGAGTCTCGAAGGTCGAAGCCGGCAAGCTGAAAACCGGACTCGAGGATGTTCCTGGCCATTCCCATACCCATGTCACCGAGGCCCACAATTCCTACCCTTTTCATGGTCTGGCTGCTCCTTTCATTTCTACTTCTTTGTCGAGCTCTCATGAATTGACCGGCACATGGTGCATGGCGGCTAGGGCTGTCACATGAGAAGCGACGGCAGCCATAGAACAAGTGCCGGGAACAGGATGCACAAGATCATCGTCACCACATTGGCCGCAAGAAACGGCAAGGCGCCGACAAAAATCGGCCCGATCCCCAGACGCGAGATCGCCGAGCAGACGTTGAGGCAATTGCCTACCGGTGGCGAGCAGGCGCCCACTGCGAGGCCCGAGACCAGAACAATCCCGAATTGCACCGGAGATACCCCGATATCCACCGCTGTGGGTAGAAAGATGGGTGTCAGTAACAAGATCGCGGGGCTGACGTCGATAAATGTGCCCAAGAGCAGAACGATGAAGCTGAAGATCAGCATGAAGAGCACCGGACCCAGGTCCAGGCTTACCATCAACTCCGTCAGGGCTTCGGGCAGACGCTCCAGCGCCAGAACATAGATGTAGAGCTGCGACAGGGCGATGATGATCATGATCTTCGAGCTGATCATCACTGTCTTCTGGACTGACCTCCAGAGAGCGGGCAGGCGCAACTTGCGAGTGAACGCCAGACCGATGATGGCGGCATAGAGCACTCCGATTCCCGATGACTCGGTGGGGGTAGCGATCCCAAATACCACGATGCCGACGATCAGAACCGGCATCATCAGTACATAGGAGGAGACCATGGCCTCCTTGGCGATCTCGGCGGGTCGCGGCCGGACCTCTTCCTTGGGATAGCCGAATCGATACGCCAAAAACGAAGCAATTCCAAATTGGAAGATGCCGATCATGACGCCGGGGATGGCTCCCCCCAGGAAAAGCTGTCCCACAGACTCCTGGGCGACCACCGCGTACAGCACCACCGGGATCGAAGGCGGGATGATCATGCCCATGGTGGATGAAGCCACCGTGATCCCTGCCGCAAACCGACGAGGATAGCCGCGCCGCTCCATCTCCGGGATCAAGATCGAGCCGACGGAAGCGGTATCGGATGTGGAGGAGCCCGAGATGCCGCCGAAGATCATGGAGGCTGCCACGTTGACCAGTGCCAGCCCGCCGCGTAGCCGACCCACGATCATCAGACAGAAGTGGATCAGACGCTGGGTAATGCCGGCCTCGTTCATGAGGAATCCCATGAGGATGAACAAAGGCAATGCGATCAGGGTGTAGGAATTGAATCCGGCGAACATCCGCTGCGGCAAGATGCGCATCAATTCGGGATGGTAGAGAGCGAAATACAGCAGCGACGAGATGCCAATGGAATAGGCGATGGGAATGCTGAGGGCCAACAGGACCACCAGGCTGAAGATCAGGGCTGCCATGGTCTACACCCGATCAGTCGCCCTGCATCCAGGGGACGCCGAGCTCCTCCTCACCTCTGAAACCGAGATGGAGCTTGATGAAACAGAACACCGCCGAGGCGCCCGTGCCGATGGGAATGGCGATCTGGGAGGTCCACCGGGGCACCTGTAGCACCGAGATCATGCGTGCGCCGGTGGCTCCAATCCACCGGAGGGAGTAGTAGAAGATCACCAGATTGAGGACCAAAAGGAGTGCCAGACCAAAGATGTCTATGGACCTCCGCCATGTGGGTGGTAGCCGCTCGGTCAGCCAGGAGATGGCCATGTGATCGCGTTTGGCGATGCCGACCGCGATACCGAGGGCGGAGGTGTAGGCAAAAAGGATGGCGGCGAGCTCGTTGGCCCCGCCGATCGATTCTCGCAGGCCGTAGCGCAGCGCCACCTGGGTCACGACGAGAGCAAACATGGTCAAGAAACATAGGGAGAAGACAAACTCGAGCGTCTGCACCAGGACGGTTTCCAGCCGCTTCATCGGTCACTCCTCGTCGCTTGAATCGTCGCAGCTGCGAGCCGCTTCGATGGCCGCGTCAATGTCTTGCCAGGTAAAGTCACCGCGGTCGACAAAGTAGTCGTAGATTGGCCTCGTCCGCAGCTTCATTTCGTCGATGACGGGCGGGGACGGTCGAATGATCTCGACCTCCTCGCCGAGTCTGGCAATGATCTCCGCTTCAGAGCTCGAATAGAGCTCGTCACTGAGCTCGAGTGCTTCCTTTGCCACATCGTCGAAGATTTCGCGCAAATCCGGGGGTAGGGACTCATACCAAGCCAGATTGACCATCAGTGGATCAGGGCCGGTCGCATGCGAGTCGATGGTGATCCATTGCAACACTTCGTACTGCCGTCGGTCCCACAGATCCGAAGGTGGCGCCGTCGTGCCCTCGATGACACCCGTCCGGAGCGCTGAATAGGTCTCGGATTGAGCGATACCCTGTGGGTTCGCACCGAGGGCGTCTTCCATACGGTGAAAGACCTCTTGAGCGTCGGGAACGCGAATCTTGAGTCCCTCGAAATCGCCCAGGGTCCGGATGGCCTTCTCGTTGGATCCGTGGGCGCGAAATCCCTGGGAGATCCCGACTGCGGGGACGTGAAATCCTCTGGCTCTTGCCTCTTCAGCCACTTCCGACATCCAGGAGCTGCGAGCGAGGCAGACCGCTTGTTGCCAGCCTTCCACGAGAAATGGCAGTAGGACGATGTTGAACCGAATGGAGGCGTCCTCGAACATGCCGCCACGAGTCCCTTGCAGGGCGCCAATCGCCACGGCGTCTGCCATCTCGCGTTCGGTGCCCAAGATGCCGCCGAAATAATTGTCGACCTTGATCCGACCGCCGGAGCGCCCTTCGAGCTCCTCCTTGAAGAACTCCATCGACACGCTACGCGGATCGCTCTTGTTCTGGGCGTTGCCATACTTGAAGACAAAACTGTCATCACCGCAGGCCGCGAGGGATAGAAGGGACAGCAACGCGGCCATGAGGGCACCAATGTGTCTTTTGTTCATCCTGTCTCCCACCAGCACCAGCGATTCGGTTTATGAGCCCTCGCTTCGCAGATCGCTGGCATTTGCCACGCCAGACGATTCGTCGCTGGAGGGCCGAAAATCGCCCAGTTCTTGGCCGAGAGCCAATTGCATGATGCGCTTCTGGGTGGCCTGCCCGCGCGGCAGAATTCCCTGCAATTCTCCCTCGTGCATGACTGCGACGCGGTCAGCCAACCCGAGCAGCTCGGGCATCTCGCTCGAGATCAGCAGTACGGCGACCCCCTGCTCGACCAGGTCGCCGATGAGGGAGTAGATTTCGGCCTTGGATGCCACATCGATGCCTCGTGTCGGCTCATCGAAGATCAGCACGCGGCAACGGGCGGCAAGCCAACGGGCCAGCACGACTTTCTGTTGATTGCCTCCCGATAGATCGACGGTTTTCTGACTCAGAGATGCAGTCCGGATGCGGAGCTTTTCGACCAGTGCGGCGGCTCGGTGACGCTCGTTGCCAAGATCGATGACTCCGAGCCGGGAGATGTCATCGAGACTGGTCAGGGTGATGTTCTCTGCGACTGAACACTGCAGTACTAGGCCCTGCTGCTTGCGGTCCTCGGTAATGAAGCCGAGGCCGGCGGTGATGGATGCGGCCGGGTTTCGACCCGGTAGTTTCTGACCGGCGACTCGGACCGTGCCGGCATCTGTGGGATCGGCTCCGAAAATGGCTCGCGCGAGCTCGGTGCGACCCGAGCCCATCAGTCCGGCTACACCCAGGATCTCTCCGGAATGGACTGACAGATCGACGGGCGAGAGCTTGCCCGTACGAGTGAGACCCTCCAGCTGCAGTGCGACCTTGCCGATGGGTACCTTTCGTTTGGGAATCTGTTCGGCGATGGTGCGGCCCACCATCAGTTGAATCAGCTCGCCGATATCGGTCTGGCTTGTCTGCCGGGTGCCGACGGTGTGTCCGTCACGCATCACAGTCACTCGGTCGCCAATGGCGAAGATCTCATTCAATCGATGTGAGATATAGATGATCGGTACGCCGTCCCGACATAGCGAACGAATGACCTCGAAGAGAGCCTCGATCTCGATATCGGACAGGGCGGCCGTGGGCTCATCCATCACCAGTAGACGCGCTCTTTCGCGCAGTGCGCGGGCGATCTCCACCAGTTGCTGTTCGGCCACGGAGAGCTCGGCGGTCGGGGAGTCGGGATCGACCTCGCAACGAAGCCGCTGCAGCAGCTCTCGGGAGCGCCGTCGCATCGTCTCTTGCTGGGTGAAACCGACCGATGTCGGCTCGTGGCCCAGAAAAATATTCTCGGCCACGGTCAAGCCTTTAACCAGGTTCAGCTCCTGGTGAATCATGATCAGTCCATGCCGCTCGGCCTCTACAGGGCTGGTTGGCTCGATGGTCTCGCCCGACATCGTCATGGTGCCCGAATCTGCGAGGTGCTGCCCGCAAAGGACTTTCATAAGGGTCGATTTGCCGGCACCGTTCTCACCCAGCAGGCTGTGGACCTCACCTGGGACCACCTCCAACGCTGCGTCCTGGAGAGCCTGCACACCGGGGAAACGCTTGCAGATGCCCTGCATGCGAAGAAGGGGCTCGAGATCCTTCAAGGGCTCTTCTCTGGCGCGACAGCGCCGGTTGTCTCAGTGGTGAAAGCGTCGAGATTTTCGTGGTCGATCAGCTCCACACGAGTGAGAACCTCGGCCGGTGGGGCCTCCCCATCGCGCAGCAGCTCGACGGCGAGGCGCACACCCAGTCGACCCATCTCGCCTGGAAACTGGGCCACCGATCCCGACAAGCGCCCTGATCTGATATTAGTCAGGGCATCGGGTATGGCATCGAAACCGATGATCTGGATCTGATCCATGCGACCGGCAGCAGCGACGGCTTCCAGGGCGCCCAGGGCCATCTCGTCGTTGGCTGCAAAGATGGCCGCCAGCTCGGGATGGGCCTGGAGGAGATTCTCGGCCACCGTGTAGGCACGAGCCCGCTCCCAGTTCGCGGTTTGGCTAGCCACCACCTGGATGTTCGGATGTGAGTCGATGGCATGCAGAAACCCGAGACGACGTTGATCGGCGGTTTCATGTCCAGAGATTCCTTCGATGATGGCCACCTTGCCCACTCCCGAGAGCTTGTCCGCAAGGTATCGCCCGGCTACGGCTCCACCTTCGAAGTTGTCCGAGCCGATGTAGGTCAGGACTCGGGCGCCCACAGAGTCGGCCGCAGCCTGGTCGATACGGGTATCGAGCAGCAGAATCGGGATACTCGCGGTATTGGCCTTGCGGATGGCAGGTACCAGTTCTTTGGAGCCGGCTGGAGATAGCAGGATGGCGTTTACCTGCTGTTGAATGAGATTCTCGATAATCTGGTACTGGCGGTCCACATCGGTCTCGCGATCAGCAGCCAGCGAGACCAGACGGACCCCTTGGATGACGGCTTCTCGCTCGGCTGCTTGTTGCATCGCAGCCCAGAAGGGTGAGTTCAGAGCTTTTGGGACAAAAGCTATGGTGAGGGTCTCAGCTTTGTCAGGCGCGGTGGCGGAAGTCCGGAATCCGATGGCGACAACCGTCAGTACCACTACACTGAGAGCTGCCATCAGGGGCTTGCGGTAGCGCCGCCAGCCACTTGGCCGAGCGCCGCCAGAGCCCCGGTGCCGTGCTCGATCGAGGACCACGGCCGCGATCAGCACGCCGCCCACCACCATCCCCTCGAGGGCGGAAGGGACGTTGAGCGCATTGAGTCCGTTCCGCAGGGTGCCCATGATCAGCGCACCGATCAGGGTGCCCAATACTCGCCCTTCACCGCCCATAAGACTCACTCCACCGATCACTGCGGCGGCGATGGCGTAGAGCTCGTACATCTCGCCGGAAAGCGGCGATGCGGCGTTCAGCCGCGCGGTCATCAGTACCGCAGCCACACCGGCCATGAGGCCGGACAATCCGTAGATGGCGATTTTGTACCGGACTACCGGAACACCAGAGAGCCAAGCCGCTTGCTCGTTCCCACCGATTGCATAGCTGTACCTGCCGAGCTTGGTGCGAGTGAGCAGCAGATGGGCAAGTCCATAGAAGACTCCCACCACGACCACCAGAACCGGTATGCCCGCAACATCCCCGGCAATCGCTCGGAATGACTCTGGAAGGCCACTGATGGGTTTTGAGCCGGAGTAGATTTTTGCGGCACTTCGGGCAATCAACATCATGCCCAGTGTGGTGATAAACGGCGGGATACGGCCCAGGGTGGTGATCAGTCCGTTGATGGCGCCACATAGCAGTCCGACCAGGAGCCCGGCACCGATGGCGATGAAGATGGAGTGCCCCGCGACCAGGAGGTCGGCCACGACCAGGCCACACAGCGCCAGAATGGAGCCCACCGAGAGATCGATGCCGCCAGAGATGATCACGAAGGTCAGACCGATGCCGAGGATGGCATTGATGGCCGACTGCTGCATGACGTTGAGTAGGTTGTCGGTGCTGAAGAAGTGCGGCGAAGCTACGCCGAAGAGGGCCACCAGTCCGACCAATACGAACAGCGTCTGTAGACGGGCAAGGACTGCCCTTTTCTGGGCGGGTCGAGACATGAATTCTCTCTTCTGGATGGCAGCCTGAGGCGTCAAATACTAACGCTCAAAATGGATCCGTTCTTGGGGGGAGGGTCACAAGTGCCCGTCAAGTCCCAAACTCAGGCCACTCCACAACCTAAGACTCCGCAGCGTAAGAAAGGCGAATTCTTACTCAACACGAATCAAGGCATCACTTCTCCGTTTGGCGCCTTGACCAGGTCGTCCCCCGCGATGTCATCCCAGGAGTAGTAGTGGAAAGTCCTGTTGTCAGACATCGCGACGAAGAGACCAGTCGGGAAATTATCATTCACAAAAACGTTGGTGACTTCGGAGCCATCACTCTCGTGGGTCCGGACGGGCACCGATTTCACGAACAGGTGCTTGTGGGGGTCATCGGCTTCTCCCTCACGTTTGTAGATTCTGAATTTGTCAGCGTGTTGATCAGAAACAAGGATATAGCCTGTTCCATCATTAATCTGGTAGATAGAAATTCCCTCGTTGTCTCTGGTGAATCCTTCAGGACCGAATACGTTGGCAAAGATGGCTAGCTCTTCACCAGCACCTTCAGCATCCGGGTCGGCATGATATTTTCTGACGCCGCTCCCCTCATCTGAGTAATAGACATATCCAAGAGGATCATCCACTGCGATGGCCTCGATTTCATTGAGACCACTGTAAGCACCAAACTCACGGACTTTGACACCAATCACATTTCCATTACCATCGTCCTCAAGCTTATACTGCCAGAGATATCCCTCTGAAGGACCGCTTTTTCTGCCGACGATAGCGTAGATAGTGCCGTCTGCCTGCCGCTTGTAGAGCGAGATCCCCATCGGTCGACGTTCTTCCTGATCATTGAATACTTCGATACCACCGTTATCAATCTCTTTCATATCGGGTAGGCTGTGAACTCGTATTTTGTTGGCCACTCTCTCGGTGCTAACAGCGATGTCGACCAGTTCGCCACCGAGCATCAAACCGTATTCGATATCGACGTTGTTGACACGTAGGAGCGGGCGAACTGTTTTCTCCGGCAGGATCTTTCCATCTAGATCAAAAACGTAGAGCGCACCATCCTCTGGGTTCTTGTCTGTGCCAACGATAAGGCTCTGTGATGGATCTGTGGGGTGAATCCAAATCGCTGGATCATCTGTGTCGTGCTTGACTTCCTCGGTTATGACGATGGGGGAGAGAGCCCCTTCGGCGACGACGATGGAGGTACCTTCTGCCGAGTCCGGGTCCGAGGTCGGCGGTTGCGCGGGAGTCGTATCTCCCGGTTCAGCCGCCTGAGCGGTGCAAGCCAGCGCAACCAGGGCGAAGGCAATCAGAGTAAGCGCAAAGACGAGACGACCATGACCCGCCGACCGTTGGCTCCCAAGCAGGTTCTTTGATGATTTGGACACGAATGGTTCCCTCCTAGGTTCTGTGGATTGAAAAGAATCTCAACCGAATTCGAGGTTTCACTGTCGCAGATTCACTCACCGCCGCCAGGAACTGGCCCGGTAGTGTCGCGGACGACCAGGCTCGGCGAGACGACCTCGTGGAGAGGCTCGATTCGCCCCTTGTCGATGCGCTCGAAAAGACGATCTACCGCCATGCTGCCCATACTTTCGCTCGGTTGGTGGATGCTGGTCAGTGAGACGTGTCTGAGCGCCGCCACCGATGTGTTGTCGTAGCCCATTAGGGAGATATCTTCCGGGATGGTGAGCCCCGACTCTTCAAAGGCATCGAGAGCTCCGATGGCACAGAGATCGTTGGCGGCGAACACCGCCGTCGGCAGGGGTCTCCTGCTCAAAATCTCCTGAGCTCCGCGCCGTCCCGGCGCCTCGGTGAAGCCTCCAGAAACGATCAGGATGTGCCGCTCCAGGTTCAGTTTCTGCATGGCCTGCTTGTACCCTTCGCGGCGTGCTGCGGCCCCGGCACCGGGACCGCCGTCGATGTGGGCGATCCGGGTATGTCCCAGGGATGCGCAGTGCTCAACCGCTATCTCGGCGCCTGCGAGGTCGTCGTTGGTCACACTGTCGGTCGACGTGTCGGGAGTTGGGCGGTGGAGCACCACCAGAGGTACCGAGCGGCCAAAGCTGTCGATCGTCGTGATTTCGATGCGCGGGCCGGCCAGGATCAAGCCGTCGACCCGTAGTTCCAGGAGACTTTCGATAGCTTCCACCTCCAGCTCCTGCTGGCGATCGCCGGTGCTGAAAAGCACCCTGTACCCAAGCTCTCTTGCCCGCAGTTGGATGCCTGAGACGACATCGCCGAAGAAGGGGTTGCTCAGGTCGGAGACCACGACACCCACCATTCGGGTCCGGCGCTGAACCAGACCCCGAGCCATGGCGTTGGGCCGGTAGTCGAGCTCGGCCGCAGCCTTGAGAACCGCCTCGCGACTCGCTGGGGACACCCGTGGGTCATCGCGGATCACCAGGGACACCAAGGACTTGGAGACTCCGGCGACGCGGGCGACGTCGCGTATCGTGGGCCTCTTGCGTCGGGTGGCTTCTTGGCTCTGGTCTCGTCTGGGCACTTGACTTACCTCGGTCTTGGTGGTAGTAATTTGGAACGTTCCAATGGAACGTTCCAAATTATACAGAATCTTCGTCAGGTCTGCCAAGCATGAAACCTCTTGACAATCTCGGAAACCTAGAAGCTTCGGCATAGCAAAGGATGGACCAACGGCTATTAGAACGCATCGTTGGAACGTTCCATTTCGATGTCAGTGATCCAAATCAGAAGACCCAGCGCTCTGGAGTCGCAAAGGAGGGAACCATGAAACTGAACTGTCGACTGAAGAACTGTTTGGCCTGTCTTGGGGTTGTCGCAATTATCGCGACTCCTGCTGCTCTCATGGCGCAAGAGACGGGCGTCGTGACCGGTCGTGTCCTCGATATTTCTGGAAACGCCGTGATCGGTGTGGGGGTCAGTGTCGTCGACACGAATCTGAGTGTCGTCACGGGCGAGGGTGGTGCCTACCGCATCGCTCCCGTTCCCACGGGCACCCAGACCCTCTTGTTCGTGTATCTCGGTGTCGGAGCTCAGACTTTTGAGGTTGAAGTCGCCGCCGGAGAGACGATCACGCAAGACGTGATCCTGGAATCATTCGGCGAGGAGATCGATGTGCGCGACTCGCCGATTCTCGAGGGGCAGGCCGCGGCGCTCAACCGGCAGAAAAATGCCATCAATATCGTCAATATCGTTGCCGCCGATCAGATTGGGCGCTTCCCAGACAAGAACACGGCCGAAGCGACGCAGCGGATTCCGTCCATCACCCTGCTGCGCGACCAGGGCGAAGGACGCTATGTGATCGTCCGGGGAACCGAGCCAAGGTTGAATTCCACGACTGTGAACGGCGAGCGCATCCCGGCCCCCGAAGCAGGGGTTCGAGACATCGCTCTGGATGTGATCCCGGCCGACCTGCTGGAGTCGATCGAGGTCAGCAAGGCCCTGACTCCCGACATGGATGGCGACTCGATCGGTGGCACGGTGAATCTGGTCACCAAGCGGGCTCCCGAACAAATGCGGATATCGGCCGTCGGCGCGGGTGGGTACAACGAGCTCACAGAGGGGAACATCTGGAATGGCAGCGTCACGTTTGGCCAGCGCTTTGGCGACAAGAAGACGGGCCTGCTTCTGTCCGGCACCGCGCTGACGACCGACCGCGGCTCCGACAACTTCGAGCCCGAGTACGATGATGGGTTTCTGGACGAATTGCAGCTGCGCGACTACACCATCAAGCGGGAGAGATACGGAGCCACCGTTTCGTTGGACCACCGTGCTTCGGATCGGAACGACTTCTTTGTGCGCGGTATCTGGAACAACTTCAAGGACACTGAGCTTCGGCGCCGGTGGGACCAGAAGGTGGGCGATGAAGAGCTCGCCAGGGAGATCAAGGATCGATTGCAGGAGTCGGATATCACTTCGCTGACCGCCGGCGGGAACTACCAGAAGGGTACCTCCACGCTGGCCTATCGGGCAGCCTTGAACCGCTCCTCCGAGACGACACCAAACCAGGTCACTTCTGCTTTTGAGCAGGGAGACGTGATCTTTGATCCCAACGTGAGTCCCGGAAACATCGACCCGAACAACATCCGGGCCAACCCCCTGAATCAGGACCTTTCGGAGTATTTCTTCGACGCCATCGAGACCGAGTTCAAGGATTCCGACAACGAGGACATCGTCGGGGCGCTCGACTACACCAAGGGCTTCTTTCGCGGCGCCACCCTCAGCGGTCTGTGGAAGGTGGGTGGCAAGGCCCGGTTCAAGGAAAAGACCCAGGATGTGAACGTGTCCGAGTTCGAAGCGGATGACGATTTGCCCTTGATCCCGTTTCTCAGTAATTGGACGTCCGAGACGCCCTTCTTCGACGGTCGGTACATCATTGCGCCCTTCCAGCGGCCCGATTCAATGAGAAATCTACTCAACAGCGGTGCGCTGGAGGGCGAACGGATCCTGGAGGAGGATCTGGCGGATTTCAAGGCCACAGAAGATACGCTGGCGGCCTACGGCATGACCGAGATCGCGTTCGGCGCCAAGACGACATTTCTCGGCGGGGTCCGGGTGGAGGACACCGAGACCGCTTTCGACGCCTTCGAGTTGGCATTCGACGAAGAGGGAGACCCGTTGGATCTGATCCCGGTCACGGGTGGCAGCGACTATACCGAGTGGCTGCCCATGTTTCACCTCCGGTACCAGACCGACGCCAAGTCGAACCTCCGGGCTGCGATTACTCGCACCCTGGCACGGCCGAACTTCGAGGACATGGCGCCCTTTCAGCTCACCAACTTCGAAGACGAGGAGATCGAGCGGGGGAATCCGGATCTGGTACCGACAACCGCCTGGAATCTGGATCTGCTCTACGAGCGTTACCTCGAGCCCCTGGGTGTCCTCTCGGCCGGTATCTTCTACAAGGATCTCAAGGACAACATCTTCTTCTCCACCTTCGATGAGGATTTCAGCGGCACGGAATTCGAGGTGACCATGCCGGTGAATGGTGAGGCAGCGACGCTCTCGGGCCTCGAGTTTGCCTACCAGGATCGGTTCAGCAAGCTGCCTTCGCCGTGGGATGGCTTTGGGCTCTTCTTCAACTTCACCTGGGCTGACTCGGATGCCGAGTATCCGCACCGGGAATCCTCACGGCTACAGGGTCAGGCAGAGCAGGTCGGGAATCTGGCGCTGTCGTATGAGAAGTTCGGTTTTAGTGGTGTGATATCGGCCAATTACAACAGCGAGTACATTCTGGAGGTGGCGGAGGAGGCAGTGGAGGATATCTGGCTCGATGAGCACCTGCAGATCGATTTCCGGGCCCGATACCAGCTCACCAGGCAATGGAGTCTGTTTATGGAGCTGGTGAATCTGACCAACGAGCCGTATACCGTGTACGAGGGAGTGTCAGATCGCATCAGGCAGCAGGAGCTCTACGGCTGGTGGGGGACCTTCGGATTCCGGTGGGACACGTAGAGCGTGAAACTTTGGCTCGCACTGAGATGAGCCGAGCAGGGACTCGGTAGTCTCGTTTTCATCGACGTAGGAGAGCACGCTCAGAGGTCGATATGGCATGGCTCCAGCGCCGGGCCCACAGGAGAGTAGTCGCCAAATGAACCCCACCATCATCGGCGTGATCGGTACCGGACGCATCGGCAGGATGCATGCGCACAACCTGGTGCGCTATGTGCCGGAAGCCTTTGTCAAGGCGGTCGCCAGCCGCAGTGTCGATGCCGGCTGGGCCGACGGGATGGGGATACCTGTCGCCGTCGCAGACGCCGACGTCGTTCTGTGTGATCCCGAGATCGAAGCGGTAGTCATCGCTCTCTCGTCCGGATTGCATGTCGAGGCGATATGCCGCGCCGCGCAGGCAGGTAAGCACATCTTCTGCGAGAAGCCCGTCGCCTTTGCCGCGGGACCGATTCGGGAAGCTCTGGCCGCGGTGCACGGGGCCGGTGTACAGCTCCAGGTCGGTTTCAATCGCCGCTTCGATCCCAGCCTGATGAAAGTCCAACAAGCTGTTCGGGACGGTGCCGTGGGTGCACTTCAGGGTCTGAGGATCATCAACCGCGATCCCAGAGCGCCGGCAATCGAGTTTGTACGGCGCTCTGGCGGTCTCTTCTTCGACTTCACGATCCATGACTTCGACACGGTGCGATTCCTGAGCGGCGAGGAGATCGTCGAGGTCTATGCCGCTGGCACTGCCCTGGTGGACGAGGAAATCGCCGCAGCTGGGGATATCGACACCGCTGTGATCGCCTTGCGTCTTGCCAACGATGCGCTGTGCTCGATCGACAACAGTCGCGAGACCGGGTACGGCTACGACCAGAGATTCGAGGCTTTTGGCGCCCTGGGTAATTTGGCTGTCGACAACCTGCGGCCGACCACCATGTCATCGAGCATTGCAGGTGGTGTCTTTGTGGATGGACCGCCTAGCACCTTCGTCGAGCGCTACCGAGAAGCCTTCGTTGCCGAGCTTCGCTCCTTTGTCCAGTGCATCCGCGACGGTTCGCAGGTGGCGGCTACAGGTGAAGACGCGCTGGCTGCCGTTCTTGCGGCGCAGGCAGCAACGGTTTCCGTGCGCGAGAATCGGCCCGTCAAATTGACGGAGATTGAGCAACTGATCTCAGTGGAGGTCTCTTCATGAACGAGATTGTCATGGGGATCCTCGGGGTGGGTCGGATTGGCAGACTCCACGCTGAGAACGTGATCGGCATGCCGGGTGTGCGACTGAAGGCGGTCGCTGACCCCTTTCTCGAACCCGACGAGTGGAGAGGCCGGGGCATTGACGCCTCGGTGGATCCCGAGTTCGTCCTCGATGACGAAGAGATCGAAGCTGTGCTCATTTGCTCGTCGACCCCGACCCATGCGGACCTGATGGAAAGGGCGGCGCGGGCAGGCAAACACGTCTTTTGTGAAAAACCCATCGATCTCGACCCGGAGCGGGTACGCAAGACGCTGGCGGTCACGGCACAGGCCGGTATCAAGGTACAGATCGGCTTCAACCGGCGATTCGATCCCAGCTTCTCCAAGCTCCGGCAGGCCGTGGTCGACGGCGAGGTGGGAGATCTGTACCTGGTCAAGATTGTCGCTCGTGACCCGACACCGCCACCCATCGAATACGTTCAGGCATCAGGTGGCATGTTTCTCGACATGACGATTCACGATTTCGACATGGTTCGGTACCTGTCAGGGTCCGAGGTCGAGGAGGTGCAGGTCCTGGGAGCGGTGCTGATCGATCCCGCCTTTGAGAAGGCCGGTGACGTGGATACAGCGGTCGTGGTAATGAAGCTGGCGAGCGGTGCTCTGGCCGTGATTGAGAACAGTCGCCAAGCAGTCTATGGATATGACCAGAGAATCGAGGTTCTTGGTTCCAAGGGAGGGATCGAGGCACCCAATGAGGTGCCCTCCCAGATTCGTCTTCGTAACGCCGAGGGTGTTCGCTCTGAGAATCCTCACTACTTCTTTCTCGAGCGTTATCGTCAGGCCTATGTCGACGAGTTGGAGGCTTTCGTCACCTGCATTCGAGAAGATCGGGATCCGCCTGTCGGCGGGGTGGACGGTCTGATCCCATTGCTGATCGGGATAGCGGCAACTACCTCCTTGCGGGAGGGGCGACCCGTTCGCGTCGAGGAGCCGGTGCCATGAATCCGCTGCGGATCTTTGCGACCGGACCCGATCGGCCGGTGTTGTCGAGTCAGCAGCAAATCGACAGGCTCTACAAGCGTCATCGGCTGCGCATCATGATGGCGATCACCCTGGGCTATGGGGTCGTCTATACCTGCAGGCTGGCCTTGTCGGTGATCAAGAAGCCGCTGATCGACGGTGGCATCTTCACGGCTGACGAGCTGGGGATGATCGGTGCTGCTCTCTTTTATTCCTATGCTTTCGGCAAGCTCACCAATGGTTTTCTTGCCGACCATGCGAATCTGAAGCTGTTCTTTGCGGCCGGTGTCCTGGTGTCGGCCCTGATCAATATCGGGATGGGATTCTCGATGATCCTGTGGGTCTCGATCGTCTTGTGGGGCCTCAATGGCTGGTTCCAGGGCTTTGGCGCCCCGGCGGGAATCGTCGCTATCGCCAACTGGTTCAGTAATCGCGAGCGTGGTCGAATCTATGGAATCTGGAGCACGGCTCACTCCATCGGCGAGGGTCTGACATTCCTCGGTGTAGCCGGCTTGGTGACGCTGTGGGGATGGCAGGCTGGATTCTGGGGCCCGGGAGTGCTGTGCATCTTCGTCGCCGTTGGATTGCTGATCTGGGTGCAGGACCGGCCACAGACCATGGGGCTGCCCCCGGTCGCCGACTGGAAGGATGACCACTGGAGCGAGGGCGCACAGGATGCGAAACAGCAGAATCTCTGGGCGACACAACGATCGATTCTGAGGATTCCAGCCATCTGGGTCCTGGCGATGTCGAGCGCCGCCATCTACGTCACCCGCTATGCCATCAACAGTTGGGGAATCCTCTACCTACAGGAGGCCAAGGGTTTCTCCCTGATGGAGGCCGGGGGGATGTTGACCGCCAACACCGTCACCGGCATCGTTGGCGCTCTGGCTTATGGCTTCGCCTCGGACAAGCTCTTCAAGGCACGCAGACCGCCGGTGAACCTGATCTTCGGGTTGCTGGAGATGGCGGGTCTTCTCTTGATCTTCTTTGGTCCGCCGGACCGACCCGGTTTGATGATGATGGCGTTTCTACTCTACGGATTCGGTCTGACGGGGCTGGTGACCTCCTTGGGGGGTCTGTTCGCGGTAGACATCGCTCCCAAGAAGGCAGCCGGGGCGGCGATGGGGTTCATCGGCGTCTTCAGCTACCTGGCGGCTGCCACGCAAGACCGAATCAGCGGCTACCTGATCGAACAGGGGACGACGCTGATCGACGGCGTTCGGCATTACGACTTCAGCCAGGCGATCTGGTTCTGGGTCGGGTCATCAGCGGTATCCCTGGTCCTGTCGACCACACTCTGGAGAGTGCGGCTCAGGGACTAGTTGAGGAGAGATCTCATGACGGGTCAGAACACTGTTTATGACGTTGCCACCCTCGGCAACTACACCAAGGACACCATCGTCTCGCCCACCGGGAAACGACAGGTGGACGGGGGAGGCGTCTGCTACTCCGCCCATGCTGCAGCCGGACTGGGGATGAAGGTGGCAGCGATTACCCGGCTGGCTGCCGAGGACAGTCATGTTCTCGACGCTCTCGAGGCGGCTGGAATCGACGTCTATGCGTGCGAGACCCCGGAGTCGACGCTCATGCGTCTGGAGTACCCGACGGCAGATGTCGACAAGCGTACCCTCACCGTGACCGCCACCGCCGGGTCGTTTACACCGGTACAGGTTCACGCTGTCGAGGCCAAGGCCTTCGTTGTCAGCCCTTCGATTCGCGGTGAAGTGCCTCTGGACGTACTCAAGGAATTGAAGAAGAAGAGAGCCACGATCGGCTTGGATGTGCAGGGTTTTATCCGCGTAGCGGCTCCAGACGGCAGCCTCCAACACCGCGAATGGCCCGAAGAACGAGCCGTGTTATCGCAGGTGGACATTCTCAAGGCTGACGCCGTCGAAGCCAGGTTTCTCACCGGCGAGCCCGAGATCGAGTCTGCGGCTCGTGCTTTGGCAGATCTCGGCCCCAGCGAAATCGTTCTTACGCACCGCGATGGCCTCCTCGTCTTTGCCGACGGGGAGGTCTACGAGACGGAGTTCTACCCCGATGATCTTGTGGGTCGTAGCGGCCGTGGCGACACCTGTCTCGGTTCCTATGTGGCACAGAGACTCAAGTCGCCGCCGGCCGAGGCCACCATCTGGGCCGCTGCCGTGACGAGTCTGAAGATGGAGGCAGAGGGTCCATTCCGCCGGGAGATCGCAGACGTGCTCGACCTGCTGCAGAGGAAGTATGCGGTGGCGAAATCAGCCTGAAGATGCCTGTTTTGTTCCGTAATGTGCAAATCCCAGGGGTATGAAACCCCCTGATTAACCATTGGAGGAACCCTGTTATGAAAGGCCTAGTGCTCGACGCCGTTTGGGAACCCAAGCCGACTCGCGTGGTCTCTGAGTGGGAAAAGGAGACAGGAAAGGCCGTCTGCGGCAACGACATCTGGCGGCATCCCAAGCTCGAGGTGCGAACCTGGCCAGATCCGGAGCCGGGAGCCAACGAGGTGGTCCTGGAGATCCAAGCCTGTGGAGTTTGCGGCTCGGACATGCATTTCTACGAGACCGACGATCAGGACTACATCCTCTATCCGGGTCTGACCAAGTTCCCCACCATTCTGGGCCATGAGTTTTCAGGCAGAGTGGTGGAGAGAGGCAAGGATGTAACTCTCCTAGAGGCTGGAGATATGGTGACTGTGGAGGAGATGATCTGGTGTGGTCGGTGCATCCCCTGCCGCAACGGATATCCCAATCACTGCAGCAATCTGGAAGAGATTGGTTTCACCGTTCCGGGCGCTTTCGCGAATTACATTGCGGTGGACGAGAAATTCTGTTGGAAGATCGACTCGATCGCCGAACGATTTGGTGACGAAGAGCTGGCCTACGCTGTGGGTGCGCTGTCCGAGCCGACAAGTGTCTCGTACAACGCCATGTTCGAGCGCGCAGGGGGTTTTCGGCCTGGTCACTATGTCGACGTTTACGGTGCAGGACCCATCGGCCTGGCTGCTATCGGCTTGGCGAAAGCGGCTGGCGCCGGCACCATCGTTGCCTTCGAGATCTCTCCCCAGCGATTGGAGCTCGCCAAGGCGATCGGTGCTGACTACGCCTACGATCCCCGCGAAGTCAGCCCCGGCGAGGTGATGATGGAACTGAGCAAGGGGGCGGGTTTCGACTTCCACGTCGAGGCCTCAGGAGTGCCCGAGCTGGCGGTTCCAGAGATGGAGAAGGCGTTGGCCATCAACGCCAAGCTCGTCCAGATCGGCCGCGCCGCGCAGCGGGTGCCCATGTACCTCGAGTCCTTCCAGGTTCGGCGATCTCAGGCTTTTGGCGCCCAGGGGCATTCGGGCCACGAGACCTTCCCCAATGTGATTCGCATGGTGGCTTCAGGCCGTCTCGACTTGAGCCCGATTATCACCGCTCGCTACAGCCTGGACGACACGGTCGAAGCGATCGCCAAGTCCACCGAGCGGGCCGACGGCAAGATCATGGTGAAGCCGAACTAGGGATTCGTCGCTTGAGGCGAGAAGAGCTCTCTCGTGGATGAGTTACGCATGGCTGTGATCGGCGTGGGCCGGATCGGACTGGCCCACGCCGAGAATCTCGAGGATCGCGTCAAGGGGGCGCGACTCGTGGCCGTGTCGACTTCGGACCCCGAGCGGGCAGCTCGAGTCCGGCGGCACCACGGCAATCTCAGGGTTCATTCGACACCCGAAGCGCTACTGGAAAAAGAAGAGCTCGACGCCGTGGTCATCGCCAGCAAGACCTCGGCTCATATCGAGAATGTGGAGATGAGCGCGGCGGCTGGAATTCACATCCTTTGTGAGAAACCTCTGGCCCTCAGTGTCCAGGACTGCGAAGCGGCAGCAACGGTTGTCGATAGAGCGGGTGTCAAATTGATGATCGGGCACGTTCGGCAATTCGACAGGGGCCACCTGGAGGCCAGGCGATTGATCGAGGCTGGAGCCATCGGACAACCGGTTCTATTTCGAGGAATGAGCGGAGATGTCGACCCACCGACCCCTGACTTTGCCGATCCGGCAGTGAGTGGCGGTCTGATAGTGGACTCGATGTACCACGACATCTACCTGTCGCGTTGGCTCATGGCCGACGAGATCTCTCGGGTCTATGGCGAGGGTGGGGCTCTCGTGGATGAGGGCGTCCGATCGGTGGGTGATGTGGACAACGCGGTGGTGAGTCTGCGGTTTGTGGGCGGTGCCATGGGTACCTTGACCGCCAGTCGGGTCACCCGCTATGGGCATGATCTGCGGGGTGAGGTGATTGGTGACCAAGGTGCTGTGCAGATTGGGTACTTTCGTCAGACGCCGGTCCGTCTGCTCGATCGCCAGGGTGTGCACCACGACATGGTGCGCAGAACCAGCGAGCGCATGGGGGAAGCGTTGGTGACAGAGCTGCAGGCATTTGTGGATTGTGTCCTCGATGGCACCGAACCCCCGGTCACTGTACGGGATGCCCGCGCCACCTTGGAGGTGGCCCTGGCCGCCACCCGATCGATCCATTCCGGCAAGCCGGAACAACTGCAGTTGGGAGCCGAATGATCCAATACCACGATTCAGCTGTGTGCAGGCACCGGCTTGGCCACACAATATTTGGCATAGAGGAGAAGCGAAATGTCTGACTACCCCGAGACACCCGTCCTGATTCCGACCGAGAGGCCGGATCTGTTCTTTGAAGACAACACGGTAGGGCGCTGCAAGAAGGAGGTCTGGGACTCCACCGACAAGGAGATTGACGGAATCCTGGCTGAATACGGGGTTCCATCACCCTGCGAATGGAGTAAGGCCGGCTCCTACATCCAGACGACCGTTCGGCATGAAGTGGTGGCCAATCGACGTAAGAACGACATTATTTTCATGCCCATCGGCTGCTCCGAGCTCCATGGTGCCCATCTGCCAACCGCCTCCGACACCCTCTATGTCAGCCAGATTCTCGAAGGTGTCCGCCGGTACACTGCCAAGCGCGGGGCACCCTGCAATCTGGCCCTGCCACCCTTGAACTATGGTGCGCATCCCTACCACCACATGGGAATTCCAGGCACGGTAGTAGTGCGCGAGAACATCGCCCGCGAGTATCTGATCGATGTGATGCTGGGCCTCTGGAACGATGGTTTTCGCAAGCAGATCATGATCAACAACCATGGCCATCTGTGGATGCTCGAGTCGGCGATTCATCAGTTCCAGAAGCGATACCACCTACCTGGCATTTATCGGGTCATCGACTGGCATCGAGCGGTGCGGGAGTTCTTTCGCACGACGGAGAAAGGCGGAAAGTTCGACACCAATTTTGTCCACGCAGACGAGTCTGAAACCTCGCTGGGGCTATTGCTCCACCCGGACATGGTGGACATGGAGCACGCCGTCGACACCGAGGGCAAGTCCTATCTTCCAGACGGGCACTTCGACAAATCAGTGGATCCGTTCTGGCGGCCCAGTCGCTGGTCCGAGGGCGAGGGTCACTTCGCCATCGAGCTCGCGGCGACGCCCGAGGGTGTTGTCGGCAAGGCGACCCACGGCACCGCGGAGAAGGCGAAACGTCCGCTGGCGGCGATTCTCCGCTATTTGACCCTACTTCACGATCAGACTCTCGAGGCCTTTCCCGCGGGCACGGTACCCCCGGTGGAGGAAGTGACCCTACGCACCGAGGAGGAGATGGAACCCTATCTGCGCGAGCCCCTGAGCCCCGGGTGGAAATCGGTCTATCAACTGCCGCGGATCGGGCAGGGATCGGATCTGTAGTGAAGCTGAGCTTGGTGCTGTCGACGCACGCTGCGAAGTTCCAGGCAGTGGCTCTGAAAGGTGACTTCGCAGCCAGCGTCGCCAAGGTGGCGGGCTGGGGGTATGACGGCGTGGAGGTGGCGATCCGGGATCCGGCACTGGTGGACTCAGAGGAGTTGGATCAGCTGGTGTCGGATCTGAATCTGATCGTGCCCGCGATCGGCACCGGCCAGGCCTGGGGAGAGGAGGGACTGTCTCTGACCAGCAACGACGAGTCCGTGCGCGCTCGGGCCATCGACCGCATCCGCAGCCATGTTCCCCTGGCGGCACGCCTGGATGCCATGATCATTCTGGGGTTGATTCGTGGGGTGACACCTGCGGGACAGACGCACCAACAGTCGATGGACTATCTGGTGGAGGCGATTCAGGAGTGTGCCACTGTCGCCGCTGAGACAGGAGTGCGCTTTGCGCTGGAACCCATGAATCGCTACGAGACAGATCTCATCCACACGGTTGCCGAAGGGATGGAGCTCATTGAACAGGTAGGAGCTGAGAATTTCGGCTTGCTGCTCGACACTTTCCACATGAACATCGAGGAGCCGAGCATCGAAGAGAGCATCCGTAGCTGTGGCGATCGCATCCTCCACGTTCATGTTGCCGACTCGAACCGCTGGCATCCCGGTGCCGGGCACCTGGACTTTCCATCCATACTGGCAACGCTCCAAGAGGTCGGCTATGACGGATTTGTCTCCGGCGAGTTCGTGCCGATGCCCGATCCCGATACCGCAGCCGAGCGCAGTATCAAATTCTTGAGGGAGCTCTGAGATGCCACTCGATCCTGTGGTAAACGAGGTGAAAGGGCTCTTGGTCTACCACCGTTCGCGGGTCGAAGTCGATGGTACGTCCTATTTCCTGGTCACTAGCGATGAGTCGGGGTTGAAGATGCTAGGCGTCCAAGGAGATGCGCACGATCTGGAGGGTGGGGAGACAGGCCCGGGAGGAATCGTGCTGTTTCCATTGTCCTCGGCCAACGCTGCAGCCCTCCGCGGACGGCTTCCATGGCTCTCACCGCAGCCCCTGGGTCTGAAGACTTCCGCGGGCTTTGGCGATCGGTTGGGTATGGCCACCCCTGGGCACATTCGTGCTCTTCGGCAGCTACCTGACGAGGGCGAGGGCATCGGGCCGATCTTCGCGCAGCAGTCGGTGCGTGAGAACACCCGTACGGGGCGGACTCCCCAGCAGGTTGTCGATGAAGCGACCTGGGGGCTCTTCGAGGAGGGTTGGAATGCCCCTTGGGGAGCCGATGCAGACCATCTCAAGACCCCTGCCGCAACCCGCGAGTTTGTTGACGCGGGCTACACGTTCTTCACGATCGATCCGGGCGATCAGGTCGATGACATAGTGGCGTCGGCGCCCTCCGCAGAGCTGGAAGAGAAGGTGAGAGACCTGCCGTGGGCGACTTTGGAGGATTCTCGGCAGGAGCTGGAGGCACGTTATCTCGGCACTTCCTACGCCGTTGAGGGCCCGGCACTGTCGTTCGACCGGGAGATTCTATGGCGAGCGGCAGCCAAGTACGGAGCGGCCGTCGATCACACTGTGGCAATGTACCGGCACCTGGCGAGCGCCATGGGAGACCGACCCTTCGACCTTGAAGTCTCGGTTGATGAGACAAGCAGCACCACGACCTTGGCAGAGCATTTCTATATCGCCAGCGAGCTGCACCGACTGGGTGTCCGCTGGGTAGGTCTGGCACCCCGATTTGTCGGTCGGTTCGAAAAAGGGGTGGACTATCTGGGGGATCTGGACACCTTTACCCGGGAATTTGCCCAGCACGCGGCATTGGCGAGAGAGCTGGGGCCGTACAAGATCAGCCTGCATTCCGGATCCGACAAATTCAGTGTCTACGGCATCGCAGCAGGTCTGGCCGAAAGGGGGGCAGCGCATCGTCAGGGACCCCTCATTCACCTCAAGACTGCCGGCACCAGCTTTCTGGAAGCGTTGCGGACCGTTGCCGAGGTCGATACCACTCTGTTTCGGGAGATCTTGACGTACGCTAGGCAGTGCTACGAACACGATCGAGCCACCTACCATGTGTCAGCACGGGTAGAGAAGGTCCCCGAGTCGGCGGCCGTGGGCGATGTGGAGTTGCCCGGTCTGCTCGATGCCTTCGATGCTCGGCAGGTGCTCCATGTGACTTTTGGTTCGCTGTTGGATCGATATGGGGCGCGGTTGAAACGCACGTTGGGCAGACACGAAGAGACCCACTACCGCAATCTCCAGGCTCACTTCGTTCGACATCTGGCGCCGTTCGTCGGTTAGAGGATGTCAGGGGGATCAAGAGATGGATCTTCAATCGGTGACCAAATGGTACGACTTCAGAGGTCGCACGGCGGTGATCACGGGAGGAGCGGGGATCCTTGGTGGCGAAGTGGCCTGCGCGCTTGTGGGTTGCGGCGCCGACGTTGCCATCCTCGACCGCGATCCCGCTCGGGCCGAGCGTCTTGTGGAGAGCGTGGCAAGCGAGCCGGGACGGGCCATCATTGTCTACGGAGATGTCTTGAGGCCCGAGACGCTCATCGAAGCCGAAAAGGGTATTCGTAGCGAGCTCGGCGCGGTGGACATGCTGATCAACGCGGCTGGTGGAAACCAGCCGGGGGCCACCACCAGCCCCGAGCTCACCTTCTTCGACCTGCCCCAGGAAGCGCTGCGATTCGTGGTGGATCTCAATCTCCTGGGAACGATCCTGCCGTGTCAGGTATTCGGCCGATCCATGGTCGAGCGGGAGAGGGGCGTCATCGTCAACATCTCGTCGATGAACGCTTTCAGGCCTCTGACCCGGATTCCCGCCTATTCGGCTGCCAAGGCGGCGGTGAGCAACTTCACCCAGTGGCTGGCGGTGCACATCGCTCAGGAGTATTCGCCAGACATCCGTGTCAACGCGGTGGCCCCAGGTTTTTTCCTCACCGAGCAGAATCGTTTTCTATTGATCGACGAGGAGAGCGGTGAGCTGACCGAACGGGGTCGTACCATCGTCGACCACACCCCCATGGGGCAGATCGGCTCTCCCGAAGATCTGCTCGGGACTCTGATCTGGCTGCTGTCGCCCGCCTCTTCCTTTGTGACCGGTATCGTGGTGCCGGTAGACGGCGGATTCTCTGCCTACAGTGGAGTCTGACTGACATCCGAGAGGAAACAGGAGATCTCGCAAGTGCCTGACTACCCGGAAGCAGCGCGACCCCTGACGGAGCTCGAGCCACAACATGAGTTCTTCATCGGCATCGACTCCGACGGCTGCGCCTTCGACACCATGGAGATCAAGCACAAGGAGTGTTTCATCCCCAATACGATCAAGCATTGGGGGCTCCAGCCGGTCTCGAAGTACGCGCGTGAGGTCGGAGAATTTGTCAATCTGTACTCGAAGTGGCGTGGCATCAATCGCTGGCCAGCATTGGTGATGGTCTTCGACCTCCTGTCCCAGCGCGACGAAGTAAAGGCACGTAGTGTAGAGCTACCTCGAGCACCACGGCTCCGTGCTTTCATCGCCGCCGAAGGATTCGCCAAGAGCAATGACGGACTGGCGGCCTTCAGGGCCCATCAACCCGACCCCGAGCTCGATATTGCTTGGGCATGGACGACAGGTGTGAATGCCGCCGTGCAAGACATGGTGTCTGGCATACCTCCCTTCCCCTGGGTGGGGGAGAGCCTCGACTTTCTCGCTGACAAGGCAGACATGATCGTCGTCTCCGCGACACCGGTCGAGGCACTGAGCAGAGAGTGGACCGAACATGGAATCGCTCCGTTCGTGCGCATCATTGCGGGACAGGAGATGGGCAAGAAGGCTCTTCATCTGGAGCTTGCAGCCAGGGATCGCTATGCGCCAGAGAAGGTCCTGATGATCGGCGATGCACCGGGTGACCTGCAGGCGGCCCGGGCCAACGGGGCCCTCTTCTATCCCATCAATCCAGGTCGCGAAGAGCGGTCGTGGCAGCAGTTCCACGACGACGCGGTGCACAGATTTCTGGCGGGCAACTACGCCGGCGACTACGAGGCCGCTCTCGTTGCCGAGTTCGAGGCGCTGCTTCCGGATCAACCGCCATGGGGCCGATGAAGATATGGTCTTGAGTGTCGCCACAAGCTCCTCCAGCCTCGAGGAAAGAGAAGTCCGGCGAGTGTTGGACGAGGGACTTCAGCAGTGTGACATTTCCGGCAAACGGGTGTTGGCCATTATTCCCGATGGAACCCGGACCGCCCCGATACCTCTCCTCTATCGACTCTTGCAGGATGCTCTTCAGGGTCGAGTCGCTCGGTTGGACTTTCTGGTGGCCCTGGGCACACATCCGCCGATGGACGACAGTGCGCTGGGGAAACTGATCGGCATCCCTGTTCGGCGGGAACGGGCGGGACCGTCGCGTATTCTCAATCACCGTTGGGATCGGCCGGAGAGCTTTGCGACTGTTGGGGTTCTTTCGGCGGCGGAGGTAGCGGAGCTGAGTGACGGGCAGTTGTCGGTAGAGGTCCCGATTCGACTCAACCGTCTTGTGGGTGGACCAGGAGGAGAGTCGCGGTACGACCAGATTCTGGTTTGCGGCCCGGTATTCCCCCACGAGGTGGCGGGATTCTCCGGTGGCAACAAGTACTTCGTTCCTGGAGTGGCCGGCCCGGAGATCATCAATCTCACGCACTGGATGGGCGCTCTGCTCACCAGCAGGGAGATTATCGGAGTGGCAGATACCCCGGTGCGCCGCATGATCGACCGGGCGGCATCTTTCGTCCCTACCCCTCGGATTTGCTTCCCGTTTGTCATGCACGGGGAGACGTTGCATGGTTTCTATGCCGGCTCCATGGAGGAGTCCTGGCTAGCCGCGACCGAGCTGTCTGCCGAGCTCGACATCCGTTTCGTCGAGCAACCCTTTGAGCGTGTGCTGTCGATCATGCCGAAGATCTACGACGATCTCTGGACCGCTGCCAAGGGCATGTACAAGCTGGAACCGGCCATCGCCGACGGCGGCGAGGTGATCATCTTCGCCCCTCACATCGATGAGGTCTCCTACGTTCATGGCGGGGTCATCGATGAGATCGGCTACCACGTACGCGACTACTTTCTCAATCAGTGGGACCGGTTTCGAGAGTACCCCTGGGGTGTGCTCGCTCACTCCACCCATCTGCGCGGGGACGGCACCTACGAAGGTGGGATCGAGCGCCCTCGTATCCGGGTCACCCTGGCCACCGGGATTCCACCCGAACGGTGTGAGCGACTCGGTCTCGGCTACCTCGACCCGTCTTCGGTCGACCCCGAGGCGTGGGCGGATCGGGAGAAGGAGGGGATCCTGCTGGTTAGGAGGGCCGGGGAGATGCTCTACCGCGTCCGGAGCGACTCGTGAAGACGATACGAATCTCAAATCTCAATCGGAGGATGGATTGATGGTGGAGAAAGCTGACATCGGTTTGGTTGGTTTGGCGGTGATGGGGCAGAATCTCGTCCTCAACATGGACGACCACGGTTTCAAGGTGGCGGTGTTCAACAGAACACTGTCCACCGTGGATGATTTCGTCGCCGGTAGCGCCAAAGACACACAAGTGATCGGTACCCGCTCGCTCGAGGAATTGGTCAGCATGCTCGATCGACCCCGACGGGTGATGTTGCTGGTCAAGGCTGGCCCCCCGGTAGATGACTTCATCGCTGGGCTGCTGCCGCTTCTCGAGGAGGGCGACATCATCATCGACGGCGGCAATTCAAACTATCGGGACACGATTCGTCGAACTCGCGAGGTGGAGTCCCAGGGCCTGCTGTTTATCGGGACCGGCGTGTCAGGTGGTGAAGTAGGGGCGCGATGGGGCCCGTCGATCATGCCGGGTGGCTCACTCTCTGCCTGGCCGTACGTCAAAGAGATCTTCCAGGCAGTCGCCGCCAAAGTCGAAGGAGACACGCCATGTTGCGACTGGGTGGGTGAGAACGGTGCGGGCCACTTCGTCAAGATGGTCCACAACGGTATCGAGTATGGGGACATGCAGCTCATTTGCGAGTCGTATCATCTGATGAAAGAGGGCTTGAGGCTATCCCACGATGACATGCACGAGATCTTCTCTGTGTGGAACGAGGGCAAGCTTGACTCCTACCTGATCGAGATCACTCGCGACATCCTGGGCTTCCGGGACGAGCAGGGAAGGCCACTGGTCGAGGAGATTCTCGACAGTGCCGGCCAGAAGGGCACCGGGAAATGGACCGCCAACTCCGCCCTCGAGATGGGTGTGCCCCTGACCCTGATTGGAGAGGCGGTCCTGGCTCGCTTCCTGTCGGCGTTGAAGGACGAGCGTCTGGTGGCATCGAAAGTCCTGCAAGGCCCACCTCCGGAGCCCGTCGACAGGAGCGAAATCGCGGCCCTGGTCACCGATTTGCGTGAAGCGCTCTATGCTTCGAAGATCGCTTCCTACACCCAGGGATACATGCTCATGCGGGCTGCGGCCGCTGCATACGATTGGAATCTCAACTACGGCGGCATCGCCCTGATGTGGCGTGGTGGCTGTATCGTGCGATCGGTCTTCCTTGGCAGGATCAAGGAGGCGTTCGACCGCGATCCGACCCTGACCAACCTGCTGCTCGACCCCTACTTCAAGGACCAGGTCGAGTCGGCTCAGGCATCGTGGAGAAGGGTCGTGACGAGGGCGGTCGGCCTTGGAATCCCCGTTCCGGCCATGTCCAGTGCCTTGGCGTTCTACGACGGTTACCGATGCGAGCGTTTGCCTGCCAATCTGCTACAAGCCCAGCGAGACTACTTTGGGGCTCACACCTACGAGCGCCTTGACCGACCCAGGGGTGAGTTCTTCCACACCAATTGGACGGGGGTAGGTGGGGCAGTCACTGCGGGTTCCTATCTGGGATAGCGATAATGAGCCAGCCGAAAAATGTCTTGGTGGCCCAGTCGGGGGGCCCCACGGCGGTGATCAACAGTTCTCTCAAGGGTGTCGTGGAGGCGTGCCGGGAGTCGCCCGAGAGCTTTGGGACGGTCTACGCTGGATATCACGGTATCGAAGGTGTGCTGCGCGAAGAGTTGCTGGATCTCTCTGTCCAAGATCCGGAAGAGCTCGCCTTGTTGGGAACCACACCGGCCGCCGGCGGAATCGGCACCTGTCGCTACAAGTTGAAGGCGGGCCAGCAGGCTGACTACGAGCGCATCATCGAGGTCTTCAAGGCCCACGACGTGGGCTATTTTTTCTATATTGGCGGCAACGACTCCATGGATACCGCCAACAAGGTTGCTGCGCTGGCCACCGAGAAAGGTCTTGACCTTGTGGGTGTGGGAGTGCCCAAAACCATCGACAACGATGTCGGGGATAGCCAGTTCCAACTCATAGACCACACCCCTGGGTACGGCAGTGTGGCGCGCTACTGGGCGCTGAGTATTCAGAATGCAAACCAGGAGAATGCAGGTTCGTGTCCCTCGGATCCAGTGCTGGTGATGCAGGCCATGGGCCGCAAAATCGGCTTTATCCCGGCGGCCGCACGGTTAGCGGATCCCGACCGGGAGATGCCACTGCTGATTTTTCTCCGGGAATCCAGTCTCGGTCTCCGAGATCTGGCCGACGCAGTGAACGACATGCTGAACGCTCACGGCCGGGCCTTGGTTGTGGTCAGCGAGGGGTTGGATGTGGGGGAGATCGGCGAGCGCCAGGACGCCTTCGGTCATACGACCTTTTCCTCGAGCCAGATGACAGTAGCGCAGATCTTGGTCAACTATCTCAACGAGGTGGGGCTGGCCGCGCGCGGTGCAGCCAGGGCGAACATGCCAGGCACCGATCAGCGAGGCAGCATCATCTACGCTTCCACGGTGGATCTGGAGGAGGCCTTCCAGGTGGGGCGGCACGCGGTTCGCGTGGCCCTGGAGGATGGGAGTGGGTATATGTCGACCCTTCTGCGCGTGCCCGGATCGGAATATCGGATTCGGTACGACAAGGTACCCCTCCAAGAGGTCGCCAATTCGGAGCGCTCCTTCCCTGAGACTTGGATCACAGCGTCGCGAACGGATGTCACGGACGCCTTCGTGCGCTATTCACGGCCGCTGATTGGAGAAGAATGGCCAGTTGTTCCGCTAAGGAACGGACTCCAGCGTTTTAGTCGAATCAAGCCGGTTTTCGCCGAGAAGAAGCTATCTGGGTATCGGCCCCAGTCATACCGCAAGTAGAAGCCAGCGGAGGGATCCATGTCTGTGTTCGGTGATCTGCTACTCATGGAGGGGTCATGATGTCTCAAACCAAGATGATTCGAGAAGGTCTTCGTCTATGGGTTGTCTGTGTCGTCTTGCTGATGAGCTCCGGAACCGTCATCCGCGTGTGGGGCTCTGAGCCCGATTTCAAGGGATACCCGAGACTCATGCAGGGTCCTATGCTGGGCGCTGTATCGCATGACGAGATCAAGATCTGGGCTCGTGCCAGTGGGGAGTATCCGGTTTCTGTCGAATGGGGCACCGATTTCGAATTGAAGTCCTCTTTTGAGACAGAGCTCGTCGTGGCCAGCGCCTTGGACGACTTTGCAGTCGTCATTGTCGTGAAAGGTCTCGATCCGGATACAGAGTACTTCTACCGGCCCTTGGTCAACGGCGAACGTGATCGCTACCTGCAGAAATACCCACCGTTCAGGGTCAAGACAGCCCCGACCCCGGGCACGGGTCACGATTTTCGGATCGCCTTCGGATCGGGCTCTCGGTTTCAGGATGATCGGGTGCAGCGAGTCTGGTCCACAGTCCGGGCTGTCGAGCCCGACCTGTTCTTCTGGGTCGGGGACAACATCTATGGGGATTCGCTGTATCCCCACGTTTTGCAGGAGGAGTATCGAAGACAGAGGGATGTGGCAAGCCTGCAGCCAGTCTTGCGCAGCGTTTCTCATCTCGCCATCTGGGACGATCATGACTATGGGATGAACAACCAAGACCGGCGGAATCCCGTCAAAGAGTTGGCGCTGAAGATCTTCAAAGACTACTGGGCCAATCCCTCCTATGGTCTGCCAGACACCCCAGGCGTCTTCTTTCGCTACAGCTACGGCCAGGTTGACTTTTTCTTGTTGGACGACCGGTACTATCGCGACCCGGACCCGGCACCCCAAACTCCACAGAAGACCATGTTGGGTGCCGAGCAGTTGGCCTGGCTCGAATCTGAGCTCGAGGCCAGTACTGCGGTCTTCAAGGTGCTGGTATCTGGCGGGGGCTGGAGCAAGGCCAAGGGTGTCAGCGGGGATTCCTGGGCGGCGTTTGTCGACGAGCGGGACAAGATTTTCGACTTTATTCGCGACCGCCAGATCACCGGTGTGGTGCTCCTGTCCGGAGATACCCATGTGGGCGAATTGAATGTGATCCCCTGGTCGGATGAGGGCGGCTACGACTTCTATGATCTGGTCAGCTCTCCACTGGCGCAGGACACGCCTGATAGCTGGTTGGAGCGTAGGCCTTTGCGGATTCGCCCGGTCTATTTCCAAAGCAGCAGCGTGGGCGTGGTGGATTTTCTTTTCGAACCCACTCCGAGGCTGCTGTATCGGGTCTTCGACCTGGAGGGCCGCAGCGTGTGGAAGACGTTCGAGCTGCGCGCGGATGAATTGGTCAACGGCGTGCAGTCGTGGCCTTCGAAGGTGGGCGAGCTGTCGCAGTGGCGGCAGAAGCAGATCAAAGAGGGTCGGGGCTACTACGAAGTCGAGCCTCCGGACTAGGTCTGGACTGATCACACCTCTGGTCTGCTCTCGTTGAGAACTTCCCTTTGTACGCCTCGAGGAGGGGCTTGCGAAGAGTGCCGCTCCTCGTGTCCCCGTCACTGGGATGAGCTACAATCTCAGCGGCGTTGACGGCAACGGATCTACCCGAAAGGAGCCCCATCCCACCATGACCGAACCCGCGCAAGAGGTCCAGATTCGCATGCTCGAGGACACCGATATCGGTGGCATCACGAGTCTCGATGAGAAGCTTGGAGGCCAGTACCGGCCCGAGGTCTGGGAAACACGGATCGGCTACTACCTGCGGCGCGACCCGGAGGCGCTGGTCGTGGCCGAAGCAGAAGGCAAAGTGGTGGGTTTCATGCTGGGTGAGGTGCGTTCCGGTGAGTTTGGCCTCGAGGAGCCCACAGGCTGGATTGAGGTGTTGGGTGTCGATCCCGACTTTCGAGGTCAGGCGATCGGCAGGAGGATGGCGGACCAGATGCTCGGCCACTTCAGGAGGAGAGGCACGACTACCGTGCGGACACTGGTGGATGAAACCATGGGCGACATCGCCGAGTTCTTCAATCGCTTGGGGTTCGAGCCCGCTCCGATCCGATCGTTCGTCATGCAGCTCTAGAGTAGATCTGGGAGGCCGCAGCAAGGAGATCCACCATGGGGATGACCAAGACCTACATACCGAAGAGATTCCACGATGCTGTGGTGCGCTGGCAGGAGACCTACCTGCCGGACTTCGACTTCCTGCTCGAGCACTGGGACAAGTACTTCCCCAAGGATCCCAGGTTCGAGTTGTGCGCTTTCCGAGAGATGGGGATGTGTAGCGAGATCGAGTGTGGTGCCAACAAAGGTCAGCCCAAGTTCATGCATTCGGCGGACATGGAGGTTGAACAGGGGCGCCATCTGCTGGGCGCTCTCAAGGCTCAGGCGAGCACGGAGTTTGGTTCGATCCAGCAGCATCAGCTGACGTTGGCCCGGGCCCAGGATGAAGAGGAGCAGTTTTGGATTCTGCGCATGATGGCCGAAGAGATGCGGCACGGGTATCAGATGTTCCATCTCCTGCTGGAGGACGAATGGCAGGAGGTTTCGGATCAATCGGGTGGTGAGATGGTCGAGGAGATCCTCTCCATGCAGACCGGCTCGCACATTCTGGGGGCTTTCAACATCGATTTCGACTCGTTCATCGACAATGTCACCTTCTGCGCCCTCATCGATCGAGTCGGTAAGTACCAGCTCTCCATGCAAAGGATCAGTGCCTACAAGCCCATGGCTGAGAGCATGCCGCAGATGTTGCGGGAGGAAGCGTTCCACCTGGCAGCAGGCGTCGTGCCTCTGCGGAGGTGGATGGAGAAGGCTGCCCGGGAGTCGGTCTATATCACCACTGCCGACATCCAGAGGACCCTCAACAAATGGCTACCCCGAGGCTTGGAGATGTTCGGTGACGAGCGGGGTGGCGGGACCAATGTTCGCTTCGGTCTCAAACCGATGAAGAATGCGGAGGCCCAGGCCCAGTACTACGAAGAGGTCGGCAAGGTGGTCCGGGACCTCAATCTGCGCTATATCCGCGCTCGGCTATCCGAGCTCAACGGGCCGGAGGCCGAGACCGTCCTGGATCGGCTTCTGGCCGATGGTGGCACCCACGACGGTATCTCCTGGGACGATCTGGTGCACATGCCCCATCGTGAGTTCTTTCGGCGCCGGGGTGTGCCCGCCTTCCGGATGATCGGGTGGCAGGGGGAGGAACTCCATGATCCGTCGTCCTATCTGCTCCATCTGTCCCAGCACCTGCCGGATTCCTATCGCGCCGGCAGAGATTTTCAGGACTATGTGGATTTGCTCAACCAGGTGCACTCTGGCGAGCTGACCGCCGATCAGGCGGCCCGTACCATGCCCAGCTTGCGGCGGGTTGGTGGTGTCTGCCCCTGCTCGAGGGCGGTTCGCTGGGTGGTGGACGAGCCCACCGCCGACAATGGCGGTGGCAACGGCAAGTCCTGATCGACCAACTTTCAGGCGTGAATTTTGTTCATCTCGGAGGGAGAAAGTGAGCCTTTCTAGTCGGCTGGTAGTCGTGACCCTTCCCCTGGTGCCCAAATCTCTCGTCGGCCGAGTGGCCTCCCGCTACGTGGCGGGTGAGACCCTGGATGATGCGACAGGGATGGTCGAAGAGCTCAATCGACAGGGCGCCATGGCCACCATGGATGTCCTTGGCGAAGAGGTCTCCGAGCGGAGAAAAGCCGAGAACGCGGTGGCGGAGTACATCCGTCTCTTCGAGAACATCGAAGCTCTCGATCTCGATTCGAACGTCTCGATCAAGCCGACCCTGCTGGGTCTCAAGGTCGAAGAGAAGCTCTGTCAGGAGAACATCGAACGGATCGCGGTAACAGCGAAGAATTTAGGCAACTTCGTTCGTATCGATATGGAGGATCACACCTGCACCGATGCCACCTTGCGGATGTACCACGCACTCCAGCCGCACTATGGAAACCTTGGGGTGGTATTCCAGTCCTATATGCACCGGACACTGCAAGATATCGAAGATCTGCCGGCCACGGATGCCAATGTTCGGCTCTGCAAGGGCATCTACATCGAACCGCGCAAGATCGCATGGAAGGGCTATCAGACCGTTCGCCACAACTTCCTGGCGGCCCTGGAAAAGATGATCGAGCAGGGGGTCTACGCCGCCATCGCCACCCATGACGAGTTTCTCGTGTGCGCGTCGGTCGCCCTGCTGGAGAAGCACCGGGTGCCCAAAGATCGCTACGAGTTCCAGATGCTTCTGGGTGTGGACGAGGAGCTGCGGCAGATCTTGTTGGCACAGGGGCACCGTCTCCGAATCTATGTACCCTACGGCCGCGACTGGTATCCCTATTCCATCCGTCGCTTGCGGGAGAATCCCGAGGTGGCGCTGCATGTGGCCCGGGCATTTTTCGGCCTGAGTCCCGCCAGCAGCCGCTGACGCGACGATTCCTGCACGAGTTTCGGCGCCTTCGAGCCTGTCGGCCAGCCCGTCGGGACTCGCAAGATATAGACGAATTCTGATATACAGGTGCTGTAGAATCTTTTTGGTTTTGGGGGAAATTCGAAAGGAACCAACCGGATGACGCTGTCACGTGTCAGCGGAGGAGGCGAACCATGCCAGCTGTCGACGATGTAAAGCTTCTCGGCCGTATCCCGTTGTTCGAAGAGCTCGCCGATGAGGACCTGCAGCAGATCAACGCACTGATGCACCGGAAGACGTTTCCTTCCGGCGTCAACATCATCACCGTGGCCCAGCCCGGTGACACGGTCTACATCCTGCTGGAAGGGACGGTCAAGATCTTTGTCGACCAGCTGGACGGCTCCGAGGTCATCCTGGCCTTTCTCGGTCCCGGCGACACCTTTGGCGAGATGAGCATGGTGGACAGCGCTGGCCGCTCCGCCAACGTCGTGGCTCTCGAAGACTGCCACTGCCTGATGATTGAGCGTAGCGCCTTCCATCAGAGCCTGCGATCCACCAAGGGGCTGAGCTATAACCTGGTGCGACTGATGAGCCGCCGGTTGCGCCTGGCCAACGAGCAGATACAGGCCCTGTCGACGCTGGATGTCCGCGGCCGGGTTGCTCGTCAGCTCCTGGCTTTTGCCCAGCAGTACGGTCAGGGCGGGGAGACCTCCCAGGGTGTCACCATTCCCTTGCGGCTGACCCAGACCGATGTGGCCGCATTGGTCGGCGCCTCACGAGAGCGGGTGAACCAGGTCATTGTCGATTTCAAGGACAACGGATTCATCTCGGTGGATCCCTCCCATCGTTTCACCGTCCACGACATCGAAGCCCTCGTGGGCCGTTGTCAGTAAAGCACCCTGGAGCCTGCATTTTTCATGAGCCCGGCGGCATGTTGGGGAGATCGACCGCCATCTCGGGCTGTCCTCGCTCGTCGCGTCCTCAACATACTGCAAGTATGCCTGCGGCGCTCCTCGCTGCGGGTAGCCCGATCTGACGGCCGCTTTCCACAATCTGCCCGCCGGTTCATGAATAATGCAGGCTAGGACTACCTGAGGTTTTCGAGTACCGCCGCCGCCTGGACTCGGGTCCGGGTGGCGGTTTCTCTTTGCTAGACTTCGACTCCGGTGCTCCGCGATCTTCACGTTCGAAATCTGGCAGTGATCGTCGATGCCGTGGTCCATCTCGGCCCCGGACTGAACGTCCTGACCGGCGAGACCGGCGCCGGCAAATCCATCGTGGTCGATTCGCTGGCCCTGCTCTCTGGAGCCCGGGCCAGCAGTGACTTGGTTCGCTCGGGTGCGGCGACACTCTCGGTAACGGGGATCTTCGAGCCCCAGGGCGATGGCTGGCGAAGGATCCTGGCAGAGGCTGGCTTCGACCTGACAGGAGAGGAGCTTGTCGTGCGGCGGGAAGTCAGCCGAGAGGGTCGCAACCGGGTGTTTCTGAATGACCAACCCGTTACCCTCAACCTGCTATCGATGGTGGCACCCAGCCTGCTCCGGATCCATACCCAGCGAGAGGAGCTGGGGATCGTCTCTCCGGATCTCCAGCGGGCCTGGCTCGACCGCAGCGGCGGCGCCGAAGCAGACGAGCCGTGTCTCCGGGTACGGGAGTCTTTTGGGGACTTCGCGAATCTGGCGGCGCGTCTCGGGCGCGCTCAGGGGGACGAGCAGTTGCGCCAGGAGAGAATCGATCTCCTGAAGTTCCAATCCGACGAGATCGATGCCGCCCGACTACGGCCCGATGAGGATGTCGAGCTCAAGATCGAGAGGGATGCGCTGCGACACAGTGAGGCGATCACCGCCGCCCTGGGGGCGTCCTACGAGCTGCTGTTCGAAGATGAAGGAGCTGCGGTGGAGAGGATCTCGCAGGCGGTTCGCAAGCTGTTGGAGGTTGCCGATTGGGAACACCGGAGTGGCGACTGGGCCCAGGAGTTGGAGACTCTCAATGTCGGTTTGGAGGAGCTGACCCGCGACCTCCGTCGGCGTCTGGATGCCGTCGATGCCGATCCTGTCAGACTCGATGCTATCGAGGAACGTCTGAGCTTGATCGAACGTCTCTCTCACAAGTACCGTGGCAACTGTGCCGAGGTTCTGGAGCATCGTCAGCAGATCGCCGGGGAGCTGGACGAGCTGATCGGCGATGTGACCCGCCGAGAGGAGATCGAGAAGCAAGTCGAAGGGGCTCGGGCCCTGTACAAAGCGGCTGCAGCCGATCTGTCAGGCCACCGACGACAGTGGGCCGAGCGCATGGCCGATCGGGTGCATCGTGAGCTCGCCGACCTGGCACTCGGCAAGGCGCGCTTCAACGTGGCCATGGGGATTCGTCGTCGGGAGGACGGCCCGTTGGAACTGGGGGGTGTACCCGTAGAGTCCACGGCTCGCGGGTACGACCAGATCACCTATGAGCTGGCGGCCAATCCTGGCGAGGAATTGATGCCGCTATCCCGCAGTGCTTCGGGGGGTGAGCTGTCGCGTATCTACCTGGCTGTACAATTGGCCATTCGGGC
>Ga0255054_10000054_pt1 | contig 51423 bp, 48 predicted proteins | sample JV7_2_23_MG_FD_188634 | JGI IMG/M metagenome (GOLD analysis project Ga0255054, IMG submission 188634) | Seawater microbial communities from Jervis Inlet, British Columbia, Canada - JV7_2_23 | ecosystem: Environmental > Aquatic > Marine > Inlet | place: Canada: British Columbia | collected... | reverse complement strand
AACTGTTCTATCCACATATTTCTGAGAAAGAACATTCTTTATAAAACTGTTTAGATCGTCCCTGCTTTTAAAATGCGCGATCACAATCGAATCCCATTCTCCGGTTACATCATAAATCGCAAAGACATGGGAATCTTCCGCGATTTTCTCTTGAGTTTCGATGAGCTTACCATCGGAAATTCGTATACCCACAATAGCGATTAGGTTAAATCCGAAGTATTCCGGGTCCAGTATAGGAATATACCCCTTTATTGCTCCCTGTTCTTCGAGCTTTTTTATTTTATTGATCACAACTGGAGCAGAGGTTCCGATTTCTTTGGCTATTTCCCGAAAGCTTTTCCTTGAATTCTTATTAAGAGATCTAACAATTTTTAATTCCAGTTCCTCAATCATCTGTCCTCCTCTTTTCATATGTAAGTAAAATCATATAAAATATATATATTTGTTAATGAATTATAAAATATTTCTTGACATTTGACAATATTTCTGTAAAATATTTATCTAAATGATACTAGATTCTTCTCTCGAAGTCAAATTATATACAAAGGAGTCTGTCGAACTCCCCAGTATTTTAAAAGATAGGCTCCCCAGAATTCAATTTATTTCTCAGCCCGAAAGCATTGATGATATCCAGGAAATGTTTTCTTATTCAATAAAAAATAAACTCCCGATAATCCCCCGGGGCGCAGCCACTTATGGAATGGGTGGTATTGCTCCGCTCAGACGATCGATAATGGCGGACCTCACCCATTTGAACAGAATCTTAGATTTTGATGAAAAAAAGAAAACTATCTATTTCGAAGCAGGTCTAAGATGGTGGGATCTTAAGAATTTCTTGAAGAATTATTCTCTCGATCTCTATACCTACCCCACTAGCTTATTTTCCACTGTTGGTGGCTGGTTGTCTACAGGAGGTTATGGGGTAAATAGCTTCAGGTATGGACACATATCAAATCTTGTTGATTCAATCGAAATTATAGCACCCCAAAAGAAAAAAAGGGTTAATCGCCAAGATCGTGAATTCAAATATTTCATGGAAACTGAGGGTCAAATGGGGATCATAAGCAAGGTGAAACTCAGAATTCGAGAAGCTAAACCATCCAAGCCCTATCTCGTCTTCTTCAACAAAGCATCAGAGGCTGCCGGATTTTTATCTGAGGTTTCAAAATCATTAAAAACGCCGCCCGTCCATATATCTTTCTTTGACCGGCATCGATTAGAGCATAAAAATTTATTGCTTAACGGCAAAATCTCATTTCCAAACATGGAAGGTATTTTAGTAGTCTTTGAAGATCTCTCCTCCAAGGCAGCATTTTTGAGCCTGGTAGAGAGAAAAAAAGGAATATTAGCCGAAAATTATTTAACAGCGTTCTTATGGAATGAAAGATACTTCCCGTTTTCCGTAAAACATTTCCACCCCTCTATTCTCGGTTGTGAAACAATCCTTCCCTTAGAAAATCTTGATCATTACGTTAGAAAGACAAGAAAGTTCGGGAAAAATTATGGCATTCCGCTCTCGACCGAAGCCACATTAATAAACGGAAATGAGGCTGTCGTTTTCACAATTTTCCCATCTGACCCGAAAAAAATTATTCACTTTGCTCATCTTTTCTTAACATATTCATTAAACCATATCGCTTCGAAGTGTGGGGGAAAGCCTTACGGAATAGGAACATGGAATCTCCCCCTGCTCGAGAAAAAATTCTCTGATAAAGATACAAAAGAATACTTGCGTTTAAAAAAAGAATTAGACCCGCTTAATTTATTAAATCCAGCTAAATCGTTCTCTCCAGACTGGAGAATCGCCTACTTTTTAAAAATGGCATATTCAATGAGCGCGTTATTTTCAAACGGAAATCCTTTTTTTAAACCATTCTTAAAAATCCTGAGCGCTAACCTGGATAAACACAAAAGGAGCTTGCTTGACCCAGAAGCCTGCGCAAACTGTGGAGCCTGTATTGCTGTCTGTCCCGCCTATTTCACTGACAGATCAGAAATCGTCACCGCAAAAGGAAAGCTCTTTCTCCTGAAACGCCTGCTTAACGGCTCATCCATTCCTAAGCCTGTTGCTGATAAGATATTTCTCTGTTTGCACTGTCATCTCTGTGAACATGTATGCCAGAGTAAACTAACGTTAGTGCCAGTCTGGGATAAACTCGAAGCAATCATAGAAAAAACTTCAGGACGCCCTGAGAAGAAAATTGATGAATTCATAAAAGAGGCGGAATCTCACCCGGCTTATGCCAAGCTTTTAGATTCCTTGAGTGCTTCATCAAATAATAATCACATGGAAAATAAGAATGTATAAAAGATACCACATAGATACATCTCCAGTTGAATTATCCTCAACCAAAATAGGAAAGTTCAAGATCATACGCAACGATTCATGTTTGAACTGTGGTCGATGTATGACTCATTGTATTTATGATGTTCACAAGCGAGGTTCTGATGACCCCCGTCTTATGTCTGACCCAGTCAATCACCTCTGTAAGAATTGTTTCTCCTGCATCCAAAACTGCCCGTATCATGCCCTGGAAATGGTTATGAACAAAGAATTTGAAAAACTAGGAAACTCCTATTGGACTCCTCAAATTATCCATACTATCTGGAATGAAGCAGAAGAAGGAAATATTCCTGTCCTTGGTGCAGGTTACCGTGGTCCGTTTAGAGGCTCAGGCTTTGATGACATATGGACAGATATGTCTGAAATAGTCCGCCCCACGAGGGACGGGATCCATGGAAGAGAATACATTGCCACCTCGGTTGATCTGGGGAGAAAGTTACCCTGGATATCTGATTTTAAAAAACTCGACCTGACAAATTCCTATGAAATTCAGATTCCTATGTTGCTTGATACAAGTCCTTTGGGGCTCAATTCAAGAGGTATCATTTTACCTATCATAAAAGCTGCCCATAAGCTCGGGACTTTAGCCTTTTTAGACATCAAGAATTATTTTGATGAGTTAAAACCTTACCTTAAATCGATAGCTTTACGCTGTTCGCTCAATAAAATTACACACCTGGATCGAGCTCCCTGGAGAGAGGTGAATTTAATAGAAATAGCCTTACCTCGAAAATATTCCATTTTAGAACTTGAACGAGTTCTGAAGAAATTGAAAAGCGAGAATCGGACTGCCTTAATTTCTCTGGGATTGACCAATCCCTCTCTCTCTGAAGGAATTTTGAAACAATTCAAAGAAGCCAGGGCAGATATATTGAGTTTTTGTGCTGACGATCACGGCCAAAGCTTTGAGGGCAATATTTTTATTTGCGATTCAATAAGAAAATTACAGCTTGATTTAGTCAAAGAGCGTATGCGGGATGAAGTCACGATACTGGGGAAAGGAGGGATTGCTGCTGCTGAACACGTGCCAAAAATAATCATCTGTGGCGCAGATGCCGCAGTCCTGGACCTCTCTCTACTTGTGGCTAAGGGATGTCGAGTGTGTAAAGTCTGCAAAATAGACGATTGTCCAGTAGAGCTCGAAAAACTTAATCCAGAAGTTGCCGAGCAGCGCATCATCAACATGATATGCGCCTGGAGGGACCAGCTTTTAGAAATACTGAGTGCTATGGGAATCAGAGATGTGAGAAGATTGCGCGGCGAGAAAGGAAGAGCAATATTTTATGAAGAAATAGAGAGAGAATCCTTTGAATTTATCTTTAAGGAAAATGGTCCCATCAAATGAAAAGTGTCGAGATAAAAAGCTGCAACTCTAGATTTCACAAGAATATAGGCAAATACGCAGTCTCTCTCACTGACAGCTGTTTTCACTGTGGGCTCTGTGTCGAGATATGTCCTTATTGTGTTTTCGATAGGATAGACGGTTTCAACCATGTCTCGACCCCTAATTCTGCTGGCTGCTTGGGCCCGGATTGCAAAGAAGGGCCGTATTATTGTACGACAAAATGTCCAGTGGATGCCATAAGGATTGAATTAGATCCTCAATGGAAAACTCTTGGAGATTTCCGCTGGACACCGGATCTGATAATCACCACCTGGGAACAGGCAGAAACAGGAGAAATCCCTAAGGGGAATTTTGAGTATAAGATTGGCGCTTCTGGAGGCGGCTTTGATGTTTTCGATTTTACGATTGACGACGTTACTGCTATATCATCTGAAGAAATTGATAATATCATTACTTCCGACAAGATCAGTACCTCTATCTGTTTAAACCGCCGAGGGGAGGGCCCCTCGATAGAAATCCCTGTTCCCTGGTACGGAGCAGGTATGTCCTTCGGATCTATAAGCCTTCCTTCAATATTAGCCCGGGCTCACTCTGCAAAAGCATGGAAAACGTTCACATCGACTGGAGAAGGCGGCTATCCGGATGAACTCATTCCCTACAGAAACCACGTCATAACCCAGATAGCCACTGGATTGTTTGGAGTAAGTGAAGAGACAATAAAAATAACACCGATCATCGAATTTAAATATGCCCAGGGTGCAAAGCCCGGTCTTGGAGGACATCTGCTTGGAGACAAAAATACCCCAGGTGTGGCAAAGATGAGAGAAACCGTTCCCTGGAATTCTCTTTTCTCTCCCTTTCCTTTCCACAGCGTCTACTCAATCGAAGACCATAAGAAGCACATTGATTGGGTAAAAACCATAAATCCCGATGCTCTTATTTCTGTAAAGGTTTCAACTCCCTCGGATGTGGATATGGTAGCCGTAGGAAGCTACTTTGCAGGAGCGAATATTATCCATCTTGACGGAGGCTACGGTGGAACGGGTGCTGCACCCGAGATTGCCAAGAAAAACATTGCCATGCCCATAGAATATGCGATAACGAAAGTCCATAAATTTCTTCTCGAGGAGGGGGTTCGTGAGGAAATAGTCCTCCTGGCAAGCGGGGGAATCAGGACTGCCTTTGACATAGCAAAATCAATTGTCCTTGGAGCTGATGGTGCAATCATAGGAACATCGGATTTGATTGCCCTGGGATGTGTAAGATGCGGCAACTGTGAGAGCGGAAGAGGATGCCCTCGTGGTATTGCAACAACTGATCCTGAACTTGAAAAACAGATCGACGCGTCCTGGGGAGCTCAAAGGATAATAAATCTCTACGCTTCCTGGCAAAAGCAACTAAAATTACTTCTCTACAAACTTGGCCTCAAAGACATAAAGGAGCTGAGAGGTCGAACAGATTTTTTAAAGCATATCGATGAAAAATAAAGACGTAATTCGATTAATCGAGTCAAGACGCGAGCTTTCTTCTCCGAGCGGCCTTAAAAAATTGGAAATGGAAGGAGGCTGTGGAGTTGTTGGTTTAGCCTGCAATGAAAAAGTCTCAGGAAAGCACATCATGCAGTCTCTAATTCAGATGCATAACAGGGGAAACAGCAAAGGCGGAGGGATTGCGGCTCTTGGGCTAAACTCCTCCCAATGCGGTGTCAGCCAAAAAATACTCGAGGAAGATTATTTGATCCAGGTAGCTTATCTTGATCCAAGCGTAAGACATCAGGTGGAAAAGGAATTCATAATCTCACACCTGGATGTTCATACATCCTATCCACTTCCCACTCTAAAAGATTATAGAGCTGTCGATGGTTTAGATATGAAACCGCCTGAAGTATGGAGATATTTCTGCCGGGTTAAAGACAAAGCCCTGAGCCAGTTTATTCTTAAAAATAATTTAGATGCTCTTGAAAGACCAAAGGCTGAAGATGAATTCATTTATCAAAACACCTACAAACTTAATAATAAATTTTATACATCTCTCGGGGAAAAAAGGGCATTTGTCCTTTCGCATGGGCGTAATATGATCATTCTTAAAATCGTAGGTTATGCCGAGCAGCTAATAGAGTACTATCAAATTGAAAATTTAGATGCTCATATTTGGGTCGGACATCAAAGATATCCCACCAAAGGAAAAGTCTGGCATCCTGCAGGAGCTCATCCCTTTATGGGGATGAATGAAGCGCTGATCCATAATGGAGATTTTGCAAACTATTATTCCATAGCCGAGTATCTCAGTCAGCGAAACATCTATCCTCTTTTTCTAACTGATACAGAAGTAGCTGTGCTTCTTTATGACCTGCTCAACAGAGTATACGAGTACCCTCTCGAGTACATAATCGAAGCCATTGCTCCGACAACGGAAAGGGACTTTCATTTATTGCCCGAGGAAAAAAGAAAGATATACCGCGCTATTCAGACATCTCATATCCACAGCTCCCCTGATGGGCCCTGGTTTTTTATAATCGGACAAACAAATATCAAACAGAAGAGTTTTCAACTCCTGGGAATAACGGATACATCGATGCTCAGACCCCAGGTTTTTGCCTTCCAGGAAAATGGCGTGAGTATTGGACTTGTGGCCAGCGAAAAGCAAGCTATAGATGCAACACTGCGCAGCTTGCACCAGGAAGACAAAAGATTCTTACCCTATGCTGATTTTTACTGGAATGCAAGAGGCGGAAGTTATACAGATGGAGGAGCATTTATCTTTACTGTAAAAGGAAATGACCTGGTAATAACCGATAAATTTGGGAGACGAATCTCAGTAAATAAAGAACATGACTGCCCACCTATTAACATGTCGCCCGGAAAATCTGAGAATATAGATCCTGCAGAAAAAATAAAAGAATTTACTAAAACAATCGACCAGAGATGGAGAATCCCGATCAAAGATAGAGCATGCGCATTATCAAATACTGAGGAATATCTCAATGAAATATTCCTATCAATGTCTGCCCAAAAACAAGCAGAAAATCTATATCGCTATTCTGACTGGGAAAAAACAGATTCACTATCCCCGCCAGGAAGTCAGAAAGAAGTTCTGATGATAAACTGTGAAAAATTCCCTGCTGAAGGGAGTCAATCAATTTCCAGGTTTATTGTGGAGGCTTACCAGCTAGGCTGGAAAAATTTCATAACTTTTAACTGGAGAGGTCAGAGGTTTTGCGGGTGCGGGTTGGGCTCGGAATCTAACGATGTCCGAATAGACGTGTTCGGGAGCTCAGGCGATTATCTTGCTTCAGGTCTTGACGGAGCAGAAATTGTTGTCCACGAGAATGCTCAGGACCAAATAGCTCAGATCATGAAAAGCGGAAAACTTGTAGTCTACGGGGATGTCGGACAAACATTTATGTATGGAGCTAAAGGTGGCGAAGCCTATGTTCTTGGAAATGCAGCCGGAAGACCTCTTATTAATGCTGTAGGAACACCAAGAGTTGTCATAAACGGAACATGCCTGGACTATCTGGCAGAATCCTTTATGGCAGGCAATCCCTTGGAAGGTGGAGGGTTTGTCATTCTTAACGGACTTAAATTCAGTGAGAAAGGAGAAATCATTGAATTAGAAGCTCCCTATCCTGGAGGAAATCTCTTTTCGCTAGCTTCTGGTGGTGCTATTTACATCCGCGATCCATTTTTAAAAGTTGAAGAAGGCCAGCTAAACGGAGGCAGGCTTATCGAATTAACTGAAAAAGACTGGGAGCTTATTCTTCCCTATTTAGAAGAGAATGAAAGACTCTTTAATATTCCTATAAAACGTTTATTAAGTCCGAATGGTGAACTCCTCTCATTCAATCAGGTTTACCGAAAAGTTGAGGCAGTGGAATTGAAAGTCCTCCAAAAAGGCCACCGTTAAAAAAATGTTAAAAATTTGTTTTTCCTTCAGCGGAGGAAAAAATGAATGAACTGCAAGTAAATATTAGATGTCCTTACTGTAAACAAAGTCTTATGGATGAGGATAAAACAATTGACGGCTACCCGAGTGTAAAAGTGATTATTCAAAATTCTAATAAGCGTGGAATGCTCTACTTGAGCTCTATTTATGGGAGCTATAGCATTATCTCAGAATTCAATATCCCCCTGGATGAAATAATCCTGTTTTTTTGCCCCCATTGTCAATCTTCTCTTTTAATTAAAGAGTTATGCGATAAATGCAGTGCCCCGATGACATTTTTTGAATTATTACAGGGTGGTAAGGTCCAGATTTGTTCGCGACGTGGGTGTAAGAAGCACTTGATAGAATTCTCAGACCTATCCCAAGAAATATCTACCCTCTACAATGCCTATGAGGTATTCGCTGATCCATCTTGTAAAAAATTAAAAGATAACCTATCGAATTTTGAAGTCAAAAAAAAGAAAAAGGAGATGAAAGGTGAAAATAGTTAGCATCTTAGGAATTCTTCTTGTTTTAATCTTTGTCTTTTCCAGTTGTGTCGCAGGTCCGAATGAGCTTGAGAAAACACCAGATAAGAAAGGAAAGATAGCTGGATTCTGGAAGGGTTTGTGGAACGGTCTTATCGCACCTATAACATTTATTATCTCTATATTCACCAAGACAGTGCGCTTCTACGAAGTTCATAACAGCGGATTCTGGTATAATTTCGGCTTTGTTCTCGGCGCTGGGCTCTTCTTATCAGGCGGCATCCTCGGTAAAGGAAGGCGAAGGAGACGAAAGCGCTAAAGAACGGTTATGCCTTTCTTTGACGTCTCAGAATAAGACATCGGAAAAGTTCTGCTAAAAAAAGACTAAACGGAGATAAAAAAAACGCCCCCGACGGGATTTGAACCCGTGTCGTCGCCTTGAAAGGGCGATGTCCTAGACCAGGCTAGACGACAGGGGCGCTTATGGTTGGTGAGCCGTGCTGGACTCGAACCAGCGACACCCGGCTTAAAAGGCCGGTGCTCTCCCTCTGAGCTAACGGCCCAAAAAGAGCAAAATTGTACTGACAATTATAAGAAATAAAAGAGTCAATATCAGCTGAGAAGTTCAAACTTAATGATTTTCCACTGTCCCCGACGGTTCACATTCAAAACTTCGTCTTTGAGATTAAACATCCTCAAATAAAGCCTGTAATTCTTAGTGGCTTCTTTTCCTACTACTTTTATGTCGACTTCCTTAGAATGAACCTCTCCGGTTAAATCTCTTATATTAGAAATATCGCCAGCCCCGAGAGAAAAACTGGCAATCTGTTCCTCTCTTGCCGTAGCTGCTTTAGCTTCATTATAATCTGTTTGTAACTGCTGATGTACTGCATATATTTCATCGTAGGTGGCCTGAAGCCCCTTGATCTTATTCTGGGCCGCTCTTCTCGCCGCCCTTGTTCGAGCTTGGTCCCGTTCATACTCAGCATCAAGCAGTTCATCTTTCGCATCAAGGGTTATCCCGACAGATTCTTCTACTTTCTTCTTTAACTCCAGCTCCAATCTGTTCATTTCAGGCAATGAAGCTGGCTCAATTTTCTCTTCACTTACACTTATTATCTCCCAGCTTTCTACATCCATTGAAATCGGCTCCACGGCCATGGTCGACATCGTGGTCACATCATTCAAGGTTATTGCACTAAAATATCTTTTTAAAAGGCCTTCTTCTGGGTTCGATGTGCAGCTTTGCAAGACAAATAAAAGGAGAATAACACCGATTGCACAAAGACTCTTTCTTTTCATCATTCCTCCTTCCTATGTAAAATTAATTTACTTGTTTTAGATATTACTTTTTTTTCAAGTAAAAAAGCAAGCATAAATAATGGAGATTCCAAAAAAAAATTTCCCATAACTTGAATTCCCAAGGACAGCTCTTGCTGGCTTAAGCCAACGGGCATAAAAATTGCAGAAATTTCAGCGAGGTTGGCCGGCGCTGTAAGCATATCTGAGACATACATGGCAATTGTATCTAAAAAAGGGGACAGGCTACTTTTTCTGTGAGGAAGAGGACTTTCTTTGGGATCAGGTCTTGCCATCAAGAAAAGATATTTTCCCGCACTCTTGCCACTATGGCATTCCATCGGATAAAGCCTGATCCCGGTACTTATCCAGAAAAAGTAGCCTGTCCCCTTTTTTTCCCTCTGAAAGCGATCTCTTCTCTTTCGTCATTTTTAAATAGACAAGTGCGCTAATATGCTAAACATCTATTTTCGGCTCCATTTTTCGAGAATTATATTGGATATTAGCTAAAAAATCAATTTTGGAAAATTTTTCACTTTTCTGTTGACAAAGGGAGCTATTCTTAATAAGATTTAAGGTAATTATAAGAAAATCAATACTTTATCTATAATTACTCTAATTCATATGGTTACACTAGGTTATTGCTTCAATGAAAGTATGCACTCATAACAGGATACTCAGCTGAAATCCTCTCAAACGTCTTATAATTACAATCTAAATTTCATTAATTACTTAAGAGAAGTGATTAACGAATCTTTATCTGAGTTTTTGTCTTTAAATTTAATAAGGAGGTGAAAGATGGCAGTCAGAGTAGCAGAAGAGTGGTTCGCCATCTGTGCAGGATGTGAAGTAACCATCCTCGATATTGGAGAGCCACTTCTTGACATTTTGCCAAAACTCGAGTTTGTCCATATGCCGGTCATCATGGATCATAAGTTATTTGGACAGACAGGTGATCAGCCAGGTCCAGAAATACCTGAAGCTGATGTTGGAATTATCACTGGATCAATAAGGAACGAAGAAAACAAAAAATTAGCTGAAGAAATGAGGAAGAAGTGTAAAACGCTTATTGCGATGGGGGCCTGTGCCTGTTATGGCGGGGTACCAGCCCTGGCAAATCAATTTATGCTTGAGGAAATTTATGAAAAGGTTTATCGAGGCTCTGTTTCCACTGATTCGGCAGATACGCCCTCTCAAGAGGTACCACCCCTAACTGATAGAGTCTATGCCCTTCATGAAGTTGTAAATGTTGATCTCAAACTTCCCGGTTGTCCGACAACGCCTGAAATAGTCGTCGAAGCGCTTACTGCACTTTTGGAAGGAAGAGAAATCAAACTTCCTGGAAAGAGTGTGTGTGATGAATGTCCGACTATCAGAAAAGAGAAAGCTGTGGCAACTTTGAAAAGACCCCTTGAACCCGTTGAATTCGAACCCGGAAAACCTCTGGATACAGTTCGCTGTTACATGGAACAAGGTTTCCTGTGCAACGGCCCTGCCACAAGATCAGGCTGCGGGGGAGCAGAAAAAACACCAAGATGTATAAAAGCCTATATGCCCTGCCGCGGATGTTTTGGCCCTCTCTCAGACGAAGCCAATCCGATGGTTGATATGATGGGAGCTCTGTCCTCTATAGGTCTCGATGTCAAACAAATACCAGATCGTGCTGCAACCTTTAACAGGTTTGCTGGGGCAGGTCGTTTAAGACCTATCCCCAAGAGGAGTTAAATCATGGGAAAAACATTAACAATTCAACCGGTTACAAGAATCGAAGGACACGCAAAGATAAAAATCGAACTCGACGACGCTGGAAATGTGAGTGATGCTCAGGTTAATGTCATTGAGTTAAGGGGCTTTGAGAAATTCTGTATAGGAAAACCAGTCGAAGAGATGCCAAGGATTACGACCCGGATATGCGGCGTTTGTCCCTGGTCACATCATAATGCTTCCGCCAAGGCAACTGATGCTGTTTTTGGCGTAGATCCGCCTCCTGCTGGAAAAAAACTGAGAGAATTATGTAACAGTATTGCTTACATGGAAGAACACATCCTCCATTTCTATTTTCTAGCTGGGGCAGATTTCGTGCTTGGACCGGATGCTGATTATTCGGTCAGGAATGTTATTGGCATTATAGGTGCAGCTCCAGATATCGCCAGAAATGTGGTCAAAGGCAGACACATGGCAGCCCGTATGTTAGAGATGATTGCTGGAAAAGCTATCCATCCTGCTGCTGCTGTTCCAGGCGGATTTAGCCGTCCTTTATTAGAGGAAGAGAGAAAAGAGCTGAGGCAGATGGCAGATGAATTACTCGAGCTGGCGAAATTCTCAATGTCCTTTGCCAAAGGGAGCATCTTTCCTAAATATCTGGATGTCGTTAAATCTCTGGGTGTTATAAACACAGGATTTCTAGGCACTGTGAAGGAAGATGGTTCTATGGATCTTTATGATGGAAAGCTGAGAATGATGTCTGCCGATGGTTCTTATGAAGATTTCAAGTCCGAGGATTACACCGATTATATCAGTGAGCATGTTGAACCCTGGAGCTATTTGAAGTTCCCATACATGAAGAAAGCAGGCGAGTTTTCAATGGATCTGGATAATCCAAAGGGAATTTACCGGACAAATACACTGGCTAGAATGAATGTCTGTGATAAGATCGATACCCCGCTAGCTCAAGCCGAACTTGAAGAATTCAGGGAAAAATTCGGCCGCCCTGCCCAGCAGACTCTTCTCTATCACTGGGCAAGGTTAATTGAATTGCTCTATAATGCAGAAAATACTATCCGACTTCTTGACGACTCAGAAATCACCAGCACTGACATCAGAAAAAAAGTGGAACCAAGAGCTGCCAGAGGAGTTGGTTGTGTAGAAGCTCCCAGAGGGACCCTGATTCATGACTATGAAACAGATGAGAATGGGCTCATAACAAATGTTAACCTGATTGTAGGCACCACGCACAATAATGCTCCCATCAATATGTCTGTTAAAAGTGCAGCAAAAGACTTGATCAAAGATGGCAAGTATGACCAGGGAATCTTGAATACGATCGAGATGATGATTAGAGCTCATGATCCATGTTTGTCCTGCGCAACACACAGATTGGATGGCAAAATTGGCGTGAAAATTAATGTTGTTGATCCTGAAGGCAATACTTTAGCTACATTTTCCAATTGATACGCGAGAATAGACTTAATACCAATATTTGGGGTCAGGTCGGCAAAAAACAAGACCTGGCCCCACTTTTCTCCACTTGTCCTTTTCTGGATGTAAGCTCTGACTTATAATGGAACAACTGCCTGTCTACTGTCGAAAAAAAATCTTAATCGCCGGGTGCGGGAATAAACTCTTCGGTGATGACGGGTTCGGACCCGAAGTAGTTGAATATTTGACTGATCACTACAGCATTCCAGAAAACATATGCTTATTAGACGTGGGCACAGGCGTAAGAAAAATCCTATTTACTATTTCTTTAAGTGAAGCTCGACCGGAAGTTATAGTCATTATTGATGCTGTGGATAAAGGGAGAAAGCCGGGAGAAAATTTTGAAATCTCTCTTGATGAAATCCCAAAAGAAAAAATCGACGATTTCTCGATCCATCAAGTTCCCTCTTCAAACCTTTTAAAGGAATTACAGGATTTATGTTCGGTAAAAGTAAGGATAATGGCCTGCCAAACTAAAACAATACCAGAAACAATACAATCTGGATTATCTAAACCAGTTAAAAAAGCCGTTCGTCTAATGGCTAAAAAAATTGCAGAGGAATATTTCTGACCCTAATGTTCTTTTATGCTAAAATAACCGATGTCATATACACACTAAAAAGAAATGCCAGTGAAAACTAAAATGACTTTAAAAGAAATCAAGGAACTCCTTCAGGCAGAGGTCATCATCGGGATTGACAATCTTGACCTAGAAATCGAATTTGCAGGAGGATCTGACCTCATGAGTGATGTCTTAGCCTTTGGCAAACCAGGAATCCTCCTTCTGACCGGTTTATCCAATGCTCAATCGGTCAGAACAGCAAATATAATCGACGCCAAAGCCATTGTGTATGTCCGGGGTAAAAAACCAGATAAAATGGGAATCGAGGAAGCCAGGGAAAAAGGAATTCCTCTTCTATCAACCAAATACATGATGTACACAGCTTGTGGCCTCCTTTTTAGTCACGGCCTTCCAGGAGTAAGTGGCCTTTCGCTAAACAAAAGATGATGAGCGACGAGAGTGGATTATCTCATCACTTCGAAATAAAGGGGGGCGATTTCAGCAATGCAGGAAGGATATCTACAGGTATCAAAGAAATACTCCAGGAGATCGGCATCGATTCTTCGATCGTCGTCCGCACAGCCATCGCCTCCTATGAGGCAGAAATGAATGTTGTTATGTATGCTCAAAGAGCGGTTATCACTCTAAACATTACTCCTGAGAAACTTCATCTTAAACTTGAGGACGAAGGCCCTGGGATTGAGAATATAGATTTAGCCATGAAAGAAGGTTTCTCGACCGCCACTGATGAAATGCGAGAGATGGGATTTGGCGCAGGCATGGGGCTTCCCAATATTAAAAAAAATGCTGATGAATTTGAGATTTCTTCAACTCCTGGCAAAGGAACGACAATAAAGATAACAATTTGTTTGGATAGCACAGAAAAAAAATGAAAGAATACTTTCATTCAATTCGGATTGATCCGGAAAAGTGCGAAGGCCGGATGAAATGTTTGCGGGTATGTCCCACTCAAGCCATCAGGGTCAGAAATGCAAAGGCCATGATCATCGCAGAGAAATGCATCGATTGTGGAGAATGTATCACAGTTTGTCCGCATCGTGCTATCGTCCCTTTAACAGATCCCTTTGGAGAGCTCACAAAGTTCCGCCATACAGTCGCCATACCCTCTCCTGCTCTCTATGCTCAATTCGGAAGAGAAATTTTACCAGAAAAAATCCTCTCCGGGATAAAAAAACTTGGATTCGATGATGCTTTTGACCTGGCACTTACCTGCGGAGAGGTCAGCTTCGCCATCCAGGAATATCTCCGAGAATACAGGGGACCCAAACCGCTCATCTCAAATGCTTGTCCAACTGTAGTGCGTTTGATCCAGGTCAAATATCCTGAACTCATTGACCAAATAATTCCTATTGAACTTCCAAGAGAATTGGCCGCCCGTGAAATTAAAAAGAAAAAATCAAAACAACTAAAACTTAAAGAGAAAGAAATCGGCACTTTTTATCTCACACCATGTCCTGTAAAAATGATCTCTATAAAACAACCTGCAGAAAAAGGGGAATCTTTTTTAGATGGAGCCATTTCCATCTCAGATATTTACGGGCCTCTCCTCTCCGCTATGGAAGGTATCGAAAAGGGCAGTTACAGGAAAGCCCTGGAAAACATCTGTATTCTTGGGGTAGGATGGGCAATGGTTGGCGGTATCTGCCGAACTCTAAGGTTAAAAAATTCCCTGGCTGTTTCGGGACTAACTGAAATCTTAAAAGTTTTTAACGATATTGAAAGAGGAAAGTTGAGAAACATTGACTTTGTCGAAGCCTATTCATGCGCTCAGGGGTGTGTAGGAGGCTCTCTAACAGTAGAAAACGTGTATATATCTTACAACAAAATCCTTAAATTGATCGAAACCTTAGAGTTCGAACAAATAAAAGCCTGTCCAGACATCAGGGAGGTCCGGAAGCTCTATAGCCAGAAATACTTTTTTATTAAAGGAAAATTTGAGCCCCGCCCCCTCAAACCTCTCGATAAAGACTTAGCCCAAGCCATAAAAAAAAGAAAAGAAAAAGAAAATATCTATGAATTACTGCCCAAAATTGACTGCGGGGCATGCGGTGCTCCCACGTGTTTGACTTTTGCTGAAGATGTGGTTAAAGGAGAAGCAAGGCTCACCGACTGTATTTTCGATTTCCCCCAGAAGCATAATGATCTGTCGCAGGAGCTGTCAGGATTGCTTAAAAAGCCTGTTTGCCTGAATCAAACCAAACCTAGCCCCAAAAAAACAAGCAAAAAAGGAAAGACAATAAAATGAAATTAAAGGAAATCATTGAAAAATTGCAGCTAAAAGTCTTAGCAGGCCAAGAAAATTTAGACGTGGAGGTTACAGGAGGATACATGAGCGATCTGCTCAGCGATGTAATTGCCAACAGCAAAGAAGGTAACCTCTGGGTCACTCTACAGATCCATCAGAATATTATCGCTGTAGCCAAATTGAAAGACTTGTCTGGAATAATCATAGTCAATAACCGCGAGCCTGATGAAGACACGCTTCAAAAAGCAAAGGAGGAAAATGTACCCCTCCTTGCCAGTGCAGAAATGGCCTATGAAGTTTCAGGCAAATTGTATGAATTGATAAGTTCATAAGATTAACCTATGCTCAGATGTTTCAAAGCGGATTTACATGTCCACACCTGCCTTTCTCCCTGCACCGAACTGGACATGTCTCCAATGCGAATACTCACAGCAGCAAAGAAAAAAGAAATAGATATCATAGGCATCTGTGATCATAACTCGTCAGAAAATTCTCTAGCCATAATGAATGCTGCCAAGAAGATGAATATTAATGTCTTCCCAGGCATGGAAGTAACTTCCCTAGAAGAAGTCCATGTCTTGGCCCTTTTTGACGAGATAGAAAACGCTCTAAAACTTCAGGAATATGTCTATGAAAATTTGCCTGGAGAAAATGATGAAGATGCCTTTGGGATGCAAGTCACCGTGAATGAAAAAGAGGAAGTGCTGGGACTAAATAATAAACTCCTGATCGGAGCTACAACTATTCCTCTTGAAAAAATCATTAGAACCATTCACTCTTTAGACGGCATAGCCATAGCTTCCCATATAGATAGAGAATCCTTCAGCATCATCTCCCAACTGGGATTCATTCCAGATAATCTGGAATTGGATGCTTTGGAAATTTCTCCTGCAATCACTCGCGAAGAGGCAAAGAAAAGATATTCAGATAATTATCCGATCGCCTGCTCTTCTGATGCTCACTATCCCGATGACATAGGCAAAGCTTTTACATCTTTCCTGCTCAAAGACGCCACCTTAACCGAGATAAAAAAAGCCTTGAAAAATGAAGACGGACGAAAATTGATTTACTAACTTGAATGAAAGATCTCTCTTTACATATTTTAGATATCGTCGAAAATTCTGTGGCCGCCAGTGCCAATAAGATCGAGATAAGAATATCCGAGGAAAAAAAGAAGGATTTGCTGTCTGTCGAAGTCATCGACAATGGGATAGGCATGGACGAAGAAACTCAGCAAAAGGCACTTGATCCTTTTTACACCACTAAAACGGTTCGCCGTTTTGGTTTTGGACTATCTCTTCTATCAGAAGCCGCCAAAGCAGCGAACGGTCACTTTTCCCTACAATCTGAAAAGGGAGAAGGGACCAGGATCAAAGCTGATTTCCAGTACAGCCATATCGACCGGAAGCCTTTGGGTGATATGGGTCAAACGATCATCATTCTTGTTATAGGAAATCCTGAAATAGATTTAGTCTATGTGCATAAAAAGAATAATCAAAAGTACAGTTTAGACACGAGAAAAATAAAAGCTCAACTCAAGGAAGCGCCGATAAATTCTCCTGCCGGGATAAGAATGATCAGGGAGGATTTAAAAAAAGATACAAAATAAACACATGAGCTTATAAATCGGTTTTTAGTGATCCTTCCGGACCGAATTATGCATCGTTGCCACTCTTTCGGTTTTCCTAGAGCGTATTCTTTTTTGGCGCGCCTCCCTGATGGCAAGCTGGCGGCCAACCTCATCCTCGATCGTTTGGTGAAATTCGCAGCTCTCACAGCGGTAAAGTCTGTCGCAGGATCGGATAGAAACCTCTCCACTCATAGCGTATCTGCACTGTTTTTTTCCTAATTGAGAGCAGAGTTTATCGAGGAAAGGTTGAATTCTCGGATCATCTTTAAATTTCTCTTTTTTCATCATCGATACATGAAACTTACAGGCATTATTACATTGATAGCCGAGGGTGCACATCCTTTTATTTACTATGCCTGCTTGCATCCAGACGCACGGGGTGACAATTTCCTCTTCAATGATAGGCTCTTCTTCAACTACCGGTTCTTCAACAGGCAGAACAGGAGTCTCTTCAATTTCGTAAGATTGCCCTATTATGGTTTCAAGATGATCGAGCTCAATAGGTTTCGGCAAGTAATCAGTAGCACCACCACGTATAGCCTCCTTTGCAGTTTCAATCGAGGGATAAGCCGTGATGATAATAACTTTGGCTTTTGGGTTCTTCGCTCTTATATCTTTTAGTACAGAAAGCCCATCGCGACCCGGTAACTTAAGATCGACTATCATGACATTGTAATCTTCTAGATTAAGACTTTCCAATGCCTTATCACCATTATCGGCAGTGTCGACCTTGTGACCTACATCTGAAAAATAATCGGACAACGCCTCCCGCATAATGTCCTCGTCTTCTACAACCAACATATTTTCTTTTTCCATGGCTAACCTCCAGTCTTTTTTTTAACCTATTTCCACAAGGATTGCCTTGATGAGAGCAACTATCCTTTTGGAATCGGTCATTTCATTATGTTTATAGAGCAAGTAGTGTGCCAAACAGGCATAATTCGAATATTATTTCAAGAACTGCGTTAAGCCTATAAAAATAAATGGATTACGATAAAGACCAGATTTACTGATAGACGATCAAAAAGGAGGGCACTGTCAATTATTTGGACATTATGCGTCTAATTTATTGACGGTGTGGTTATATTTTTTTAGCTTATTATAAAGAGTCATCCGTCGGATACCGAGTATATCCGCTGCCTTGGTAATATTGCCTTTTGTTTCCTCAAGCACATTAATAATATGATTTCTCGTCACTGCTTCGACGGTTTTTCCTTCTACAGGAGTTGGATGAATAATGTCCTGTGGAAGTTCATCCAGAGTGATGGCAGTATTTTTCGTTAGAATGACGCCGCGCTCGATCATGTTTTCTAACTCCCTAACATTACCGGGCCATGAATAATTCAGCATAAATTTAACTACATCATCAGAAAAACTTTTAATCTTTTTATGGTTTTCTTCAGCATACTTTTTCAAGAAATGCTCAGCCAAGGGGAGGATATCCTCCATTCTATCCTTAAGCGGAGGAAGGTCTATGGTTACTACATTCAATCTGTAATACAGGTCTTCTCTGAATTTCCCTTGATTAATACTAGCTTTCAAATTCCGGTTTGTAGCAGCTATGATACGTACATCAACATTAATCTCTTCATTACCACCAATTCTGGTAATCTTTTTCTCTTCAAGCGCCCTTAGGAGATGAATCTGGGTATTGGCGTTTATTTCGCCTATCTCATCAAGAAATAAAGTGCCTTTGTCTCCCGCCTCGAACTTGCCTTTTTTTCTTTCTATAGCTCCTGTAAAAGATCCTTTTTCGTGACCGAAAAGCTCGCTCTCCAGCAAACTTTCTGGAAGGGCTGCGCAACTTGTGGCAATGAAAGGCCTGTTCCGACGCGGACTTTGATGGTGAATGGCCCGGGCGATAACTTCCTTGCCTGTACCAGTATTTCCGATAATTAATATCGTAGCATTGGCCGGGGCTACAGTTTTAATAAGCTCGATTATCTTCAACATCTTAGGGCTTTTGGCGATGATACCCTCAAAGCGGAATCTGTCTTCGATCTTCCGCCTCAGTGAGATATTTTCCTCAACCAGATCCTGATGCTCCACCAAGTTTTTTATGAGAAGCTCAACTTTTTCCGGGCAGAACGGTTTTTCAACGTAATCGTAAGCGCCTTCTCTTATGGCGGTTATTGCTGTTTGAATTGTTCCGTGAGCCGTTATAATGACTGTTGAGATTGTAGGAACTATTTCTCTTGCTTTTTTCATTAGTTCGATACCATTCATGCCTGGCATGATTAGGTCGGCAATCATAATCTTGATCTTCTTCTGGTTGATTATCCGGAGCGCTTTATCTGCAGATTCGGCAATATCCACTTTATAACCAACCGCGTCCAGCCAATCGCGGAGTGATTCTCTAATTATTTCCTCATCGTCAACGACCAGTATTTTTGGCCTTTTTTTCATCCATAACCTCCAGATATATCGAAAACGTTGTACCTATGTTTAGCTCACTGTTTACTTTTATCTTTCCATTATGCTGCTCAATAATCCCATGAACAACGGGAAGTCCAAGTCCCACGCCTTTGCCTTTTTCTTTAGTAGTGAAGAAAGGTGTGAAAAGTTTACTCATATTTTCCTTTGTAATACCGATTCCTGTATCACTGATATCAATTCTTATGGTATCTTTGAGCGATTCACCGATTCTAATGTTTTTAGCAACTGATGTGGCGATCGTTAAGTTACCGCCATCAGGCATTGCCTGGATCGCATTCATGATGATATTTATCAATACCTGCTGAATTTTGTCAAAGTCCGCAAGAATAGGAGGAAGATGCGCATCTGATTTCCTCTCAAGCTTTATATTTTCAAGGCTAATTTGATGTCCGACTAATAATAAGGATGCCTCTAATACCTTATTTATATCGACTGACCTTATGTTTGGTTCTGACTGACGTGCGAAATCGAGAAGGTTTCTGATTATCCGGGTAGTTCTGTCCAGTTCTTTCTCCATTTTCAATAGCTGCTTTTCAGTGTTTTCCACCTGCAGTTTTTCTTCCTTATACTTTTTAAGAAAAAGTTTTACATAAATCATAATGCCGGCTAATGGATTATTCACTTCGTGAGCAACGCTAGCGGCTAATTGACCTAAGGAGACCAACTTTTCAGATCTGATCATTTCTTCCTCAGTTTGCTTACGCAGGGTAATGTCTTCTCCTGAACTAAGAGTGCCAATGATACGGCCCTTTTCATCTGTTAGCGTAGTATTGTGCCAGGCGATAATCCTTTCCTCCCCAGATTTGGTCAAAATTGAGTTTTCATAGTCTTTAACTTCCTTTTTTTCTCCAGCCATCACTTTTTTAAAAGTATCTTTTCTTTCTTTCCTCATTCTTTCCGGGACACATAAATCACACCAGTTTTTGCCGCGGATTTCTTCTTCTTTGTATCCTAAGACATCGCACCCTTTTCTGTTGATAAGGGAGACTATTCCCTCATCATTAATGGCTACTATTATAACTCCCGCAATATTGAGATATTGCTGTGCTTTGTTTCTTTCCTCTCTCAACTTCGCCCATAATCCCTTATGTTTGGTCAGATCCCTGAAGTTTTCTACGGCACCGATTATCTCATTATTGCTGGATCGCAATGGTGAAGTCGCTATGTTTACAGGAACTCTTTTCCCCGTTTTACTGGTTATCATTATCTCATAGCCGAAAAACGTTTTTCCGGTTTCCAAGGTATCTTTTAAAGGACATATTTCTTGACAGAGATCACTCTTAAGAATATCACGGCATTCCTTATTCAACACCTCCCCTCTCTTGAAACCGGTAATCTCCTCAGCAGCACGATTAAAAGAGGTGATCTTGGCATTTTTGTCTACAGTAATAACTCCCCCTTCCATGCTTTCCAAGATATTTTTTAAGAATTCTCTTGTGATCTCATCTTCCTTTTTCAAGACAATATCTCCTTCTGGTATTATTATATATAAAAACTGATTCTTATGTATAATTTTTTGACACTTTTCTATTCAACGTAGCATGACATATTCAAGAAAAAAAAGGGGGCAGGCTACTTTTTCTGCATGAACATCGGGGACAGGCCCTTTGGCGTCAGGCCTTATCCGAGGGAATGCCATAGGCGCAAGAGTGCGGAAAAATATCTTATCTCGATGGCAAGGCCTGCAAATAAAAAAAGGGGACAGGCTATTTCCTATATATTTCATAGGGGTTTGATTTATCAAACCCACCTATTTAAAAAAAGTAGCCTGTCCCCTTTTTTCACTTTTTTTTGCGTTTAGGGGGGTGTTTCGCCCTCTACAACAATTTCTGTCACAACTCTTCGCGTGTACAGGAGATGTTTTCCTTCATCTTCTATTAATTCAACTTCAAAATTATCATCTTTGTATTTTCGCATCGTGTCCTCAGCTTCTTTCTTGGACTCATAAACAACGCCATCCCACATGAATTTTTTTCCTTTTACTTTTATCGAAGCATCAGGCATCTATAAATCTCCTTCCATCTGAATTCAACATCACTTATGTTTTGTACGGACTGGGTCCTAATTTCTTTATCTGCTCTGTAAATTCTCTAGCCACCTGGGCAAATTTTGGGCCTTCGGATGCGGAAACCCATTCCAGTCGAAATCTTTCCTCTTCCAGGCCAAAATCCTCAAGCATGATAATTATCGCCTCTGCTCTCTTCTCTGTTTTCAGATTTCCCTCTCCATAGTGACAGTCACCGGGATGACAACCGCAGATTAATACACCGTCCGCTCCTTTTGTTAAGGCATCGATCACTAAATTGGGATGAACCATACCAGAACACATCACTCTTATTATTCTGATATTAGGAGGATATTGTAATCTGGATACACCTGCCAGATCCGCTCCAGCATAGGAACACCAATTGCAGCAAAAACTTACAATCAACGGCTCAAATTCATCTGACATTATTGCACCTCTAAAGAAGAAATGACCTGTGCTCCGATCTGTTCCAGCCTAAAACCTCTCACAAATATTCCTTTCTTTGGACAGGTTGCCATACAAACCCCACAACCCTTGCAGGCGGTTTCATCTACCTCAACCGTCTTTTTCACTCCACCTTCTCTCATATATTCGATCAATGTAATAGCTTGATAAAAGCAGGGTTCAATACAGTAAGCACAACCATCGCAACTCTCATCTATTACCTGAGATATGTTCGCTTCCAACTCTACACTGTCTCTTGAAAGTATAGTCGAAGCCCTTGAGGCTGCAGCCTGGGCCTGGATTATACTCTCATCCATTGCTTTTGCCGAGTGGGCTAGGCCGCATAGATATACTCCATCTGTTGCAAAATCAACCGGACGCAATTTCATATGCGCTTCAAGAAAGAATTTTTCCTTGTTTAACGGAACTTTGAGGAATTTTGCAATTTTTTCGTTCCCTTCATCAGCAACTATTCCAGTGGACAATACTACTAAATCCGCAGATATCTCTATCGGCATTTTTAAAGTCTGGTCAAAGACTTCCACTCGTAAGCCGTTTCCATTTTTTGAAACTTCTGGCTTCCGGTCTTCTTCATATCTCATGAATACAACATTCTTTTCTCTTGCCTTGGTATAATAACTTTCCCTGAATCCATAAGTTCTTACATCCCGGAATAGTATGTATATGTTTGTTTCAGGGGAAAGCTCTTTTATTTTAAGAGCATTCTTAACGGATTCTGAACAACAAATCCTCGAGCAATAGGGCCTTTCTTCATCCCGAGAACCAACGCATTGAATCATTACAATATTCTTAGGAATGCTCTTTTCGGCTACAGCTGACCAATCGCCGTTTGTGCTCAGGCGCTGTTCAAGCTCGAGTTGAGTTATGATTCCTTCATGCTGACCATATAAATACTCTTTTGGTTTATATTCTTGGGCTCCTGTGGCAACAATCACCACACCATGTTCAAACTCTTCTGACTTGCCCTTCGTAGAAACCTTCGTTTTAAAATTTCCGATTGAACCTTCTATATTTTCTATCTTGGCTTCTGTGTATAAATGGATTTTCTCGCTCTTTTTTACCTCTTCAACAAGTCTTTTCAATAGATCTTGCGGATTATCACCACTCAATAAATAGTGAATACGGCTCATGTTTCCACCCAGCTCTTTTTCTTTCTCGACTAAATGAACATCAAATCCCTGACTTGCAAGTTCAGTTGCAGACGTTAAACCGGAAAGTCCGCCACCGATAACCAGCGCGGATTTAATTATGGATACGGACCTTTTCTGGAGAGGTTTCAATAATCGGGCTTTAGCCACGGCCATTCTTACCAAGTCCTTGGATTTCTCTGTTGCTTTTTCCGGTTCCATCATATGCACCCAAGAGCATTGATCTCTGATGTTTGCCATCTCAAAAAGGTAGGGATTAAGCCCTGCCTCACGGACTGTGTTCCTGAATAGAGGCTCGTGAGTCCGGGGTGTACAAGAAGCAACAACTACACGATTCAACTTGTGCTCTTTTATTTTCTCTTTTATCAACTCTTGAGTGTCGTTTGAGCAGGTGTACAAATTATTATCTGCATAGACAACATTGGGAAATGTTTTGGCGTATTCAACCACACTAGGAACATTTACTACTCCGGCAATATTTGTTCCGCAGTGACAGACGAATACTCCGATTCTCGGTTCCTGCCCTTCTACATCTATTTCTGGAGGATATTCCTCAGGAACAATTAAGCTGCCTTTTACATCTTTTAGAAGAGATAAGACTTTTGATGACGCGCCTGATGCCTGCATTATAGTTTCAGGTATATCTTTAGGTTCTGTGAACGGCCCAGAGACATAGATTCCCTCGCGTGTTGATTCAACCGGTTTAAATGGGGATGTCTTGCAGAAATTAAATTCATTCAACTCAATACCAAATTTTCCTGAGATTTCCTTAGCAGATTTTGGAGGCTGGAGACCAACGGATAAAACTACCAGGTCATATTCGCGGGTGACCTTCTTATCATCTTCAGTCAAGTATTCAATCAGAAGATTCTTTGTTTCGGGAATTTCTTTCACTGAGGCTGGGCGACACCTTATATAATCTACTCCAAGCTCTTTTGCCCTTTGATAATACTCATCAAATCCCTTACTGAAAGCGCGCATGTCCATAAAAAATACATCGCACTGCAAATCTTCACCAACATGCTCTTTAGCAAGGATTGCTTCTTTTGTGGCATACATACAGCATACGGAGGAACAGTAATCCCGTTCAACATCGCGCGAGCCGACACATTGTATAAATCCTATCCTTTTAGGCTCAGCCTCGTCATAGGGTCTTAAAACTTTACCCAAATATGGTCCTGAGGCAGATAATATTCTTTCAAATTCAAGCGAAGTGACTACGTTTGAATGATTCCCATATCCCAATTCTTCTTTGATTTTTGCATTAAATATTTCAAACCCAGGGGATAAAATTACTGCCCCAACATTCAATTCAATTTCTTTCTCTTTCTGATCGTAATCAATTGCCTCTGCTTCGCAAAACTCTTTACAGACGCCGCAAGCATCCTTAAGCATATGGACGCAATATTTTTCATCTATCGTAGCTTTATTAGGAACAGCCTGGGGATAAGGGATATAAGCAGCTGGTCTTTCGATTAATCCTTCATTATATTCATGCTGTATAGGGACTGCCTCATTCTTGCTGATTTTCTCAAGCTTAATCCTTTCAGTAGGACAAATAGTAGCACACGCACCACAGGTCTGACATATATCGGAAGCCGCATCAAAAGGCGGACAAACTTTCCGTTCTGAGCCACGGTTAATAAAATTTATGGCACTGATACCCATCCTTTCACGACACATTCTGACGCACAGACCGCAGAGAAAACAATCCTCATTTTTCTTTTCAAACCGTGTTTCCTTTACGCCATATTCTTCTGCTACTTGCTGGATTACTTTTGAATCCGGACATTTTGCTAATAAGAGCTCAAACATAATTTTCCGGGTTTTTATAACTTTTTCTGAATCAGTGTTTACAACTAACTTATCTATTGCGGGATAAGTACATGAGGCCTGAATTGTGGATCTGTTATTTTGACTAATTTCCACCAAGCAGAGTCTGCATGCTCCATACGGAGTTAAAGCTTTATGATAACAAAGAGTCGGGATTTTTAGTCCGGTACTCTCAATGCATTCTAACAGAGTTTTGCCTTCGGGGAATTTGTGCTTTGTTCCGTTTATAGTCAGCTCTATCACGCTAAGCCTCCGCTTATATCGCTCTCGCTAAATTTTTCTATACTCATTATTCCTAGAATATTCTTTTCGTCAGATATTATAGTTTCAATTTCAAGAAGCATTAATTTCTTCTCACGTCATTATTATTATTTTTCTTCCTTTTTCTTCTCTGTTTTTTCTTTTTGCTTTTCTTTTTTCATCTCCGGTATATCAATTACTGCTTTAATCTCTGGTATATCAATTACTGCTTTGACTTTTTTCCCCTCTGGCTCTTTTTTTTGCTCAGGTGCTGGTTCCGCGGCTTTTTCTTCCACTTTTTCTTCTTCTTTCTCTGCTTCAGCTGGTTCCTCTATCTCTCCTACCTTTTCCTCTACTTTTATTTCTTCTTTTTTTACTTCAGGTGCTTTTGCTTCCTTTTCTTTTTTCATCTCCGGTATATCCACTACTGCTTTAATATCTGGTATTTCAATTGCCGCTTTAATCCTTTTCTCCGCTGGCTCATCTTTTGGCTCGGGGGGTGCTGGCTCCTCTTTCTCCTCTATCTTTCCCTCTACTTTTTCTTCTTCTTTCTTTACTTCAGCTGCTGCTGGCTCTTCCTTTTTCATCGAAGGTATCTCTATTGCTGCCTTAATGTCCGGTATTTCAATCGCTGCTTTGACTTCTTTCTCCTTTGGCTCATCTTTTGGCTCGGGTGCTGGTTCCGCGGCTTTTTCTACAATCTTTTCCTCAGGTGCTGCCTCTGCAACAGCCGCTACTGCTGGTTCCTCTGTCTTTTCTTCTGGTTTTTCCTCCACTATTTCTTTTTCTGCGGGCGCTGCTGCCTCGGCCACTTGTGTTTCTGCTTTTTCCTCTGCTTTCTCTTCCGCTTCAGCCTCAACCTTTTCTTCTACTTTCTCCTCTACTGCCACTGCTTCTTCCTCTGCTTTTTCCTCGGGTGGCACTTCGTCTTCTTTTTTTTCTAGATCACACCTGAGACAGCGCTTAGCTTCTGTGATCGCATCTGCTTCTTTATACCCCAATTCAACCTCTTCGAAATTCTCTATCCTTTGAGCAACCGGCGCGGATGGCATTCCAGGTTTTTTTAGACTCTTGACTTCCTCTTCTGAAAGTTGAACTGGATCTACGTGCAGGGCAGGGCGGGTTACTTCATATTTTCTTTCTAATTTCTCTCCCCGGATATATTTGTCTATCATTTGAGCAGCAACCTTCCCATGAGCCATAGCTTCGGTTACTGTATTCGGACCGGTTATCACATCTCCGCCAGCAAATATCCCCTCTACATTCGTAAGGAGAGTTTCCGGATCGACTTCAAGAGTGTTCCACTTAGAAACATTCAGTTTATTCCCATCCAATAAAGAAACATCCGGTTCCTGACTGATGGCTAAGATCAAAGTATCTACGTCAACATTAAACTCTGAACCTTGAATTGGAACAGGTCGTCTTCTGCCGCTCGCATCTACATCCCCCAGCTCCATATTTATGCACTCTACAACTTCGATTTTACCGTTACCCGACATGACTTTAGTCGGAGCTGCAAGAAATTGGATATCGATACCTTCGATTATAGCTTCTTCGATTTCGCTCTTTATGGCGGGCATCTCTGCCTTTGTCCTTCTGTATAAAATTCGTGTATCCTTGCCTAAACGCTTTGCTACTCGAGCAGCATCTATAGCAGAATTTCCACCGCCAACGACTATTACTTTATCCCCGATTTTCACCTCGCGATCAAGGTTGATATCCCGCAGAAATTCCACCGCATCGATTACTCCCTCAGCCTCTTCGCCAGGGATTTTCATCTTCAAGCCTTTATGGGCACCGATAGCAATGAAGACTACCTTATATTCTTCCTTCAGCTTATTAAGCGGAATATCTTTTCCGATCGTGGTATTCGTTTTAATCTCAACGCCTAACTTTCTTATCCTATCAATTTCATATTCCAATACATCCTTGGGTAATCTGAATTCCGGAATGCCTATGGCAAGCATACCACCAGCTACTGGATAGCTTTCAAACACGGTGACTTTGTATCCCTCCAGGGCAAGGTAATAGGCACAGGTAAGACCACCTGGACCAGAGCCGACAACAGCAATCCGCTCCTCTCTCTGCTCTTTAGGTTTTTCCTCAACGATAACTCCCTGCTTCATCTCATAATCTGAAAGAAAACGTTTTAGTGATCTAATTGATACAGAATCACCCCATTCCCCTGCCACACACTTGTCTTCACAAGGACTATGACATACACGTCCACAGACAAGAGGGAGTGGATTCTCTTTTCTGACTACCTTGATTGCCTCGTCAAACTTTCCCTGGGCAATAAGCCCTATATAGCTGGGCACATCCTGCGAGAGAGGACATATATGCTGACAGGCGGATGAAATTATACTTTTACAGACCATAGCAGAGCATCTTTTATATTTAATGTGTTCAGTATATTCATCCATGAAATACTTCAACGTACTCAAAACCGGGTTAGGCAGCGTCTGGCCTAAACCACACATCGAGCCGTCTTTTATCGCATTTCCAAGATCTTCCAGAGCCTGGATATCCGACTCTTCACCTTCTCCCCTGCATATTTTTTTAAGTATGTCATGCAATACGGCTGATCCATCACGGCAGGAAGTACATTTTCCGCAGGATTCATCATTTGTAAACTCGATGAAATATTTCGATACATCCACTACACACGTGTCTTCATCCATTACGATCATTCCGCCCGAACCCATTATTGAACCTGCTTCAGTCAATTTTTCATAATCCACCGGTAAATCAATCAAACTTGCCGGGATACATCCTCCTGATGGTCCTCCAGTCTGGACTGCCTTAAATTTCTTCCCTCCAGGAATTCCACCTCCGATATCATAAATAATTTCTTTTAGAGTAATTCCCATCGGAACTTCGACCAAACCTGTATTATTAATTTTCCCGACAAGAGAAAATACTTTCGTACCTTTGCTCGTTTCGGTACCTATGCTCGCAAACCACCCTGCTCCTCTATTAATAATTACGGGAACAGTCGCCCAGGTTTCAACATTATTTATATTGGTTGGTTTTCCCCACAGTCCTGACTGAGCCGGAAATGGTGGTCTCTGCTTTGGCTCTGGCGGGCTGCCTTCTATAGAAGCTATAAGCGCCGTCTCTTCACCGCAAACAAATGCACCGGCTCCCTGCTTAACATGGATATTAAAACTAAAATCCGTATCGAATATGTTTTCCCCGATAAGTCCGTATTCTTTTGCCTGATCAATAGCAATCTCTAACCTCTTCATTGCCAGCGGATATTCACCTCTGATATAGACATATCCTTCACTTGCTCCTATGGCTCTGGCCCCTATCAACATCCCTTCTAATACAGAATGAGGATCAGCTTCAACAATGCTTCTGTCCATATAAGCGCCCGGATCACCTTCATCTGCATTGCATATTATGTATTTAACTTCACCCTTCGATTTTCGGCATAGTTCCCATTTTAAGCCGGTGGGAAAGCCTGCGCCGCCTCGGCCTCGAAGACCAGAATTTTTTATCTCTGCTATTATGTCCTCTGGTGTCATCTCCGTTAAGGCCTTGGCGAGTGCCTTATATCCATCTCTGGCTATATATTCATCGATTATCTCAGGGTCGATCAAACCCCTATTTCTAAGAGCAATTAGCGTCTGACGTGAAAAGAAACCAATATCCATCATCTTGGGGATGATGACTTCTTCGGTAGGAGGAGTGAACATAAGTTCCTTTACAGGTCTACCCTTCAGGAAATGCTCTTCGACAAGATGAGGGAGGATGTCTTCGGTTATAGTGTGATAGAATATGCCGTCCGGCATAACTGTCATTACTGGCCCTACAGCACAAAATCCATTACAGCCTGTCATTACAACTAAAACTTCTTTATCCAGCCCCTGTTTTTTCAACTCTTCATCTAATACTTCCTTTATTTTAAAAGACTTGTTCGAAACACAGGCAGTCCCCGCGCATAGCATTAAGTGTAACCTGTATTTATCCGTAATTTGCTCTTTCATAGTCTATCCGACCTCTACAAAAAAATTGTTTTAAAAACGTTCAAGAGACTCTCTCGCTACCTTTTGCCAGAGCATATTCGCCAACTACTTTTCCACCACCAACATGCTCTGATAATATTCTGCGAATCTTTTCCGCAGTTAAATCAACATATTTAACAGGAGCTTCGTCTTTCAATTCTACTGTAGCCATAGGTTCTCTGCTGCATAATCCGGCACAGCCTGAGCTTGTCAAAATAACATCATCAATGTTTTGCTTGTCAAATTCATCTAACAAAGTATTCATTATCTCTCTTGCTCCTGCAGCTATTCCGCAGGTTCCCATATGAACTACTATTTTAGCTTTACCAGCCCCTTCTCTTAAAAGAGTTGTCTTTCTCACTCTCTGACTTATCTTATCTAAATCTCCAATTTTCAGTTTTGCCATAATTCTTCTCTCAAAGTAGATTAAAATAATCCAGGTTCATTACCATTTAACATACTATTACGAAGCTTTTTCATACGTATGCAGCAATTCAGGTACCATCATTTTACTCACCAAACCATGGATATCCTCTCCAACCTTCAAAACAGGAGCCAATCCACAACATCCGATACAGCGAACTGTCTCAATAGTAAAATTCATATCTTTCGTTGTTTCTCCTCTTTTTATCCCGAGTTCACTTTCAAGAGCTGAAGTAACTCTACCAGCACCTTTCACATGACAGGCTGTTCCAAGGCATACAGATATTATGTGTTTGCCTCTTGGCTCCAGGCTAAAAGCTTTATAGAACGTCGCTATTCTACACACCATACTTAAAGGCATGTTTAATTTATCAGCCGTGTATCTCAAAACCGGCTCGGGTAAATAATTAATAATATCATTAGCTTTCTGCAGTATAGGGACCAACGCTCCTTCTGTATCTATATATTCTGCAATTATATTGTTCATTATTTTTGCATGCTTATCAGAAATTTCTATCTTGTCTTTTTCAGGTGTAACATAAATAATATTATGGACAGGACAATTGGCTACACACAGACCGCATCCTGTACATTTTTCTTCATCTATAAACCTCGGTCTCTTATTAAGTTTTAAAGTAAAATTCCCAGCAGTCCCTTTTATACTCTCAATATCCGCCAGGGTAATCACTTCTATATCTTTATGTCTTCCAACTTCAACCAGCCTTGGCGCCATCGTACACATGGCACAATCGTTTGTAGGAAAAGTTTTATCAAGCTGGGCCATCACTCCACCGATAGATGGTTTATTATCAACCAGATAAACCTTTATGCCGGATGATGCCAGGTCGAGTGCGGCCTGCATACCGCCGATTCCACCACCAACAACTAATGTAGCACCAATTTTTTCGTTCTCTGTTTTGTTATTAGAGATTTGTTTGTTATTAGACATTTTCTAATACAACCCCTTCAGGCGCCCGCTTTTGCAATGCCCTTTCTTTGACCGCTTGTAAGTAAACCGCCAGTGGGCGATACAACATGTGGGCCCACTTGCCGAACGGCACCTCCACCACTAACATTGCCACTGCTATAATCAAGTGGACGGCATACATGTAATAAGTTGCCAGCGGTAACCCCATATACCGGAAAATATGGACCAATATCCCAGTCACAGTGGTCAGCAACAACAGTACCGGAAACATCCAGTCGCTGAAGTCTGAAAACTTGTGAATTTGTTCACGCTTTCTGATACGACCTATAAGGATCTCCACTGTGCCGAAGAGGAGAACAGCAGTGGCGTAATAGCCCAACCATCTCTGAGGATGGTAAATTGGGTAGATATTGTCCGTTTGAAACCACAGCAGAAGGCCTACTACCAGAAAGAGCATGAGCACATATCCTGATACGAGTAAAAAGTGTTTGAGCCATCGACCCACGTTTTTAGCGCATTTTAGGAAAAGTTTCTGGGTAATGAAATTCCATATCAATGTCCATGCTTCGGTGATGAATAAATGGAGCGGAATTCTGATCTTCTCGTCCTGGTGCATAGTAAATCCAAAGCCATCCTTTTTTATGCCGCGTATGACATCAAGTATTCTGGCGCTATTGCTCTGGTGCATGGTGAACCAGTACATGCGAAACGCGTTTGTAAGCAGAAAGAATGCAAGAACGCCAAATAAAATCAGGTCGAAAGTGTGCACCATATGGACGGGGGCAAAGGTGTTTAGTTCAACCCTTTCTGTCACAAGGGGGCCGTGAAAGAACAGTACCAAGAACGCCATGAACATGCCGACCAAGAAGAGCGCTCCCAATTCCCATGCCCTTGACTTGTATAGTTTTGCAGAGATGCCTGTCCAGTCATATTGTGCCGTGAGATAGCGTCTGAGTGTCATCATTGCTTCTCCGGGCTCTGTCTCTCTCGGGCAAGTCGTAGAACAATCGCCACAGAAGTAGCATAACCAAGGATCCAAGCTACCCAGCAGCAGTTTTTTTAAACCAAATAGAATATATCGAAGTGTTCTGCGAGGAAACGAAGCCGAGTCACTTGCTAAATCACAGATAACAGTGCAACTTCCACATTGATAACAGGCGTTGGTATCGAAGTTGCCATACTTTCGAACCTCTGCCAGCAAAGTAGGATCACTTTTAATAGTCGTCATGCTTACACCATGTCATAAAAAAATTCTTTTTTTCATTTATAGAATATCCCCCGGTGAGTTTATTGATTTGGAAACAAATAATTGAGGGGAGATTACATATTTTTTCTGTTACCTTGTATGAGGGCATTAGTCAAAACTTAGTATAATTATAGTTTTTAGTGTAATTATAGATAAACTATTGATAAGCTTATAATTACATATAATATTAATTGAAATATGTTTTTTTGTCAACAGAAAAACAAAAATAATCCCAAAATTGATTTTTTACTGGATATTCCCTATAATTCCAACCAATAGTCTTTTGTTATTTTTGCGTGTGCAATGTCAAATAAACACACAATTTTTTAAAAAAAAGGATTTATCAGGAAAAATGAAGAAAAAAGAAGTCCTCGTCTTAGAAGAGCTTCTCGGATCTAACAAAAAAATTGCTTCTGAAATTAGAGAAAAGCTCGAAAAAAAAGGAATTTTAACCATTAATATCCTGGGCTCGCCAGGAGCAGGAAAAACATCCCTTCTAGAAAGAATAGCTGAGAGATTGAAGCCTGATTACAAAATGGCAGTTATCGAAGGAGATATCGAAACAGAAAGGGATGCCGAGAGGATAAGAGCCAAAGGTATTCCCGCCTGGCAGATCATCACGGGAGGAGCTTGCCACCTCGATGCTAAGATGGTGGGCAACATATTTCCTGAAATCCCGGCAGACCTTGACTTTCTTTTTATTGAAAATGTCGGCAATCTTGTCTGTCCGGCAAACTATGATTTAGGAGAAAACATCAGATGCGTGCTTCTCTCTATTCCAGAGGGAGATGATAAGCCTAAAAAATATCCTAAAGCCTTTACAACGTCTGACTGTCTGATCATAAGCAAATCTGACCTCCTACCTGCGCTTCCCTTCAATCTGGAACATGCCCAGAAAGAAGCTTTGGAGATAAATCCGAAGCTTGAAATTTTTACAACATCAGCCCTTAAGGATTCAAAAATTAATGAACTGATAGAGTATTTCGTCTCCGCTCTCCATAAATTGCGTCAGAAGAATGCATGAACTCTCTATCGTTGCCAGTCTATTTGAGATCTTGGAGGAAAAGGCAAAAGAACAAAAAGCCAAAAAAATTCTCTCGGTTAAACTCAAGGTTGGCGCTCTTTCCGGAGTTATCCCCGAATTCTTAGAGACAGCTTTTGATATCTATAAAAAGGATACTATCGCAGCAGAGTCTTCATTAAAGATAGAGGAAGTCCCCCTTAAAATCCGATGTCAACGGTGTGATACTGAAATAGTCAAAGATGATTTTGTCTTCATCTGCGAAAAATGCGATTCCAGGGAATTAAAAACTCTCTCTGGGACCGAACTGCTTCTCGAAAAAATAGAATTGGAAGTTTAAAAACCGGGGTCAGACTTGCGAAACTTGCATTATTTAGCCTAATGTAAAAATAAAAATATTGGGATCAGGCCTTTCAAATTCTTATGCTGTCATTGCGAGCGACCGGAGGGAGCGTGGCAATCTCATAGAGTAAAATGACGTAATAAAAAAAGGTTGAGATTGCCGCGTCGCTACGCACCTCGCAATGACTTATTAAAATGGGGCCTGGCCCCATTTTTCCTGGCGATGGAAAAACCGGACATTTTCACGTGGCAGAAAACATGACATTATTACGTGGGCTTGACAAATAGCACCAATAGAATTGACATTCGTCTTTGTCAATGATAAAAGCTCTTTTATTTTCTAAAGGAGAAGGGCCAATGAGAAAATACAAAAAATATTATTTTATACACGGATTTATAACCTTCTTTTTCGGAGTTTATTTATGCAGCTCGGGCTGGTCACAAGAAAAAAGCCTAAAGAGAATTACTTATGAACAAGCTTATCTTGATGCAAAACCCTACATCCTCAAGCCTGCGCCGCGCATGCCCACATTAAGAAGCCCTATCCGTGCCTGGCTTGATAGCGAACATTATCTTTATTCTGAGAGGGATGATAACGAAGAAATTACAAAACTCTACAAAGTGAACGCAAAATCAGGTAAAAAAACTGTCTTTATTGACTACGATCAAATCCAGAAAACCTTCCCAGCAGGATTAAAAGCTAGTCAAAACTCAGGCTTTACAGATGATTACACCGGCTTGCTCTATTCCTTCGAAAATGACCTCTACTATTACTCGCTGGAGAGCAAAAGACTCAAGCGCCTCACCGCAACACCCGGGGAAGAGAAGAATCCGCGCTTTTCTCCGGACGGAAGATACATTGCCTTTACACGCAACCATAACCTTTATCTCCTGAATGTTGAAAGCAGGCTGGAATATCAACTTACCTTTGACGGGTCTGATACGATCTACAACGGCTGGGCCTCCTGGGTTTACTACGAAGAAATCCTTGGAAGAGGATCCCAATATGCGGCTTTCTGGTGGTCTCCTGATAGCAGCAGAATCGCTTTCCTGCGTTTTGACGACAGCCCTGTTCCTACTTTCCCTCTTTTTAGAGCCAGGGGAACCCACGGTGAGCTGGAGATCGAAAGATACCCCAAAGCAGGAGATCAAAATCCCAAGGTAAAGCTAGGCATTGTCGCAGTCCCCAGAGGAAAAGTGGTTTGGGCTGACATTGACGAAGAAGCTGACCATTATGCAGCCTGGCCTTTCTGGTTTGCCGATAGCTCTAAACTCACATTCCAGTGGATGAATCGCGGTCAGAACAACATCAAAATCTACACAGTCGATCTTAAAACAGGACAAAAGAAGGAAATATTCGATGAGCGACAATCATCCTGGGTAGAATTTTTCGAAGGTCTTTATTTCTTCAAGGATGGAAGCGGCTTCCTCCTTAGAAGCGATGTCGATGGCTGGAGCCATCTCTACTATTATGATTTAAAGGGAAACCTTAAAAAAAGATTAACTGAGGGAAAATGGACTGTCACGGGAATATCTTTAGTGGATGAAAAAAATAAAGGGGTCTTTTTTACGGCAAGAAAAGATAAAACAACGGAAACTCATCTTTTTCAAGTGAAGCTCAACGGCACGGATTTCAAACGCCTGACCAAGGAGCCGGGCACCCATAGCGTTTCTCTTTCCCCAGGAGGGAGCTATTTTATAGATCGTTTCTCCAGTATCCAAACTCCTTCCAGGAAGGACCTATACCAGGCTGACGGAACCTTTTTAAGGAATATTGAAGAAGGCCGCACTCCTCTCCTGGAAGAATATACTATGGGGAAAAAAGAGCTATTTTCTGTTCCCACCGAGGACGGTTGGACCCTTCCCGCTTACTGGATTCTCCCTCCCGACTTTGACGAGAACAAAAAATATCCCGTGCTTTTCACAATATACAGTGGCCCGGGTTCAAGCAGGGTCTCCAATGCATTCCCCTCCCTCTCCTCTCTTTATGCGGCTCAGGAGGGAATCATCATCTTCAGCGTTGACCACCGGGGCTCCGGTCATTTCGGAAAAAAAGGAATATCTCTCATGCACCGCAGCCTCGGCAAATGGGAAATGCATGACCTTATCGAAGCTGTTAAGTGGCTCCACAAAAAGCCTTTTGTCGATAAGAAAAAAATCGGAATCACAGGAGGAAGTTACGGCGGCTACGCCACCTGTCTGGCCTTAACTTACGGAGCAGATTACTTCACCCACGGATATGCCCGCTCATCTGTCACGGACTGGAAGCTCTATGATACTGTCTACACAGAACGCTACATGGACAGGCCCTCTGAAAACAAGGCAGGATATGAATTCGGTTCGGTGATGACCCATGCTGATAAATTCAAAGGCATTCTTTTCCTCTCTCACGGAGTTATGGATGATAACGTTCACATGCAGAATAGCGTGCAGCTGATCGACAAACTCATAGACCTCGGCAAAAAATTTGAATTCATGCTTTACCCTGACCAGAGACATAGTTTTAAGGACGAAAAGAGAACTCACTCCAACCGACATTATGTGGATTTCTGGTTCAAGAACTTCCTCAACCGTTGATTTGCAGGAATTTAATTTATATTTTGTAGGGGCTTGATTTATCAAGCCCACATTTTTTATCATATAAAAATCTCTAAATTTGATAAATCGAGGCAATTTGCATAAATAAAAGGTGGATTTGATGAATCAAACCCCTACATAAGAATCGTATTCCTGGGCGTAGGGAACCTTGTTTTCTGATTTTCGACTGTGATACATTAAAGGCAAGTTCAACTAAGAGGAAAATAAAATGAGTCTATTAGAAATAACATTAAAACTTCTACTGGCTGTTGCCTTGGGCGGCCTGATCGGCCTCGAGAGAGAATCCAGCCATAAACCTGCTGGATTTAGGACGAACATCCTTATCTGTATTGGCGCAACGATGATGATGGTCCTTTCAGGGCTTATTTTCCAAGGAAAAGAAGGAATCGAGAATCACTTTTCGCGAATTGCTGCTGGGGTGATTACAGGAATAGGCTTTATCGGCGCTGGGACGATCATTCAGGCTGGAGGAATTGTTCTCGGCCTCACCACGGCTGCCACTTTGTGGGCTGTGGCAGGTCTGGGCCTGGTGATAGGCGCTGGTTATTATTGGGTAGCGATCATATTTGCCGCCATAATCATCCTGACCTTGGTTATCTTCAGACAGCTTGAAAACCAGTACCTGAAAAAATCGATTTACAAATATAACCTCAAAACGAAATACTCTGAAGACATCTTGTTCAACATCAAGAAAATGGCTCTTCACGAAGGTTTAAAATTCCGGGAACTCAACCTAAAAAAAGAAGGCAGTACCTTCGTCATCGACTTCTCATTCCAGGCCACAGATGAAAAGGAACAAAAATTCAACCAAAACATCCTCGGCCTGGAGGAGATATTAGAGATAAAGATTGCTTAGATATAAACTTCTTCTTGCCACCACAAATCAGGGGAAAGCAAAAGAGATCAAAAGCTTCCTGGAAGAATTGTCTCTAGAAATCTTTACCCTTAAAGAGCTGAATCCGAAAAAAACTTTTCCAGAACACGGCAAAACCTTTGAGGAGAATGCCAGAGGGAAGAGTCTCTTTCACATGGAACGTTGGGAAGGGCTTACCCTGGCTGAAGATTCTGGACTCGAAATTGAGCATCTCAAGGGAGCACCCGGAGTTATCTCAGCCCGATTTTCTGGCCCTCAGGCAACAGACGAAAAGAACAACCAGAAGGTTTTGGAATTAATGAAAAGTGTGCCCTCTGAGCAGAGGAAGGCCAGATTTGTCTCCTGCATGATTCTCGCCCAAAAAGGAAAGATCATTAAAGAAATCAAGGAAAGCTGTGAGGGTCTTATCGCCTTAAAAAAAAGAGGCAGCAGCGGATTTGGCTATGACCCCATCTTCTACTACCCCTCCCTGGGAAAAACCTTTGCTGAACTCTTACCTGAGGAAAAGAACAGGGTGAGCCATCGTGGCCGTGCGCTTAAGAAATTGAAAGAATTTCTTCTCGAATATTCAGACTCACCCGGATCTTAATCCTTTTTTAAATGAGGGGATAGGAAAGCTTCTTTCTTTATTTTTTCCTGGGCTCCTCCCCAACGGTGATGAGGCTCTTAATTTTGCCAAACATTTTCTCTCCGATTCCTTTCACCTTCATAATCTCTTCGACCTTTCTAAACCTGCCGTTTTTCTTTCTGAAGTCGATGATTCTCTGGGCCACTTTCTCTCCAATCCGGGGGAGCTTCTGAAGCTCAACTAAAGACGCAGTGTTGATGTTGATCCTTTTTTCGCCGGCCTTTGGAGCTGCCTGAGCCTGAAAAGAAATAAACGTAGAAAACACAAGGCCGAAGACAACACTCATAACTAAACCCTTGATCATAAAACTTTTCATAGTAACCTCCTGTCAGTCCTTCTATATGCAACTTTGGGGCCAACTATCGGGAAATTGTATCTCCTTTATTTTCAGCAAATTTTAAGCCTCTTGCTTTTAATAAAGTAAATATGAGTTTACAAAAGGCACTTTTTAAGGGAAACAAAAGTTTCCACAAATATGGGGTCAGGCCTCCAAAACTTCGAAAACTCTTATTATTTAATGATTCTTTTGACTCAGATCATTCCCTTAAAAAACAATGTAAATTTTGCAAGCCTGACTGCGCTAGCATTAACTGATCGGAGTTTTCGAAGTTTTGGAGGCCTGACCCCATTAGGAGCGGGGGTGGCTTTTTTTGTAGACTTCAAGGAGTTGTCTTAAATTAAGGTGGGTATATTTTTGAGTTGTGGCTAAGCTCTCATGTCCCAGAAGTTCCTGGATCACCCTTAGGTCCGCACCCCTGCTCAAAAGGTGGGAAGCAAAAGAATGGCGAAGAGAATGAGGGCTTATCTTCCTCCGCACCGCCGTGAAGCAGATGTATTTATCAACAATCCTCTCTACAGAACGAGAGGAGAGTCTCTCTCCCCGGTAATTTAAAAACAGAGCTTCAGCCTCAATTTTGCCTTTATTGATTTGAGGTCTGCTTCGAATATAAAAGGCCAGGCTATCCTCGGCCTTCTTTCCGAAAGGTATAAGTCTCTCCTTTTTTCCCTTTCCTCTGACTCGAACCAACCTCTCTGAGAAATTCAGGTCATCAAGATTGAGTCCTGCCAACTCGCTCACCCGCATTCCGGTTGCATAAAGTAGCTCGAGTGCGGCTTTATCTCTTAAATCTAAGGGCTGATTTGTCTGAGGTAAGTCCAGGAATTGCGCCATCTCAACTTCGGATAAAAAAGAGGGCACATGCTTTTCCTGCTTTGGAGTAGCCACAATCTTAGCGGGGTTGTCCTCCAGCCACTTTTTCTTGATGCAGAACTGGAAAAAAGAGCGAATCGCAGCCAGCTTGCGGGCCACGGTTGATTTTTTGTTTTGATTCTCCTGAAGCTTCGCCAGAAATCCACGAAGAATAACATTGTCAATCCCTCTCAACACGACTTTTTTTTCTTCCAGATACGCGGCAAGCTGGAGTAAATCCCTCTTGTAGCTTGCAATTGTATGAGGAGAGGCGTTTTTCTCGTGCTTAAGGAAGGCGAGAAACTGACTAATTTCCTTTATCATTTTATCTGCCAAAATGATATCTTATCTGTCACTGCGAGGAAAGAAGAAGATTGCTCACCTGTCATTGTGAGCCCCCGCGGGGGGGAAGCAATCTCATAAAAAAGGTTGGGATTGCCGCGTCGCTACGCTCCGCGCAATGACATATCATCTTTCTCGCTTTATATCACCTAAAGGTCTTCCCCTTCCTCAGAAGCGGCGTCCTTCTTTTCCCAAATCTTCTCCCGTTCCACTATCTCCTTGTATTTGCATTCTTCATTGCTGCAGTAGAGAAAAGGATCTCCCTTTATGACATTTTTTCGAATCACAAATTTCCGGCCGCATTCAGGACAGGGCTGAGCGATGGGCTCATCCCAGGTTGCATAATCACACTTCGGGTACTGGCTGCAGCCAAAAAAGATCTTCCCCTTCCTCGTTCTTTTCCTGATGAGTGTTCCGCCGCAGTTCCTCGGACAGATAATACCTGTATCCTTTCTCTCTGTCTTTGTGTAAGTACAATTAGGATAATTCGAGCAGGCGATAAAAGTCCCGTATCTTCCCCGCCTTACAACCAGATCAGACTCGCAATCGGGACATTTCTCTTCCAAAGGCGTTACTTCTTTCTTAACCAAGCTCTCCCTGTGTTTACACTCAGGATAGCCCGAACAAGCTTTAAACGGTCCGTAACGCCCCTCCTTTATGACAAGCTTGAGACCGCACTCCGGACAGACATCCTCCAATGGAATTCCTTTCTCTTTCACGCTTTCGCGCTTCTCTGCTTGTTTTAAATCCTTATCAAGGAAAGAATGATACGATTTTAAATAGTCCACCCAGTTCAGTTCTCCCTCGCTTATCCGGTCGAGCTCTTCCTCCAAACGAACCGTAAATTTAAACTCCATCAAATCAGCAAAGTTTTCGATCAAAAAATCATTCACAAACATTCCAAGGTCTGTGGGTATAAACTTCCCCTTTTCTTTAACGACATAAACACGACCCTGTATGGTGGCAATGATAGGAGCATAGGTACTGGGTCGACCGACACCTTTTGCTTCCAGTTCCCTGACCAAGCTCCCTTCTGTATAGCGCGGGAGAGCCTTGGTGAAATTCTGCTCTGACTCAAGATTAATGAGCGTCAGCCTTTCTCCCGCCTCTGCTTTGGGGAAAATCTTATCCTCCTTTTTCAGACTGGAGAAGAGGATAAAATACCCGTCAAATTTGATAACTTCTCCCTTGGCTTTGAACTTGTATTTCGAGGCTTTAATATCAAACACTGTCTCCTCGATCAGGGCTGAACTCATCTGAGAAGCGATAAATCGATTCCAGATGATGCGATAGAGGTTGTATTCTTCCTTTTCTAGATAAGATTTGACGGCTTCAGGAGGAAGCGAAAGCGTAGTGGGACGGATAGCTTCATGGGCGTCCTGCGCTTTTCTTTTATTCTTATAAATACGCGACTTTTCGGGAAGATATTCCTCGGAATAATTCTGTCTAATATATTTTCGTGCCCAGGAAAGAGCCTGATTAGAAACGCGAACAGAATCTGTCCTCATATAGGTGATCAAGCCCACTGATCCTTTCGGCCCGATCTCAAGACCCTCATAAAGCTTCTGAGCTACATACATCGTCTTTTTCACAGGAAAACTAAAAAGGCGAAAACCATCCTGCTGAAGGGTACTGGTGATATAAGGTGGACTGGGATTTCTTGTCTTCTCTTTTACCTCCACTTTCTCAAGGTCAAAAGGCAGGTTACGAAGCTCAGAGGCTGCAGCTGTTGCACTTTTCTCATTCTTTATTTTTATTTTTTTGCCATCTATCTCAGTGAGAGCTGCCTTAAAAGGGGGAGGATTAGAGGCTTTAAGCTCGGCTGTAATGGACCAATATTCTTCAGGTATAAAATCTTTGATCTCTCGCTCCCGTTCACAGATTACTCGCAGAGCTATAGACTGAACCCGACCTGCACTCAATCCTCTTCCAATTTTCTTCCACAGCAAGGGACTTATTAGATATCCTACTAATCTATCAAGGAGTCTTCTTGCCTGCTGCGCATTGATTTTGTTCTGGTCAAGCTCTTCTAAATTCTCAAACGCCTTCTGCACAGCACCTTTAGTAATCTCATGAAAAAGAACTCTATGTATATTTTTATTATAGCGGCCTAGAACAGTGCTCAGGTGCCAGCATATCGCTTCTCCTTCTCTATCAGGGTCCGCGGCAAGCAGCACTGCTTCTGACTGTTTGGCAGCTTTTTGCAATTCTGCGACTGTACTTGTTCTTGCCTGAATAATTTCATAATCAGGTTTAAAATCGTGCTCGATGTCCACGCCTAAACTTTTTTTTGGCAGATCCCGGATATGCCCCATGGATGCTTTGACCAAAAAGTCGGAGCCCAGATACTTGTTAACTGTTTTTGCCTTGGCGGGAGATTCTACAATAACCAGACGTTTTCCCATCACAGTCTCCTTTGAAAATATTTCCCCGGACTCTGTAAAACGAATCCCTTAAGTTCCAGTTTGAGTAGAATGGAGAGAATTTCGGATACAGAAAACTCTGTTCCTTCGACCAGGTCATCGATTTGTGTGAGGGAGTCTGAGCTTATAAGCTCGAAGACTTTCCGCTCCTGAGTGCTCATCGAGGGAGGCTTCTCTTTCTCCTCTTTTTTCTGAGAAAGAAGTTGTTCTTTTAGAGGCGAGGCCAGTTCTTCTGCCACATCTTCCCAGCTTTCAACTAATTTTGCCCCTGTTTTAATAAGCCAATTCGTGCCTTGACTGAGATTAGAGGTAATATTCCCGGGGACAGCCATAACCTCTCTGTTCTGTTCCAAGGCTAAACGGGCAGAAATAAGAGAACCGCTTCTCTTTGTTGCTTCAACCACAACAACAGCTAAGGAAAGACCACTGATTATCCTGTTTCTTATAGGAAAATGAAATCCCAACGGAGCAGATTTCAAAGGAAACTCAGACACAGCAGCTCCCTGCTCGATGACTTTATGAAATAGAGCATTGTTTTCCCTCGGATAAATGTTTTCCAATCCTGAACCTAACACGGCTACAGTTTTTCCTCCTTCAAGAGCTCCCCAATGAGCGATGGAATCCACACCACGGGCTAAACCGCTGACAATCACAACTCCTCGAGAAGCCAGATCTCGAGCCAGCTTCTCGGCGACAGCCCTCCCGTAAGCTGAGGGCTTCCTTGCTCCGACTATTGAAACAGCCGGTCCTTTTAGCACTTCGATGTTCCCTGCGCAATAAAGGACGAAAGGGGGATCAAATACTTCTCTTAAATATTCAGGGTAATTCTCACTCTCCAGAGTTAGAATATAATATTTTCTTCTCTCAACTTTTTCTATTTCTCTACAGGCTCTATCCAGTATCTTCGAGGAAGTCAGGGCCTGTGCTTTCTCTTTCTCAACGCCTAAGGCAGCGAACTCCCGGCTGCTGGCATAAAAAGCATCTTTAATATTCGGAAAATAGTCAACAATTTTTTTTGCTGCTTTTAGATGCTCAGCCAGAACAAGATTTAAAGCAACCCAATACTTCCGGGTATCTTCCACCTTTAATCAAGGCAATATGTGGGAGGAATGGCAAAAATAGGAACGTGAGCGTAAGAGATCACCTTCTCGGTTGTACTTCCCAAAAAGAATCGTTCTAGCTTGGTCTGAACACAAGTGGAAATAACGATCATATCAAAGTGGTGAGTTTCTGCGTAATCAACGATTCCGACAGAGGCATTTATTGCCCGGTAGATTTCCTCCGAGACTTTTATATCAGTCTTTTCTCTCTTTTTTCTTTGTTTAAGTCTTTTAAGCAGCGAATTAAACAGATCATCCAGTACCTTGGGCGAAAGCTCATAGTCATGAAGTTCGAGCACATGCAAGAGGGTAAGATCGGAGCCAAATCCTTTGGCCAGCTTCCAGGCAAAATCCCTTTCCACTTCTTCTCGATCTGAAAAATCTGTGGGCACAATAATTTTTTTAAATCGAGGCTTTCCACTCTTTTTCTTAGTCACAAGGATGGGAACAGGGGAATTCCTTAAGACCTGGTTGGCAACACTCCCGATGAAGAGTCTCTCTATGGCAGACATCCCTTTTCTTCCGATCACGATCAAATCGACTTTCTCTTCCTCTGCAGTCTCTATGATCGTTTTTGCAGCAGAGCCTTCTTTGACAATGGCTTTTAAAGGAATCCCTTTAGCTTTCTTCAGTGCCGTAAACTTCTTTTTTGCTTCTTCCTTTATGAAATTTAATCTCTTTACCAGGTCTTCTCTTATAACATAAGCCGCATCGTAAAGAGCCGGAGAAAAATCAGGAACAACATGGAGAGCGACGATCCTGGCCTTGAAGGTCTTCGCAAAAGCCTCGGCATAAAGAAGGGCCTCCTGAGCTTCATCCGAAAAATCTGTTGCCCAGAGAATTTTTTTTAAGAAAACAGACATTATTATCTCCTGACAAAAACTTGACTCGATTTTCACGAATATTTTAACAAGAAAAAATAAAAACACAAGCAAAAAACAAAATTGGGAAAGGGGACAGGCTACTTTTTCTGGATAAGTTAGCTCTATAAAAGACTAACTGGCTATTTATTTCTTTATTCAATTCCTTTTCTTGGACGTCCTCGAGGTTTAAGAGTATGTTCCAAACCGAGCTTTTGACTCATCTTTTTTTGCCATTCAACGTTCCCAAACGGAGATTGTCGAATTACACTCTGCCGGAGTTTTTCTAACTCTATTTCTGTTAAAGGTTCATCTACATATTTGTTCCACTCATAAGGTAGACTAATAGGAATATTATCTATTACTTTTTCAAGCTCTTTGCTTATTCTTTCTCTGTGGCTAGACCAATGCCAATCCCTGGCTGAAAATACAAGTCGAGCTCGCACTGGATTTCGTTCAACATAGCGTAATACTGTTAATAAATGCTCGTCTTTTTGGATAATAAAGCTTTTGAAACGACCCTGCCATATATGACCAGTTGTTTTGTAATGCCGGTGATAACGACGGACATGACTTGTCATTAACCATTGCATCCATTTGCTTAGATCATTAGCTTGAAAGGGCCTTACCACAAGATGGAAATGGTTCGGCATCAGACAATAAGCAAAGATATCTAGTGGATAGCGCTTTTTTGCTTCTTTAATTAATTCAATAAACGCCCAGAAATCTTCTTCTTTGTGGAAAATCTTTTCTTTTCCATTACCCCTGTTCAATACATGGTATATTAATCCGTCAGAAAAACCTCTTTTGACTCTTGGCATCGCTTTTATTTCTTCCCTTTCACTAAAATGAGACGGGGATTTTTAGATTTTTTTATCACTAGAAAAAAGGTACAAACCAGAAAAAATGGAGTAAGCAGCTTTATTGATAAAAAAGTAGCCTGTCCCCTTTTATTCCACCTCATATTATATAGACGAACAACTTTCTCACATTATCTCTTCGACAAAAAGTGATAATTAGATTAATCTATAAAAAAGGTGAAAAATGCGAACGGCAACAATTCGGATCCCTGAAGACAAAAAAAACATACTTAAAGATATCTCAAACCTAGAAAATAAAAAAATGACTGACATAATTGTCGAATTGATAGATGAATATGTCAAGAAACATAGGGAGGCCCTCGAGCTGATATCTATACCCGGATTGCATGATAAATTAATCAAATCTAAAAAGGAATTCAAAGAAGGTAAAGCAGTAACGATAAAGGATATAAGAAAAGAACTTGAATAAAGGAAAAAAAGAGTAGTAAGTCTTTTATAGAGCTAATTTGTCCAGAAAAAGTAGCCTGTCCCCTTTTATCCTAATAGAATCGAGGCACGTGAGAAAAAAGCTCCGGCCACAGCTCCAGTCATAAGACAGGCCAGTGTTGCCGCCAGAAGAGCCCTGAAACCCAACCGTGAGAGGTCTTTCAACCGATCCGGCACCAACCCTCCTATTCCTCCGACAAAAATAGCAAGCGATGCGATGTGAGCAAATCCGCAGAGAGCATAGGAAGCAATGATAGCCGAGCGCGGATGCACAAGAGTTCCCTCAGATATGAGTTGAGATAGGTGTTGATAGGAGACAACCTCTGTGACGATAGTCCTCTCTCCGATAATCTTGGCAATTTCGAAGGCATCAGAAGGAGGAATCCCCAAGACAAGAGTAAACGGATAAAAGATATAACCGAGGAAGGCCTCGAACGACCACTCAAGATTTAAGCCGAACAAATCGTTTGCATACCCTCCGAGCCATCCAAAGATAACGTTAAGGAGGGCCAAAATCCCTAAAAAAGCAGCGAGGAGAGCTACAATTCCTCCAAGATAACGCAGGCCGCTGTTGGCTCCGTTGATGATAGCCATCATAAGGTTGTCATCGCGTTCATAATAGGGCTTGACGTGGACTCCCAGAGTCTTAGGCTTTTCCGTTTCAGGCATTATAAGCTTTGACATCACGACCGCAGCGGGCGCGGAAAGGAAAGAAGCTGAAACCAGATGACCGGCGATCGTAGGAAGCACCTCATAAAGATAAAGAACATAGAAGGCCAGCACCGTCGAGGCGATGGTTCCCATCCCTGCTGCAAGAATAGTCGTAAGCTCTGACTTTGTCATCTCTCTCAGGTGGGGTTTAACAACCAGAGCAGACTCGATGCCCACGAAAATGTTGCTCGAAGTACAGAGAGACTCTGCTCCGCTAATCCGCATCAGCCGGGTGAAAACATAGGCAAATCCCCTGATTAAGAGAGGCATGATTCTCAAATAATAAAGAGCGCTGATCAGGGCAGCAAAGAACATTATCGTGGGCAGCGCCTGGAAAGCAAGGAAAAAACCTAGAGATGCCTCTCCGGCTTCGTTAGTCGCCCCTGGTGGTAAAGCCAGGCGTCCAAAAAGAAATCTGGTTCCTGCTGTGGCACTGTCGAGTACTATCAAGACGATCTTGTTCACAAACAGGAAAAATTTTACTCCCACTGGCACCCAAAAAATAAAAATCGCAAAAAAAAGCTGCAAACCAATCCCCCAAAGAACAACACGCCAGTTGATAACTTTCCTGTTAGAGGAGCAGAGCCAGGCAAATCCAGCCAGGACAAAAATCCCAAAAAAGCTGACAAGGTTGTATATATCCATCCTTTAACTAACCATTGAAGCTATATTTTATTATTCACTTCAAGCAGGATTAATTTGCGTTGAGATTTTTGCCCCCGGACAATTTTCACACTGGAGGGAGGAAGACCGAAGTGGGAAGCTAATGTTTTTATGACTTCTTTGTTGGCTTCGCCTTTGGAAGGAGGGGCGGACACTCGAATTTTATACTCTCCAGAACTCACCTTCTCTATGCCAGGCTTGCGGGCACGGGGTTGAACTTTGATGTTTAAATAGATTTTATCTTTCTGGTTCAAGACGCAGCCTTGTCCACAGGTTTTCAGTTATATGCTGGCGATGAAGACAGCGCGTGTTCTCTCAGCTGCTGGGCGTAATCTGCGAGAGTTACAGTAACAAATTGATCCACAAACATGATCAAAAAAATAACAATAATGGGACTTAGATCCATCCCTCCCATTTTATTGGGGGGAACGAACTTCCTTATTGGTCTCATTACAGGCTCTGTTAAATGATAAAAGACGACCGCAAGCTGATAGAGGGCAGGAATCCTGATCCAGGATAGAATAACCCTGAAAAAAACAATCAACATGTAGATCGTTAAAGCACCGTGGATAATTCGAGCGAAGGCACTTAGAAAATTGGCAAAAAGAATCATTTTTTCATTCTCAGTTTATCAACTTAATCTTCTCGTAGTCTTAGTCCAAAATATTTTTATACTTGGCAAATAGTTCTTTGAGCTGTTGCTTGGTGGTGATATAACCGCTCACATACAGAGAGACGTTCGGCTTCATGGGGTCATTGGACTTCATGACAACATATTCCCTCATCACTCCTTTTCTTTTACTAGGAGGTATTCTTATCTCTACTTCTGTCTCTTTCCCTGCAGCAATCTTAAGGGGAAAAGCAATCTTTTTGCCGCCTGAAAAAAAAGAGGCACGTTTGTGCGTGCAAGTGACTCTTAATTCCAACTCGCCCCTGTTTTTAATTTTTGTTTTAGCTTGAATCTCTTCGTTTTCCAGGACCAGGCCAAGGTCAATAGCATAACGGTCCAGGAAAATTCTAGGCCTGGGAGGAACCTCTATCTCGGCTGAGACAGTGAGACGCTTGCGAGGTTGCGCAGGATCGTTTGATTCCACATCGATATATTTGGTGTTCTTGCCTTGAAATCCCTTGGTATTATAGGTTAATTTTATCTCTCCTTCAGCCCCAGGGGCAATTTCTTTTTTAGAGAGGAGAGCTGCGGTGCATCCGCATGAAGTCTTGACTTTTTTGATCACAAGAGTTTCGTCGCCCTCGTTTTTGAACACAAAGACATGAGTCAAAACTTCCCCCTGTTTCATCTTGCCAAAATCTTTTGACTCTTCTCTGAACTTAATTTTTGGTCCCTTGCCCGCTAAAATCGGGCCTGCTGAAAGAAGAAGACAGGCTAAAATAAAAACGAAGGGAATTCGACTTTTTTCACTCAATAGTCTATTCATTGTCTGCTCCTCTGGATTTTTATAAATATTAACATTTTTTCCTGGTGATAAGCAAGTATGCGGTCAGCACTATAGCGAGTATAGGATCAGACTTTGAAAATTTGATTTTTTCGTAAAAAAAGGGGACAGGCTACTTTTTCTGTAAGAACTGTTTGCAGGTAGAGACAGTCCTCTTTCTTCCAGAAAAAGTAGCCTGTCCCCTTTTTTATATGTGCCCAGCATTTTTTAGAGAGCCTTCGATTCCTTGACAGCCAGTTTTCCCTTCTCTATAATTTTAGCATTGGAGAAGATTCCCAATTTTTTACTTTTCATAACTCATGAAGAAAAAAATAACTAAAGCCTCTACCCTTTTGCTCGCCGCATCTCTCCTTTTCTTATCGGTGGCCAGAGGGGAAGAAGTCCTGAGAAAGCTTAAGGTTGTCACCGAACAGGCAAACATCAGGTTAAAACCCAGTATAGGAAGCATAATTATCAAGCAAGTCCCTGAGGGAACAATCCTCGAATCAACCGAACAAGAGGGTGAATGGTACTTGATTCAGTTAACACCTGGCGAACTAGAGCGAGTCACAGGTTATGTTCATGAAAGCATGGTTATCATTATTGAAGGCCCTCCAAAAGAGCAAGAAGAATTCGAGATAATAGAAGAACCAGAGATAATAGAAGAACCAGAGATAGTAGAAGAACAAGCGATAATAAAAGAACAAGAAGAAACAGAAAAACCAGCAGAGGAGGAAATAATAGAGGAAACACCCCCTCAAGAGCCTGTTATTACTCCCCCCACTCAGCCTGTTGTTACACCACCTCCCCCCTCCAAACAGCCTAAATTCCTTTTTAATCTTGTTTTTTCTGGTGGAGGAAGCTTTATTTCTGGAGGAGACTTGAACGATGGATCACAGGGCTTTGCTGACTACCGCAGCAATATCCTCGCAGTCCAGCCACAAGGACAGGCCAAACCAGCCCATCTAGGCTATATCTTAGGAGGAGAGCTTACTCTGGCTTTATCTTCTCATTTTTCGCTGGGACTAGGTGTAGACTATTTTCTTGGAGAAAGGGAAAGTTTGGTCGAATTCCCAGATGACCCATCCTCAGAAACCTTCACCACCCATCCTGAGATACAGGCAGTTCCTTTAAGGCTTGCAATCTCTTACTATCCCGTTCCCAATTTTTATGCAAAAATTGGTATTGAGTATTACCTTGCCAAATGCGCCTATTACTATCGCTCCGAAAGAGTAGGGTCATGGGAGGAATGGCGGGGGGAAGCTACAGCACAAGATTTCGGAATTCTGGCCGGGCTTGGATTTGAGTTTGAGCTCACCTCTTCTTTCGATTTCATCGTTGAAGCTACGGCCCGCTACGCCAGAATATCAGGATTCACAGGGAGAGACAGGTCCAAAGATTCAACAGGCACTGACCACATAGAAGAGGGAACACTCTATTTTTACCGGGTACAAACCACCGGCGAAGATTCCTATCCGCTCCTTTTCATCCGGGAGGATACACCCACTGAAGCCAACGTCTTTGATCCTAGAGAAGCAGTCATAAATTTTTCTGGCCTTAGTTTAAAAGCCTGCTTCAGAATAAAATTCTAGTATTCAATTTGATCCCATTTTCTTCAAGAGAGCGATATGGTAGGCGTGTATTCCCCTGAACAAAGGAGAGATCTTAACGACTTTTAAGCCAGCTCCCTCAACTTCTTTGTAAAACTCGTGGCGAGGTATCATCTTTATCCGTGTCCTGCTTTTCTTAACCCCTCTCCTTAATATTCTCTGGAGAATATGGAGTAAATTCTTCTGGTAATAGGAGAGAATCACCCAATCTGAGGAAGCCCGGCAAAATTCTTTAAGAATAAACTCCCGCTCTTCTTTTGCATGGACATGATGGAAAAATCGCATGGAGAGAAGGAGAAAGAATGCGCCTTTCTTAAAAGGCAAGCCTTGTTTGGCATCCGCCACAACACCTGAAAGAAAACGAGAGTGGGAGTGTTCGCATTTCTCGCCTGCGCGTTTTACCATATGAAAAGATAAATCGCTGCTCACCAAAGAGAAGTCTTTATCGAGAAGCAAGTCAGAGAAGCGCCCGTAACCGCAGGGAATATCCAAAACAAGAAGAGGATCTTCCCCTATTTTGCGGAGAAGTTTCCGCAGAAGCCTCCCTTCTCTTCCATGGACGAGCTTCTGGTCAATTCCCCGGTATCTTTTCCGCTCATACTCTTCAACCTCTTGTTTTTCAAAAGGCATATTCGTTGACTTCCCGATGTTCATCCCTTTTCCTCTTTTTTAGAGATCGCCACGTCGCTTCGAAAAAAGGGGACAGGCTACTTTTTCTATATGAACTGTCTGCAGGTAGAGACAGTCCTCTTTCTCCCAGAAAAAGTAGCCTGTCCCCTTTTTATCTTTTCTCATTCTATAAATACATATTTGGGGCAAGCGCCAATTTTTATTTGATCGTCTTTGAAGGGAATTTCTTCTCCATCGCGGCTCAACATTCCCGTAATTCGCCTCGGGAAAACATACTCGCATGGGGTGCCATTAGTCCAGCAGACAACAAAGTTATTCTTTCCCTTATAAAACGAAAATATCAGTGCCTCCGGATGCGGAATTTTCCCTGTAAAAGTGCTTCCTTCAAGGAGTGAGACCATGGTTTTCAGCGCATGAAAACTGGGCCGTTTCCTCCATTCCTTCTTGCGGCTGTCGATAAGTCCGTAGCCCGGGGCAACCAACTGCCACCAGTAAATCCTCTCGACTAAACCGCTTGTCAAGCAAAGGATAAAATAGCGAACAAGATAGTTGGCCTGCTCTTCCTCTGAAACATTTGGCTTGCCTGAGGCAGGCGAGTATTTCCCCGCTCCTTTCAAGGGCCAGTTGACCTCTGTTATCCACAAATCACGCTTTCTCCCGCACGAACCATCCACCACCGCCTTCAACAGAGCAACCTTCCTGGAGGTATCCCAGCCATACTGCAAATTTTCCGGGGCTCCCATCCTATCAACATAAAGAAGAGAACTCACCTTAGAAAAAGGAATGGCATTCAAGACAGGCGGATAGAGATGAAACTCAAAATCAATCACAGCCGGCCCCACAAGTTTAACGTTGTATTTTTCAGCCAGAGATACGGCTGGCAGAGCAAGTTTCAGATACTCTCTGTAGCTCCAGACTCCCCACTTTGTCCTGTTCCAGGCATGACCTATCTCAAAAAATGATGCATCTCCCCCGAAGCGGGAAAAAACCTCTTCCAAGAATTGCTGCCAGCGGGAAGGATTGAACACATCATCCCTTTGTTGAAGAAGAGCAATTGTAAGTTCAATATCGTATTTCGGAAGAAGCTTAAAAAATTTTTCGAAGACATCGAGTTTCCCTCTCTCCCAGGAAGGAATCCGAACAAGCGTTTTCCGGACTCCGGTCTCTTTTAAAAGCTCAAGGACTTCCTCTGCTCTCTCTTCTGAAGGAGAAACAGAAATAGCGACAGGACTTTCTATCCTGACCGGCTCTTCATACATTTTTTTCCGGTACTCCCGATAGCGGGATAAGATGGGAACCGCCCTGCGAATGTTTGAAGCCAGGAAGCCGAAATAGCTCCCTGTATGTTTCAAGTGGTAGCGAAGCCTTTCTTTTTTTAAGGCGATATTATGGGGCTGGTCAGTATAAACGTTCCAACGGAATTTAAAACTCATCTTATTGAATCTTTAATTTCTGGGCCAATTGTCTCAGCCTTAGTTTTTTCTTAAGCTCAACAAATTGCGTGTATGAAGTTTTATTTATTCTATACCAAAACCAATGGAATCTCTTCACATGAGTCACTCCCAAATAATGCTGCAAAAAAAAGCGCTGAAAATCAAGAGGCACTCCCAGGCGAATAAGACTCTTTATCCCGCTCAAGAGGCCTATTCTCTTCTTGATCCTTATCCGGTTGGTATCAATAAGATAAAACCTGAATTCCCCTTGCTTATCTTTCTTAACCAGGATGTTTCCATCGGAAAGATCGCGATGGAGAATCCCCTTTTTACGGAAGTTAGAAAGATGCTGGCTCAAGGGGATAAGGAGTTGACGAAGCTCAGAAGGAGGAAGTTTAGGGAAGAGGAAGCGAATCTCTTCGGCTCCTCCTACTCTCTCTGCCAGAAA
>Ga0255054_10000053_pt1 | contig 52067 bp, 54 predicted proteins | sample JV7_2_23_MG_FD_188634 | JGI IMG/M metagenome (GOLD analysis project Ga0255054, IMG submission 188634) | Seawater microbial communities from Jervis Inlet, British Columbia, Canada - JV7_2_23 | ecosystem: Environmental > Aquatic > Marine > Inlet | place: Canada: British Columbia | collected... | reverse complement strand
AGCGAACCCTCCTTCGGTTTCAGATGAGAAAGGGGCTCACCGGGTGCGTGCCTTGTGGATACAACGCCAGTTGGACGGTTCCTCAGGGAAGGTTGACTGCTCATCTACCCCACGTCGAACTCGAAATCGTAGAAACGGCTATCCGTGACCGGGCCGACCGGGTTCCTGTCAACCCTGAAACCGGACTGTTTGACCCCTATTCGGTGCGGATGGCCGACGGGTTGGTCGAAGTGTGTGCCACCACCGGAGACGAAACCAGCGTTTCTCCACCTCAGTTAACCGTTCACGCCGACCTGGAAGCTCTAATCACAAACGATGGTGGTGTCACCGAACTCGGTTCCGGCGGGCTGGTTCCCAACGAGACAGCACGCAGACTCGCCTGTGACTGTGTTGTTGAAACGGTGATCGCCGACGGATCCCAAGTCATCGGTGTGGGAAGGAACAGTCGGACCGTCCCCGGATGGTTACGACGGTTGGTTCATCATCGTGACGGAGGGGCCTGTGTGTTCTCCGGTTGTGACAACAGCAACTGGCTTCAGGTTCATCACATTGTCCACTGGTCGCAAGGCGGACCCACCGATTTGGACAATCTGATCCTCCTCTGCGGGTTCCACCACCGGTACCTCCACGAACACGGATGGCACATCACCACCAACAAGAACAACCAGTTCGTTTTCTGCAAACCCGACTGGACGCCGTATCCGCCACCCAAACCAGACCTACACCCCCGGCTCAAACACCTCGCCCAACCCCGACCTACATAGGGGCCTTTGCCCCCGCCCCGGACGCAAGTTTCTCCAGCATCTCCCAGTAGCCGGGCCATGTCTTGTTCACCACGTCGGGATCGGAGACGGAGACACCTTTCACCCGAAGCCCGACCAGGGCGCATGACATGGCGATCCGGTGATCACCATGAGAATCGATGGTCGCGCCTGTTAACGAGGCCGGGCGAATCACCATGCAGTCCTCCTCCACCGACACTGAGCCACCAAGCCGGGACAGTTCAGTCGACAGAGCCGACAGGCGGTCGGACTCCTTGAATCGCAGTGATCCGAGACCACTAATGCGACTCACCCCGTCGGCGAACAAACAAGCGACGACGAGAGCCAGAGCACCGTCAGGCGCCGATGCCATGTCGGTCTCGATTCCCTTTAGCCCTATGCCGCCGGCATCCACGACGAGGCTTTGATTCTCTTCGGAAATCGCACATCCCATCTCGCCGAGACGCCGAGCGACCAAGGAGTCTGGATGCTCCGAGGCCTGGGTCAGGCCTTCGAGCACGACCCTCCCGCCGGTAATGGCGGCGGCGACCATCGCGTAGACAGCCGACGAAGCATCCGGCTCGACCACGTAGTCGGTTGGCCGGTAGCCGCTGTTGGCAACCTCGAAGCCGGTGAAGGTTCGGGACACTTCTGCTCCGAAGGCGTCCATGACCTGGAGCGTCAGCGCGAGGTAACCGAAAGAGCCCTCCAACCCCTCGACTCTGAGCGTCACCGCTTCGCTTGTCATCGGTGCCGCTACCAGGAGGGCAGTGGCGAACTGGCTGCTTTTCGAGGAGTCAATCGTCATCTCGCCACCCCACAATCCTCCCTGGCCATTGATGGATACCGGGAGAAAGCCCTCGGTGGTCTTCACCTGCACTCCTTGGTCTGTCAGAGTTCTGACCAGTGCATCAATCGGCCTTTGGCGCAGATGCCCCCGACCGTCCACGACGGTCGTGCCTTCTGCGAGGCTCGCCAGGACCATGGCGATTCGGGCGGTGAGCCCCGACTCGAGGACATCCAACTTGGTATCTGGCGCCTCGAGACGGCCGCCGGTTCCGTCAACCGTCCAGGGTTCTCCCCTGTCGTCGACGGGTATGCCAAAGGAACGCAGCACGCCGATCATCGCCACGGTGTCGTCGGCTCGCAAGGCCCCGTAGATGTGGGATCTTCCCTCTGCGAGGCCAGCCACAGCGAGGGCTCTGATCGTCGCCGACTTCGAACCGGGCGGCCTTACCGTGGCATCAACCGGCCCTGGCGCCGTGCGGACTTCCAGAGCAGCCGTCACTCAGATACTCCTGATTCGAAAAGGTTTCGGACTTCGGATGCTGACAGAGTCCGGGACTCGCCGGGTTGTAGATCCTGGTCGATTATCGGTCCGATGGCGGTGCGGACCAGGCGAGTTGTCTCGTGGCCGATCGATGCCAACATCCGCCGTACCTCGCGGTTTCGCCCTTCCACCATCACCATCTCCACCAATGATCGACCTTCGGACGACTCCACCAGACGGGCCGACCGCGCCCGAGCAACACCATCTTCGAGTTCGACCCCGGACACCAGCCGTCTCAGCTTGGATGTCGACGGCACGCCATCCACCATTGCCAGGTACTTCTTGGTTATCCCATAACGGGGATGGGTGATCCGATTGGTGAGTTCACCGTCGTTCGAAATCAGGATTAGACCCTCGGAGTCTGCGTCCAGTCTGCCAACGGGATACAAGCGCTTGTCCGAGGAGATGAGGTCCACAACGGTCTTTCTGCCCTGTGGGTCTGCTGCTGTGGAGATCACCCCAACCGGCTTGTAGAGAAGATGAGTCTCGATCTGGGGGTTGACCGGCAGCGGGACGCCGTCCAGCGTGAGAGTCTGGTTCTCGACGTCGACACGATCTCCGAGCCGCGTGGGATTGCCGTCGAGAGCAACCCTCCCCTCCTCGACCGCCTCTTCCGCCGTTCTTCTCGACATCAGCCCGGCATTGGCGATCGCCTTCTGGATGCGGATCCGTTCCGCCACTAGGCGTTTCCGGGCCGGAGGCTCTCCTCCAACGAATCGACAAAACTGGCGGGCGGCAGATGATCCGCCAAGGGTGGTAACTCCTCCAGGGAGGCGAGACCAAGCTTCTCGAGAAAGAGCTCAGTGGTCTGATAGACAGCAGGGTTGCCGGGCAGGCTGAGTCGTTCTCTCTCCTCGATGAAGCCCAACCGCTCCAGTGTGCGTATTGCTGAGTCAGAATCCACACCGCGCACCTCAGATACCTGGGTGCGGGCTATTGGCTGACGATACGCCACCACCGAGAGAGTCTCCAGGGCTGCGCCGGAGATCTTCCGAGCGGTGGCCGAGGTCGCAAATCGCTCCAGGTAGGAGTAGGCATCGGGATGGCTGTACAGACGCCAGCCCCCTGCGACGGTGCGTAGCACCAGTCCGGAGCCACGTGTTTCCATCTCATCCCGAAGCTGGACAAGCAGATCCTCGACCTGCGCTGTTGAGACTTCGAGTACCTCCGCCAGCTCGCCGGCGGGCACTGGCGACTCGGTCACGAACAGGACTGCTTCGAGGGCGGCAAGTTCGTTCACTAGGTGCCCTCCAACGCATGTTCGCTCAAGATGCCCATTCCGAAGTCAGGTCGATGCTGGGGTCGTCTCGATGGCGAACCTCGATCGTCGACAGCCAATCATCCTGGGCAACCTCGATCAGACCCCAACGGGCCATTTCGAGTAGGGCGAGAAAGTAGGCGGCGACCTCAACCGGGCGGTCGCAGTGTTCGGTCAGGTCCTCGAAGCTGGAGATGGCGACTGCCTCGATGCGAAGACGCAGGTCCTCTATCGCCAACTCGACACTCGGCAGTTCCAGATCCAGGTGGTCGAGATCGAGCTCTTGTGAGGACCTCGTAAAGACCCTGGCCGCGAGAGCAGCCAACCCAGTGGCGTCGATGGGCATGGCTACGTCAGGCAAAGGAGTCCGAACATCCTGGTCGAGGCCGGAAACCCGGGGCACATATCGATTCCCGTCCTGAAGCCTTCGCTGAAGCACCGCTGCGACGTCTTTGAAGGTGACACACACCAACAACTGCGAAAGCAAACGGTCTCGTTCCTCGATGAGAGCCAGCTCGTCGTCGAGTTGAATGTCACCCGAAGTCGGAAGCAGAAACTGGGCTTTCAACTGGATCAGGGTGGCCGCGATGAGGAGAAACTCTGAGGTGACGTCGATATCCATCTCACGCATCTCATCGAGGAATGAGATGTACTCCTCCACTACTTCGGTGAGCCCCACCGCTGTTATCTCGACCTGGTGCTTTGTTATCAACTGAAGAAGCAGGTCGAGAGGCCCTTGAAACACAGTGGTGTTGACGCGGAATGTCATTAGGGGAGAGATTATTCAGACAACATCTCTGGCTCTGGCCTTTGGCGCCTGATCCGCCGAGATCAGGATCTCCCAGAGTTGGCTTTCGATGGTCTGAGGCCGCTCACCCTGATGATGAAGCGCGAATTCGATGGCGAGCGACGGTGCACCCATCCGGGTGAGCTCTCGGGCTCCGATTTCTCCATGGTCCCTGTAAAGGAGCATTCGCCTGGTAAGCGGAAGCCTGAGAAGCATCATGACCGACGTGACAGTGCGTCCGATCACCCCAAAACGGGCATGGCGTTTTCCGATGTCGTGCATCAGCGCCGCTGCAACGACATCGCTGTCGCTGCGGCCATCCGAAATCACACTCAGAGCGGCGTGATGTCCGTGACGTTGATCCGCTGTCATTTGCTCGAAGAACACTTCGGCCATCTCGTCGGTGAGCCAAGAGTCAACGGCGGCCCGCTCGGAAATTGACAGCGGCTTTGACGTGAGGACGTCGAAGAAACGTCTGAACAGATGGCTCAGAGAGCCGGAGGCCCGTGTCAGGAAGCGACCCGGGATTTGCAGTCGACGCAGAGGACGGACGCAGGCCGAAACTCCATTCGATCGGCTCCGATCTCTTGGCCACAGTTATCGCAGGTTCCGTAGGTTCCCGCGGCGATGTGCGCCAAGGCGTTATCGACATTCTCCAACTGGCGCTTCAGAGAGTCAACCAGTCCAAGAACCTCCGTCCGCTCGGCCGTCACAGCGGCAGCGTCGGCAAAACTTCCCCCAAAATCGAGGTCGGCCTTGAGGTCTCCCGATTCGACCGCCCCGAGCTCATCAAGCTGATGAACCAAGTTCTTCCGCTCAGTTCTGAGGGCCTTCTTTGCAGTTGAGATGTCGAGCGGCATCACCTACTCCTTGGATGTGCCTGAACGTAGATCTCCATCACGTGGGCGGGACTTACCCTCGTGTAGACCTGGGTTGTGCTGATTGTAGCGTGTCCCAGCATCTCTTGAACAGTTCGCAGGTCCGCTCCCGCCTCGACCATGTGGGTCGCCGCGGAGTGCCGCAAGACATGGGGCGACACCCGCATCGGCTCGATTCCTGCTCCCGCGGCATGCTTCTTGACCACGTCAAACGCCCCCTGTCGGGAGAGTCTCCCGCCCCTCAAGTTGAGAAACACCGGGTCGCCTGGCTCCGAGCGCTTGAGGAGTGACAGGCGGTCTGGCAGCCATCGTGACATGGCCTCGACTGCCTTGGAACCGAGCGGCACGAGACGCTGTCTGGAGCCCTTTCCCGTTACCAGAACAATCTTGTCCGTCAGATCGAGGTCGCCCAGGTCGAGACCGACCGCCTCCGACACTCGGGCACCTGACGCGTAGAGAAACTCCAAGAGAGCAGAATCGCGACGGGCACCTGGAGTCTCAGAACCCGGAGCTTCCACCAAGGCGACTACCTCTTCGATTGTGAGGGCCTTGGGAAAGGGATCCGGGCGAGGTGGAGTGTCGATGAGACTCGTCGGATCGGAATCTCTCAACTCCTCGATGAGGAGAAAACGATGGAGACCTTTGACCGCGGCGATCTTTCGTCCGATGGTCGCGTTTGTCAGGTGTTTCTCACGCAGTTGGCTCACGAATTGCTCAACCAGATCAACATTCGGCTCAGTGCCGTCCAGGAAGAGCAGATACTGAGTGAGGTCCTGCTGGTAGGCGGTGAGTGTGTTCCGGGCCAAACCCTTTTCGACCCGAAGCGATACCAGATACTCCTCGATGCACTCGGTCATCGAAAGTCGGTCGGGGCTCAGAAGGCCTCGGCAGCGGGGACGTGGTCAACACCGAGACTCTCGGCGACGGCGCCATGACACACACTTTCACCCACGATGTTCACTCCCAACTCGAGTTCCGGGTGGGCGGTGATGGCATGTCGTACACCCTCGTCGGCGAGGGCAACCACATAACTCATGGTGGCGTTGGTCAAGGCATAGGTAGACGTGTGGGGCACTGCCCCGGGGATGTTTCCCACCGCGTAGTGGAGGACGTCGTGAACCGTGTAGACGGGATCCGTGTGGGTTGTCTCCTCGGATGTCTCGAAACAGCCACCCTGGTCGATGGCGACGTCGACGAGCACAGCACCTCGCTTCATCGATTGCACCATCTCCTCGGTGACGAGCTTGGGTGCCGCGGCACCGGGGACCAGCACGGTCCCGATCACGAGGTCGGCAGCGAGGACCTGATCCTCCAGGGTCAGCTTGTTGGAGTGAAGTGTGACGACCCGACCCTGATAGAGGGAGTCGAGCGAGCGAAGCTTGTTGATGTCGGTGTCGAGAACCACGACGTCGGCCTGCATCCCCATGGCAATCACCGCAGCATTCGACCCGGCCATGCCTCCACCGATCACCACAACCCTTGCAGGACTCACCCCCGTCACGCCTCCGAGGAGAATTCCTCTCCCACCCTGCGCCTTCCCGAGAAAGTAGGCACCTGCCTGTGTCGCCATCCGCCCTGCGATCTCGGACATGGGAGCGAGCAGGGGTAGCGACCCATCCGGCATCTGAACGGTCTCATAGGCGATGGCGATGATTCCCTTCCTTGCCAGACCCTCGGCCAACGCCGGGTATGCGGCGAGGTGAAGGTACGTGAACAGGACCTGGCCCTCCCTCAACATCTCGACCTCAGAGGTCTGAGGCTCTTTCACTTTCAGGATCATCTCGGCGTCGCCGAACACTGCTTCGGCGCGAGGAACGATGGTGGCGCCTTGCGCCTCGAACTCGCCGTCGTGGATGGTCGAGCCTTCGCCGGCGTCCTTCTCGATGAGGACCTCATGGCCACGGTCGGCTAATTCGCGTACGCCAACCGGTGTGATGGCGACACGATCCTCAGCGGTTTTGATCTCCCTCGGTACGCCAACGATCACGGATGAACCCTCCTCAAACTATGCCACGAGGTTAGTGGTCAGTCGACGGTCACTTCCCGTGACTCTTCCGCGGCGATCACAGGTCTCGAAGCTCGTTTCCTTCCGGCGGCACCCACGAGGCCGGCGAAGAGCGGGTGTGGGATGTCCGGTCTCGAGCGGAACTCGGGGTGGGCCTGGGTTGCGACAAAAAACGGATGATCCACCAGTTCGATGTACTCGACGAGATTGTCGTCCGGAGACAATCCGGAAAGACGCATGCCGGCCGCTTCAAGATCCTTGCGATAGTGGTTGTTCACTTCCCAGCGGTGACGGTGCCGTTCGTACACCAGCTCCTCGTCATAGAGCGATCTGACGAGGGAGCCTTCGGCAAGCTTTGCGGCATAGAGGCCCAATCGCATCGTGCCCCCTTTTTCTTCGACCTCCTCCTGGCTTTCCATGAGATCGATCACCGGGTGGGGTGACGACGGGTCGAACTCGGTGCTGTTGGCATCGGTCAGCCCCAAAACCGCCCTGGAGAATTCGATGATCGCACATTGCAGGCCGAGACAGAGACCCAGAAACGGGATGCTGTGCTCGCGGGCGTATCTAATCGACTGAATCTTTCCCTCGACACCTCTGTAGCCAAAACCTCCGGGAACCACGACCGCATCGAGATCCTCCAGATATGAGTCGGAGAGAAGCCCGGTCAGCTCATCGCTCGGGATCCAACGGAGATCGAGTTTCAAGCCGTGGGCGGCGGAACCATGTCGAAGAGCCTCGGCAACGGAGAGATAGGCGTCGGGAAGCTCTACGTACTTGCCCACGATCCCCACCGTCACCAGATCGGTGGCATCACGAGCCTCTTCTACCATCGACTGCCATGCTTCGAGGTTTGGAGGACCGGTGACGAGGCCAAGCCGATCGCACACGACATCATCCATGGCACCGGCATGCAAGACGAGCGGAACCTCGTAGATATCCCGCGAGTCGGGCGCGGCGATCACGGCACGCGGCTCTACGTCACAAAACAGGCTGATCTTCCTGCGCACTTCATCGTCGATGTCGCGGTCGGAGCGGACAATTATCAGGTCGGGATGGATCCCCTTGCTCCGGAGTTCGGCAACGGAGTGCTGGGTCGGCTTGGTCTTCAACTCCTCAGATGTGGCTATGTAAGGCACCAGCGTTACATGGACGTAGAGGACGTTCTCCCGTCCCACGTCGTTTCCGTATTGCCGGATTGCCTCCAAGAAGGGAAGACCCTCTATGTCACCGACAGTCCCGCCCACCTCGGTGATCACGACGTCAATTTCCTGTGAGGCTACGCGCCGGATGCGCTCCTTGATCTCGTTGGTGATATGTGGGATCACCTGCACGGTGTCGCCCAGATAGTCGCCCCTTCGCTCCTTCTGAATCACGGACAGGTACACGGAGCCAGATGTGACATTGGACGAGCGCTTCAGGTTTTCGCCGGTGAATCGCTCGTAATGCCCGAGGTCGAGGTCGGTCTCGCCGCCGTCGTCCGTCACGAACACCTCGCCGTGCTGGAACGGATTCATGGTGCCTGGGTCGACGTTGATGTAGGGGTCGAGCTTTTGGTTGACGACCTTCAGACCACGTGCCTTGAGCAGACGTCCGAGAGAAGCCGCAGCTATGCCTTTACCGAGGCTGGAAACCACCCCACCGGTGATGAAGACATACTTGGTCGCGGTTGGAGCGGGGGAATGGCTGTCGGAGGTGGATTCCGGAGTAGAAAGAGGCCCGTTCGTCACGGGATTTCACAGTAGCACCCAACCGCGGCGATGCCACCTATTGGGCACTGGTGTCGAGAAGCTCGGCGGCCGCCTGATGACCCGCCGCGCTCTCCGGCAATCCCGCGAGCATCCGCGAGATCTCCCGCAGTCTTGCGTCGCCGGCAACAGTGCGAACCCTTGCGGTGCCCTGCTCGCGTTCGACGACATAGTGGATATCTGCATACGCGGCGATCTGGGGAAGATGCGTCACACAAAGGACCTGACTCTCCTTTGCGAGATCGGCGAGCTTTTGTCCGAGAGCGAGAGCAGTTGCCCCTCCAACTCCGGCATCTACCTCATCGAACACGAGCGTTGTGGTGCCAGATCTCTGAGTGGCCAGCCTCACTGCCAGAACCAGCCGGGACAACTCGCCGCCCGATGCAACCTTGTGTACCGGCCCTGGCTCCATCCTGGCATCAGAGCTGAACCAGAGTTCGATCCAATCGGCGCCATTGGGTCCTGGCTCCCCGGACTCGATCCGGAACTCGATTCTGGCCTCTCCAAGGCCCATGTCACCAAGATGAGAAAGAGCTTCTCTGGCGAGTTTCGATGTCGTCCCCGACCGTGCATCAGTGAGATGAGCACTCGCCGCGATGAGAACCCCTCTAGCCCGGCTCAGGGCTGCTTCCACCTCACCTGCCGTTGACAGCAGGGAGTGGAGTTGGTCGGCTCTCTCCCTTGCCTGGGTGCCGAAGTCGATCACTTCGCCCAGAGTCCTCCCGTACTTGCGCTTCAGTTCTCCGATTGCGGTGAGACGTTCTTCGACATGGACGAGAAGACTCGGATCGGAATCGAGATCGTCGGCTGCCCGACGCACCGCTCGTCCTAGTTCGGCGATGTCGGCGGCCGCGGCGTCGACATCCTCGGTGAGCGATGCCAGACCCGGATCCAGGTCCCGGACTTTGCGAATTCTGGAGACGGCCTCACCGCCGTCTTCCGACATCCGGTCGATTGCTCGAAGCGTCTCAGCCAGATGCTCCCCGATTTCCTCCACGTTGCCAAGCCGCAGGGCTTTGGCCTCCAGTTGTTCGTCCTCGTCGGGCTCGAGATCCGCTTTCTCGATTTCTGACGTCTGGAACCTGACCAGGTCGAGCTCACGACGGAGAGCCATCTCGTCCCCGCCCAATAGCTCCAGGCGATCCTCCGCCACCTTCAGGTCATCCCACGCCGTTGCGTATGCCTCAGAGATCTCTTGTCCAGCAGCGTCCAGAGCAGAGTCGACCAGAGAAAGCACATGTGATGGGCGTCTCAGTGAGAGCTGATCGTGCTGTCCCACGATCTCGACGAGAGCGCCCACCCGGTCGGCGAGGGTGTCGGCCGACACTGTCAAGCCCTCCAGATGGGCTCTGCTGTTGCCTTCCCGGGGCACGACCCTGGTGACCCCTAGCTCCTCATCACCGTCTCTGAACAGCCCGTCGGCCTGCGCCTTGTCATCGATCGGCCCAACCGCAGCTGGGTCGGGCTTCTCGCCGAGCATCAAACGGAGCCCTCCAAGCAGAAGGGTCTTACCGGCTCCGGTTTCGCCTGTGATGACGGTCAGTCGGGACGAAGGCTCGATGGTGGCCTCCTCGAGCACGCCGAGATTGCGAACTCGCAGATGCTGGAGCATTAGCGGAGCCCGAACTTGTCCTTGACCAGGCCGGAGAAAGTCCGGCCATCCAACGACACGAAGCGGGCGGGCCTGTCTCCCTTGCGGATGGTGACGGTCTCGTTCTCATCGAGCTGGCCAAGGTCGGTCTTGTCGACGTTGACCTTCACCTGCCGGTCACGGCTGACCGTCACTTCGATGGTGGTGGTGTCAGGGAGCACCAGTGCTCGATCGAATAGAGAATGAGTGGACACCGGGGTCATCACAAGAGCGTCAACACGATGATCAACCAGCGGCCCTCCCGCGGAAAACGAGTACGCGGTCGACCCGGTCGGAGTGGCGACGATGAGACCGTCGGCTTGGTAGGTGACGAAGGGCTCATCGTCGATGACCACGTCGAGACTCACCAATCTCGTGCTGTCGACTTTCTCCACAACCACATCGTTGACCCCGAGCTCGGTCACTCCGCCGACGGTTGCGGCGACGGTGGCTCTCTCGTCGATGTCGTAGTCCCCGGTGAAAAGTCGCTGCACGGCTGGCTCCAGGTCAGGAGCCTCCGCTGCTGTCAGGAAACCGATCGTTCCCAGGTTGAAGCCGATGACGGGCACGTCCCAGATGAGCGACTGTCTGACTGCTGCCAGCATGGTGCCGTCGCCGCCGACTCCCACGACGATGTCGGGTGCGGCCTCGTCGTTCGTGATCACCGACCCGCCCAAGCTCTGGATCTGAGCTGTGAGCGCCGTGGCGAATTCCCTAGGGGCGTCGCGGTCCTGACGGACTTCGAGCGCGAATCTCATCTGTTTGCGTCGGAGGGCACTATTTCGCCTCCAACTCGTCCAGGATTCGGCTCAAGAGCTCGGCCAATTCCGCGGCGGGCTCGGGGAGTGAAGCAGGATCGAGCTGCTCGAGTTGGCTCAGAGCGTTCTCGAGTTCTTCGATTTGGGTGTCGCTGAGGTTCATGTTGGGTCGATTATGCCCGCCAGTAGTCTGTCGCATAAATGGTGTGGATGTGTCGGCGAGGCATCGGCGATTGACTCGCAAGGACGCACAACGAAGTCGCACCTGTTCGTGCGGCAAGGCGGAGGACGCAGCGAGCGACGTCGAGGGCCGGAGAGACGCCACAATCACTCATGGGGCGGGCCACTTAGCACCAAAGCCACCGCTGATTCAAAATCAGCCACTACATGGTCCGCGGACGAGATGTCGTCGTCAATGGTGGAGACTCCGGTGAGAACGAGAATGGAACGCCACAGCGGCTCCGCTGTTGCCAGAGCGATGTCGGTCTCGATCCGATCGCCAACCACCCACGCCTCTTCTACGCCACGCGACCTGATCAAGTCCCTGATGGCCTGATGGGGTTTGCCTGCAACCTCCGGCTCCCGTTCCGCGGCCGTCGCGATGGCGGCGATCAGAGAGCCGGCGCCGGGGAGGAAGCCTGTCGGGGTCGGAAACGTCGCGTCCGTATTGGTTGCCAGAAACCTGGCGCCCGAACGTATCGCGGCGGAGGCCGAAGCGATGATGTCATAGGTGATCCTCTTATCCATGCCAACAACCACCGACCTGGCTTCGCCCGGATCGTTTGTCATCGCCACACCCGCTTCAGCCAGAGCATCGACAACCCCGCTCTCCCCCACCACCATCGCCGGGTGGTCATCCAGGGTCAGCATCGAGCATGCGGCCATGGATGATGTGATGACCTGGGAAGACTCGGTGGCAACATCCATCACGGCTTCGATCTTGGCTGCTGCCCGGGTCGGCGACCGCGTCGAGTTGTTGGTTACGTATGTGATGCGCGCCCCAGCATGGTTGAGACGTCGCAGAGCATCGGCCGCACCCGGAACTGCCACATCCCCTCGATACAGAACACCGTCGATATCGCAGATGACGTCGATCAAGGGTTGAAGAAGTGGTGGAGCACCCTCTCGTAGAGGGCTGTGGTGCGCTCTACCGACTTGACGGTAACTCGCTCGTCGTGACCGTGGAAGAGGGCAAGCATCTCGGAGAACGTCATCCGATCGTCAAACAGCCCCACCCCATAGGCGATCGTTCCCTTGGGTCGCCAGAAACGAGCGTCGGTTCCGACGTTCATCAGTGTCGGCAGGAGGTTTCGGTGACCCTCGAGCTCTTCTACCCCGTTGGCTATCGCATCCCACAGGGGGTTTCCGATCGGGCTGATGGTGGACTCCTTGTCCATCTGAGGCGCGATTTCGATGTCATCTCGGGCGTTGCCCATTGCCTTGAACAAGTACGAATCGACGAAGTCTCGGTCCATACCGGGAAGTGCGCGTATGTCGACCGACGCTTTGGCCCCGTCGGCGATGATGTTTGCCTTCATACCGGCGTCCAACATGTTGGGTGACACCGTCAGATGGGTGACAGCGTGCACGTATCTCGCGAAGAGCGGGTCGGTCACCGCCAGTCTGTCAATCGCCTCGTCCACTCGATCGGGATCGGTCAGAGCTTCCTTCATGTCATCCTCCAATGCCAGGGCGCTCAAGAAGTTCTCCCATTCCGGGCTGATCGACACCGGGGTGTCCGACTCGAAGAGACCCTGAAGAGCTTCGACCATTTTCCGCAATGCGTTGTCTGATTGGTATGGCGCCGAGCCATGTCCGGGGGTGCCCGTTGCCGTCAATGTCGACCAAAAGGCCCCCTTCTCTCCGATGGCCACCGGGACGAGCGCTTCTGCGGCATAGGACGGGGCTGGATAGGCGACCTCGGTCAGCAAGTAATCGGCCCGGACCAGGTCCCAGCGCTCCTCGACCAGGGCCGAGGCCCCGAATCTTCCCCCACCTTCCTCATCGGCCACTGCAATGAAGATAAGGTCACCTCTCGGCTGGATTTCACCTGTCAAATAGGGACGCACAGCAGCCGACATGGCAGCGGTGACATTGAGCATGTCGATCGCTCCCCGGCCGTATACGAAGCCGTCGATGATCTCACCACCAAAAGGATCCTGGCTCCATCCGCTGGGTTCGACAGGCACAACGTCGAGGTGTGGCACGAACGCCAACGATGGAGCGTCGGGGTCGGTTCCGCTGATCCTGTAGATCAGCGATTGACGTCCTGGTACGGGCTCGAAGATCTCCCCTGCGACTCCGAAGTACTCCAACAGCGTCTCCACGGAACGGTGCTCCTGGCCAGAATCCCGTGTTCCGTCGTTCACACAAGCGTTCTGGATCAGAGTTTGTAGGAGCGTGATGACTTGTGAGCTCATTGCCTCAGTCCCTCTATTAGGTCGTGCATGGTCGGTGTTAGCGGATAGGAGTCCACCATGTCCAATTCCACCCACTCAGCCTCATCCGCATCATCGGACGCGGCCAAGTAGCCGCCCGTCGCGGTCGCGTAGAAGTCGATCAGGACGATGTGATGTGTGTCGGTGATGTGCTCTCCAACCCAGGCGATCTCTCCGACATCGACGTCCAGACCGGTCTCTTCGGACGCTTCACGCCGTGCCGCGGCTTTGAGGGTCTCGCCGATGCGCACCTTCCCTCCCGGGACTGCCCAAAGGCCTTTTCCGGGCTCGTTTCCCCTCTTTATCAAGAGGAGACGCCCCTTCTCCATGATGACGACACCAACCCCGATGAGCGGAACCTCACTCACGGTTGTCGTCGTGATGCATCACGATTGACCTGGCGCTGAATCCGCCCGCCTCGAAGAAGTTCTTGGCAAGACGATGGCCGGGGAGAACGTGAGCGTCGAACTTGGTGATCCCCCGTTCACGAAGCATCTCGATGGCCATGTCTCTCATCCCCTCACCCACGGCGACCTCTCTTGCCTCATGGTCCACGAAGATCAGACGTATCGACCCAATTCTCTCGTCCCCTGCCTGGTCCAACAGAGTCTCCACCCGGGCCAACAGAAACCCGAAAGGAACGTCATCGATTGCTCCGATCAAGACGATGACCTCGGGATGGCGGAGTGCTTCGGCAAAAGACTCCTCGATCGGCTGGACAAGCCCGTCGGCCAGAGGCCACATTGAGTGAAGACCCACCATCTCGTCCTCGAGTGATCTATAGAGACTGACGAGAACGTCGATGTCGTCTGGGGATGCTTCCCTTGCCGCGACTCTCATCTACGGGTGAACGGTAGTGCCTGCCAGAGCCGTCCCAGCCCCCAGATCGTCACGAGCCACATGGCCTCGCCGACGATTCTCAGACCCATCTTGGACGTTCCCCGCGTTCGATCCTTGAAGCTGATCGGCACTTCGACGATGGACAGACCGAGTTGGTGTGCCCGCCAGGCCATCTCAACCTGAAAGCCATAACCCGAAGCCTCGGCCTCCCGATATGGCAGACGGGTTAGAGCTGCGCGGGTAAAAGCCCTGAAACCGGCGGTAGCGTCATGGATCGGTGTGCCCAGCATCACCCTCGCGTAGAGATTTCCGGCCCGGGAGATGAAACGCCGATGAGCCGGCCAATCGGGTGTGGAGCCTCCGGGCACATAGCGGGAGCCGATCGCCAGTTCGGCGCCTTCTTCGATTGCGGCGACCAATCGAGGGAGGTCGGCCGGATCATGACTGAAGTCGGCGTCCATCTCAATCACTACCTCAGCGTCGCCCTCGAGGAGATGATCAAACGCTGCGGCATAGGCGGGACCGAGTCCCTCTTTCGCTGTGCGGTGCAGAACCGATATCCGATGGTTATCCCGGCTCAACGCATCGGCGATCTCACCCGTTCCGTCGGGGGAGGCATCGTCGACCACGAGAACCTCGTAGCCGAGATCGGTAACGGCTTCGGTCAGATCGGAAAGATTCTCGCGCTCGTTGTAGGTAGGTACGACGACCGTGACCCGCTCAGGCGACACAGTCCTGGCAGATCATTTTGCGCTTGTTGGCCATCTGACTCATCCGCTTCACCATAAAGCACGACTGGCACACGAATTCGTCGGGCTTCTGACCCTGGGCGTCGACATTCATCGTCAATTCTTCACGTCGCATGGCCCGAAGCTCTTTGACCTCGTCAACCAGTAACGCTTCGCTCTCCTCATCCTCGGTCAGCTTCAACTCTTCTGACTCCAGCTCTTCGAGGGCTTCGACCGTTTCCTCATCGTGGTCGTCGTCTGACTCGTCGTCGTCGTCTGACTCGTCCGGAGTGGCCTCGTCCTCGAAAGCGTCATCCTCGAGCTCCCCGTCTTCGGATTCGACTTCGTCGGCGTCAGTGGTCTCCTCGATGTCGGAGACTTTCTCCTTTGTGATGTCCGCGGTTTTCTTTTGTGCCATTTCCATGCGGGGGTTGGTCCCGACGGCGCGGGAGTATAAGACAACCTCGATCAGATTTTGAGGTGTATCGCGGCGGGAACAACCCGACCCGAGACTGTCGTATTCCCGACCAGGTCTCCATCTGCTTCGAGGGGCCACCTTGGCTCGGTCTCGATTCTGAACTCAGCGGCCGTGAAGCGCCGAACGGCGGGGTCCCCAAGATGGGTTCCTTTGATCACTTTCGGCACTATGGCGGGGGCCCGAGCCTTGCTGGCGCTGATAATCTGAATGTCAAGAATGCCGTCTACCAAGGTCGCCTTGGGCGCAACGTTCCATCCGCCTGCGAAGAACTGCGCGTTTGCCATGATCACTGCAAGAGCCTCTGATTCATAAGTGCGACGCTCTGTTGTGACAGTCACATTCGCCATGGGAAATCGGGGCAGACGAATTCCGAACGCCAGCGGATACCGGAGTACTCCCAGTTTGCGGGTGATCTTGGGCGCGGTCTCGGCGGCTGCGGCCCCCGCCCCGACCTGGGCGACGTTGACGAAATATCGTCGACCCCAGGTGCCCTCCAGCGTCACGACGTCGATGGCGTATGTCTCTTCGGTGCCAAGGTGCTGGGCCGCTGCCCCCAACTCCTGAGGAAGCCCAAAGGTGCGAAGCAGGTCACAGCCGGTGCCGACCGGAAGAATCCCGATAGTGGGGGGCCCATCGAGATCGAGGTTCAGGAGGACATTCACGGCGAGGTTGACACTGCCGTCACCTCCAGCCAGGGCAAAGTGGGTCCTCCCGTCGGAGGCGGCAGTTTTCAGGACCTGTTCCACTTCGGCCGGGGACTCGGGCACCACCATATCGGCGTCGACCGAAGCGGCTTTCAAGACATCCTGTATCTGCTCGGCCTGTACCGCCTTGCGACCGGCCGCCTGATTCACGATCACGAGCCATCTGCGCATCAGCCAACTCCTTGGGCCGCCACGACTCCCCGGTCTACGGAACTGAGCGCGATGGTGGCCTCCTCGCGAAGCTCGGAGACTCCATCTCTGATCTGGCGGAGCAGATCCGCTAGCTGGCGGGAGACACGCACGAAATCTCCCGGCGCCATGCCGTGTGTCGGAAGGTCATCGAAAGCCACCTCACCGGCCCAACGATAGGCCAGGATGCCAAAACCAGGGTCCGGGCGTCTGGTTGGCGAAAGCCGCAGATCCTGCTCACGCTTGGTGAGGTCCTTCCAGAGCGTCTCGATGTCTGACCATCGGGCGGCCAACTCCTGGGTGGGCCACTCCGGAGCCGATGCCTGATCTGTCCGTGGCTCGTAGACGAACGCCGACAGTAGGGACGCAAGCTCAGGGGGTTCGAGCCCATAGAGAAGACCCCTCTCCACCGCCTCGGCCAGAAGCAGGTCGGTCTCGTTGTAGATCTTTCGGAGCCGCTCTCCTCTTCCCGTCAGAGACCAGCCCTCGGTGTAATCGAGCTCTTCGAGGAGATGGCGGATCGCTCCGAACTCTTCGACAAGCCCGAATCCCGAACTTCGACGTAACGCCCTGTGCTGGCTGAGGCGGCGTCTGATTCGATTGGCGCGTCTCATCGCCGCCAGATGCCGGCCCGCGTCGGGACATTCTGCGACGGGGTGTTCAACCAACATCTTTCTCTGTGGCGACCGGTCAGAGGTCACCGGCGGGACTTTTCTCAAGCGTCTCAGCGTTTCCTGGACGAACCGTCGCTCACGAGGTCTGAATGGCGTTGGCAGATTGAGCTTGCCCGCCCGGCGACTGGCACTCGGGATCTCCCGGGAGCCAACCGTTGAGACCCGACCCGAGGTGGAGAGAACGAGGTAACGGGCACTGCCACTCTTTCGCGCAAGTCTCTTGAGCACCGCGTAGCGGCCATCGCGAGAGCCCCCGACGATGTCAAACACGTCGCCCGTGTTCAATGTCGCAGCGATCCCGTCGTTGTGCTGTTTCGGGTCGAGCGCCTCGATCAGGGCCAAGTACTCCTCCACCGACCCCCGATCACACTCGGCCTGGGACTCCTCGTTCGCCAACTGATGCTCGAGCGCAACGATGGCGTCTCCGGCATCGGCCCGATCGTCCTCCCGTTGGAAGGCGGCAAACGAGGCTTCGAGAAGTGCTTTTGCCTCGTCCTCTCGGTAGTTGGCAATGAGATTGGCCGTCATGTTGTACGTGGGACGAAAGCTGGATCTGAGCGCGTGAGCTCCGCTGGAGGCAATCTCGGTCACCTGGCTGAAGCGGACGAACGACGAATGCAGCAACACTCCAAAGCCCTCGATGTCGATGCCCCTTCGGCCCGCCCTGCCGGTCAACTGTGTGTAGTCCCCCGGCCGAAGAAGCTCATGATTCTCCCCGTTGAACTTGGAGAGATTCTCGATGACAACGGAGCGAGCCGGCATGTTGATTCCAAGAGCAAGAGTCTCGGTGGCAAAGACCACCTTGAGATATCCCAGTCCGAACAAATCCTCGACGGCTTCCTTGAAAGCAGGGACCAGGCCGGCGTGATGCGAGGCAACCCCGGCCTCGAGGCCAACCATCCAACGGTCGTAGCCGAGGACGTCGAGGTCGTCGTCGCCGAGATGAGCGGTCCGCTCCTCGGCGATTTCGCGGATGGCCTGCCTCTCTTCGGAGTTGGTCAGTCTCAATCGCGCTTCGACGAGATGGTTTGCTGCGGCGTCACAGCCGGCGCGAGAGAAGATGAAGTAGATGACAGGGAGCATGTCCTCGGAGGCAAGGGCCTCGACCGTCTCGTCCCGGTTGGGTGTCTTGAAGCGACGCTTTCTACCTCGCTCGAGGCCGAGCATCTGCTCCAATCGCGGATTGGTACGACGTCGCCCATCCCTGGCCACGAATGTGGGCAGGAGGTGAAGCGCATGTGACCCCATGCGATCCTTGAGCATGTACATCGATTCGAGAGGCACGGGTCGGACATCTGTCGAGATCAGACGGGTGGACCCTCGTCTCTCGCCGACCCAGTCTGCAAACTGCTGATTGTTGGAGATGGTTGCCGACAGGCAGACGAATTGGACGTGACGGGGACAATGGATGATCACCTCTTCCCAGGCGGCCCCCCTGGTGCGATCCTGTAGATAGTGAGCCTCGTCGAGCACGACAAAGGCCACGTCGTGAAGTTGGCTTGCGTCCGCGTAGATCATGTTTCGGAGGACCTCGAGGGTCGCCACGATCACCGGAGCCTTCGGGTTGATCACGTTGTCGCCGGTGAGGAGCCCAACCCGATCGGAACCGTATTCGTCTGAAAAGTCGGCGAACTTCTGGTTCGACAATGCCTTTATCGGCGTGGTGTAGAAGGAGCGTTTGCCTCTATCGAGAGCTAGATGGATGGCGGCCTCTGCAACGAGGGTTTTGCCGGCCCCGGTTGGTGCGGTGACCACCACCGAGGATCCGTCGCTTATGGCCTTGCCCGCGTCCAGTTGGAATTCGTCGGGAGTGAACTCGATCCGTTCCCAGAACTCGGCCAGCGTCGCGTCGCTCATTTCTTGAGGACGAAACGAACCAGCCAGTAGGTGATCTCATACATCAGGTAGAGCGGCACCGACAGGAGCATCAGGGTAAAGGCGTCACCACTGGGTGTGATCAGCGCGGCCCCCGTCACCACGATGAGGACGGCCCACCGTCGTCCGCGGCCCAACTGTTGCGACGTCACAACTCCGGCCGCGGCGGCCGCAAACAGAAACACCGGATACAAGAAGGCAAGACCGAACGCGAGCAGGAATCTCAAGGTGAACGAGTAGTAATCGCCCACCCGGAGATTGTTATCCACATCGGGGAAGATATCGAGCAGGAACGCCAGACCCCGGGGAAGCGCCCAGTAACCAAAGAAGACCCCACCGACGAAGAGGGTGGCAAGCGCCATCACAACGGGGATCGCCCACTTGCGCTCTCTCGAGGTGAGAGCCGGGTTAACGAACCCCCACAGCTGGAAGAGAATCACGGGACTCGCCAGGATCACGCCGCCGAACAGTCCAATCCGCATCAGCACCCCCCACTGCTCGGTGGCGGCGAGACTCTGGAGAGAGGACTCCGGCGCGGCTTTCTCAAAGGGTGCTTCCAGGATGTTGCGCAACTGGTCGGCGAAGACGAAGGCGACAATTGCCCCGACCAGGATGGCAATCGCCATCTTCACGACGCGCCATCGCAATTCGTCGAGATGGGTGAGGATCGACTGTGGCTCGGCGTCGCTCACTCAGCTTCCTCGTCGGAATCCGGGGTCCTCTCCAGTTCTTCGAGGTCGGCCATGGCATCCTCGGGCGTGGGGCCGGACACAGGTTTCGGTCCCTTCCAGTCGAGACCCCGTGGGTCCGCCGACTTGACATCTCGTTGGATGTCCTTGAGGGGTTGCTTCAACTCATCGAGCGGGGCCTTGAGCTCCTCTCCCACCGCCTTGAGGTCGGCGACTTCCGATTCGAGCCCCCGGGAGATCTCTCTTGCCGCCGCACGAAGCTCCGCGGTCCACCCCCCAATCTTGCGCGCCAACTCCGGTAGACGCCTTGGACCCAGCACGACCAGTGCCAGGATCGCAATGATGATGATCTCGCCGCCCTGAAGCATGGAGTGAACATTAAGGCTTTGAGTCGCGATACAGGAGAAGGCGGCGACTCCCCCGAGCCGCCACCCTCAAGTCGAGGAGCACCCTGCCCTTGGCACCCGTCGACATCTCTTGGAGGTGAGCCAGGTCAGCCGGCCAGCAGACGAAGCGGATCCGGCTCCGTTTCGAGGGCGGCGGAGAAAGCTTCGATCTCCCGCTCGGTGATCGGATCGGTGTTGATGACTTCGAACTGCACCCCGGTGGCGAGGAGCACGCTGACGACACGGGAGTTCGCCGGCCGACGTTGCATGGATGTGCAGGTCGGGCATTTGAAGCGGTAGTCACCTTCCCTGCCACCGGGATGTAGCTCCAACGCCACATCGTCTGGTGTCAGGTGTATGTCACCGCATCTGCTGCATGTCGTCTTGATGGTGGTCATCTCTGGTCTCCGGTCACCCATTCGTGTCCTCTTGATCGGCACTCGTTGGGTGAGACTGAAGACCCGTGTCGTAGGTCCAACGACCCCTATCGGTAGGCGGCGAGGAGACGGCCTCCCAGATCCTCCACACGCTCGGCGACTTCGAGACCTTTCACCAGCTTGGCGTCCTGCCCGAGACGGAGGAGCAAGCGAGCGGGCACTTCGGCGTCCGGCGCCGAAAACCGGATCCTCGTGGAGCGGCCGCTCTGACGGAGAACCTCGACCGGGTAGTACTCGAGGACCCAAAGTGCCTTCGCGTAGAGATCGATAGTGCACACCACATCGTCCTCAGAAGCCGTGTAGCCGACTCCCGGTTCCGGGACACGCTGGGGACGCTCGAATGTCTCGTCGGTCACCTCGAGGTCTCGAATACGGTCGACACGGAAGGTGCGCTCGCCGTCGACGAGGCGGCAATGTCCCATGACATACCAGCGGCCCAGGGTGGTGAAGACAGTCCAGGGCTCTACGTCTCGGTTGGTGGTTTCTTCTTTACCAACGGAGCGGTAGGTGATCTGCACCACCTTTCGCTCGGCGGCGGCACTGCGGAGGACGCCGACGTTTTCAGACTCGTCCACCACGTCGACGACAAGAGCCGAAGAGGCCTCCGGCATGACCGCCTTGGTCAGTTTTCGCACAGCCGACTCCAGAGCGGGTGTCCCCTCCCCCATTCCAATGACCGTCATCCCCGCGGCCAGCAACCCGAGGGTCTCGGTCGATGTCAACCGCGGTGCGCGCGTGAAGTAGTCGGCCGCGTCGATGATTACCTCGTCCTCGTCGATATAGGCCTCCATGAGGTCTCCCGGTCCGTATCCGGGGAGCCCACACACGAAGACGGTGTTGAGGTCACGGGTGAGTTGTTCTTCGGAATAGTCGAAGCGGCCGAGAATCTCACTGACATCAGCGGACTCCTTCTCCAGCACATAGGGAATCAGAGCCAGGATGCGCGACAGACGGGAAACGGTTCGCAATGAGGTCATGGGAGCTTCTCCATCGCAGCCTCAACACGAGTGCGGATCTCTTCTCGAATCTCAGGTGGATCCAGCACCTCGGCCGCATCACCAAAGCTGAGCACCCATCCGACGAGGGCATCGCGGTTGGCGACCGGCACTGTGGCCACCAGTTCGGCCTCGGGTCTTTCGAGCCCGAGGGTTCGGGCCGCCCACCACGCAACCTCGGAGTCGAAGCGAATCGTTGCCTCGACCTCAGGGTCGGAGCCGGCCTCCCAGGGTTGTCCGTCCATGAGTGACCTCACGTCAAAACCCTTCGGCTTTGCAAACGTTCCGGTCTTCTCGGAGACGGTGAGCTTGCCGATCCTGTCTACCCGATAGATCCTCTCGCCCTCAGCTCCCGCGCCGACCAGATACCAATGGCCCCGTCGGTGGGCGATGCCATAGGGATCGAGTTGGCGTTCGCTGGCCCGATAATCGAACTTGACGGCCCGGCGCTCTGTGATGGCCCCAAACAGAGACCCGAGAACCTCCGCTTCGGCACCGAGGTCGGCGCCAAGTGGCTCGAGCCCCACACTTCGCTCAATCCCGCCAAGTTTGAGAAGAGCATCCAGGCCGGCGTGTGAGCCTCCCAACCGCACCATTCTTGCCGCCACCGACAAAGCCACCCTCTCCTCTTCGCTGAGTCCAGGATCCGGGACGGCGTACTCGTCGGGGTCAACCGTGTAGCCGTAGTCGACCTCCCATGCGTCCAGAGCCTGACGACTGAGAGGAACACCCAGTTTTCTCAGGACGTCCTTGTCTCTCTCGAACATTCGGTGAAACGCCTCGTCGGTCTGGCCGTCGTAACCGAGCACCGTGCGACGGACGTCATCGGCGGTCACCGGATTCGGCGACTCCAGCAAGTAGATCAGAAGATTGAGAACACGCTCGACAACGTTCTGCATTACCGGGTACTCGACGTTCTCTCGATCAAAGGCTCTCTATGAGCTTGTCCACCCGCTCGTCTTCGGACTTGAAAGGATCCTTGCACATGACCGTGCGTTGAGCCTGATCGTTGAGCTTGAGATGAACCCAGTCGACGGTGAAGTCTCTCTTGTGCGCCTTTGCCGCCTTGATGAAAGCTCCCCGAAGCTTCGCTCGAGTGGTCTGGGGAGCCTTGACGACGGCGTCGGCCACTCTTTCATCGGTGACGACTCGATCGGTGAGACCCTTGTTCTCGAGCATGTAGTAGAGGCCGCGACTCCTGTCCACATCGTGATAGGCGAGATCCATCATCGATATGCGCGGATCCGACATGGAAAGACTTCGGATGTCTGAGTATCTCTCCAGGAGCCGATACTTCATGACCCAGTCGACCTCCCTGTGGAGGGTCATCGGGTCCTTTTCCAACCCGGTCAGGAGATGCTCCCAGCGGTCGATGGCACGCTGGACCTCGGGCGGGAACCCCGGGCTGCGGGAGAACCGCATGACACGGTCGAGGTACTCCCACTGGATATCAAGCGCACTCAACTCTCGTCCGTTGGCGAGTTTGATCTTTCGCGAGCATGTCATGTCGTGGGATACCTCACGTATGGCGCGGATCGGATTTTCCAGGGTCAGGTCGCGGAAGATCACGTCGCGCTCGATCATCTGGAGCAACGCGACCATCGTGCCGATCTTGACGAACGTCGCATACTCGCTCATGTTGGAGTCACCGGCTATGACGTGGAGACGCCGGTATTTTTCTGCGTCGGCGTGCGGCTCGTCACGGGTGTTGATGATGGGCCTGGATCGGGTTGTCGCAGATGACACGCCCTCCCAGATGTGATCGGCACGCTGAGCAATCGAAAACGCGGTGCCCCGGGGCGTCTGGGTCAGCTTCCCGGCACCCAGGAAGATCTGACGTGTGACCAGGAAGGGGATGAGAACGTCGACCGTGCGATGGAAGTCCTTGTGTCTGCTGACCAGATAATTCTCATGACAGCCGTATGAGTTGCCCGCACTGTCGGTGTTGTTCTTGAAGACATAAATCTCGCCTCTGATGCCCTCCTCCTCGAGGCGCTCTTCGGCACCGGTGACGAGGCCCTCGAGGATTCGCTCTCCTGCCTTGTCGTGGGCAACGACATCCTCGATGCTGTCGCACTCGGGGGTTGCATATTCGGGGTGGGATCCGACATCCAGGTACAGCCTCGCCCCGTTCTCCAAGAATACGTTTGAAGAGCGTCCCCACGACACGACCCGCCGAAAGAGATATCGGGCGACTTCGTCGGGACTGAGCCGACGCTGACCACGCAAGGTGCAGGTGACTCCATATTCGTTCTCTATACCGAAGACCCTGCGTTCCACGAAGCCAGGCTAAACCGGATTGGTGTTCTCGGGCGGAAGAGCCCGAGGCTCGGTGATCACTTCCCGATGAACTGTTCCACGTCGAGACGACGGAAAGCTCGTCTTCCGTTGGTGTCCTCGAGAACCGCGGCTTCCCAGCCCTCCGACTCTCTATCCTCGGCGCGTCGAAAGGCCTCGACACCGGCAGCAAAAGCCTCTTCGAGGCTGATGCCCTCGTGCCACAGCTCTTCGAGGGCCTCCGTGAGCTGCTCGGCCTTTCCGCCGATGGCCACGAAGTTGCGCTCGTCGTAGAGCGTCCCGTCGTAGCTGATCCTGAAAAGGCGATGCTCGCCGTTGTCCTCCGAAATCTCAGCGATCAGCACCTCAACCTCGAAGGGCTTGGGGTCACGAGTGAAGATCATGCCGAGGGTTTGTGCGAACGCTGTCGCCAGACCCATCGCGGTTACATCATCTCTGGAGTAGAGATAACCCATCAAATCAGCCTGACGGATGCCCGCTTTGCGCAGGGTCTCGAACTCGTTGTACTTCCCGACGCCGGCGAAGGCGATCCGGTCGTATACCTCAGAGATCTTGTGCAGGGCTGTCGAAGGATTCTCTCCGAGGAGCAGAAGGCCTCCGCTGTAGTCGACCGCGACGATGGACCTGCCTCGGGCGATGCCCTTCCGGGCGAACTCCGCCTTGTCTCGGACGAGTTGCTCGGGCGCGACGTAAAAGGGAACTGTCATCGGATCGTTTCCATGGCCGACTCGGCGATCGGAGCAATCACATCGTCTGGAAGCTCCTCGACACCGTCCGAATTGATCCGCACGACATTCGGGAAGATTCCCCGTCTGAGATCAGGGCCTCCGGTGGCCGTGTCCTCCTGTGAAGCCGAGACCAGCGCCTGGACGGCGAGTGCGGCCGCGTCGTCCCCGGTCATTTCGTCTTCGTAGGTGGTCCGGAGATACGAGCGGGCCAAACGTGAGCCAGAACCGGTGCTCCCGAAATCGATCTCCTCGTAACGGCCTCCCACGATGTCAAAGCTGTACACCCGGCCAAACTCGAGACGCTCGTCATACCCGGCAAACAACGGCACGACGACAAGACCCTGGAACGCCATCGGAAGCTGGCCCCGGACCAAACGGGCGAGAAAGGAGGCCTTGCCTTCGAGGGAAAGTCTGATTCCCTCGATTTTCTCGTAATGCTCCAGCTCGACCTGAAAGAGCTTGACCATGTCGATAGCCAAACCGGCCGTACCGGCGATTGCCACGGCCGAATAGTGGTCGGCTTGAAACACCTTCTGGATGCGACGATGGGCGACGAGATTGCCCTCTGTGGCCCGCCGATCGCCCGCCATCACCACTCCGTGGTGGTAGCGGAGGGCAAGCACCGTGGTGCCTTCCGGCGCGGACGGGACATTGGCGCCTTCGGGAACAGAGAAGGTCGGGGAAGCTCCGACAAGGTCCAGAAGATCACTGAAGCTGGCCCCGGGTACCGGCACATCGAGGGGCAACGGCCCCATCGGTCGCTCGATCACTGGCCACCCTTTTGGACGTAGTTCTTGACGAATTCCTCTGCGTTCTCCTCGAGAACCTCGTCAATCTCGTCCAAGAGATCGTCGAGAACCTCCATGTCGGTATCGGTTTCCACCGCCGTTTCGGCTGTCTCCTCGGCTTGGTCCTCGCCCTTATCTCTCGATTTGGATCGTTCTCGGTCTGTCATCTATCTCATCCTTCTAAACGTCGGAGCAGGTCTGCTGCGTCTTCAGCCTCGTCCAGAACAGCGCCGACTCGCGCGGCGTCACCTCTCAGTGGTTCCATCATAGGAACACGTTTGAGATGTGATTCGCCGACGTCAAACACCAGCGAATCCCAGTTGGCAGCCACCAGTGAGCCGGAAAACTTCGATACGCAGCGCCCCCGAAAATAGGCGCGCGTCCGTTGCGGCGGGTTCGAGACGGCATCTTCGATTTGTTGATCGGTAAAAAGGGTGCGCATCGCGCCCCTGGCGACCAGCCTGTTGTACAGACCCTTCTCCGGATCGACATCGTGATACTGGAGATCGAGCGCTCTCAGCTTGGTGTCCGACCACTCCAGCCCATCACGTGCCACAAAACCATCAAAGAGGCGTCTCTTGGCCACCCAGTCAAGCGTGTCGGCCAGTTGCATCGGATCGGTCTCGAGTAGCGAAAGGGTACGCTCCCACTCCTCGATGAGCTGGTTCCATACCGGCTCGTCAAGTTCCTTTTCGACATACTTGGCGAACCATTCGAGGTATCGGCCCTGGAGTTCGAGGGCCGTGGCCGAGCCTCCACCATCGAGTTGGATGGGTTTGCCCAGCGAGAGGTCGTGACTGATCTGCCAGCAGGCTTCGACCGGGTCGGATAGGTCAAGTGGGTCGGGAATGGCTCCGTCTTCGAGGGCGGCGAGCATCAATGCAGTCGTGCCCAGCTTCAGGAAGTTCTGAACTTCGGAGAGATTGGCGTCCCCGATAATCACGTGGAGACGTCTGTAGAGGGCCGGATCGCCATGAGGCTCGTCTCTGGTGTTGATGATCGGGCGCTTGAGCGTCGTCTCCAGGCCGACCTGCTCCTCGAAGAAATCGGCGCGCTGGGTGATCTGAAAATCGACTTCGGGTCGGTCGTTCTCCCTACCCACCTTTCCGGCGCCCGTGAGGATCTGACGGGTCACCATGAAAGGAATCGCGTACCTGATCACATCGCCAAACGGCGTTTCACGCGACAGGAGATAGTTCTCATGGGCCCCATAGGAGTTGCCCTTGCCGTCGGAGTTGTTCTTGTACAACGAAACCTGGCGCCCGGACATCTCGGTAGCGACGACCGCGGCTTGGTGCATCACTCGCTCCCCCGCCTTGTCATAGAGAGCCGCCTCGAGCGGATCGTAAGACTCGGGACTGGAGTATTCGGGGTGGGCATGGTCGACATAGAGGCGGGCACCGTTGGCCAGGACGGAGTTGACAACGGCCCCTTCCGATTCGATCAACCCATAGGTGTCGTGACCGAACCCCCGGGCGTCACGACCCGGAGACTCCTCCTCATAGGACCATTGGACCTTGACCCTGGTTCCCGGGTAGCTGTTGACGACGAGGGACGAAGCCACCGCGGGGTTGAACCCGGGGTCACCCCTGACGACGATTCCATACTCGGTCTCGGTACCGAGCACCTTGTGAATTGCCATTACAGGTACTGGCCGCCGGAGACCTTTTCGATGAGCCGACTCTCCTCGTCTCCCCCGACAAGCGTTCTGATATAGACGATGCGCTCGCCCTTCTTGCCGGAGATCTTGGCCCAGTCATCCGGGTTCGTCGTGTTTGGCAGATCCTCGTGCTCGCGGAACTCCTGGTTGATCGCCGCTTTCAGATCGGAGTCGCGCATCCCGATTCGCCCGCCCGCAATTTGGCGCTTGATCGCGTCCTTCTTGGCGCGCCGGACGATGTTCTCGATCATCGCACCAGAGGCGAAGTCCTTGAAGTACATCGTCTCCCGATCACCGTTGGCATACGTCACTTCGAGGAACTCGTTCTCCTTTTCTGTGGCGTACATGTCGGTGACCGTGTCATCGATCAACGAAACGATGAAATCTCCAACAGAACCACCGAACGAGCTCAACTCCTCGGAATCGATCGGGGTTTGGTCGGTGATGTAGATCCGAAAGATCTCCCGGGCAGCAACCGGGTCGGGCCGGTTGATCTTGATCTTCACATCCAACCGGCCGGGGCGAAGAATCGCCGGATCGATCAGGTCTTCACGGTTCGATGCACCGATGACGATCACGTTCTTGAGCGTTTCGACACCGTCGAGCTCAGACAACAGCTGAGGCACGATGGTCGACTCGACGTCGGAGCTGATACCCGAGCCCCGGATGCGGAACAACGAATCCATCTCGTCGAAGAAGACGATGACGGGAACACCTTCGTCTGATTTCTCCTTCGCCCTCTGGAAGATGAGACGAATCTGACGCTCGGTCTCACCGACCCACTTGTTGAGCAGTTCAGGGCCTTTGATGTTGAGGAAATAGGAGCGCACGTCCGGGCGACCTGTGCGTTCGGAGACCTTTTTGGCCAGGCTGTTGGCGACCGCCTTGGCAATCAGGGTCTTGCCACACCCGGGCGGTCCGTAGAGGAGGATGCCCTTTGGCGGCTCCAGCTCATACTCCTTGAACAGGTCCTTGTGCATGTAGGGAAGCTCGACGGTGTCCCGGATCTGCTCTATCTGGTCTGCCAGCCCGCCGACTTCGGCATATGTGACGTCGGGAACCTCTTCGAGAACGAGCTCTTCGATTTCCGGTCTTTCCATCTTCTCCAGAATCAGACTGGTCTTCGAATCGATCCGGACGTAGTCGCCGGCACGGAGATAGACATCTGCCATTGCCTCGGAGCGTTGGAGAACCTTCTCCTCGTCGGCGTGGGCAATGATCATCACCCGGCCGTCGTCAAGTGTCTCCCTCACTCTCAAAACGTCTCCCGCCGGCTCGAAGGAACGGACGTCGATGACGTTGAAAGCCTCGTTGAGCAGGACCTCCTGACCAACCTGGAGCTTCTTGACTTCAACACTTGGCTGGGCGGCCACCCGGAGTTTGCGGGAGCCGGTCAGAACATCAACGGATCCGTCTGCGCTGACCCCGAGAACGGTTCCGAAGTTGTTAGGAGGAGAGGTGAGCTTCTCCACTTCTTCCCTGAGCACACCGAGTTGCTCGCGTGCCTCTTCTAGGAGATGGGAAAGTTTGTCGTTCTGGGCGGCAGCACGATCAAGCCGGTCGCGGGCTCGTGAAAGCTCAGACTCGAGCTCGTCGAGATTGCCAGGGGACTCTCGGACCCGTCGGCGGAGATAGGCAATTTCCTCTTCGAGCGCCGCGACGATCTGACGGAGTTGAGCGGCGTCATCATTTGTCCGTCCTTCTTCCACGGCTTCCTCCTGGCTAGGTCCGCCTTCGCTCAGTATACGAAGGGGTTCGCATACTTCTCAGGGTTCCTTGAAACCCGGTTCACGGCGCCGGGTCGGTCTTCCGCATGAAAACAAGGAAGCCTGTGTGTCCGACCATGGCGTGCTCCGGGCGCACCGATCGCCCCGAGACGCTCCAATCCCGCACAAGAAACTCTTTGATTTCGATCTCGGCGAACGTTGCCAACTCTCGTGCCCGCTCGACTGTGGTCTGCACCTGGGGGACAGTCGGGAGGTAAGCGCACAGAACTCCTCCGGAGGGCTGGTGCACTGATGCTGCCTCCAGAACGTGCCATGGCTCGGGGAGATCGAGAACGACTCGATCTGGAGCGACCTCGGTCACCACGTCGGCAACGTCACCGGATCGGAGTGTGATGTTTTCCGGAATCTCGCCGTGCCAGCGCTCGATGGCCTTGCGAGCATGGGCGGCGTGATCCTCCCGAATCTCGACGCTGATGACCCGACCATCGGGGCCCACCGCCCGGGCAAGACCGAGTGTGAGAGCCCCCGAGCCGGTGCCCCCTTCGACCACGGTCATCCCTGGTCCGATGTCGGCGTAAACGACTATCGGCCCGAGGTCCTTTGGGTAGACGACCTGTGCCGACCGTTTCATCTTCAGGACGTAGTCGGCGAGGCGAGGGCGAAGAACGAGGAGCATCGTCCCGATCGAGGCCTCGACCCAGGAGCCGTCCTCGGCGCCGATCAGAGTGTCATGAGGGACCGAGCCCTGGTGATATTGGAATGTGCGGCCTGTTTCGAGCTTGAGCAAGAAGTGCCGGCCCTTGGGGTCGATGAGGACGGCGGGGTCCCCCTCGGCGAAACCCATCAGAAGATGGCTATCACCGAGAAGAGAAGTCCGATGACCATCCCGATCACGACAATCCAGACGACTATTTGCACGGCTTTCTTGTTTTGCATGGTGTCTATATGGTTGGGGACGAAGGCAACGGTAGAAGATGGCGAGCTACAAGAAGAAGTTCATGCGTCGCATGTGGGGAGGTTCCGACGCGAGGGAGGTCGGTTTCGACCGCACCCTGCGCGGCCTGCGAGAGGGTGACAGCACCGATCTCTACTTCGGTTTGGCCTTGAGCGCCCTGGCCTATCTTCAGCGAACCAAGCCACGCAAGAAGCTGATCAACCGTCAGACGGTCCCCGAGGGAACGGCCATCGTGATCCATCACAAGAAGTCGGGGAATCCGCGTCTCGAGATCATCAAACCGAAGAAACGGGCCCGCCGCTAAACGTCCCGAGATCCGTTTTGTGAAGATTTTCGCGGGTTATGGCCGCGCGAATCTTCACAAGGATTATTTGTCACACCCCGCCGGCATGTTGATCGCATGTGGGACTTGGGGAGAGTCCGTGAATACGCCGGATCCAATCATGGGGTTGTCGATAGAGCGACGGTCCTCGAATTCGGCGGCACGGATGACATCATTCGACGACAGATCAATGCGGCGCGGTGGGAGGAATTGCACCCCGGCGTCTACTACTTGAACGTCACTCCGCTCACCTGGCACACCAGAGTGAGGGGCGCTGTCTTGGCTGCCGGAGTGGACGCACTTGCCTCACACCGGACGGCAGGATTGCTCTGGAACCTGGATGGGATACGCGGCCGGATAGTCGAGGTGACAGCTCCATACTCCGACAAGCCGATTCCGAGACAGGTCGTGCTCCATCGAACGAGACGACCGCTTCCGAGCGACCTGGTCGAAGGCATCCCAACCACATCGGTGGAGCGAACACTTCTCGACCTGGCGCGGTATTTGCCGGATCTGTTTCTCGAGAAGGTTCTGATGAGTGCGCTCCGACAACGCCTCACCACCGTCGACTCCGTGGGCCGGTTACTTGTTGAACAGGGCGGCAGCGGTGTTCGAGGTACGAAGAGGCTTCGCCGGATCCTCGCTCTCGCCGATGACGGCATCACCGGGAGTCCATCAGAGGTCGAAGTTGCGCACCTGATTCGGTCTGCCCCGGTACCGGCACCGGTCGCCCAGTTGGGCGTTCGCCTGCCGGACGGTTCAAATGCCTATCCGGACTTCTGTTGGCCCGGCAAGATGAAGATCGTCGAGATCGACGGACTCGATGCCCACTCGTCGCCGGACCGCCTCCACAACGATCTCGTGCGTCAGAACATGCTCATGGAACTCGGTTGGCAGATAAGACGCTTCAGCGCTCGGAGGGTCAGACGCAATCCACAGGCAGTACGCGACGAGATCGTACGATTCATCAACGACTGACGCGTTGGGTCGTGACTTCTCACGCTTCGAGAAGTCGGGTCAGACGCGGTAGACCTCTACGACCGTCTTGTTGCGGCTCCCCCGCCTGCGCCCGAAGACGAAGGCCGTCACTACCACCACTCCAATGGCCACAGCAAGGAGCATGGCCTTGTCTTGAGCCGAGCGGCGGGTGTCGTCAACGGCGCCGACAAGTTCGAGGGCCTTGGCCTCTATGTCATCCCGGGAGATCGTCATTTTGCATCCTCCAAACGATTAACCCGGCGACCCCCGCCGCCACGAGTGCGGTGAGAAACCGGGAGAGAACTACCCACCATTGGCTGTCATTCACCACTTCGGCAAAGAGGGCTACCAACCCGTAGTACAGCGCCCACGCCATCAGAAACGCCCCGAGCGACAGAGCCATTGCGCCCCCGACACCCATGCCGGCGACCTTTCCTAGACGCTTCGCCGGCTCGATCGTTTCTTGCAGGAGGTACTCCCGCGACATGTCGATCAGCTCGGTTGCGATCTGAGGTATTTCCTGAGGCTCAGCCATTGCCAAGTGAATCTAACAAGCCGTAGACAGAGCGCTACCCGGCGGTATCGTGCCAGAGGTGAACACCGTCACTTCAATGCGGTCGCTCGGTCCCCGCTACGCCGCACTATGGGTAGGCCAGACGATCAGTCAGTTCGGCACCTATATCGCCTTCCTGACGATCCCGCTTCTGGTCCTTCATATCCAGGAAGCCGCCGGAACCAAGAACACGTTGGACTTCGCGATCGCATACGCGCTGGAAACTGCCCCCACCTTTCTGTTTGGCCTGGTAAGTGGCGTTCTTCTCGATAGATGGCACCTGCGGCCCGTGATGGTGGCCACAGATCTTCTCCGCGCCTCCGCCTTCTTCTACCTGGCCGCCGAAGTGGGGAACTACGGAACTTCCGTGGTGTTCGTGATGGCATTCGTGATCGGGTCGATGACGACTCTCTTTGATGGTGCGCTGTATTCCATGATTCCTTCGCTCGTGAAGAAGGAGCGCTTGGCCGACGCCAACTCGTTTGTCGCTGCCAGCCAGCAGGCCAACTTCGCCCTCGGTCCCCTGGTGGCAGGCATCATGGCTGTCGTATTCGCCGGGCCTGCGCTTGGGTTATTTGTCAATGGCCTCACCTTCGTGGTGTCGGCGATATCACTGAAATGGGTCGGGCGTGTTCCTCATCATCGCCGTCTGGAAGACGAGCGAGCCCCCTTCTTCACCGAGGCCGTCAACGGGATTCGATACCTCTGGGCCGAACCGAGACTTCGGATAACCACAATCGCCTCGGCCGTTCCCAACTTCGTCATGGGTTTCATCGAGGCGACGTTTGTGGTGCTGGCATTCGACGTTCTGATGGCCGAGTCCGAGTTCCAGGTTGGTGTGCTGCTATTCGCCATGGGTGTGGGTGGAGTCGTCGGCGCCCTCGTTGCGCCACGGATTACGCGCAGGTTGGGTTTGGGAAGAGCTCTGGTGATCGGGATGGGAGTTGCCGGGGTAGGTCTTTTCCTCGTGATGTTCACGACCTACGGTCTTCTTGCGTTGGCACTCCAGGCGGGTTGGATGTTTGGTGTCTCTGTGATCAACATCCCCCTGGCGACCATTCGTCAGCACTACGCAGCAGAATCGATGTTGGGTCGTGTCATCACCGCTAGTCGGGCCATCGGCTGGGCAACCCTCCCCATCGGCGCGCTGATTGGTGGCTGGCTTGGTGCCAGCGAGTCGAGTTACCCATGGGTCGCCCGCTCGTTCCCGATCCTGTTGATGGCCACAGCGCTCTGGCTCTACACCACAGTCGTGTGGAGCGATACGTTCGGACCGGGTTTCGCACCGACCGAGGAAACAGCATCGGACGCCGGCCACGGCGAAACCGCCGACGAGTCGTCCCAATAGAGAGATCCCCTCCCTGGCATCTCGCTCCGATTCGACTCTGTAGGTTCTGAGCTGTGGGGCCTGAGACGAATTATGTGAAGAGCGGCGACATTCACATCGCATACCAAACGCTCGGAACCGCGAATCAGGACCTTGTATATCTCTCCGGGATCTTCAGCCACATCGAGCTGCAGTGGGAACACCCGCTTTACGAACGTTTCTTGACCCGTCTCTCCTCGTTTGCGCGACTGATCATGCTCGACATGCGTGGCGTGGGCCTCTCCGACCGTGCCGGGCAGTTACCTCTGCTCGAAGATCAGATGGACGACCTCACCGCTGTGCTCGATCGAGTCGGGGCGAGCAAGACAGCCATTTTCGGTTCCTCTCAGGCCGCCCCAATGGCAATCCTGTACGCGGCGAGCTTCCCAGAAAAGGTGAGTGCTCTGGTTCTCTACGGTGCCTATGCCTCGGCACAACGCAGGGACGACTACTCATGGGGCCGGGATCCGGAGTGGATCGCTCAGTTCCTTGCCCAATTGGAGAACCGGTGGGGGCAAGGCACCTTCCTCGAACAGGTAGCTCCCAGCCAGACGGGAGACGCTGTCTTTCAGGAATGGTGGGCCAGATTCGAGCGCTACTCGTCATCACCGGGGAACGCAGTCGCCTACGCAAGAGCCCATATCAACGACGATGTGCGCGATCTCTTGGGATCGGTTTCGGTACCCACACTGGTGATTCAGCGTGCGGGCGACACCTATCGGGGAGCCGGTCAAGGCAAATACTTGGCCGAGCGGATCCCAGGAGCTCGCTTTGTCGAGCTCCAAGGCAGGGATCATCTTCCATTCGTCGGTAATTCGGATGAGATCGTCGACGAGATCGAAGAGTTCCTAACGGGCGCTCGATCGGGCTCTGAGCTTGGTCGTGTTCTTGCCACGATCTTGTTCACTGACATCGTCGACTCGACAGGCAAAGCCGTGGAACTGGGTGACAGCCGGTGGAATCGTCTCTTGGCCAGCCACAACCAGATCATCAACCTGCAGCTCTCGAAGCACCGTGGACGGTTGATCGATACTGCTGGTGATGGCGTTCTTGCACTATTCGATGGTCCAGCGAGGGCGATACGTTGCGCTCTCACCATACGAGATTCGGTCCACGACCTGGGACTGCGGGTGAGGGTCGGGCTCCACACCGGAGAAGTCGAGGTTGGCGCAGATGACATCTCCGGACTGGGAGTTCACATCGGGGCCAGGATCGCCGCCCTGGCAGGTCCCGACGAGGTTCTCGTGTCCCGAACTGTCAAAGATCTCGTCGCCGGCTCAGGAATAGAGTTTCAAGAGCGAGGGGTTCACGAATTGAAGGGAGTTCCTGACCGCTGGGAGTTGTTCTTTGTGTCGGGATGAACGACTCGTTTGCGACGCCGGCAGGTCTGCTGGACATCAAGCCTTCCAGTTGGGCTATCCTCTCAACTGCGACTTAGGGTCGCGCGGGTAGTCGCATGGATCGGCCGCCCGTCCGCTGTAGAGGAAGACACTGTGAATCTGTTCGTAGGCAACCTGCCTTACACAACATCCGACGATGATCTTCGCCAAATGTTCGAGCCGCATGGCTCGGTCGATTCGGCCCGAGTGATCACCGACCGCGAGACCGGAAGGTCCCGAGGTTTCGGATTCGTCGAAATGGCCGATTCGGCCGCAAACGAAGCAATTGAGGCCCTCAACGGGTCCGACATCGGAGGCCGCGAATTAGTGGTCAACGAGGCACGCCCTCGCCGTTAATTCGGCTCTAGAAGCAGAAAAACCGAGTGCCCCTGGTACTCGGTTTTTTGCTGTCCCGAGAGCATTCGACTCTCTCACCGGTCCGGATGAGCACTCTCGACTAGCTTCACCTTTTCCGCAATGAGAGGGGACTCCATGTCCACGCGCCCAAAGTCCAAGGCAGCCCGTTTCGCTACCGCCATGACGCTTGCGTTGCTGATCATTGTTCCGGCCGGCCTGGCCGGAGCCGGTGTGGAGATGGACAACACCCTCACCCACGCCTTCGGCCACCTCGGTCTGAACGAATACGACTCGATGGAGATCATCAATCGTTCTCTCGACGTCGAAGACGCCACCTCCTTTCGGTTTGCCGCAAATCTCGACCCCGCAACCATCGACTCCGAAGAAGCGGCTTGGGGATTTCCCACCCGGATAGGCGTCACTTGGGCAGCGTGGACCGACCCGTCGACCATTCCTTCCTTCCCCGACTCTCCCGAGGTGATGGATGGAGTGCTCTATCTACCCCGGGGTGGACCGCTTCTCGACACCAACTACGCCCTGATGTGGGCCCAGATGGGTGGCCCAATCCCCATCGAAGACCCGATGGAGCTCTTTCAGAACTGGTCTTTCCCATTTGGGGTGCCTGGCAAGCCCACATGGAGCCCCTTCTCCCAATTCCCCCAGGACACTTGGGGTGGGGCGTCTGTGATCCCTTACATCACCTACGGGCCCCAGCCGTGGGGCTTCGATCTCAGCGTCGTGCAGGATGACGGCTCGCTCAACGACATCGACTTCAACGGATTCGCCATCATCTACAACGACATGATCATCGTCGGTGTGGATGAGGCAACCATGTTTCCCATGGGCATAGATGGGATCACATATGGTTTCGCCGGGCACATCCACGACGGCACGTTCGGTTCCAGCCCGACATCGAAATCGCTGGTCACATTTGCCACCGGAACTCCAGGAACCCTGATTGCGGCACCGCCTACAGACACCCTCATCGTGGGTAGCGGAACCCCGCCGCCGACCACAACGACAACGGAAGCGACCACGACAACCATCGACGAGTCTGCATCGGGTGCAGGGGCGACCACCACTATCGCGAGCACCACCGAAGAGGCCACCGGAGATCAGACAGATGGTACGGAGACCGAGTCGGGAGGATTCCCATGGTGGATTCTCGCCCTAATCGGCCTGATTGCCGTCGTCATTGGCGGCCGCCTCTTCATCGTCGGCAAGAAAGACCCATGCGCCGACTACCTCGTCGCGTGGAGTGAGGCTCAGAAGGCTTGTGACGAGGAGAACGCCAGGGAGAAGAAGGCCAAAGAGGATTGCGATGAGGAAACCGAGAAGCAGAAGACTCTCGAGCGGCGTCTTCGAGATCTACGAACCGAATGGCCACCGGCCTTCGAGGGCGAGGGGGCATCCGCCGAATTGTCCGGGCAGCCGGAGACACGAACCACCTCACGCGACCAACATGCGCGCAGGATCGCTCTTGGCAGACTTTGGGCTGAGCATCAGGCGGGGAACGTCAGCGCTCAGGACGTCGAGCAGGCATGGGAGCGTGCCAACACCCCTGAGTTCCGCGAGGAGATGCGGCAGAGAACAGAAGCGAAGAACGCCGAACGCGAGCAACTCGAGACAGACATCGGCACCGCCAAGTCGAAGGCCGCGGAGGCCTGCGACCGGCACGCCAAGGCGAAAGAAGCCGCTGATGCAGCCTGTGAGAAAGCGGAGAAGGCCAAGAAGGACTATGACGACTGCCTGGAGGAGCAGAATGCGCAAGCCTTCGTGGATGCAGTGATGACGCTCGGTGGCGATGACGATGCCACCGCGGAGCCTTCGACGACCGCGACAGAGACCGTGGCGACGGCCGCAGCCACGACTGCGCCAGTCGCCAGCGACCCTCTCGACGCTCGGAAGGTCGGTGTGTCTCTGCTTTTCGCAATCGATCAGACCGGACTGAGTGAAGACGAAGCGGAGCGAGCCCGGAGACTTCAACGAATCTTTGAGATGCGCAAGGGCAGTGGCGACATCGCCGCGGTCGCTCTGGACCTCTATCAGTTCAACCACTGGCACATAGAGACCTTTGGCGAGCCGTGGTTCACTTGGTCCACTGCCGGCGGAGACCCGCGAAGTGTGACCACCACAGCCAGCCACACCGACACCTTCATGCAGACTCGCGTTTTGGCTTGTTACGAGTTCGTCCATTTCGCCGCCTATATATCAAGCGACCAGCTTGGCCGGCAGCGGATCGAAGGCGACGAAGATGAGGCCCACCTCGTTGACGAGTACTCCGTCGACTGGGGTTTCCCTGACGCCGTCAGTACCAACACCACACCCTTGGAAGGAGATGCGCCGCGCGGAGCGGTGATCACAGGTGTTTTCCGCTGGGGTGATTACAACAACAGTGCCGGCTACTACCACACCGGTATCAGTGTGGGCGATGGGAAGATCATCAGCCTCGGCTCAGACGGGCTGATCCTCGAGGACGCCACCGGCACCGTCGGAGGGTGTTTCCCATCAGCGGGCTACTCCGAGGTCAACGTTGGCGACTACCGGTACTCCAACTCCAACCCGTCCCCTGTCTCTGGTCGGTAGCGTCCGATCAGCCATCGAGGGCAGAGAACTCGATGTCCTGGGCTCCCTGCCAGAGCACGAGTTCGCCGAATTCGGTCAGGTTCTCCCTGCCCTTCACGATGGTGATGAAGTGGTTCCCGGCAAGGTCACCCATCTTGCTGGCGAAGGACGAGCTTCCGTAGGCGAAGAGGATCTCCGCCTCACTTTTTCCGCCTGGATAGAAGAGGATGTCCCCACGGGAGGGATGGACGGTGTGGTTCTCGAAGGCGACACCCGTCTTCAGATCACCCAGAGGAATCCAGACCGCCTCACCACTCCAGCGGACGTGTATCACCTTGCTTTCGAAGGGCAGCTGTGCCGAGAACCATGCACAAGTCTCGGGCGCGTTCTCGGACTCAAACACACCCTCGAACGTGAATGGGCCCGCGGCAATACTGAGTCTCTTCACGGCAGATACGTTACTCGGGGGCGAGCGGGCGTAGGCGTGCCGGATTGTGTAACTTGGACAGCGTGGATCCCGTCGTAGTCGCAGTCGTGGTGGTCGCCGTTGTCGCTGTTGGTGTCACCGCATACCTCATGGGCAAGGCTGCTTCCTCACCGTCAATGGATGTCGAGCGTCAGGGCGGACGTCGTCTCGAGGAGTACGACTTCTATCCGTTCGTCGTCAACCCCGAAGGGCACGTCGAATTTCATGCTGACGCGTTCAATGAGGCGGTTGCTTACTTTCTCAACGAGCGTAACGAACAGGCGGCACGCGAGCTCATAGTCATCGGTGAGCAGAACCTCGTTCGCGATACGTTTTCGAGTGATCGTCTCCAGAGTTACAAGGAGCTTTATGCGGCGTATGACGGGGACGGCGTCGTCAACGATAACGACATCTTCCTGGAGAACTACAAGCGCATCGTCAACCAGTTCGGCCGCTCTTTCCCCAACACCGGAATCGAGATCCTCCTTCACAACCTTGTCAACCCCTCACGATCCCTCGTCGCGATCGAGAATGGCTCGGTAACGGGGCGCTCGATCGGCGGTGGCGCAACGAATCTCGTCCTTGACCTGAAGACACGACATCAGCGCGGCGAAGACAAGGTCAACTACGAGTTGAACATCGGTTCGCGTCAGTTCAAATGCACCACAGTCCCTATTTTTCGTCCCGACTACGGCCTCGTCGGGGCGGTGTGCATCAATGTCGACACTCACTTTCTACGCGAGGCCGTGGTTGGAGATGAGGACCGACTGGATGCCTTCGTCGATAATCTTCTTCGCACCGACTTCGCACTCGAAGAGAACATCCTGTCCAAGGACGAGTATCAGAACTCGCAGAACGGAAAACGACATTATCTAGATGAGGCCATTCGGGTCAGGGGCAGCACGAGGCAAGAGCGAAAACTCGCAGCAATCATGTTCTCCGACATCGTTGGCTTCACAGCTCTGATGGGTGAGGACGAAGGGGCGACCCTGCAGATCATCGAGGCCAACGACGAGATCCACCGCAAAGCGTTTGCTAGCAGTGGCGGTCGGCTCCTCAAGAAGCTCGGGGACGGCATGCTCGCAAGTTTCGATTCCGCGTCGGGTGCGGTTGCCTGCGCTCGAGAGATCCAGGGCGCCGTGGACGACGATGGCCGGTATCAGATTCGGATAGGCATCCATCTCGGCGAGATAATCGAATCCGATGGTGACGTACATGGCGACGGGGTGAACATCGCATCCCGAATCCAGGGCGAACTCGACCCCGGAGCGATCGGGATGTCGAAGGTTGTCTACGACAACATCAGGAACAAGGAAGGTCTGTCGACAACTCTGCTCGGAGAGCGAAACCTGAAGAATGTTGACACCCCAGTCACTCTTTACCTACTCAACGCTTGATTCCGCTTCGAAGACGGTGCAGTGACGACAGATAGCCCCACCGACTCATTCGAGGACTTCAAGAACTCGTTCTCCTACGGGTCCAGAACCGATCTGTCGTTCAAGTTTCTCAAAGGGCTCAGCTCCGAAGAGGCGGGAGAATTCCTCCGAAGAGTTCTCCAAGAAGTTGGTGAGCTCTTCGACGGCACATCGTCCGATCGGCTCATCGACCTGGTGTACGAGTGGCAGGTGACGGGGTACCAGCCCAAAGCCACCGTAAACAGACCGTACGTGTATGAGGACCGCCCCTTCACTCCTCTCGCCAAGCCCCTGAGTGAAACGTCGATCGGTTTGGTCACCTCGTCGGGTCACTTCGTTGCGGGCGATGACCAATCTGGTCTCGACCAGGATGACATGACACAGGATTGGGCCATTGCCCGAATAGACGACTTCCTCCGGGCCGTCCCGGTTTTGAGCGAGATCCCCAAAGATCTTCCTGCCGCGGAACTCCGGGTTCGTCATCCCGGATACGACATCCGGTCGGTGTCTCATGATCCCGGGGTTGCCCTGCCGAGACTGCCCCTCGAACAAGCTCAGGAGGACGGCCGAATAGGGAGACTTGCCCCCACCATGTATTCCTTTGTCGGAGCCTGTTCGCAAGGTCGGCTCAAGAGCGAGCTGGACGAGTGGATACATCGTTGGAAGAACCGGGGCATTGAGGCGCTCCTCCTGGTGCCGGTCTGACCGGTCTGTCATGTGTCGGTCGGACACATCGCCAGAAGAGCCGAAACCGAAGGTCTTCCGACTGTCACAGTGATCGTTCGGTCGTTCAGACACGTCGCCGACGAGATGGGTTTGCCCCGCACCGTGGTGACACGCCACCCAATGGGTCGGCCTCTGGGGCCACCCGGAGATCACGAGACTCACAATCGCGTTGTCGGGGCTGCTCTCGACCTCCTCGACACGGCTAGCGAAGGCGGCATCGTCATCGAGTTAGAAGAGCCTTACCGTCCACGCTGAGCCAACTACTTCGGATACTCGCGGCCCAGCCACAACCTGTGTGAAACGAGTAGCGTTGAGTTCGACATGGAGTGGAAACGCGGCAGCGAGTACTCCGTAATGATCCACGGAGCGGAAGAGCCTCAGCGGCTCACCTACGTCTTCGGCGCGTCGGCGGGAGGCCGATTCCTGCCGGAACTCTCCGAACTTCATGTCTTCGTCGACATGGATGGCCGGCAGGTTGAATACCAGGCCAACGAGATTGTTTCCGTCGTCTCCTGGTTCCCCAAAACGGAGATAGCGGTGGACCTATCAGATCCCAAGCTGTCAACAACGGCACCGGAAGCCCTCGAGAGTCAATCCTGACAACCGTTTCTTGGCTGATTCCTAACTCTGGCTCAGCGGATCACCCTCATGACTGAGGCTGCAAGATCATTCATGAATCCCTCATCACCGGAGTCGTCGTACCTGGACTAGTTTCATCTACCTCGATCAAGGAGGGGTGAAGATTGAACTGTCCGAGGTGATCAACCACCCAATCTCTGACGTGTTCACCTTCTACGCCGACGATCATCTTCAGAGCCATCCGAGATGGGATTCGGAAATGCAGCTGAGCTTGGCAACTGACCGAGCTGTTGGTATCGGCACAGTCTTCAACCGTCGTCATACGCATTTTGGCGACCCCGTTGAGGGGTCGATGACGGTCATCGAGTTCGAACGCGATAAGCTGTTTGGACTGGCCATCGACGATGGCTTCGGAGAGTTCTATGCCCGGCTCCGCTTCGAACAGGTCGGAGAGTCCAGCACCAGAGTCTCAGCCGTTGTTGACGTTCCCTCCATGCCCGACTCCGAAGACGCAAGCCAGCTGATCGCAGTGGCCGAGAAGTGGCTCCACAACACCGAGGACCTCCTCTAGAACGCTTCGGAACAGGACACTGAGCCGTTGTGTTCGGCTGGTCAGGCTGTGAGTTGGCTGATCTCCCATAGGTGACCGTCGGGATCAGCAAAGAAGCACCGAATCTCACCACCCCAGTCGTAGGGCGGAGTCAGAAACTCGGCACCCCGCCCCTCGAGAGTCTCGTAGCTGGCTTGACAGTTCTCGACACGAACCGTGAACGAGTGGCTGGCCTTACTCGCATCCGGTGGCAGGAATACGACATCGGGCTTGTCCGGCGTTGGATCTCCTCCCTCGACCAGAAGAAACCACACCCCATTGAAGGAGAGAACAGCTGAGCTCTCGTATTCGCTATACGGTTCCGCTCCCAGCACCTCCCGGTACCAGCGGTTCGACTCAGGAACATCTGAGACGACCAGGATGTGAGTCAGGGCCATGTCAGATGTGGGGAACGAGTCGGGCACGATTTCAGCTTACGGCTCCTGGTCGCTCGGCCGAGGCTCCCTCAATTGGCAGACAGCTCACGCCTCGAGGCGGCAGCCACCATGCGTGGTTGCCGGATGGTGTGTTTTGGACGTTTCTCAGAGTTGGCATGGCGGTAGGGTCGATGGCCGATCATGAACAATTCGATGAGCGAGAAGGTTGATCTGACGCCGGTCGATGGCGTTGAAGTGACCGTCGTCATGGACAATGCGATCGACATTCTTGCCGCTTCGACCGAGTCCGCTCTCCGGCCCTCATGGCGGTGGGATTGGAGCGACGTCGAACAGTTGCGTGCCGAGCATGGGTATTCGCTATCCGTGACGGTGCATCGGAACGGGACCACCGACAAGATCCTCTATGACGCCGGGCTGACCAAGGACTCCACAATCCACAATCTCGATGTTCTTGGTTTGGACCCGAAGGAGTATCGAGCCGTCGTGTTGTCTCACGGGCACGCAGACCACCATGGCGGACTCGAAGGTCTCTACGGACGGGTTCGTGGATCGATGCCGCTCGTCATCCACCCTCATGCCTGGCGGGAACGCAAGGTCGTATTCCCCACTGGTGCCGAGATCCGTATGCCACCGCCCAGCCACAACGACTTGGATCGTGAAGGTTGGCAGGTAGTCGAAGAGCATGGGCCGTCGATGCTTTTGGGTGGTTCACTTCTCGTCACTGGTCAGATCGACCGTGTCACAGACTTCGAGAAGGGGTTTCCGCTTCAACACACCGAAACCGAAGATGGCTGGGAGCCCGACACGTGGATCTGGGACGACCAAGCGATAGCCATCAACGTCCGAGGCAAAGGACTTGTCGTCCTATCCAGTTGCAGCCATTCCGGCGTGATCAACGTCCTACACCACGTCCGCAAGGTCACCGGTGTGGACAAGATTCACGGGTTCATAGGTGGTCTCCACCTCACCGGCGGCCTGTTCGAATCAATCCTCCCCAACACGATCCAAGAACTGGTGGCCATCTCCCCGGATCTGATCGTTCCTGGCCATTGCACAGGCTGGAAGGCGACCCAAACAGTCGGACAAGCCCTCCCCGACGCCTACACGGCAAGCAACGTCGGAACCACCTTTACCTTCCACGCCGACGAGCCAAACATCCAGACCTAAACGACACCGATTGCGCTGTCGGCACCCTGGGGTGCATCCCTCGATGCCGGGCAAGCCTTCAGTCGATCTCACCGGTTACGACAGTGGCGGTCGACCCTCCGACCCAAATTGCGGATTCGTCCTGGGTGATGTGGATACGGCCGGCCCTCCCGATGACGGTTCCCTGCGCGGCGACATACGAACCGGGAGCACGCCCACTTCCGATGAGCCATTGGGCGAGTGAAGCGCTGAGGCTCCCCGTAACCGGGTCCTCAACGAGTTGTCCTCGGTCGGTGGAAAAGAAAGCTCGAACCTCGAAATCGACGTCGGCGTCATCAGGGTGCGGACCAACCACCCCAATGTCGATCTGGCTATCACCGTGATAACGACCGATATCCGGTTTCAGAGAGAGAACGGTCTCACGGTTCTCGACCAGAACACCCACCCAACCCGGACCGTTGTCCACCCACTCGATGGCGACTATCTCGTCGGGGGTAATCCCCAGAACAGCAGCAACCTCAGCTGTGTAGGCGTCATCAACCGGTCCGCTCCGGACCAGAGGCGGGGCCGCAAACGAAAGCTGCTCGTCTCTCCTCAGAAGGAGCTGACCGATCCCACACTCCTGGACGATGATGTCACCCCTTGGTGTCCCACCGGTGCTCAACCACGCATGACAGGTCCCCAGGGTCGGGTGGCCGGCAAAAGGAAGTTCTCCAATAAGAGTAAAGATCCGCACCCGATAGTCCGCCTCATCATTGGACGGGGGAAGCAGGAACGTGGTCTCGGACAGGTTCATCCATCGAGTAATCGCCTGCATCTCGGCCGTGGTCAGACCCTCAGCGTCATGAACAACCGCGAGAGGATTGCCCAACAGAGCGCCCGACCCGAACACGTCGACCATCTGAAAACCCCGACTCATTTGACGAAGCCTACGGCGCTTCCAGCCAGCGACGGCTTTGAACGATCAGTAGGTTTCGATTTCGACATGGCCCGCAATCAGAGGAGCGCCAAATGTTCTATCGAGTGACGAAATACAACTTCGACGATGCACGGTTCGATGAGATTCTTGCTTGGGGCGAATCAGTGAGGGCAAAGATCGAAGGCATCGACGGCATTCTTCATGTTGACAGCTACCGGTCCGCCCCCGGTGAAGGGATGATCGTCGCCGCCTACGAGAGCGAAAACGCGTTCAATGCCGCATCTGAGACAGTCCACTCTGTGCTCGGCGACATGGGCCAGTTCATGACTGGCGCGCCACACACCCATTCGGGCACTGTGGAGATGTCGTTCGGCAGATGAATTGACCTTGTGGTCGGTAGACTCGATACCGCTGGAGTCAACGACAGGAGGCCCTCAATGTTGGGCGGTCACGGTCGTAGAGCCTCAAATACCGATCCTCGACCAGGCAAGGTCAGAATGGCGGCCTATAGGCGCGGCGGACCGGCTGGGATAACAGGATTGGCAATCATCGTGGTGGGTATTGCCGTTGTTGCTCTTGTAATCGGCCTTCTCTCAGCGAAGAATCCCGTCATCCGATACAGCAGTTGGGTCGTGGGAGGTCTCCTGCTGGTCGGATTCGTCGGATACCGCTGGCGCAGCGTGGCCACCCGGCCAAGCATTCACGAGGAGCTCTCCGACCTGGGCGAATAGCGGTGAATGTCCCCGGGCTGGGTGGAGACTTCTGAGCTTTACAATGACTCCTTGAGCCAGCAGCCGTTAGATGTGCGATCTCTTCAGAGTCGCACAAAGGGGGTTAGACCGTGTATACGGGGACGGGTCGAGGAATGCCTTTTAGGGTGAGGGGTCCGGCAGAAGGGCGGCCTCGATATCGCCCAAGGCGACGGTGCGCTGACTTGCGAGGATCATTCCTGGTTCTGCTTGGTCGCAGAGACGTGATGCGAGGTTGACTGTGGTTCCGATCGGCGAGTAATCGTAACGGCCCTCGTAGCCGATTCTTCCGAGAGTCGCGTATCCAGTGGCCACGCCGATGCCCAATCCGAGATGGAATCCGCGACGTTCCCAGCCCTGTGCAAGGGGGGCGAAGCCGGTCTGCATTCCTCTTGCCATTGCAATGGCCCTCGCCGCATGATCGGGAACAGGAATCGGGTCGTTGAAGTAGATCATCAGACCGTCACCTTCGAAACCGCCAAGAGTTCCCTCGTGCTCCGTGACATGTCTGCCCATTTCCTGGTGGTACTCCCCGAGAACTGAGATGACCTCCTCGGGTTCGACGATGGCAGCGAACTCGGTGAATCCGCGCATATCGGCGAATACCACAGTGATTTCGGAACGATGGCCCTCAATCAAGGAGTTTTAGCCCATCCGGGGAGGAGATCAGGTCCGCGACCTGCTTTGGCAGATAGCGGGCTAATTCCACTCTTTGACTATCCAGGGTCGCAACCAACTGGCTGGTCACAGTCGCCAGAGCTGCCTGCTCGGCGAACATCTCCAGCAGATCGATTTCACCATCGCTGAAAGCCAGCACTTCGGTGCGGAACACCGAAAGGACACCAATGACCTCACCCTCATGGAGCATGGGCACGCTCAACACCGTCCTGAAGCCGCCGAGACGCTGGGCCTCCCGATACTCGTACTCATCATCCAGCTCAACATCAGTGATGTGAACCGGACCACGCTCGACCACCGCCCGACCGACGGCGGTCCCTCTGCTGGGTCGAATCGGGTTGGCACGATTGAACTCGACCACCTCCGGCGACGCACCCACATCGGCCACATGGCGGTACACATCGCCGTCGTTCAGATAGATGAATCCTTTGTCCGTATGACACAGGCGCACCGCACTGTCCAAGATTACTTGGAGGGTGGAATCCAGGTCCGATGGCGAATCAACGAGCGACCGGAGGACCTCCGTAACACTCGCCCTCTCAGCCAAGTATTCAACATCTTCAAAGGTCATTCCGTCACGCTAACGACCACAACCAAACCCGCGCCATAACAACCGGCGGCAGTATGCGTGGTTGGATCGAGTGTCTTCGAGGTGTCCCCCGGAGTGCCCTCGAGGTGCCCGGAACTCCTTCCACACCATGCATAAGGGTTCCAATAGTGCCATGGGCATGGGCGAGCAATCGACTGATCAGCTGGCAGCTTCAGCGGACTGAGACGGAAACAGGTCCTTCCACATCTCAAGCAGGTGGTATGCACCAACTTCGTCGAGGGTGGTGTATGCCTCCTCGGCCGCGCGACGGGCCTCTGGAACGTCGAGGCCCACCGCAGAGGCAAATGCGAGTCGGACGTATACGCCCCAGTCGGTAGTCAGGGCCTCGTCATACAGGTCGATCAGGCCGACATAGGCGGTGATCGCGTCCGGAATCTCGCCGTTCAGCATCGCCTCGCCCGCCTCGATCATCAACCGATGACCGTCGAGCCTTCGCCCCGGAGAATGCCACCCCTTCGCAAACTCGGCGGCTTCGTCCAGCGACTCGCGATCACCCAGGAACAAGGCCGATATCAGCGCGATCTCGAAGGGGTGCATCCAGGGTCCCGGGATCCCCACACTCATTGCTTCTTCGAGAGCTGCCCGGTAGTCGCCCTTGGCCAGGAATAGCTCGGCGGTAAGCCCACGGACGGTTTCCCTCAGTTGCGGGTCGGTGTCGTTGTGTTGGGTCTTCAGATACGCCCGAGCCTCAAGCACAGCATCGGTATCACCTGTCTGATCCCATGCCGCAAGTGCCCTGGCCACATGCCGCATCGCTACGAAGAAGTCGTAGTCGGTGTAACCGGCCGCATCATCCACAAGCTCCAGAGCTTCATCGAATCGATACATTCGCGCCAGCCAGCCAACCTGCCCAGAGGCCATCCGTGTTGCTGTTTGGATATTGCCGTGCCGTTCGGCCAATTCCATCCCGCGGGCATAGAGTTCTCCCGAACCGCGCGTCCCGTCCGCCGCCTCCACGACGATCAGATTGTTGAGGGCACGGTTAGCGGCCCTGGCAAAGCCATGATCTTCGGCATAGTCGAGTGCCCCGCGAAGCAACAATGCAGCTTCTTGAGGTCGTGAGACACTCAACAACAGCGTTCCCTTTGTCACGATCGTGTCGGCGAACGTTCGATGATCGCGATGGATCTCGGCCAATTCGAGACCTCGATCGACCACGGCGTTGCCTTCTTCGTAACGCGTATTCATCATGTAAGCCCGGGCGAGAGCACCAACGAGCTTCGCCTGTCCGGGCGTGTCGAGGTCCTCATCCAGGAATGGCGTTATCACCTCGATAGCCGTAGACGGATGAAGGGCATCGCTATAGATGTGCCCAAGAAGGACAGCGGCCTCTGTCATCCGCTCTATTGACTCCTCAGCCTTGTAGAAGTCAAAGGCGGTGGTGGCATGCTCGATAGCAATTTCGAACTTGAGCTGCTCCCCTGCGGCATCGGCCGCCAGCTGATGAAGGGGGGCGGCCTCGGACGCTTCATTGGTGAGTTCGATCGCACGTTCGGCCAGCGCCAGCACCTGATCGAGCGAGTGGAGCTTGGCTGCGCGCTCCGCCGCCCTCTGCAGCGCTCGCCGCGTTGCCTCTCCCATCTCGTCCGATGGATCGGCTGCGTAGGCATCGATGTAGTGGCTTGCCACGATCGGCGAGTACTCCTCGTCACCGAGACTCTCGTAATACTCGGCCACCTGGATGTGACGGTCTCGCCTCTCCGTCTTTGCAAGCCGGCTGTAGGCGACCTCCCGGATCACCGACTGGAGGAATCGATACTGGCCCCGTTCTGGCGAGCGCTCGTCTGCGTCGAATTCGAGAAGTTCGTTGTGGATCAGTTCACGAAGAGTCGCCTCGGCGTCGGGGTGATCACCAAATATGGAGAGGCCATCGGCATGAAACGAAAGACCGAGAACCGATGCATTCTGGACCATGGTCCTTTGCTCATCATCCAGCCGGTCGAGACGAGCTGCGATCACAGACCGAAGCGAGTCGGGGATAGCCAGCGAGTCGATGGCTTCTGTCATCTCGAATTGGTCGCCTTTTCGAACCAGGTCACCAGACCCGATGAGCATGCGAACGAATTCGACCGCATACATGGGGATGCCTGCGGCGCGCCCCACGATCTTTGCGGCAACCTCATCCGAAATGCCGGGAGCCAGACCACGAACCAGAGCAGCCATGTCTACATCCGACAGTGGACCAAGGTGAGTCGATGTCGATTGACGACGCCCCGATCCCCAACCGGGATGGCTTTCGAGAAGGTCGGACCGAGCCAGCGTCACGACCAGGATGGGAAGCTTCGCCGACCACTCGACAAGTTCGGTGATGAACTCGAGGAGCCCCGGATCGGCCCAATGCAGATCTTCAAAGACCAGCAGGACGGTGCCTTTCTCCGTCATGCGTTGGAAGAAGGTACGGAGAGCGGAGAACAGCTCGCTCCGGTCGCCGTCCGGCATCTCATCCAGTCCTAGAAGTCCGGCCAGTCGGGGTTCTATCCACTTCTGTTCTTCAGGATCGGATAGGTACTCAGCCACCATTGTTCGCAGCCTGGTCCTCGACTTGAGGAGGTCGTCGCCCTCCGCGATCCGGGCACGCTGACGCACCATTTCGCCCAGCGCCCAGAAGGTGATGCCTTCCCCGTATGACGGAGACCGGCCCTCATGGACCAAGAGGGTGTCGGTCAACCCATCGGTGTACTTCTGCAACTCCCAGGCGAGACGACTCTTTCCAATACCGGCCTCGCCCACGATCGAGACCAGTCGGGCTCTATTCTCTCGAGAGGTGGAGTGGACCGCATCCTTGAGTAGCCGTAGCTCATCTTCCCGGCCCACGAAAGGAGCCTCCAAGCCTTCGACTCGACCCCGGCCCCCGACTTCCCCCGCGATGTCGAGAGCACGCCATGCAGTCACTGGCTCGGCCTTGCCCTTGAGATCGTGTACTCCCGCCGACTCATACCGGATGCCACTCGATGTGAGCGCGTGGGTCGCGTCGCCCACGAAGACCGTGTCCGGTTCGGCAATCGACTGGAGTCGGGCTGCGGTGTTGACGATGTCACCAACGACGAGCCCCTTCTCATTGCCACCCGACCCGACGGACGCCTCGCCTGTCAAGACACCGGCTCGGAGCATCAGGCCAGGGATTCCTAGCTCCTCGCCGAGAACTCTTACGGCGCTGACCAACTCGAGGGCCGCCCGCACTGCTCTCTCGGCATCGTCCTCTTGGGCTTGACGGGCACCCCAGAATGCGGTTATCGCGTCGCCGGTGTACTTGTCTACCTCGCCGCCAAAGCTCTCGATCACCTCGCGCGAGCGATCGAAGTACCGGGTGAGCATTGCCCTGACTTCCTCGGCGTCCCGAGACTCGCTGAAGGTAGTGAAACCGACCAGATCGGCAAATAGCACCGAGACGAGTCTCCGCTGACCCGGTTCGTCGGATGGAGATGGCTCCAACGAGGGAGGCCCTCCAGCCAATTCTTGGCCACACTCACCACAGAATCGCTGTCCCGCCGGGCTCTCGTGGCCATTGCTACACGTCACAACCAGAGCACGCCCGCAGTCACCACAGAACTTCTGTGACTCAAGGTTCGACGCGCCGCAGTTGGAACAGTCATACATCCGGTCGGGAGGCTAGACGAGAGTCAAGAGCGGCTTCGTCATGGTCGCTGCGCAGCAGAGGCCCTACCAATAGAGTGGAATGGTCCAATGGAGAGCGATACGGTCTCGTCACGGGAGATGAGGGAACATGGACGAGACGAGATTTCCAAGTGGAATAGTCAGCTTCCTCTATACAGATATTGAAGGCTCCACGCGGCTGCTCTCTCGTATTGGAGCCGCCTACGTTGACATTCTCGATCGTCACAACGTTGTCCTACGGGCGAAATGGAAGGAACACGGCGGGTCCGAGGTGTTTACCGAGGGCGACTCGTTCGTTGTTGCGTTCGGCTCCGCAGATCAGGCCATCGTCGCTGCTGTTGCCGGCCAACGAGCCCTCACAGCCGCCGAAGACCATTTCGCCGAGAACAATGATGACAAAGAGTCCGTAGCGTTCGACGGTCGACTTGGAGACGATGATGCTGCGGTCTGTCAGCATCTCTGCACTGCGACCTAGCAACACAAGCGTTGCGAGCCATATGAAAAGCAGAACAGACCAAACTATCAACCGAGCGTCGCTCGGAAGGAACGCCGACCCAGCCATGACGACCACGGCTGTGACCATCAGAGTCAGGTAGCGACGCGTCATGTGCATGAACAGGGCGTCGTCCTGACGTCGCACTAAATACCAGTGCCACGTGAGTAGCGCCACGAACGCGCTGTAGACCAGGGCGAAGCCGCGGCCTGAATCCCCTGCGGCATCACCGACAAAGACTGCCAGAAGAACAATTAGAAGCATCTGCGCGAAGGTGAACAGACGTGTTCTGATGTCTTCCCGGCCGTGCAAGTCGTAAGACACGGTGCCGTTGAACCACGCGAGCCAGATGAGCCCGAATACCACGACGAACTCGCCTACAGACCGCCATCCAATATCTCCGGCAAGAGTGGCCGCCGCGAAGGCGATGGTGACTACATACACGAGGTCGTAGAACAGCTCCAAGAAGCTGGCGGTCCGATCCTCGATGACGTCGCCGTGAGCACGTGGAGGTTGCCAAAAAAGGCGGCGAAAATCTCTCAGCAGCATCGGTGTGTCAACCTAGCGGTGCAGGCGCAGTCGGGGAATCAAGCCAATCGCTCTAACAACAAGTGCGTACACGCTTGGGTGTAGCTTCGACTGGGGCAAGATGCCCCGCGGCGGATAGGTGGGATGCATGGCGGATGATGCGATTGCGGATCAGACCGAAACGATATCGATCGCTCGGCTTGATTTGTGGCGTGAAATCCAGGGCAACCCACCCGAGATCATCTACCACTACACGAACGTTGAAGGGCTTGTCGGGATCATCAGTTCGGGTGCGTTGTGGGCGACGGACCTGCGTTTTGTGAACGATGCCACCGAACTTGACCATGCTCTGGAGTCGATGCTGTCGGCTGTGGGACGGGCAAGGGAAAGGTTCTCCAGTCCGGCGCAGTTAATGCTCTTGGACCGTCTGGCGGCCGTTATTGCGAATAAGGAGGGTTTCCCGAGTGTTCATTCCGTCTCCTTTTCTGCCAATGGGGACCTGCTGAGCCAGTGGCGCGCCTACGGAGGATCAGGGCGTGGGTATGCAATCGGCTTCGCTACTAGTGACCTGCTCCCAGATTTCGGTTACGGGATTCCCGCCGGGGGAGGATCGATCCACCGGGTGATATACGACTCGGCTGCTCAGGACAACCTTTTGGTCGGTGTGATCGCTCTGGGATGCGAGTTGATCGAGGGCATCAACAGCGCCGGCGGCGAAATCGAGCCTGTCGCGGAGGGGCTGGTCCGGCGTCTGCTGAGCGGCTCCGAGAGTGGTTTGTTCTACTGTCTGAAAGCGGAGGGTTGGGCCGAGGAAGCCGAATGGAGAACCATCTACGCCCTCCCCGCAGATGAATCGGTTCCGATCGAGTTCCGCACCGTTGGCGGAATTCCGGTGCCATATCTGGCGCTGGAAGACAACCGCAAGGGCCTCCCCATTCGGAAAGTGGTCTTGGGACCATCCACACCCGCCGAAATCGCAGAAACTGCTGTTACCAGCCTTCTCAGCCACTACGGCTACCCCGAAGTACAGATCCAACGGTCTCGACTCCCCCTCCGCTGGTAGCGTCGCATCCACGCTCGAGCCGCCCATAACCGGCATTATGTACGGTTCGCGAACTCCGCTTGGGGTGTGCCCGGGGTGCCCTCAGGGTGCCCGGAACCGGTTCCTAACCATTCATCACAGTTCCGTTCGGTGCATGTCGATATACTCCCCCGCCGGTTGGCCGTTACCGACGACAGACGACACCGACGATGCCGAGAGGGCCGTCGCGACGGGACAGGAGGACACTGGGTGCCGTTGTAGGGCATTGGGTGCCGGTGTCGGAGAGAGGACTCGAACCTCCACGGGGCGATAGACCCCACCAGGTCCTTAGCCTGACGTCTCTCACTTTTCCGCTCGGAACCGAAGCATCACGGTGCCACTCCAGTCACCTTGGTGCATCTCCATGCAACAGCGTCTAAATACCCGTTTTGGTCCAGGGTGCCCCAGGGTGCCCCGCCAGAAAAGCCTCGGAATCCCGTAGTTTCGGGGTTCGAAGCGTTGACGCGTTAGGCCTCCAACCTCGTGTCCCAAGTCCCTTGGTCTCCCGTATTGGTTCAACTCCTTTTCGGTGAGGACGGACGATTACAGCACCTAGACCGACGCGCATCAGTCTCAGGAGTCATGAGAGGTGTCATTTCCCGGCCGTACATAATGCCGGTTATGGACGGCGCACATTGCGTCTTTTGGGCCGTTGTTTGGATTGTCTCTGCTGGTCGTTCTGGCTATGCCCAGAACTCGTCGAACAAGCTCTGCTCCTCGGGGAAGGCCCAGAACTCGGTCATCTTCTCGTCGCTCATGTGGAAGATATGGACCACACGACCTTCGAAGGAGTTGCCGCCGCGGCTTGCCG
>Ga0255054_10000051_pt1 | contig 53064 bp, 40 predicted proteins | sample JV7_2_23_MG_FD_188634 | JGI IMG/M metagenome (GOLD analysis project Ga0255054, IMG submission 188634) | Seawater microbial communities from Jervis Inlet, British Columbia, Canada - JV7_2_23 | ecosystem: Environmental > Aquatic > Marine > Inlet | place: Canada: British Columbia | collected... | reverse complement strand
CGCCCTTGTGAAACAGCGGCTTTTGTCAGGCGGGATTTTTTCCTTTGCGGTTTCCGGTGGCGAAAGTATGCTGGGTCCAACCCAGGCCCGCTTTTTGGGTTCCATAAAAAAAACCCTTCTTCAGATTTTCTCCAAAACGCTAATCTATCCCGGCGACCAAATACGATTTTTTGCCACCGATATATCCGGGGTACTCCTGTCTGATTACTCGGTCCTGGCGAATCGGATAATTGAACGCAACCTTCAACTCACCTACATCCGGGAAGATATCCTTCAGGATGCACTAAGCCCCTTGCGTCTCGATTATCTGAAATCCATTCTGGAGGATATACCCGGGGCTGCCGTCAATAGAGATTTTTCCCCCATCTGTTATTTCCATAATCTAATGATGTGGGCGACCCAGTGGCATGAAGTGTTGCAAAAATTTCTCAATATCCTGGCGGATTTAAAGCTTCGATGGCTCTGGACCGGTTTGGCCGTCGCAGGGGGAATAATTGTTGCGATTTTCTGGACGGGTCGATGCAAATTCAGGGCAGCGGTGGCCGGAAGCATTTTTGTATCGGGTGCCATCGAAATGGTGCTACAGGTGATATTTTTGTTAAGTTTTCAAATTATTGAAGGGTTTGTTTATCGTCAGCTGGCTTTGATTATCGCCTTTTTCATGACAGGATTGGCTGTCGGCGCCGGATGGATTTTCTGGAAGAACCGCTCTCAGCCGAAAATCGGCGTTGCCCGCAGGCTTTTTATTCGAGTCCAGGCGCTGGTCTGTATGCTGCCTTTCGGGCTGATGCTACTTTTACCGCTAATTCATGGAGAAATTCGGGATTTTTTGTTTCCGGCGGCAATGGGTTGGCTATTTTCGGGTCTCAGCTTGATCACCGGTATTCTGGGCGGTGTTCATTTTGCCTTGGCAGTCATGGTTATGGCCGATACCGGGGTTGCTTCGGAGAAAATCGGTGGAGGATTCTATGCCCTAGATCTCGCAGGGGCTGCCGCAGGTGTTCTCATTGCCGCTTTATTCATACTCCCGATTTACGGTATCATGAATACGTTGATTTTTCTGAGCACCTTATCCGGTATCAGCCTGCTGACACTTCTGCGAAGGCCCTAAAATTTATTACCTGAATCTTGTATAAAAATTAATGAGGTTTCCAAATGCCGAAGATGGCCCTTCCACAATATTGACACTTCCCATCATTTAAGCCCAACGCATTTACCCGGTAGCCGATCCGACGAATCAGCATTTTCTTGCATTGTGGGCAGTAAGTGTGTCCCCCTGGATGTTCGGGCACATTGCCAACGTAGACAAAATGGAGGCCTTCATCAATAGCGACTTCTCTGGCCTTCTCAAGCGTTGTTACCGGTGTCGGTGGAATACCCTTTAGCTTGTAGCGAGGATAAAACCGGGCAAAATGGAGCGGAATATCCGGTCCCAGCTCTTTATAGATCCACTGGCACATGACACGTATCTGCTTCATGTCATCGTTTTTCCCAGGAACTATCAGGTTGACAATTTCAGTATGCACCCGCCGGGTTTTGAGAACTTTTAAGGTGTTTAACACCGGCTCAAGACTGCCTTCCGTCATGGTTTGATAAAAATCCTCCGTAAACCCCTTAAGATCAATACAGGCGGCATCCAGAACATCACAAAGATCTCCAAGCGGTTTCTCGTTTATGAATCCATTGGAATGCATGACTTTTAGAAGCGGCTGGGATTTTGCGAAGCGGCCGATCTCAAGCATATACTCGATAAATATAACCGGCTCCACATATGTTGAAGCGATCACCTGACTTTTATACTGAAGCGCGCTAGATATGACCTGATCCGGCGTAAGGCTGTAATTATAAGTGTCATCAGGTCGAGCCTGAGCAATTTCCCAGTTTTGGCAAAATTTGCAGTCGAAATTACAACCTGCCGTGGCAAGGGAAAAGGCGCGGCTTGCTGGAAGCACATGATAGAAAGGTTTCTTTTCAATAGGATCAATATGAATAGCACATGGGTTGGCATAAACCAAGGAGTAATATTGCCCGTTTATGTTTTCGCGCACCTCGCAAAGCCCTCGTTGTCCGGGACCAACCTCACACCCGTGCGGGCAAAGCTCACAGAGGATCATCTGATTATCCATCGGCGTAAAATAGGGGGAAAGTTTCCGCCCAATGAACCCTTTTTTTATGGCTGCAGCCCGGGCAGAACGCGATGAGGTACACAAAGGAAACAGAGCGGAACTTGCACAAATAGCAACGCTGCGTCCGCATAGACCAAGAAAATTACGGCGCGTTATCTGGTCTTTCAAGGGGCATCTCCTTGGCAAAAGATTTATTCCGATTTACCAATATATGCGCGATTTAAGTGATTCTTCTCATCCAGATTTAGTGTAAAAGTCTCTAACCCTTACAGATCTTGGGTCCAAACCTGTCAATCCGTATTTTTCAGCCCAATTCATAGCTTCTAAAAATTCCTGGACGGTGATCCCCCGTGCAATTTTGGGATAATCAAAGGCTTTGTAATCCACTTGGTACTGCGCCATGATATTTACATAAGTGGGTTGGGGAAGGTTCTCAGCCACCCACTTGACGAATTTTTTTGTCCCCGCGACTCGATTCGGCATAACAAGGTGTCGAATCATCAATCCTCTACGGGCAATTCCTCGCTTGTCCATCTGATGAACTCCGACCTGCCGGTTCATTTCCAAAACAGCCGCCGTTGCCACTTCTGGGTAATCCCGAGCATCAGATGAATATTTGGCGGCCATATCTGCATCCATGTATTTGATATCCGGCAGGTAAATATCCACAATGCCGTCTAAAATCTTTATTATCTCCACCCGCTCATAGCCGCTGGTATTATACACAAGAGGAATACGAAGGCCCTTTTTAAATGCAATTCTGGTGGCATTAAGGATATTGGGCATCACATGGGTCGGGGTTACTAAGTTGATGTTATGGCAGCCAATTTCCTGAAGGAACATCATCATTTTTGCCAGGTCTTCATCTTCAACCTTCTTTCCTTCCCCCTTTAGGGAAATCGGCCAGTTCTGACAGAAAACACAGCGAAGATTACAATTGGAGAAAAAAATCGTACCGGATCCGTGTTGGCCCACTAACGATATCTCCTCGCCGAAATGGGGTTGGGCCACGGAAACCATAACTTTCAGCGGAGCTTGGCAGAATCCGCTTTCCCCATCTATCCGATTCACGCCACATTCCCGCGGACAGAGCCGGCATTCTTCAAAGATTGAGTAGGCTTCCTCGACTCTCTCAGCCAATTTGCCTTCTTTTTCTAACTTTCCATAAGCTGGATACCATTGCTGTTCTTTTTGTACTAAGGCATAAACAGGGCTTGGAGAGAAAATCAGGGAGCCGCCCAATATGAGAGTACTTTTAATGAAATCTCGTCTGGTTATCTTCATATTGAACACTCCATGATCTTAATCAGTTAAAAGCAGTTAAAAATCCGAAGTATTCTAAATGAGAAGTGAAATCTAGTTCGCTTGGGAAATGAATGTGCGCTTCAGGCCAGATAGGGCAGGAAAATCAGAGTATCATTAAGGTATCTTGTCAGAAACCAAATAACACGAAGCTACTGATATATAGTTAGATTAGCCCCAAAAAGGTCGCGTTTGTGATATCCTCAATTGCATAATGCATACGCGAATCTTCAACATTTTGCAAGGTATCAAATTGTGGATGTCATGTCTGAATATGGAATTTGGTGGGGTAACATAAAAATTGGATGTCCAAATGAAATATGAAAAATTTTAGAATCATAGATTGGTATGAAAAAGGGGGTAATCCTTTTGAACCGACCGTTCCTAAGCTAAGTCATGTGAAGGAAAGGAGACCTTGGCGGCTCCCCGGTTAAATTCGCTTCGCTGCGCAACATGAATTATCCCTTGACTATTAAGCCTTATGTAATTACAATGTGCTTACCATTTGCCTGAGGAGGTACCGAATCATGAGAGCAAGAGTTGTAAAAATCGGGAATTCGCAAGGAATCCGTATTCCCAAGCCCTTACTTGAACAAACCGGAATTATGGAAGACGTTGAGCTTGAGGTGGAACAAAATCAAATCATCATCCGCCCTGTTTCAAATCCAAGAGCAGGTTGGAATGATGCTTTCATGGCAATGGCGGAAAGAAGTGATGATGTGCTTCTCAACGGAGAAGAAAATATTTCACATTCCTGGGATGAAGAAGAATGGCAATGGTAATCAATCGCTTCGATGTATATCTGATAAATCTTGACCCCACTGAGGGTTCTGAAATTAAGAAAACAAGACCCTGTTTGATTATTTCCCCAAATGAAATGAATCGGCATATCCGAACTGTCATCGTTGCCCCAATGACGACTGCCGGAAAGGATTATCCCACACGCGTACCCTGCACTTTCAAAAAAAAAATGGGACAAATTGTTTTAGATCAGATACGGACAATAGATAAAAAACGACTTATTAAAAAGCTTGGTATGATAGACCCGAACACACAGTCAGAGGTTATTTCAGTTTTGCAAAGGCTATTTGCATTTTAGGTATGTTTAATTCGGCTTCGGTCGGGGATAGAGGCCGGCGGCCTCAACGATCTCGGGCACCTTTTCTTCCCATTCGATCGCCATGATGTGGAATCCGGCTACGCCTTTGCATTCTTTCAGGCGCTCGATGGACTCGATGCAGATCTTGATGCCTTCATCGGCCTGTTTGCCTTTTTCGACCCCTTTCAGACGTTCAATAATTTCGTCGGGCACATCCATGCCCGGGACTCTTTTCTGCATATACTTGGCCATGCCCACAGATTTCATGGGGGTCAGACCGGCCAGAATATAGACTTTTTCGTGCAGCCCGCGCTCACGCACTCCTTTCATCCATTCTTCAAATTTATCCAGGTTGTAGATGCACTGGGTCTGGATGAACTCCACCCCGGCGGCAATCTTTTTGGCCAGACGCGGGACCCGGATCTCAAAGGGATCGGCAAACGGATTGGCGGCCGCTCCCACAAACATCTGGGGCTTGCCTTCAAGGTCGTCGCCGCCCAAAAACTTGCCCTCATCGCGCATATGCCGCACGGCCTGAATCAGCTGGATCGAGTCGATATCATGCACATTCTGGCCCTGAGCGCAGTCACCGAAGCTTTGATGATCGCCGGACAGACACAAAATGTTGTTGATTTCAAAGGAAGCCGCACCCAGAATATCGCTTTGCAGCGCGATGCGGTTGCGATCGCGCGTGACCATCTGCAGAACCGGTTCCAGGCCCATTAATTTCAGGCGAATGCAGGCGGCCAGACTGCATAACCGCGTCATGGAGGTCTGGTTGTCAGTGATATTGATGGCATCCACATGATCTTTGATCAATTCGCCTTTTTTAATGATGTGCTCGGGATTGCTGCCGCGGGGCGGTCCACACTCGGAAGTAACGGCCAGGTGCCCTTCGCTAAGGATCTTTTCCAGTTTGCTCGGTGTCTTGGTTGTCATTGCTGCACGTCCTCCCTTACTACTTTTCTGGGCCCCCCGGCCCTGTCCGTCGACCAGTCTTTCAAGGGGCACAACTCTTCGTATTCGTCAAGCCGGTCCAATGCCTTGAGACGATCGATGATCAATTGCCAGGCACAGTCGACTTCGGCGTTGATCTCACATTTGCCGGTCGTCGATCCGCCGCAAGGGCCATTAAAGAGCCGTTTGGCACAGCGCGCCACCGGGCAAATGCCACCGGTTGTTGCCAGGATACACTGACCGCAGCCCTGGCAGCGTTCGGTCCACAGGCCTCGCTTTTCAGTGGCCCCCATAAAGCAGGTGTTGACTCCCGGATACACCGGTGTGCTGTGATATTGTTCAGCCATAAACTGAACGCCGACGCCACAGGCCAGCGAAAGCACGGCATCATACTGATCGATGGAATCTCGAATCTCATCCAGATACTCACGGTCGCATTGTCGCTCGAGAGTCACTTCGTCGATTTTGACCTCATTTCCCTCTTTGCGGGCATGCATGCGCAGGGCCGAAGCCAGAACGCCCACCTCTTTTTTACCCCCGGCCTCGCAGACGGTGACACATTCGTTGCAGCCCAGGACCAGAATGTTTTTGTGATCCTTGAGGTATCCGATGATTTCTTCAATTGGTTTTCTGTCTGCAACAATCATTGAATGAAACCTCTCTTTCCAATTGTCTAATTATGATTTAAAATTGACTATTTTTCACCTGTCAATCGTCAATATTCAATAGTCAATATTCAACGTATTTCCTCAGGCCGCCTTGTTTTTCGACATCCGAATCGGATTGGGGCCTAACGCTTTTATTTTTTCAGTGATTTCGGTCGCATATTGCGCAAAGCGCGGTCCTTCACTCGATGAAAGATTGTACATTTGAGCCCGTTCGCCACCCACACCGATCGTCTCCAATATCTTCTGGGCCTGCTCTACCCGCTGGCGTGCCCTTAAATTGCCGGAGTCAAAATGACACTCACCTTCCAGGCATCCAATGACGGCCACGCCGTCAGCACCTTTTTCAAACGCCCGCATGATATGAATCACATCCACTTTTCCGGTGCATGGGACCCTTACGATCTTGATGTTTATCGGATATTGCAATCTCATCGAACCTGCCAGGTCCGCCGCCGTGTACCCTCAGAAATTGCAGCAAAATGCAATAATAACCGGTTCAAAATCTTTACTCATTGGTTTTCCTCTTAAAAAATTGCCTAAAGTGATCTAAAATGCCTAAAGTGCCTAAAATTAAGGAATTCTATCTATTTTTATAAATCCGCACTCCGCACTCCGCATTCTAGAGGACTCCTTCCAATAGCGCATCCACCTTACAAATAATCTGATCATCCTCGTACCAGTTTAGCTGAATCGCTTTGGCCGGACATTCGGCCGTACAGATTCCGCAGCCATGGCAGAGGGCCTCATCGATTTCACTGACGCCGTCCGCATTAATTTTGGGCACATCGTACGGGCAGGATCGCACACAGATCAAACAGGAGGCACACTTGTCGGCTTCAACCTGGGCGGTGACCGCCGATAGGGTTAAATGCGACTGGGACAAAAATGTCACCGCCCGCGAAGCGGCCGCGTAAGCCTGGGCAATGCTTTCGGATATCAGTTTGGGGCTGTGCGCGGTGCCGCACACAAAGATGCCTTCAGTGGCCATATCGACCGGCCGTAATTTCACGTGGGCTTCCATGAAATAGCCTTCCGCCGTGCGGGCCAGTTTCACAATGGATGACAGCTCCTCGGTATCTTCGGCTTCCATACCGGCACTGAGCACCAGCAAATCGGTACTGACCTTCAGCTTTCGATTCAGCACGTGGTCGGTAAACGTAACCTCAACACCGTCGTTAGCGGCTTCGGCCACCGGCGGATCCTCGGTATCAAACCGGAAAAAGAAAACCCCCTGGCGCCGGGCCTCGGTGTAATAGTCTTCCAGAAGGCCATAGGTGCGGATATCGCGGTACAGCACATAAATTTGGGCATCCGGATATTTTTCCTTGATATGCAGTGCGTTTTTAACAGCCGTCTGACAGCAGACTCGGGAGCAATTGGGATTCTCATCGTTGCGCGATCCGATGCACTGGATCATAACCACCTGCGTGGGCTCCTCGAGTTCGCCTTTTTGCATGCGATCGGCCAGCTCGAGTTGCGTCATCACGCGCGGGTCATCCCCGTACAGGTATTCCTGAGGGCGATACTCATGAGCGCCGGTGGCCACAATAACCGCACCATGCGTAATTTTGCGCTGCACCATATCCGGGCCCACCAGAATTTCGGTGGTGAAATTGCCTTGAAAGCCGGAAAAACCAACGACCAGCGCATTGGTGATCACCTGAATCTTCTCATGGGAGGTGACCCGGGAAACCAGACCAGCGAGGTATTCACCGATATTGGCGCCTTCAATGGTTGCGGTCAGTTGTTTGGCCAATCCGCCCAGTTCGGCCTCTTTTTCAATTAAAATCACCTCAAAGCCCTGATCCGCCAGGCCCAGGGCGGCATTCATGCCGGCCACACCCCCGCCGATGACCAGGCCTTTTTGAATCACCGGGATTTTCTTTTCCTGCAGCGGGTGCAGTGTTCCCGCACGGGCCACCGACATGCGCACCAGATCTTTGGCTTTTCCGGAGGCCGGTTCTGCGGTTTCGGAGTGCACCCAGGAATCCTGGTTGCGAATATTGGCCATCTCAAACAGGTATTTGTTTAACCCGCAGGACTCCATGGTGTCCTGGAAAATGGGTTCATGGGTTTTGGGGGTGCAGGCCGCTACCACCACCCGGTTAAGCTTGTGTTCTTTGATGATCTCTTTCATCTGGTCCTGGGAATCCTGGGAACAGGAAAACAGATTCTCCTGGGCGTAGACGACGTTGGGCAGCGTTTGGGCATATTCGGTCACGCCTTTGACATCCACCACACTGGAGATGTTCACCCCGCAATTACAAACAAATACCCCCACCCGGACATCCTGGTCGCTCACATCAATTTCTTCCGGAATTTCTACACTGCGCGTCAGGGTGTTACGGGCCGCACCCAGACTGGCGCCGGCAGCACAAGCCGCCGCACTCGCTTCGATAACGGAGCTGGGAATGTCTTTGGGTTCCTGAAACGCACCGCAGGCGTAAACGCCCGGGCGTGTGGTTTCGATCGGGGTAAAGGGGTGCGTAAGGGCAAATCGGGAATCGTTGAGTTCAACACCGAGGCGCTCGGCCAGCTGGACGGTAGACTCCGGCACCTGCAAGCCGACCGACAGCACGACCATATCAAATTCTTCAATCTGTAACTGGCCGGCATCATCCATATAGCGAATGCTCAAATTTCCGGTATCACCGATTTCGTCTATGGAATGAATCCGCGATTTAATAAACCGGATCCCGGCATCTTTGGCGCGGTCATAATATTTCTCGTAATCTTTGCCAAAGGTGCGGATATCCATATTGAAAACCACACAATCCAGATCTTCATCGGCATGTTCTTTGGCAATCATGGAATCTTTTATGGCATACATGCAGCAAACCGACGAACAGTAGCTATTGCCGCATTGGTTGGTATCCCTTGAGCCGACGCATTGCAGCCAGGCGATCTTTTTTGGATCTTTGCCGTCTGAGGGCCGTTGCAGATGTCCCATGGTTGGGCCCGAGGCGGCCAGGATACGTTCAAATTCCAGGCTGGTCAGCACGTTGGGGCTGGTTTTGTAATGATAGACGTTTTCAAGGGAGGAGGGGTCATAGGGCTCGCTGCCGGCCGTAATAATAACGGAGCCGACTTCAATTTCCTGAATTTGGGCTTGCTGACTGTGATCGATCGCATTGGCCAGACAGACCTCCACGCACTGATAGCACTCGCAGCAGTAGCCGCAGTTCAGGCAGCGGGCGGCTTCCGCCCGGCCTTCCGCTTCAGCATAACCCTGTTCCACTTCATTAAAATTGCCTTTGCGCTTATCAAGGGCAAGTTCGGGCATCCTGGCGCGTTCCACGATGGGTTCGTCTTCGGGAACGGGCCGGTAAACCGGGTTTTCATCTACAACCGGCTCACGGCCTTCAGCCATGTCGCGTTTTTCAATATAGCGCAAGATCGACTCAGCGGCTTCTTTGCCGGCACCGATGGCGCCGATAGCCACCCAGGGACCGGTCTGCAGGTCACCGCCGGCAAACACCCCTTCGAGTTCGGTTGCATAGGTAATGGCGTCGACTTCAGTGGTTCCCCAGCGGGTATAGGTTAGCCCGGTAATATCCTCCAGCGCCGACAGATCCGGTCGTTGGCCGATGGCCGGGATCAGCTGATCGATTTCAATTTCATACTCGCTTCCCGGAATCGGTATGGGACGTTTACGGCCCGACGAGTCGGGTTCGCTCAGTTCCATACGAATACAGCGCAATCCGACCACCTTGCCATCCCGGGTTAAAATCTCCTGGGGTGCCGACAGATAGGTGATTTGAACGCCCTCATCTTCGGCGGCCTGGATTTCTTCTTCCCAGGCCGGCATTTCATTACGGGAGCGCCGGTAAACGATATTGATTTCGGCGGCTCCCAGCCGGACGGCCGCGCGGGCCACATCGATGGCAACGTTGCCCCCGCCGATAATCGCCACCTTCTTGCCGGTGGCGGCTTTGCCGGTCAGATTCACTTCTTTGAGAAAATCAACGCCCTGGCGAACGCCGTTGGTTTTTTCGCCGGGAATGCCCAGTTCAATTCCTCTGTGGGCGCCGATCGCCAGATAAACGGCCTTGTAACCGTCATCCAGCAGGCCGTCGATGGTGACGTCGCTGCCCAGCGCCGTATTGGTCTTGAGTTCCACGCCCAGGTTGGTAATGACTTCGATTTCCTGGTCTAAAATCTCGCGCGGCAGGCGGTGGGCGGGAATACCGACCCGCAGCATGCCGCCCGGCTCGGGCAGAGATTCAAATATGGTGGATAAAACACCTTTTTTGGCCAGATGGTAAGCACAGGAAAGCCCGGCCGGACCGGAACCGATAATGGCGACCTTTTCCTTTTTGAGCGGGGCACATTTAATTTCCACCTTGCGGGGATCAAACTTATCGGCTGCCAGGCGCTTTAAGTCCCGGATCGCCACCGGTTGTTCCACTTCGCAACGGCGGCAGGCATCTTCACACCCGTGGGGGCAGATGCGCCCCAGCACACCGGGAAGCGGCAGGTCTTCCATAATGATTTCCAGGGCTTCTTTATACTTACCCACTTTGACCATCTGCACATAGCCCTGCACATTCAAGCCCCCCGGACACGCCAACCGGCACGGGGCCTTGTCTGCCTTCTGAATGGCATAGGCGCCCGGTATGGCCTGGGGGTATTGCTGGAAAGCGGCCTTTTTGGTTGCCAGGCCTTCGTCATATTCGCTCGGCAGATCTACCGGACAAACCGTGGTACACTCGCCACAGCTGGTACATTTGGAAAGGTCAATATAGCGCGGGTTTTGATGAATGCGGGCTATAAAATTCCCCGGTTCGCCTTCAAGTTCTAAAAGCTCGCTGTTGGTTAAAAGCTCAATGTTTAAATGCCGGCCGACCTCGACCAGTTTAGGTGAGATGATTCACATCGCACAGTCGTTGGTGGGAAACGTCTTATCGAGCTGAGACATCATCCCGCCGATGGCAGATGACTTTTCGACCAGATAAACCAGATAGCCGGAATTGGCCAGATCCAGAGAGGCCTGCATCCCGGCAATTCCACCGCCGACAACCATTACAGATCCATGGACTTTGTCCGTCATACCGTCCTGCTCCTTTAGAGTCTTAGTTGTGAATTCTTTGCATTTTATGAAAAAACTTTTTTATCACGAAAGCGCGAAAGGAAGAAAACACGAAAAAAAAGAAAAATTTCGTGCTCACGCGGCGCAAGCGCCTGCGCTGCGCGTTCCAAATTTCGTGTTTTCGTGATTAATCATTTTGGGTTCCGGCTTGTCCGGGTTGGGTAATCATAATTCACGCCGATGAAGGCGCGAAGGAGCGAACTTACTTATTTTAATTTATTTTGTCAACCGATATTTGCACAGACCTCGCCCTGTTCAACGCTGGATTGCGATACCTGTTTGCCCGCTTTGCAATCAAAAATGCGCTTGAAACCGACTCCCGTGCGTGATAGGTTTTTTCCTGAATCTTGCATGAAAATTAATGAGAAGTTGAGATAATATTTAATGACAGCCAGTTAAGCTAACGACAGGAGCAAAATAAAATACGGCTCAAGTCAAGTATATAGGATGCTTTTTTAGGAATCATTCAGCATGCCACAAAAACAGCCTTCAGTCATAAATATCGGCCTGGTGGGCGGCGGGAGCTTTTGCAAGGAAATCCTTAAAAAAACAACCGCTGTTTATGAAGAGGCGGAAATGGTGGCGCCCATAATAGCGGTCGCCGATCCGGACCCCGAATGCCCCGGCCGGGAACTCGCCAGCAAGCTCGGCCTGTTGACGTTTGACGACTACAAGCAGCTTTATGACCGGCGATACAGCATTCACCTGATTATTATCCTGACCCCGCAGCCGGAGATTTTCGAAGATATACTAAACTCCCGCCCTTCCCGCATCCGCATTCTTTCTTACCAGGTGTTTCGCATGTTCTGGAAAGCCATCGCACAGGAAGAACAGAAACTGCGGGAACGAACCGAAGAAATGGAGACCATCCTTAACGGTATCGATGATTTTATTATGGTGATTACCCCGGACATGAAAATTCTGGAGGCCAACGAGTCGTTTCTTAACAAAATGGGATACACCCCCGAAGAGGTCATTGGTAAAAAGTGCCATCAAGTCTATCATAAAATCGATCAGCCCTGTGATAACGGCAAAATGGATTGCCCCCTGCGCAATGTGGTGCGCAACAAACGAGCAGTTCGTCGAATCCAGACACGGATCTTACCGGACGGTCAAAAACGATATTATGAGGTCAATATCTATCCCATCTGGGAAAAAGACGGCAAGGTCTCAAAATTCATCCACATCAGCCGCGATATTACGCAACACAGGAAGGAAGAAGAAGAAATTACACGCCGCCTGGAACAAATGGTCGAAGAGCGAGCCCGGCAATTAAAGGAAACTCACAAGAAACTGCTCCACCAGGACAAGATGGCTTCATTGGGCAAACTTTCCGCTTCAGTGGTCCATGAAATCAACAACCCCATCGCCGGCATCCTGAATTTGATTATACTGATGAAACGGATCGTTGAAGAAGATTCCATCGGCAGCCGCGAAATCGATCAATTCAGCCGGTACCTGACGCTAATGGAGACCGAAACTCGGCGCACCAGCCGGATTGTATCCAATCTTTTGGCATTCTCGCGTCAATCTAAGATAGAGCTCAAACGAATCAGCCTGAATCGGCTGATTGAACAGACACTGTTTTTAAACTCCAATCTGCTCAAAATGGATGGGATAAAAGTGGAAACCGATCTCAACCCGGACCTGCCGGATATGGTCGGCTCTGAGGACCAGCTGCAGCAAGTGTTCATGAACCTGGTTTCGAATGCCGCGGAAGCCATGGAATCCAAAAGCGGCGGTCGGCTGCGCATTGAAACCCGGCACTCGTTGCGCGACGATAAACTGCTGGTCGATTTTAAAGACACCGGCATCGGCATCCCGGAAGCAAATTTATCAAAACTTTTTGAACCGTTTTTTACCACCAAAAAGAAAGGCAAAGGCGTGGGGCTGGGCCTTTCGGTGGCCTATGGCATCATTCAGGAGCATGGCGGTTCCATCTATGTAAAATCCAAGGTGGGAAAAGGCACAACGTTTAACGTCAGGTTTCCTTTAAAACCAGCCCCAGACAAACTTGACCCGCAGGGAGGTTTCAGTGAGCAATATTAAAATTCTGATTGTGGATGATGAATTGATTATGCGCGAATCTCTAGCCGGCTGGCTGGAACGTGACGGACATATCGTGCAGACCGCTGTCAGCGGCGAAGAGGCTTTAGAGAAAATAAAAAAAACTCAGTTCAACATTTTCCTGGTGGATATCAAAATGGAGGGCATGAGCGGTCTGGACGTTTTGCGCAGCGTCAAAGAAAGCGACCCCGATGCTGAAGTCGTCATGATCACTGCCTACGGCTCCATTCCATCGGCCATCGAGGCCATGAAAGACGGCGCATTTGACTACATGCTCAAGCCGTTTGATCCAAATGAACTGGGGGTGTTGATCGAAAAAATCATCCGCCACCAGGATCAGGCGCGGGAAAATATATATCTCAAGGAGCAATACAAGGAACGCACCCGTTTCGAGAGTATGATCGGACAGTCCAGACCCATGCAGGAAATATTTGACCTCATTTGTGACGTGGCCCCCATGGATTCAACCGTGCTGATCACCGGTGAGACCGGCACCGGGAAAGGTCTGGCCGCCAAGGCCATTCACACCAACAGCTCCCGCCGTGAAGGCCCCTTTGTGACCGTCAACTGTGGCGCCATTCCGGAGCATCTGATGGAAAGTGAATTATTCGGCCACCAAAAAGGCGCGTTTACCGATGCCAAAGAAACCAAGAAGGGCCGTCTGGAACTGGCCCACGGCGGCACCTTGTTTTTGGACGAAATCGGTGAAATCAGCATGCGGATGCAAATTGATCTATTGCGGGTGATAGAAGATCGCGTGTTTTACCGCGTGGGGGGTACCCAGCCCATTGAACCCGATTTCAGGGTCATTGCCGCCACCAATCGGAATCTTGAAGCAGCCATCAAAGCGGGCGCATTTCGTGAAGACTTATTTTACCGCTTAAACGTCATTTCATTCATAATGCCCTCCTTAAATCAACGCAAGGAAGACATTCCGCTGCTGGCAGAGCATTTCCTTTATCGTTTTTCCCAGGAGACCAACAAATCGACTGATAAAATCAGTCGCGACGCCATGGACGAAATGATGCTATATGACTGGCCGGGAAATATTCGGGAACTGGAAAATGCAATCGAACGTGCCGTCGTTGTTGGCAAGCAACGCGAAATTCTACCCGAAGATCTGCCGATTTTCTGCCATGAACCCGCACCGTCAACAAGAGCCAATTCTCTTCAAGAAGTGGAAAAGGCCCACATTCAGCAAGTGCTCATCGAAAATCAAGGGAACATTGCCAGAAGCGCAAAAATTCTGGAAATCGATCGTTCCACCCTCTATAGCAAAATCAAACGCTATAATATTGACAAATAACTTGACGCCTCAACCCGCAAATAGAATCATCATTTCACCCATCGGAGACTTTACATCGGATTTGTTAGACCCGATCAGAGACGAGATAAAACGGATTTACGGATATCCAACAGAAATCCTGCCCCTTCTGGATGACCTTGAGTTTGCGTTTCATCCCAATCGAAATCAATATCATTCCACCCCTGTTTTGGAACAATTAGCGCTTAAAGCTCCCGCTGACGCTATAAAGGTGCTGGCCCTGGTTCAAGTGGATCTGTTCATCCCGATTTTAACCCATGTTTACGGAGAGGCCCAGCTGGGCGGTAAGGCCTGCATGGTGTCCACCATTCGGCTCAATGAGGGGCACAGCGCCTTAAGCACTCAGGAGCCGTTTTTCAGTCGCATTGTCAAAGAGGCCATCCACGAACTGGGCCATACCTTTAAATTGCGCCATTGCCGGGAACACACCTGCCTGATGCATTACTGCCGCAATGAGAGCGATGTGGATCGCAAATCGGATCAACTGTGCCGCTATTGCAAGGTTCTTCTGGACGATGAGATAAAACGGATGGAAAAATATTAAAAGCCACGGCTGACCCGCCATAATATTTTGAAATTGTGGTATTTTAACTATTGCAAAATCTTTTACAACTGCTATAGATTGAGTTAAATTTTTTCGGGGGAAGTCAAAATGAAATGCCCGAAATGTCAATTTGAAAACCCAGCAGGCGCCAAATTCTGCAATGAATGCGGCCAGGCCATTGAACCTCCATCAGGGGCATCCCGCCCCGTTCTCTCTTTTGATGAAAAATTAGAAAAGATTCAACGCTATCTTCCAACCGGCCTCACTGAAAAGATTCTCAGTCAAAAAGACAAAATCGAAGGTGAACTCAGGCAAGTGACGGTCATGTTTTGCGATATGGAGAAATTTGGTCTAATGGTCCAGCGCCTTGGTTCCGAACTGTCTTACGGTATCATGGACCGGGTCTACGAAATCCTGATTCACAAAGTCCATGAGTTTGATGGCACCGTCAACGAGATGACCGGAGACGGCGTTATGGCCCTTTTTGGTGCGCCCATCGCCCTGGAAGACGCACCTCAGCGAGCCCTCTGGTCTGCCCTATCTATTCACAGCGAAATTGCCGGATTCAGCAAAAAAAACCAGCAGATCGGTCCCATCAAAATGCGGATTGGCATTCACACCGGGTCGGTGGTCGTGGGTACGCTGGGCAATGACCTGAGGGTAGAATTTAAAGCGGTGGGCGATACAGTGAATTTAGCTTCCCGCATGGAAGAGCTGGCAGAAGCCGGAACAACCAATGTAACTGAGGATACATTCAAACTGACCGATGGACTGTTTCGCTTCGTCAACCTGGGGAAAAAGTCGGTAAAGGGCAAGGCCAAAGCGCTGCCGGTTTATAAACTCCTATCATCAAAAGTGGATGTGTACCGCCCCCGTCTGGGTGCCGAGCGCATGATCTATTCGGAAATGGTCGGCAGGGACCATGATCTTGACAGCCTGGAGCTTCAGGTACTGAAAGCCATAAACGGCGAGGGATCGATCGTTAACATTATCGGAGAGGCCGGTATCGGCAAGTCGAGGCTTCTGGCGGAGCTCAAGAAACGTGAAGTGATAAAACGGGTCGCGCTTTTTGAAGGAAGGGCGATCGCGATGGGCAGAAATTTAAGTTTTCATCCGATTATTGATCTTTTAAAGCAATGGGCAAGTATTCGAGAAGATGATGGCGAGGCCATGGCCTACGGCAAGCTGGAAGCTGCGGTCAAAAATCTGTATCCGGATGAAGTCGCAGAGATATTTCCATTTGTAGGGACCCTGATGGGCATGCAGCTTTCGGGCAGATATGCGAATCGGGTTGAAGGCATAGAGGGAGAAGCCCTGGAGAAACTGATTCGGAAAAATGTACGCGAGCTCATTATCAAGGCAACTGAACTGACCCCGCTGGTGATTGTACTCGAAGACCTGCACTGGGCAGATCTCAGTTCCATTGAGCTGGGGGAATCTTTATTTCGCCTGGCCGAAACCCACAGGATTCTCTTTATCAATGTCTTTCGCCCGGGATACAGGGAAACAGGCGATCGCATCGTTGAAACCGTAAAAGAAAAACTCCCTCTATATTTGGTTGAAATCGTTCTGGAACCGTTGAATGAAAAAATGAGTGAAGCCTTAATCACCAACATGTTGAATATCAACGCACTCCAGCACGCCATCATTCCGCAGATTGTCATACGAGCCGGCGGCAATCCTTTTTTTATTGAAGAAGTTGCCCGGTCCTTAATCGATGAAGAGGCGGTCGTTCTGCAGAACGGAACATTTCAGGTGACAGAAAAAATCGGCAGCATCGCTATACCGAACACCATCAACGACGTATTGATGGCCAGAATTGACCGCCTTGAGGAAGAAACACGCAATCTGGTGAAGGTTGCATCGGTAATTGGCAGAGATTTTTTCTACCGGATTCTGGCAGAGGTGGTCGGCTCGATCGAAGATTTAGAGGGCCGATTATCGTACCTGAAAGAGATTCAGCTTATCCGGGAACGAGAAAGAATTGGCGAAAAAGAGTATCTTTTCAAGCATGCCCTTGCTCAAGAGGCGGCGTATGGATCGATTCTGCCCTTGAAGCGCAAAGAACTGCATCTGAAAGTTGCCCAGTCAGTCGAGAAAGTATTCAGCGAAAGGCTCCATGAGTTTTACGGTATGCTTGCCTATCACTACAGCATGGGGGAGAATCTGGAAATGACGGAGGAGTATCTGATAAGGGCCGGTGAGGAGGCCTTGAGATCTTCGGCTTCAAATGAAGCTCTCCATTACTATCAGGAGGCGCTAAATCTTTATTTAAAGAAGCATGGTGACCAAGCTGATCCCGAAAAAATTGCGATGCTGAATAAAAACATCGCCCTGGCACTGTATAACAGAGGCCAGTATGTTGAAGGCGTAAAATATTTCGATAAAGCCCTCAATCACTACTGGGGCAAATTACCAAGGTTTGCGATTTCAACCTTCTTTAAATTTTCAGCAGCCTTTTTGCACCTGCTCATATCCCTGTATTTCCCGTCAATGAAGTTCAGAAAAACGCCGACGCAAAGAGATTCTGAAATTATTGATCTCTATTGGAAAAAAATAAAAGCGGTATCGATCATTGATCCGAAGAGATTCTTTTTGGAATATTTATATATTTTTAGACGCGTTATCGATTTTAATTTAAAAGACTTCGAATTGGGGTTTGAGATATTTACAGGCGCCAGCGCTTTATTTTCCTTTAGCGGTATTTCATTCCGATTGAGCCGCAAAATACTCGATTCCACCCAAGACCGTATTTTAAAAGATAACACGAAAATATTCATGATACATGAATTGTCGGATACGGTTCACAATTACCTGGAAGGCAACTGGGTAACAGCAATCAATTATGATGATGATTTGGTAAATAAAAGCCTAAGTAAAGGTGAATTGTTTGATGCATCCCAGTATTTGTACTGGCATGGTTTTATGTCTATTTATCAGGGGTCCTTCGATATTTCGAATTCAATCGTGAATAAATTAGATGATATTTATGAAATATACGGACATGATCTGTCAAAATCGTTTAAATATGAATTGAAAACCAATTTACTGCTGGAATGCCGTAAGCTCAAAGAGGCTCTGGCTGAAGTTGAGAAAGGCCTTGATTTTGCTGAAAAAGCGGGTCTCAGTTATTTTTTGCTGGAGATATATTCATGTCAGGCCTGGATCCATATTTTGATGGGAAATATAAAACCGGCAGAACGATCCTTAAATCATGCCGATAAAATCAGAAGTGAAGTTGAAGCACCCGTTCCTTTCCAGTTATCCAATTTTTACCGAAGTAAAACAGAATACGATCTTTATCTATTTAAAGAATCTTTGATGAATGGTCACAAAACCGATTCTTTGTATTACAGAAAACAGGCTGTCAAATCAGGCAAGAAGTTTCTCAAGGTAGCTCAAAAGGTGGCTCAACATCGTACCGAATCCTATAAACTAACCGGCTCATATTGCTGGTTGATCAACGAGCAGGAAAAAGCCTCAAAATGGTGGCATAAAGCCATTGAGGAAGGCAAGCGGCTTGGCGCACGACTCGAGATTTCAAGAGCCTACTTTGAAGTCGGAAAAAGCCTGCTCGAAACTGAAAACAAGCATAAACTGCTTAACGGATTCGGTGCCGAAGAATGTCTTCAAAAAGCCAAAATACTGTTTGAAGAAATGGACCTGCAATGGGATCTGGACGAATTGAACCGACTGCTCAAATAATTAGACATTGTCGTCAGGTAAAACAGCCAGGGCGGCTGCGCAATGGATAACAACATTTCAAATTTACTATCATCCTGTTCTGAGATTGATTTCGGTACTGTCAACCTTGCTGGCGAAGAAAAAAAATTTTGCTGTGAATGGAACAGCGAGATTATTTCACTTTGCAAATCACTGCCTGAATCCACTCAAACGGATGCATTGCTTTTTTTTATGAGCTATTCAAAAGCATCTTTTGAGGAGCTCAATTTTTTCAGGATGTATTATGTACCGGCCTGGTCAATTATTTACTGGCTGATTAAATCCTGCCCCGATGCAGGCAAGCTGGAAGACCCGGATGTCAAAAATGCAAAAGCCGCGCATTTCATGGCAATGTTCCTGCATGCCCTGGATGATCATCTCAGTGACCAGCAGATACCGGTTACGCATCTGGCTTTACTGTTAAGAAGCCAGTCATGGGTAATCATGAACGATGCTGCCCGAAGTTTAGCTGATGGATTTGATGAAGGTGAAGAAATTATTCAGAATTTTATTGACGATTATTATGTCAGTATTCGAAGTGTAAAAGATCCTAAATCCCTCGATGATTACTGTGAGCTTTTCAGAAAACAGATGGCGACCTGGTTCATCGTCCCCATTATCCTGACAAAAAAGATTACCCGGGATGAAGAATTTTCCAGGGCGGTTCAAAGCGCCTATGGCTCCTTCGGCATTGCCTGGAGGTTGCTCGACGACATTCAGGATATAGCGATGGACATGAACAATGGCATTCACTCTTCAATCTTTGTTTGCCTCTCCGAAGACATGCAGAAATTGTGGCAAACGCAACCTGCCAGACAAACACAGGATAACCGCCGCTTCATTGAACCGGTCATGGATCACATCCTGGAAAAAAAAATTATTGATACCCTAAAACAAAGGATATGCAGCGAACTGCAATCAGCTGCCGCTATTGCAGGTGATTACAATTTAAACGGTTTGGCAGACGAGTTCGACTGTCTGTTAAGACCATTAGCATAATGGATAACCGCACCAATGAATATTGCAGCTGTTGCCAAATCCACCAACGGATGGAGCAGTGAGGAAACCATCAGTATTGAGGTGACCACTCACTGCAATAGCAACTGTCCGCACTGCTTTGCCCGAGCCGGGATGCCGGGCTACTCGAGCCTATCCCCTGGTCTTGTCAAAGAAATCATCGCCGAAGGGCACGCCGCCGGATTCCGCCATCTGCATATCACCGGCGGTGAACCGCTGCTGTGGGAAGGGCTATTTGACGCATTGGATTACACCTTTGGGATTGGATATAAATCGGTCTTTATAAATACAAACGGGACGCTTTTAACAGCAGATGTTGCTCAAAAAATCGCTGCTTATAAAGGCTGCTCGATTTCGGTGAGCCTCGATGGTGATGAGGCGCTTCATAACCGTTTGCGGGGAGAAGGTTCCTACCGAAAAACGGTTTCGGGCATTGAAACGGCGCTGGATGCCGGTATGGAGCTGGTAGTTTTTACCATTGCCCGAAAAAGCCTCATGGCATCTTTACCCTATTTCGCAGACGGCTTATACGGGCAATTCCCCGATATTACCTGTCTGATTCTCATTCAGCTTTTCAGTCTAACAGACGATGCCTTCACCTTATCAGGAGAGTTTCTGGAACCGCATGACTTTCTAAAAATGGTACAGACCGTTTCGCTGTTAAACCTGTACGGTCGTCCGATCATTATCAAAAATAATCCGCTGACCAATGTCGTCTCAAAATTGATTGAGATGCCCTGGATACCGCAGACACCGCCACTCTATCGTTCGGGGAATCTATTTATCATGGCAAACCGAAATATCAGTATCTCACATTCCTGCAGGAATAGTCTCGGAAAATACAAACCAGGAACCATTCGACAGGTTTTGTCTTCTAAAGCGTATCAAGCGGCCGTAACGCCGGATGAAAAAACATGTCCGACATGCCCATATGAAAACGTGTGCAGGCAAAATGGCATGCTTCGACCGTCAGAATATTACCGCGACGAAAACCCGGATGCGCCTTATTGCCAAAGGGTTCTGAAAAGCGTCGAACCAAGAGCCGTAATCAAGGAACATGCAAGTACCGGGGCAATGTTAAATCTATAAGGGTCCCGGGCGACAAGCGACCTTTAATCGGGGAGGGGCATTTCAGGAGCAATCACAACACTCAACCCGCCTGATTTCAGGAAAAATCATAAGTGAACACTTCCTGATATCGGGCAAAGGAAAAAAAGGAGGTCAACATGAAATTTATCGACTTTATTTTAAATGCACAAAAGGATCCCGGTTTAATAGCAGAATTTATGGTCATTGACGATGAGGCTGAGCTTAAAACCTTTTTAAGGGATCAGGGCTACACTGATATACAAAACGATGAGTTTGCCAAGATATTAAAAGCCAAGAAAATCCAATATCGGATGTCGGCGGTCGGTACGAGAGCATATTAAACTTCAGTCAAGCAGGAAGACTTAGATGGGCACTCTCGGATTCCTATGCCGGCGGTGTCGCTTTGATCCCTTTTTCAATTGACGGCATCGGGACACTTCGGATGATGCTAAATAGCGCTGCCGTGTTTTGAACCTATTTCGAATAGCAGGCGCACCTGTGGAGTCACAAAGGTCGAATAGCACTGAGGGCATATCAGATTGGGCGATAATGATTATCGGTGCAGGTCCGGCCGGAATATCCACCTGGCTGCATCTGCAAAAATACGCTCCGCATCTGGCCAGCCGCACCCTGGTAATTGAAAAGGCCGTATTTCCCCGTGACAAATTGTGTGCCGGCGCGGTGGGCGGTTGGAGTGCCCATGTATTGGAGCACCTGGAGGTTGAACTTGATATTCCTTCGTTGTTTGTATCGGATTTGGAGTTCAGGTTCGGAAAGCAAATCGAACACCTCCACGAACCCAATTGTTTCCGGGTGGTGCAGCGCATGGACTTTGATTATGCGCTGACAACAACCGCGGTGAAACGCGGCCTTGCGATACATGAAGACGAAACACTGATCGATATTATCCGTGAGCGAAATCGACTCATTGTAAAAACCAGCAAGCATAATTACCGTGTGCAAACAATTATCGGGGCGGATGGCGTTTTCAGTGCGGTGCGCCGAATGATGATGCCGCATCAAAATCCACGGCTGGCGCCGACCCTACAGGTGTCGACCGCTGTTGACTCTCAGTATGACACCGAATTTTATGAAAAAAAGATCGTTTTAAATTTTACACCGATTAATGAAGATCTGCAGGGTTATGTGTGGCGGGTTCCTTGCCTCAAAGATGGTGTCCCTTCAATCGCACACGGTGTTGTTGATTTCCGGATCTGTCTTGATCAACCGCGGGCAGACATGAAAGGAATTCTCGGCCGTGAACTCAAATCCCGCAATATCCAGCCAAAGCCAGATCGCTGGTCCAGTCATCCGATTCATTGGTTCTCAAATGATGACATCATATCACAGCCTAATGTGATTCTGGTGGGAGATGCTGCCGGAATTGAACCGGCATTGGGCGGCGGGATCCACATTTCTTTATCGTACGGTCAGATAGCCGCATGGGCTGTTACAGCTGCATTTCGGAAAAATGATTTTTCATTCCATGATTATAAAAAAAGAATGCAGTCCCATATCGTCGGAGAAACGATACACAAATGCACGCGGCTGGCACAGGAAGTGTATGGCGGCAAGATGAATCCTGTACATGCCGTGCGGGAGTTGTTCACCACCAGAGATGCCCCCCCGGACCCCTTGTCTTTTATATTTCCAAAAGTTTCGTCTTATCCCTGAAGGTGTCAACCCGGCTCACCATTCCGACCAATCCAAGCGACCCGTTTGCCTCAACTTAGGGCCACGAATAAGGATGAATCAAATGCGCATGGCAGCTTCGATAGCCGCCCCGGCGTTAACACGGCCATAGCCGTACCGGTCGTTATGTCCGGTTTGGGGATCGTAAACTTCATCATCGTCGATTTTATCGGCCGTGTCGGCAAGGATTTGTTTGACCGCGTCGCAATCCAACGACGGATTGACTGACAGCATTAATGCGGCAATACCGGCAGCCAGCGGGGTTGCGGCCGAGGTCCCGAAGAAGGCGTTGGTGTGCAGACCATCCGCGCCGCCGCCGGCAGCTTCCCCAGGATTACGGCCACGGTTGGGCATCGACAGATCGGTTGTGAATATATTGGCCCGGCCGCCGCCGGATGGGGCCACGATCCATAATTCCGGACCCCATCTGGAATAATAGGCACGCTGTCGCTTGTCCGTGGTAGCGCCGACAGCGATGGCATGGTCGTATGCCGCCGGATAGGCCACTGCGTCTGTGGCAAACCCTAAAAATTCGTTACCCGATGCGCAGAAAACAGGCGTTCCTTTACCGTCGCGCCCGTTTTGGCTGACTTGCTCGATGATCGTCTCGATGAGCGTACTCTCCGCATTTTCCCAGGAACATGAAATAATATCGGCATATTGCGCAGCATAGCGGATGGCTTCGGCCACGAGTTCATCTGATACCAGGTTGTCGGCATTTAATATTTTAACCGGCAAGATGCTGCATTTGGGTGCGATTCCGAAAGCACCATTGCCAGCAGCCGCTATTATACCGGCACACGGGGTACCATGACTATCGTTGCCTTCATTTTGGTCGTAGGGCTCCTGAAACAATTTGGGTCGCGGATTAAAATGCTCCGGATTTTCTTGATCAAGCGTGCAATAGTCTCGCCCGCACCGATCACGCGGTTCATTGGGGTCGGGATTATGCTTGATGTTCGCGCTCAGATTCGGGTGCTCGATATCGACACCGTCGTCCAGGACGGCAACCGTGCAGCCTTCGCCCTGCGTTTCTCCCCATGCCTCCAGGGCATTGACATCTTCCCCGGGTACCTGCCCGGGAATGAGACCCCGGTTGTACAGGTGCCACTGTTCAGGGGGAACGGGAAATTCAATTTGACAACGCCGGTATTTTGAAACAAAATTCGGCGTGGCGAAAATGACTTCATCCATCTCAGCGCAATCATTGGCAATGTGAATTATGTTTTCGCCTGCTTGCTTGCGATCGACTACATAGGCCACCAATTGATTCGAAATGAATTTACTGTGACTGCGCATCTCCAAGTGATGCTTATCCAGGATCTGTTTCCGCTGCCTTTCGTTAACCGAAGGGCCAAATCGAATCACGACCTCTTTGTAGACCATCCGCGCCAGGCCGGTCTGGCTGTCCTCAAAAACAGCCGGCGGGATGAAGTCACGCACACTGCGATCATCCTGAATTCTATCGGTGTAGATTGGCATTTTGAAGTAATTCGCAGCGGCGTGGTTGACAAGCGCCGACAGCGCAGATGCTGAATCGCCCTCCCCGACTTGCAGCAGCGGTTTGTTATTGTAAGACTTCACCTTTGTTTTTAGCGGCTTTAAAGGAACCTTTCGTTGACAGTCTGCTCTGTAAATGTACATCGCTGACCTCCCCCAGGATCAAAGGTTGGACTCATTCGAAATGTTTTTAAGCCATTTTAAATTTCGAAATTTTGATGGCCGACACCGCCCGTACGCGTTGGGTGTCTCGCTGGATCGACTCAAGGATGTCGGGCAGATATTTATTTAATGTGCTGTTCATCTTCTCAAAAGTGGCCTCGTTGGGCATATATTTATTGCGGGCCTTAACGCGCAATCCACAGTGCCGGGCGTAGGCGTCAAGTTCATCGTCAGTCGGCGTTTCGATAAATTGCACCCACACCAAACCGGTCGGATAGCTGATATTGCCCCGATCATCAATAAAGGCCGGTATTAAATCAAATTCAGACCCCAGCTGGTCCCGGATTCGCCGCCAGGTTTCTTTGGGGTCGTCTGATAGGGAATCCACATAAAGCAGACAAAGATCGAAATATTTTCCTAAAGGCTCGAACTTACCCAGTTTGCTCAATATATCTTTGCTATCAACGATAGCCGACCCATTGAGACTGCGCACGACGAAAAGAGATGGATAAACGCTTTGCCTGGTTTTCATAACCTGGTTGCTCCTGAAGTGTCGATTGTCAATCACGACAAAGTGAAGCAGTCACCCCTATGCAACTCGGGCTGGATCAATCAGAACGGCATCCTAAAGTGTGGAAAAGTATCCGCATCTTACCTTCTTCTGTTTATGCTGTCAAACTTCAACCCAGCAAAACCGATGAAGCAAAACGCTTCTATACGATTGTTACAATTATAGGTGATTGGAAGGAAATAGGGGCTACAGGATCGACTGTAGCCCCTATTTTCTTATGGCGGATGGCGGTAAATTGCATAAAGTATTTATCGCCAGCCTGAATAGGAGAAATGGCTGAAATTTAAAAGATTCAGGTGCGCAAAAATAACTGCGTTAATTTTTGCCAGCCGATCTGGGGCATATGCCCGAAAATGTCATCACCCAGATAGCCGCCGTCGGTGGCCAGCGGACCGGCGGTTTCTTCAATCACCTCATAAAGGCGATCGACTTCTTCGTCAATAAATTTACCGGCCTGGTTACCGATCATCAAGCCCTTAAGGTCTTGGCGAAGGCTGGGGCAGTGCAGCCGCAAAATCCAGCCCGCACTGTATGGATCTTCATTGCCCCGGCTGCCGCGTTCGCGCAGCTCCGGATTAATATCGGTTACTACCCCGCTGACCGGGGAAAGCAACGTTGCGTCGTGTCCTTCCCGCCGCAACGATATGTCTTGCCGGCCCTGTTCCAGTTGTTTGCCCATAAGGGGGGCTTGAATTTGATCCAGCGGCCCCAGCAGGCGCATGGCAAAGTCATCCAGGCCGACGCGAACCGTCGACCCTTCCTCGATCTTGACCCAGGTGTGTCCCGGGTGCAGGTAAAATCCATGCGGGATTTTAAAACCCTTGATATCCAGGACATCCACCGGCTGAACCACGGCATGCACGGCAAACTGATCACTGAAATATTGATCGAATTCGCAATTGCCGCACTGGTAGTCACGGGTGCAGGCGCGAAACTCAATGTGGCCGATCATATGATGCAAGCAGGGCTGTTTCCATGCCGACAACTCCCGTAATTTGTCCTTCCAGAAAACAATGCGTCCACGCTTTCCTTTAGGAATCCTGCCTTTTTCTTTAAGCCGCTTGTTTTCAGCGGCAGTGCGTCGCATGGCCCTGTCATAGGCACAGGCCGCACACTGGAAGTCAATCCAACAAAACTTTTTCGGAACCACGCCCGCCTGCATCCAGATACAAGGATGCTCATTATTGGCAGCTTGATTTCTTGCTTGCTTCGAGTTCATAGTGAGTCCTTGGTGCCCCAAAAGGCAAAGTTAATAGTTATTGGTTATTGGTTAATAGAAAAGGGCGAATAACAAATAACAATTAACGAATAACGAATTAGGTTTTCAGAAACTTTTGGGCTAAATTCTTCCAGCCCAGATCCGGAAGATTCCCGTAAATGTCATCAGCCAGATAACCGCCATCGGCCGCCAGGGGACCGGCAACATCCTCGATCATCGTTTCCAGATGGTTGACTTCCTCGTTTATCCAGCTCAGGCTGTCCTGATCCACCATCAATTTTTTCATGGTGCTTTTAATATCCGGTGTCCGAACCATAAAAAGCCACCCGTCACCGTAAGGTTCATTATTGGCCCGTTTCGGATTTTCCCTGACCTTCGAATTCACTTCCATGATGACGCCATCTACCGGCGAAAGTACATCGGCCAGGTTATCTTTACGCTTCAGCCCCCAGCCCGCTTTGCTCTGATCCAATTCCTTACCGATCAACGGCAGATCGAGAGCATCGGCCTGGCCCAGCACTTTCAGTGCAAAGTCATCCAGTCCCACTCGAATATAACCGCCGCTTTCGATTCTGGCCCAGGCATGTCCATTATGGAAATAGTACCCCATGGGGACATCGAAACCCTTAACCTGCTGAATTTCACCAGGGAATGCCTTGGCTTTTGTAGTCCAGACATCTTCAAAATACTGATCAAAGTCACATTTGCCGCATTCATAATCATACGCACACATCCGCTTTTCAATGCGGTCGGTAAGGCTGTGGCGGCAGACCCGATCCAGATCCGGTCGTGTCTTCATGGCTGCCTGCCAGCTGATCTGTTTGCCTTTGGCGACTTTCTGATCCATGGCATGATCGTATTTACAGCTGGTGCAATCATAATAATTGTCACAATTTTTGAATTTTATCACCCCGGCCTGCATCCAAAGACAGGGAGTCGCTGCTTTGGCTTTCTTGTCCGTTTTGTCCAGCCTACCCTGACCGCCGAGAACAGATTCAATCTCTTGCTGCGCGTTGCCGTCACCTGCTTTGCCTTTTTGGTAAGTCGACCCGAATCCGACCTGACTCCTCTGTGCTTTTTTCTTTTTTTCAGCCATTTCTCTCGCTCCTTTTCTAAAATAAATTTTATTCTTGTTGCCTGATAATAGCAATGTATATGCCAACGAAATCCATTCCGCCCAAAATCGACATAACAGCCTGAAATTGAATAAAATTTAATATTTAATAAATTTAAAAGATTTAGATCAGCTGAATCCAGTTGTGTAGGATTTGTCTACATTAAAAAAATCCGATAAACTGATTTTTTATAATATTGCATGAAATTTAATTTATTTTCAATTAGTTACCACTATGTTGGATTTTCCACCAATGAATTTGTAATTTCCACCACTATTTTTCTCCGACTTTGAATTTTAGTATTTGATATCCCGCTTATTTCCTGATATGAGCTTCTCTTCTATTGCAGCAGATAACCTGCTACCAATAATAATTTGAAAATCTGGAAAGGAGAGAATAATGCAATTTGAGAACATAGAAGCAATCATTGATTTTGCGATTGAGAAGGAACGGGAAGCTGCCGAGTTTTATGAAAGAATAAGCAAGGATGCAGAAGACTTTTCAGGCTCAAAACAAATGTTTGAGGAATTTGCCGTTGAAGAGCAGAAACATGAGAAAATACTGCAGGATTTTAAAACCAAGGGAATATCCAAAAGTTTGGAAGAATATCAGCTAAAATGGATTACCGATATAAAGCGCGGCGATTATTTGGTTGACATGGAGTATGAAAAGGGCATGCCCTACAATGAAATTTTATTGCTGGCCATGAAGCGCGAAGAGAAAGCGCTGCGACTGTATAACGACTTCCTGGAAAAAGCGAATACGGATGAGAGCAAAAAGCTGTTTAAGGTCCTTTGCCAGGAAGAAGCCAAACACAAATTGGCTCTGGAAACCATCTATGATGACTATATGGCTAAAATGGGAGACTGATAAATAATTACAATCTGTAAATATCTTTGTCTACCATCGTCAGTAGTATTTCAAAGATGTTTTTGTAAACGCGTGGGTTCAATTCCAGTATTTCGTTGAAATCATCACTCGTTATTTTAATCATGCGGCAATCCTCGATGCATTTCAAGGCGTATCTTCTGACCGATTTCCGGATTATAAAACCAAATCCAATACCAAACGGCGCTTCAAGCAGATCAACTCGCGTTTGATTTTCGTCCAAGAGCTCCGCTTTTCCTTCCAGTATTTTGTAAAGTGCATTGGCGGGATCTCCGATTTTAAACACATAGTCTGCCGCATGGAAGTCTACGATCTCCATAAATTCGGCAAACATCATGAGTTCCATCATTGAGAGTCCCTTCAGCATCGGCGAATCCTTAATGAGATGAAACTTCTCAAGCAGGGGCATCATTGCTTCGACCTCCAACAAAAATTTCTCAAATCTTCCTCTTATATCCTGGGGCATCTCCCAAGCAGCCGACAACTTTAGCCAGTAATCCTGTCCTTGAAATATCCTTTCATAAACATCTTCGACATCATTCAAAGAACCGGCGGGCATGAACGCCCCGAAAAATAGCCCATCATCAAATCGAATCGACTCGAGGAGTTGCAGCATTCCGGTATTTTCTTGTTTAATGATAGCTTCAAGGTATTCTATAGATTTGGCTCTGGTGTGGCCCACGTTCTCTTTTTTGTCGGAATACCACTTAATACGAAAAAAAGAGTCCATTACCTTTAATTCCGGATGCAGGAGATCCAGGATTTGGAAGATCATCCATATTTGGGTTTCAACATTTCTGGCCAATTCCAACAACAACAGGCTACCGGGTCTTGTTGAAGCAATGACCTCGTAGTCTGAGCAAAGATCGCGGCATTTGTCAATTTCTTCAGGCAGCCTTTCTACAAGTTCACCAAAGTCAAGGTTTTCATCAGCTTTTCTTAACCTGTTGATGCATAACAGTGCTTCCCTTTTGACATGGGGATTGGGAAAACGAAATAGAGTGTCCACCAAAAAATCCGCTGCATCCTGTGAAGGCAGAAACCGCAGGGTTCGCAGACATTTCTCGAGATCCATATAGGATTTGGAGCTCGTCCAAAATATCAGCATATCAAATATAACATCAAACGCTCTGCCTTCGAATCGCGCCAGGTGTTTGTTAAAAGACCCATAGTTACGAATGTTGTCAAATCCAACATCTTCGAGGTACGCTACAAAGAGATCGAGGTCGTCCATTTTGGCGAGCGCTTCAAGTATCGTGTCAAACGCCTGATCGCTGTGATTAGTGAAATGCAGTTGAATTTCGTCTTTAAACGATGACAGCTTCAATTCGCCTACCAGCCAGATGCCTGCCAAAACCTCGCCATCATCCTCGGATTTCAAGAGTCGTACGATCTTTTTTTCGGCTTTTTCTTTCAGCTCATCGGAACCCCAGCGGTGAACGATTGTCAGGTCGTATTTCAAAAGATCAATTGAATCTTCCGCGTCTAAGTACTGGTAAATATATTGACCATTTGCAGGACCCCAAGCCGCGATTACCTGCAGGCACGTCTCTTTGACGTGTGTATCTTCTTCTTTTTGGCACATTTGTTCCAATTCACCGACCAAGTGGGTTGCCTCTACTTGATTCATGACGGAAACGGTTTCAAATCTCACATACCTATTTTCATGTTTAAGCAGGTCTTTAAGGACATTATCGAGCTCGGAAGCATAGCTGTTTCGAATCAAATTCAATAAATATAGATAGTTGAACATGTCGTTGTGCTGGTCACGTGCAATTTTGTACTGCTCCAAAATTAAATTCGGCTGGTAGCTTATCAGAGATTCGCGTACACGTTCCAGCCTGCTTCGCCGCTGAACGCTCTCTCTCAAAGACAATACGTATCTTTTTGGAATGCGCGAGATGATCGGGAGCATCGCTGCCAAAGATACGATGATCAAAAGTGTGTAGACGACCATCGGGTTGCCAAGTTTGGGAATGATCAAAAAAAAGACGCATATACCGATAACGAACAAAGGTTTGAAAAACAGCTTGGAATACATTCGGATAGCGTTGCAAAGCTTTTCCGGTATCGAAAACATGAGCAACTGGTAGGATGAATCGAATATCACTCTTTTCAGCAAGTCGTTGATTGCGCAGGCGCAAATCGTTCCCCAGAATATAAGCGTTTGGTACCCGGCCGGCCTGAAAAAGTATACACCTATGATGAAGAGCAGACTTGGTATCAACAACAGCGGATACGCATAAAGGACTTTGCCGTTTAACCACAATCTGGCAAAAAAGTAGACAAACAGTAGCTGCAGAAGAACCTGAACAAGGCTGATGATAGCCTTGTAGTGGCCGATAAATGTGGTTTTCGGGTCTGCCGCTTTGCGGCTTTTCTTGGTTGTGTCCCCGATGCTGCTTTCGGTCTCGATGGATGCCACCGCAGTGTATGAACTCTGCGGCGGTAAATGCGCATTGATCTGCACGTCAAAAAGAACCTTAAACAATAGGTTAAAAATCCCGATCAATATGACAATCTGGACAATGGATCTAATGATTTTATATCTCTTCTGAGATGATAGGAGGGTCTTAAGGCTCTCCTTTGTGGCAGAGATACTGATGTTGATACGGTAACGGTAACTATGGAAAATATACCTGATGATACCGTAACTGAAAGCTGTAAACGAGGCGGTCATCAAAAGAAAAATCAGCTGATTTCCGCTGGGCACCTGTTTAATAATGAAATAGCCCGATATCAGTGCCCCCAAACTGCCGGACAAAAGAAAAACGTACTGATATCGTTTCGATTCCCGGATATTGATGCAGTAGTTTATCAGCGACCAGGTTTGAACAATGATTAATTCGTCGAAAATATCGATAACGACGAAATAACTCATCGCCGGCACAAAATGCTTATGAAAGCCCGGCAAAACCTGTGGTATACAGTAAAGGACAAGCGATGCAGTCAGCATTGCAAGCATTTCACGCTTGATGCGATGCTCGAAGCTCACCTTGCTGCCATATAGAAAGTAAATGCAACTGTAGATGACAAAACTGATGCCTGCAAGACCGTAAAGTAGAAAGTACGGTTTCTGATTGTAGATATTGATGAAATAAGTTGAACTTGCGATGGTATTGAGGAAATTACTCTTGGTGAAGGAGGTAATGATGGTAAAACAGGCGACGTTTGAAAACGTTAAAAGGCACAATAAAGCGATTAATCGGTTTCGAGAACGGATTGAATCGCTTGAATCTAACGTTTTAAACATGCCTTAACTCTTTCGCTATTATAAAATTCGTTTCATCATTGTCATCACCGGCAGCACCCATTGAGACAAATTCCGCTACTACCTACGGGGGATTGGTATCCGGCAACCTCGCAATGCGACCTTTGCCGCCTTCTGGATAGTCAACTGCTGTAATGACACCGCTGAGACCTTGCCGTATGTAATTGCCCAGTAAGTCCTGATAAGTGATGTAAAGGTTGATATAGGGTAAATCACGAAAAGGATATTGATCGCCGCCACGGGCCGCACCGCCGAAGTCCTCAATTCCTTTTCAGCCCGGACCGCTATACCAGAATTTTCTATCCTGCAAAGATTGACGGTGGCTTTCTCATCTGCATTTACATCTACGATAACACAGTCGTTCTTCTCGTGCTATCCGCTTAGCTCTGAAAGGCGGCGGTGCTCGCGAATCACCACAAACGCGACGACGATCCAGATGAAGACCAGCACCACGTTCAGCACGAAGAACGACTGAGTCGAAAGGGCCAGAAGCTGGACTCCGACGAGGACTGTAAGGGCTGCAATCCCGTCGCCCACGCGAACGAAGAGCGAATCGATCGTCGGCTTGCCCTTGTACTTCAGCTCCGCCGAGACGGGCAGCCACAGGACGTTCCGCGCCGTGTTGTTGATGGAGTAATCCGTTGAATTCTCCGCTATCTTCATTGCTTTGACGATAGCCAGGATTGGGATAAACGCCATAGCAGTGTAAGAGACCAGGGCAACCACGGGCATCGTTAGCAAAATCACACCAAAGCCTCCGTACTTGAGCAGGCGTGAAGCCACAAAGGCCTGAAGAAGCAGCGCCACAATGTTCACCCAGAAGTAAAAGTTGCCGTAAAAGGCCGTGGTCCCGTCCCGAGTGAACACCAGCAGTGCGTTTGTATCCGAGACGCCTCCTTTGAGCGCCTGTCCCTTTAGGAACTCTTGGACCACCCGGAAGAGTAAGTTCTCGCCGTTGGTGTTGACCCAGCTCAAAAGCAGCGTAATCAAGGCAGTGGCGAGCAGCAAGCGGCTGGTAAAAACAATGGAGATGGCGTTGCGTCCCGAGTCCTCGATTTCGGGGCTGGGAGTCGCCTTAGTTCCGGCGGTTTGCTCGTGCATACGGCCATCGACTATTCGGCTGATAACAATAGACACCGCCAATGGGATCATTGCCGCCAGAAGGAGCCACTCCGTGGTAAAGAGTCCCGATTCCACCAGATTTTCTGTTATCCAGGATCCAAACGCGGCCCCGGAAGTGGCCCCGATGGCTATCACGGGGAACAGGCGATTTCCGCGTTCCACCGTATAGACATCAGCGGCAAAGGCCCAAAACTGGGCTACCACAAACACTCCGAACATGCCGACCCAGAGATAGAAGATGATACCGGTATACGGAAGGTTTTCGATAAAAAGACCGGGCTGAATGGCCCAAAAGAATGCCATGTTTAACATGCAAAAAAGCGTGGAGCGGGTGATGAGGTCGCTGCGCCGGTACCGACCGGAGAGCCGGCCGTAGAACCACACCACAGGGATCAGCAGAAGACTCTGCCCAAAGCTCGAATAAGCCTTAACCTCCATTTTGGAAAGCCCGGAAATATCAGAAATTGCAATCCAACCTTCCCGGAGGGGCTTGATGAAATAGTAGGCGCATAAAATGAGGAAGACGTTGGCAAACATCAGGAAGGCGGTGAAGCCTTCCCCAGCACGTACATCCGTAAAAAGGCGTAGGAATCTGTCCAGTTTAGATGGCTTCACAGGGCTCCGTCTTCTTTCACTGTTCCGTTGCACGGTCTGGTTGTGAAAGATCAGCCGGCGACTTACTTTCAATGGCAATTTTAAGCTGTTCCAGCAATTTCTGAGTAATTTTCCCGTTCACGCTAAGGTGTTGTGTTTTTTGGAATGCCTTGATGGCCGCCTTGGTTTTGGAACCCAATTTACCGTCGACCTTCCCGACATTATAACCCAGTTTCAGCAGTGCAGCCTGTACGTTTGCAATTTGCAGGCGCTCTTCCTGCCCCGCGGCAAAACCGATCAGGTTGCGTCCAAATGTCACCTCCGTTGGAAGCTCTCCGGGAGCTGGCGGCTCCGGTGGATGGTCCGTTTCGATTAGCCGGTGGATATAAGTTGCCAGGGTCTGATGATCCACAGCAGAGTTTTTATAGAGCACATTTGAAATCAAAGTCGCCATATAATGCAATCGGTTAAGGCCGGCCGGGGTTTCTACAATCGCCACTGAATTCATGTAGTTTTTGACGTTGCCGTGATATTTTTTACATTTAAATCCCGGCTCTTCTTTACAGCTGTAAAGCGATCCGGATTTAAAATAAACCGCAGAGTCATACAAGGCGGGCGATGACGCATAGCGGATGCGGCGCTCGGTCATATAGAGCAAGCGCTTGATTTCCCGGCTTGAAAAGATGTCCACCAATTTCCCTTGCTCCATCAGCAAAATAAAGCGCATCAGTTCCCGCGCGGTACCGTAACTGTTGTAGCCGGTAGGCACGTGTTTCTTGCCGTAGCGTGTAAAGAAGCTCCCTTGGCGAAAATACTGCAAGTCTAAACCATTGCGTCTGAACGGCTCAAAGAATGTCTGTTCGTAAAGTTCACGTAATTGCTTGCGAGAAGTTTTTTCAAAAAAGCGAGTGGCTTCGTCATCTGAGACAGGATAATCCTTCCGGAAATTTCTCAGCAGCATGGCATTTTTCATCACCATTGCGGCGGCGGCATTGGAGCTGATGGAAAGGGTCCAATCCAGATACTCCCAGAGTGACCCCTGATCACCTTTTTGTAATGGGCGAAAACTCAGGGCTCCGGTATCGGGATTCCAGAGTCGAACTTCGTGATGATCCCACTCGATAAATTCATCTGCAGTGATAATGGTTTCACGAAGCAGTCGTTTCCGGGTCTCGATGTCATCCGGATAAATGTCAGCCAGCGCCTGAAATAGTGACATGGCAACTGCGATTTTTCCGACGCTGCCAACGTTTTGTTTGTAATCCGCCCGGTGTTCGGCATACCGTGGATGGTCAAGGTCTGAAAGATCCAAAACGGCAACTCCATAGCGCTTCTCTTTATTCCCTAAAAGTTTCAGAACGCGAGCGGTGAATTTCGGATCAGGCTGCGGCAGAGCCAAATCCTGGTGATCCAGCAGTCTTAGATCCACCAAACTGGCCGGCAGCAGGGCACCAGGGGGTTGCCGGCGGCCGCGCATTTTGCCGAAAACTGCCAAACGGGCTGCTTCAATACGCCGAATCCCTGTTTCGGGATAGGCGTCCAGGGGATAGGCAAAACCAGGATCAGTGATGGCAAGTATTGCTAAAACGTAAATGAATCTCAGGTATTGTTTCATTTTGCCCCATACAAGACATTTAGCGGTTTTTTTTTGACAATATCCGGGTCAGGGTTGTTCATCCAACTTCACTGTTTGATTGAGTTGGGACGACATATCCTTATCCAGGTTGTTTAGGTATTCGTTACTGCGGGCCTGAATGCTTTCAAGAAAAGGTCGAATCTGAAAAAGCTGCAATTTGCTATTGATAAAACCGAACTCGATGTCGGCTGGAGCAGGATTTCCGCCGGCATCCAAAATATACGGATATCGCTGCGGCAAGTCCTGCGCCAGATTGATGAGTTGTTCGATCTCATCCGCTTTGAGAACTGTTTCAGCATCTGCCACCAATTCCTTATCAACGCCGCCGTCGGGTTTTAACACCCGGCGCCAGGGGGCCGTGGCCTGGGCCAGCATACGGACGTCACCTGTCTTCACATTAATTCGCAACGACTCGGCGGCTTGCCCGTCAACGGCTCCGCCAACCCCTTCGTTCACCGCGACTGAAAGCCATCCTTTCTCACCGGTATCAACATCACGGGTCACCATTACACCTGATTTTTCCGACGGAACACTGCGCAACAGAAGCACAGAGGTATAGACGTGTTGCGGCAAATCCATGTGTGATTGGCGCCAGGCAAAGGCACGCCTGCTGAAAGGTGATGCCCATACCTTGGGGATGGCAGCCAAGACATTCTCAAATCCTACCACATTCGGGATTGTCTTATTTAATCCGGCTCCGGTGAATCCAGGTAGATCTTCGACATTGGTGTCACTGCGCACGAATACGCCATAGCTTCCATCCGGGCCGAATACTGTCTCCATCGCGGCCGCCAGACGCCGGCGAAAAGCATCGTCGAAATCAACATTCAGTATATAATCTTTCAATTCTTTGCGCAGAGATTCCATTTTTTCATCCCGCTTAGCTGAGCCGGGGGGCATGGCCTGTATCTTTGCATATTCAGCTTCCATCCACTCAAAAATAGTTTGCTTGCCGTTTTTGAAAGGCTGGTCCAATAAGCTTCGAAAAACACCAAAAGGAATCGCCAGACCGTTGGCGACCGCTTTGGGATAATGGTGGTATAGTTCTCCCAGATTGGCAGCCTTGGGACCGACAGTACGTCCTGAGTCTGCGGCCCGCAGCCGGCTTAAAGGAATGAAGTTACGGTTCTTGAGGTCCAGTTTTTGCAGATCAGGACGAATCAGACTTACCGATTCTGTTTTTTGCTCAAAGATGTGATTCAGCTGTCCTTTATCCAGTATAAGCTGAACGGATCCAGCCGGGCTGACGGCTAGAATGATTTTCTGCCCCTCGTAGTCCTTTAGCTCGGTGATTAAGCTCTCATCAACAGTTACATTCGGAATGCCCAGATTACGCGCGAGCAGCTGCACATGAGATAACGGGTTTCCTTCGCCTGCCGTCAGGATACCGGCCACCGGCGGCAATTCTGCAATCGTTTGCGGTAATAAATAGATACCCCGCGGATCAAAATCATCACGATGATCCGCGGGTCTCAATCGGAGTTTACCCCGTGCGAGGCCGGGATTGAGGCTACGAAGGCCGGCACCGACGTCTTGGCCGAAAAGTTCGTGGCTCAATCCCACAAGTTGATGGGCATCGCGCAGCAGGCTGTCCAATACGTTGGAGTAAAAGAAAAGAGGGCTTCCCCTAAGGACATCCTGAATAACACGGTCAGCCAGTGGTTCAATTTCAGCCAGTTTTTGCTTACTTTCATGGAAATGGAAGCGAAGCCATTGGGTGCACCAGCCGGGCACCCGGGCCAGGTAATCGAGTGCGGCCTTGTAGTCTTTGATAGATATTGTCTTGCCTTCTAATTGAGCGAAAGTAGCCTGTAAATCCTGCAGTTGAACGGCCGATATGAGACCGGCACCATAGATGGCAAAGCTGCTGCTTTTAAGCCACTGCAGATGTTCGCGACGGGAGGCGGCCTGCAACCGCCCGATCAGATTCCTTCCCGCAGTGTAGTGTTCGATCTCCATAGCCAGACCGGTGTCCAATGCGGCCAAACGAAGTTCGCCGCATCGAATTTTTAATAGCTGTCCTCGAATCGTCGCCATAAGCTTGCTCGTTATTGCAAACCGGACGGCGGGATCACTGGTTGTTTCCAATGTCTTGATGGCGGCCGCAATTTCCCGGCCAAGTACAGAATTGCTGCTGATTTTTTTTTTGAAATCCTTCAGGCGCTTGGATGCTGATTCGGATGCAAACACCTTATCAATTTCGTCTGCCAAACGCGTGTATTGCGCAGCCAGTTCAGGATCTTGAACTCCTGCAGCATAGTCCCGGACACGCCCAGCGTCTTCTTGATCCGGCTGATTATGAATTTTGACACGCAGCGGCAGAAACTTCTTATCTTTTTCAGAAAGAGCAAGAGCCTGTTGACGAACCCTTGCGACGCTTCTGGTTTCAACCCCATGCTCCAAAAAGCTCGCACCGATCCTCAGAGGCGCAATTCCACGTGAGCTCCAGACGTCCTTACCAGCAAGATCCAGCAATAGCTCTCTTGCCTTAGCGGTTTCATTTTCGGATTGAATCGCCCCTCGGTAATAACGTGCCTTGCGAAAAATCCAGCCATTGTCGGCGGCAATCAAAAATTTTTCAATTAAAATCTGATTATAAAGATCGGAATAGCCCGGTGCACCTGCGATTTGGCTCAGGTCAAGAGAGGCAAGGACATTGGCAATATAATATCCGTCGGCGCGCAACTGCTTTACACGACCGGTCCATTCGCCATGTTGCACACCGCCACCATGGTCTTTGCAGGCGTAAGGTTTTGGGGGCAGAATACTCCCATCGTTGCAAAACCAGCGAATGCGCAAGAAAGGTCCCTTGGGAGAGGTTTTCATCTCTTCGATCCATTGGCGTAACGTTTCCCGGGGAGGCATATCTGCGGCTACTTGAAAGGGGTTTGTTAACACAAATAGAAATATAACGATAGGTGCAATGCGGATGGCTTTCATTAGTTCGAGATCCGATAAAAGTTAATTGGTTGGAGGGGATAGAATTCGCATTAAACAATAAGCTAAATCAATGGCTAAGTTAAGTCAAGAGTCGCAATATGGTATGGGATTGAATGCGGTCGGTGCCATGAAAATCCCCACAAAAAAGTCTGTTTGAAACTGGCGTATACGAAAAATGTCAAACTGGGGTCAAACTGTTAAACTGGTGTCGGACCAAGGTAGAACGCCGCCAACTAAAGCATGAGGTTAAAAACAAGGCCGTTTTCAGGTCTGAGTGTGGAATTCGGAAAAATTATTCAGATTTTTTTAGATCCTGGCACCCGGTACAGTCAGATATGAGGTTTTTCAGCTTTTTTCCCAGAACGGAATAGGAATAATATTTCCGGGCGGTCTCATAGTTGTGGGTGACCATCTTTTTCCTCAGTTCAGGGTCGATAAGGATTTTTTTCGTTTTGCGAACCGCTTCGTCGGTGACGTAACCATCAAGCTCGATGACCGAAAACCCTTTGGGTTTGATGTCGATTGTGTATATCGAATAGGAATTGACGACAATCGGGCAGCAGAAGTAAACAGCTTCAAGAAAGGCATTGCCGAATCCTTCGAAATTCGAAGGGTACGTCACCAGATCAGCATGCGGGTAGATATCATGCAGGGTATAAATTTTGCGCCCGTTCTTGGTTTTACCCCTTTGCTCATTGATGATGCTTGAAACAAAATACGTATCCACTTTCATCAACTTGGAATATTCCCTCACCCGGCGTTCATAGTCATAGCCTTCGTCTCCGGACGCATGCGAAATGACGAACTTGGCTTTCATGCCCAAACGATGAACCAGTTCAATCGCATGCTCGATGCCTTTGCGTTTGACGACCCGGGTGGGCTGGAGAATTAACAGCTCATCATCGGCAACTCCCAAGCCCTGACGCACATCGGCAGAATATTCATCGATCGCCGGGTGCTTTTTACCCTCATCCAAAGCACACGACTTGAAATTGCCGGACACCGGCGGCGGATTATCAAAATCCATTACATTGGGAATGATCATAGCCGAAATACCGGTGCGCAGGCTCAATTGGTTGTCAGCCGAAGAGTTGATGACCACATGCCGAATGGCGGGCAAATGCGGCGGAAACGCCATATTCAAATATTCCCAGCAGGCATTGATCATGAAATTTTGTCTTTCCCAGAAAAAATCATGATGATGCGCAATGGTGGGCATACCCGTCTCAGAGATGACTTCTGTAAGCGCAATGCCCAACGGAATATTTAAAGGTATGGTCAACGCATTTTCGGGCACCAAGAGATCAAGGTCAAACTTTTCGATAAACTTGTATAGGTGATCCTTTAATTTCTGCTTCACCTGATAGATTTTACGGGTCACGAAACGCCCCCGCACACTGGCACCGAAACAGTTTCGAAAAATATCCTTAATGTCCGGATGCTTAAAATGGGCTTCTTTAACCAGATAGGAATGCTCAGGTGGCCGATCAAGCTCACCGGCAAAGTAAAAACAGGTAAACCCTACCTTCTCAAAGACATCCGCCCATTTCGCTGTCTCTAACGATACGCCGTCTGTCCCGGCAAAACGTGTGGAGATGAACCCCACATTATGATTCTTTCCGCAGGATGAACAATAGGACATATTTAATACCTTTCTTATCCGTAAATTTCTGGGCCGATCCTGTGTTTGGGTCGATGCCTCGCGCGAACACGAACACCGTTAGGCTTTCCTAATAGTTTTCCAAAATATCATTACTTAATTCCTAAGTCATCTAATTTGTTTGCTAGACCTGATGGTAGCGAAAACAGTCCACCACATGATCATTTACCATGCCGGCTGCCTGCATAAAGGCATAACAGATTGTCGGGCCCACAAACTTGAAACCTCTTTTTTTAAGATCCTTGCTCATCGCCGCCGAGATGCTTGTCTGAGCGGGTATTTCCGCCAGAGTTTTCCAGGCATTCTTGATGGTCTTACCACCGCTAAATCGCCAGATGTAATCATCAAAACTTCCAAATTCTTTTTGTACAGCCAGAAAAAACCTTGCATTTTGAATCGCTGCTTCAATTTTAAGCTTATTTCTAACGATCCCCTTATTTGCAAGGAGTTCCTCCACCTTGCGTAAATCATAAGCAGTAATTTTTTTAGGATCAAAATGATCAAATGCTTTCTGATAGTTGGTCCGCTTTTTTAAAATGGTTATCCAGCTCAACCCAGCCTGAAAGCCATCCAGCAAGAGAAACTCAAACAGTTGTCTGTCATCGTGCAGGGGAACCCCCCATTCGACATCGTGATATTTTACATATAGCGGATCCGTATTGGCCCATGAGCATCTTATTTTCATAGGGACAAATTCCTACCGGAAGGTGATACATGGTAAATGGCAAAAGAAAAGCAGCACTTTGACATGATTTTAGGGATACAAGAACGCCGTCAACTGAAAAGATAGAAACCCAGTGCCTTATCAACGGTATCAAAAGGCGCAAATTCGGCGCCGATAAACAGATCACGCTGATTTTTAATGATGACTGTTTTTTTTATCAATGTTCTATGCGCATCGTCTAAATGGAACTCAAGCTGCATCTGATCTCCGATCGCAAAGTTCTGTTTTACATTCAGTTGAACGTTTACACCGGATGTTGACAAATTTTTAATCGTCATAAGACCCCGATTCTGGGGTTGGCCCTCGACGAAATGAACATACGTTCCAGGAAGGTTTGTCTCCTTACGATATTGCTTTCTCTTTTCCAAAATGGCTTTGTAAGCGTGCCCGCAGGGGCATTTGACGCCTACCTTTACAATTTTATCAAGGGTCGCATATTTGGAAACATCGACAGTTTTCGACCGGTTGCATTGCGGGCAGGAAAACGTCGCCATCTGTTTGCTGGTTACATATACTTTCGGGTTCATTTAATTGTACCTAAATAACAATCTTTTACCTAAATTTTTATCATAGAATCCCGGTTTTTAAAAGCGATATTTGAAGCCTTACCCACAGGGCCTATTCCTGAATCTTGCACGAGCCGGAGGCTTTCATATCCAAGGCAATCACTGCATCCATTTCAATTGCCAAAACCCGGATCGGTTAAATTTGTAATATTCAGGACCGGCAAACTATGTAATCATGCATATTTAAAATGATTTCTTCTTGCGAAACCAAGAAAAATAGGCTTTTATTCATTGACTTTCGAAAAGTTTTACTGTAGACTTTCTTAAAAAAAGGCGTAAAATATATCTTACAATTCAAAGAAGGAGGCTTAAATGACCAAAGCAGAATTAATTGGTAAAATGGCAAAGGATGCTAAAATTTCAAAAGTTGCCGCCGGCGCAGTTCTTGATTCTTTCATGAGCAACGTTACGAAAGCCCTGAAGAAAAAAGACGGGAAAGTTACTCTGGTGGGTTTTGGAACCTTTCAGAAATCTCGTCAAAAGGCTCGCAAGGGCCGCAATCCCCAGACCGGCGCACCGATTAAAATCAAAGCTAAAAATGTTGTTAAATTTAGAGCCGGCAAAGGACTAAAAGCTGCTATCTAATCCAATTTGTAATTTAAAAAAGGCAGTTTATCGGTAATAGTGATGCTGATAAACTGCTTTTTTTTTACACCCGCCCAGGTTGATTTCTCTAACGAAAAGGACCCTGATATGACGCGCGCCTTGTCATATTCCAATTCGCACATCTTGTTTATCGTCAATCAACCATCAACGCTGAAAACTTGACGGCTGCGCTCAAATGCGGAGGCCCATCCGGCTAACAGGTATTCGGTATCGGGCTTAATAAAGACCTCGTTTGAAGCCGGTTAAAAAAATTTGGCTGAATGCTGATGCACGTAATCACCAATCTTTCTTACCCGCACCAACTCATCTTCGGAAAGTGGCCCTAATTCCAGGCTTCGTAAGGCTTCCTTCATTTGGCTGCGATCGCGGGGTCCACACATACAGATATCGACATTTGGATTTGATAAAACAAACCGATAGCAATCGCTAGCAGATAAGGGCTTTTCACCGCGCGGAACTTTTTTGGGATTCAACAACTGGCCCCAGCGAGTTGCGGTATAGGAAACAATTCCGGGTTTGCCTTGATTGCTAAGTTGATCAAACACCTCGGTTTCAGCCCCCCGATGGGCGGCATTGTAACGAAGATGGAAAACGTCGAAAATATTGTCCTGGACCAAACGTGGAAAAAGGAGACGATTGTGACTGGAGATCGCCAGATACCGATAAAGCCCCTTTGTCTTCATATCGAGACATTTTTCCAGCATGCGTTGCGAAGGTCGCCGCTTATGCCACCCTAAAAGCAATACATCTGCAGAATCAATGTTGAGGGAGTTTAAAGCATTTTTAAAAAAAACTTCCATCAAGAAGGATGAACGCGAATAACTTTGGATCAGAACGACCAGTTCATCCCGTTTCCCTTTACGACAGATGTTGGTTATCGCCTGTCGCATTCCGCTTTTCCGCTTGGACCCCCAGTAAAAATAGTTGCAGCCCTTTTCAAATGCTTCTTCAAAGGCTTCGGCCGGGGCGCCGTAACTGGCCGAAACTCCCAGGCGACCCACGTTGATTCCCGTTTGTCCCAAATGGGCAGTCTTAAATGAATCCACAGCAGATTTCACCTTCCGTATTATTTTATGATTTTAGTAATTTTGGGCTGGTATGCATTCTTTTTGGCCATTTTATCGGCCCGGGCTTTGATGATAAACAGCGCGGTGAAAAAGAAGGCAAATCCCAACAGGACAGATAACGCAGAGGGACTAAATTCTATGACGGGGGCCAGCGCCTGCCCGAGTGCAGCGCCAACGACCAGCAGGATAATGGGAAAGACGTAAATCAAAAAGGCGGCTTTTAACAATGAGGCGGTCTCAAAGCTCAAAACGATCCGATCCCCGACTCTGGCACCGGCTGAATTTACAGCCTTAACCTCCATATCCTGGCCGCCTCCCATGGTGTGGCAGGACCCCCTTGCGGTGCAGCCTTCACAGGCGCTGCTCCGAACGGTTTTTACCCAGGCGGCCCCAGAATCGGTCCGCAGAACGACCCCTTGTTCAGTAGCCAATGGTGACCTCGCAAGTAAAGAATTCTGGCCCACAGGAACTAGTTTTCAAGGTTAGAATAAATGGGCGCTTTTGTTTAAAAATTTGGCCTGCGCTTATGAATCGAAATCAGCGCAGGAATTTTACCCGGAAGCTTCAGACGATTCTTCCTTTTGATCAGCCGGCGCCGTGTCAGTGTGCTCATAGCAGATCAATCCGCATTGCAGGCATCTTGAAGCTTCTTCCTGCGCCATATCTGCCGAGAAACCCCTTTCGATTTCACCGCATATCGCCAGCTCTTTGCCGCTGCAAATCGGCATGATCTGACGCTGACTCGCCTGCACGTTTTCCACATGATAAACATTTTGCAGGACCGACTGCGGTGTGATCACATGCTCCGTTAAAGTAGGGGATAGCCCATGCATCACCTCATGAATAGATGCAGCTGCCCGGCGGCCGGCACCGATTGCTTTGATGGCTGCGCTGTAATCCGCCAGCACATCACCTTCGGCAAACAATCCCACCTCATCTTTGAAGGCCGGTTGTTTATAGGGTTGAATACCTTCCCAGTGCAAAGACAAACCCGGTGGTGATTCCACGCCTTCGGCGTCTTCAGGTTCAGCGCCTTCCGGTTTTGGCCTGACAAAAACCAATTCAGGAAATCGGCCGGCGGCGAACACCAGTGTCTGAGCCGGTATGACTGTCCTTTTATAGGTATCGGCTTCAATATATTCCACCTGTTCGAGCCGATCAGCCTCTCCCAAAAGGCGGTTTATGGCTGCATTATAAATCACATTCACGCCTGTCAGGCCGCGTTTTTGCACTTCCTCATCCGAAACGGGACTGTTTTCCCAGCTCTCACGGAACAAAACGGTGATGGTCGTAGCTCCCAGTCCCTTGCATATTTTAGCTGCATCAAGTGCCAGCTTGCCCCCGCCGGCAATCACAACATCGGACTCAATCGATAGGGCCCCCGTCTGCTGGGCTGCGAATCGAATGAGATCCACCAGTATATAGGTTCCGGGAATCGGTGATTCGATATCAACGGTCGCCCCGCGTGCCAGACGGCTGTCCCAGCCTCCGGAAGCTAAAAAAACCGCATCAAATCCTTCCTGAATCAGTGATTTTATGGTGAACTCCCGGCCGAGGGTCTTTTGGGTTTCGATCTTAACGCCCATTTCAATGATGCCTTCAAGATCCCAATCCAGTATGTCCTCGGGCAGCCTATCCTTTGAAATTGCGCTCCTGAGCAGTCCGCCCAGTTTGGGGGTGGCTTCAAATACGGTTGTATCGTGTCCCAGGCGGGCCGTAAAAAACGCGGCCGACAAACCTTGCACGCCGCCGCCGACAACCGCAATTTTGCGGCCGGTATCCGGAGCCTTATAGGGTAGAATGTGGTTGCCGCTTTCTTTTTCATACTCTGCGGCGTAGCGCTTCAAAAAATTTATGGCAACCGGCTCATCAATATAATTTCGCCGGCACTCCAGTTCACATGGCCGAGGGCAAATCCGGCCAATCACAGCTGGAAAGGGATTGCGTTCCTTGATGACCTGAACGGCGCGATGATTGTTCCCCAGTGAAATTTGACGAATGTATTCCCGAATATTAATCCCGGCCGGGCATCCCCGCTGGCAGGGGGTCGTGCATTCCTCAGTGGTGTACTCCCGGATAATCCTTCGGGTAATCGATGACAGGTTAATAATATGCTTCGGGCACACCCGTTCGCAGGTTCCGCAGCCGGTACATTTATTTTCGTTAACCACCGGCAAACCTTGCGGCCCCATGGAAATCGCATCAAACGGACAGGCCTTGGCGCAAGTCCCCAGACCCAGGCATCCGATGGTGCATACTTTCATGCCGCCACCCAGAAGTGCCACCGCCCGACAGTCATCTAAACCATTATACACATATTTCGTATCCGCTTTTTCGACACCAAAATAACAGCCCGGCAGGGCGATGTCCGGTTCAACCGCTTCGATTTTAACGCCCATAATGCTGGCAATGGCTTCGGCCACTTCCGGCCCGGCGGCCACACATGAGTTTGGTGCCGAAACACCGCCCACAACGGCCTCGGCATTGGCGCTGCAACCCGGCAGCCCGCAACCGCCTCAGTTGGCACCGGGCAATTCTTCTTCAATGGCCAGGATTTTGGGGTCAACATATACGTAAAAAACTTTGGAGGCGATGGCCAAAATGATACTGATCCCCAATCCCATACCGCCCATTAAAATAATTGCGTCAACCATTAGACTCCCTCGGTAAATCAAATTGAAACTGATTTAAAATATGGCGTCAAACTTACACTTCTCAAAACAGGTCATGCATTTAATGCATTTTTCCTTATCGATATTGGCAACTTCTTTCTTTTTCCAGGTGATGGCTTCCACCGGGCAGCTTCGGAAGCAAAGCCCGCATTTGGTGCACATTTCCGGCTGGACCTCAAATTTTAAAAGCTCAATGCACCGTTTGGCCGGACATCGTTTTTCATAAACATGGGTCTCATATTCATCCCTAAAATACCGCAAGGTTGAAAGAACCGGATTGGGTCCAGTCTGACCCAGACCACAAAGAGCCGCTTCTTTAATCGTGTTTGAAAGTTCCTCCAAGATCTCGATATCTTCAGGTTTTCCCCGGCCTTCACAGATTTTTTCCAGCAGTTCTAAAAGGCGCCGCGTCCCCTCGCGGCAGGGTGTACACTTGCCGCAGGATTCGTCCTGGACAAAGTCCATAAAAAATCGGGCCATATCGACCATGCAGGTGTTTTCATCCATCACAATGGCCCCGCCGGAACCCATGATGGCACCGACTTTGGCAATTTCCTCATAGTCGATGGGGATATCCAGGTGCTCTTCGGGCACGCATCCGCCTGAAGGACCTCCAAGTTGAACGGCTTTAAACTTCTTCTTATTCGGGACCCCCCCACCGATATCATATATCATGGTTCTCAGTGTCGTTCCCATCGGTATTTCAACCAAACCGATGTTGTTGACATCGCCGGAAAGCGCAAACACTTTAGTCCCCTTGCTGCTTTCGGTACCGACGCTGGCATACCATTTCCCGCCGTTCATGATAATCTGCGAAATGTTGGCCAGGGTTTCGACATTATTTAAAATAGTCGGTTTTTCCCATAACCCCTTAAGAGCCGGAAACGGCGGGCGCGGGCGCGGCATGCCGCGTTTGCCCTCAATCGATCTCATCAACGCGGTCTCTTCGCCGCAAACAAACGCACCGGCGCCCTGATAAATGTCAATATCGAAGTCGAAGCCGGTCCCCAGAATATCTGTTCCCAGCAATCCATACTCTCGGGCCTGTTTAATGGCAATTCCCAATCTTCTGATGGCCAGCGGATATTCTGTTCGCGCGTAAATGTACCCCTGATGGGCATTGATCGCCCGGGCGGCAATCAGCATGCCTTCCAAAACAGCATGCGGGTCAGCCTCCAATATGCTGCGATCCATGAAAGCACCCGGGTCGCCTTCGTCCGCATTGCATAAAACATATTTGATTTCGCTGGGGCTTTTACTGGCAAATTCCCATTTTAATCCGGTCGGAAAACCGGCTCCGCCGCGCCCCCTTAAGCCCGATGTTTTTACCTCTGCGATGATCTGTTCCGCACTCATCTCCTGCAGGGCTTTGGCTGCTCCGAAATAACCGTCTCTGGCAATATACTCATCGATGACCTCCGGATCGATAGCCCCCTTGTTGCGCATCGCCCAGAACATCTGGTGCTTGAAAAAGGGGATTTCGTTCATATTGGGAATCGTTTCTTTAGAGGCCGGTTCGACGTAAAATAGTTTTTTTACGGGACGACCTTTGAGAAAATGCTCTTCAACGAGGTGAGGAACGTCTTTGGGCTTAAGCTTTTGGTAAAAAATACCTTCGGGCTGGACCAGCATAACCGGTCCGACAGCGCAGAAGCCGTTGCAGCCGGTTTCAATAATTTTAATTTCATCAGAAAGCTCTCGGCGTTCCAGTTCTTTTTGAAGGGTTTCCTGAAAGACGCCGCTGTCGATAGCCTGACAGCCTGTGCCACCGCACAACATCAACTGAGTTCTTACCTTATTCATGCTGGACTCCTGCACTCAAAGATTGACTATTTCCCATTGGTGATTGACTATTGAATGGATAATGTTTACCCGAAAGCTTTAAAAATAAAATGATCGTTCGACCCTGTCGTTAGACCCTGAGGCTCTCGAAGGGAGGCTCTCGACGGGTAGAATTCCTCCAATAATCAATCGTCAATCTTCAAACTTCAATCTGACCTTTTACCACTTACCATGAACCGTCCAGTCCCCGAAGTCCATTGACATAAAGGCGGCCGCTGGCAACAAAGAGAGAGTATTTCGTCAGCAGACAGGGCAGCTGATACGATTTTGCCAGTTCGAGGACGGGCGCATCGGGTTTTTTACCCCTGACAAAAACCACTGCCGCCACCTCGGCAATTTTGGCAGTCCGCAAGACGTGCTCGGTCGTCAGGCCGGTAAGCAGTACCGCATCTTGGGCGACGGCAGACAACACATCTGCCATCAAATCGGCCCCTCCGGCACCCACGACGGTTAGATCAAGCCGGTCTCCTCCCGTCAAAATGGTGGCATCTAATATGTTTTGAATCTCATATAGCTTCATATTGAATAAAGCGTTCGCTATTTATACTTATCAATCATTTCAATGACTTTGTCGGCTTTAACATTCCCGTAAGTATCTTGATCCACCACCACAACCGGTGCCAGGCCGCAAGCGCCCAGACATCGAACAGCTTCCAGAGAAAATCGTCGATCCTCAGTGGTGTCTCCCTCTTTCAAATGGTATTGGTTGCCGACACGGCTGATCACCTCTTTGATGCCTTTCACATAGCAGGCCGTTCCCATACATACCCTAATCCGATGTCGGCCTTTGGGCGTCAACGAAAAAAGCGAGTAAAAGGAAACAATCCCGAAAACTTCGCTGCGGGAAAGATTGAGACCGTCGCTGATATAATCTATCAGCTCAACCGGCAGCCAGCCGACGGCATCCTGGCATTCACGCAAAACTCCGATAATCGAACCTGGAATTTCTTTGTTGTCGACAATAATTTCATCAATTTTAGACCACATTTCATCTGTAATATCGGAATGTTCAGGACGGGCGTCAGGTGCCATTTACAGATCTCCCTCATTTACTCGCGTTTATGACAGGTACGATTGAGCCCAATCGTAAACAATCATCATAATGCGTCATCAATTACACAAAAAAATCCTGGACGAGGTCAAGTGCATAAGCCTGTGTGTATGCCACAGCGTATTAAGAAAGTCAATGAGAACATATTGCTTTCACGCTTGATATCTGTTGGCTTGACGAAGACAATTTGCTGCACTAAAATGGCTTCTTCTCTAACTTGATGAATTCGACTTTTTACGAGTCCATCAAGAATCAGACATTTAAGAGGGCAGCCATGAAAAACATCAAGCAACGATTGGCGGAAACCACGGAATTTATTAGAAGCAAGGCCAAGGATGCGCCTTATATCGGTTTGTTAACCGGTACCGGTCTGGCTGAAAGTGCCGCATCGATGGCAATCGACACGACCATCCGATATGAAGATATTCCCCATTTCCCCATATCAACGGTTCAAACCCATATTGGCCGCATGCTCAGCGGTAATATGAACGGATGCCCGGTTATTGCCCTGCAGGGCCGTTTTCATTTATATGAAGGCTATAGCCCCCTGGAAGTTACTTATCCCATAAGGGTGATGCAGCAGCTTGGCGTAAAGATTCTGATCCTTTCAAATGCAGCCGGCGGCCTGAATCCTGAATTTACGCCCGGCGATATCATGCTAATAACCGATCATATTAATCTCACCGGAACAAACCCGCTCATCGGTCCCCATGAAAACAGCTGGGGCACACGCTTCCCCGATATGACCCGGGCGTATGATGAAGCGCTAATCGCTGCGGCTGAGAGCATCGCCAAAACCGCCGGGGCCCCTCTGCAAAAAGGAATATATGTGGGGCTCTCAGGGCCTTCGCTCGAGACGCCGTCGGAAGTGAAATTTTTACAAACCATTGGAGCCGAGGCCGTCGGTTTTTCAACCGTGCAGGAAGTTATTGCCGCAGTCCACAGTGATATGCGGGTGCTGGGGTTATCGACGATTACCAATGTCCATCATCCGGACGATCCAGTTCCGGCTACGGTTGAAGAAATCATTGAAGTGGCCAAAGGGGCGATTCCTTCGCTGGAAACGATTATGAAAGGGGTTGCAAAAAAAATATATGAAACCGAAATCCGCTGATATCCTGGTTACAAACGGCACCGTCCTGACTTTGGATGCCAGCGATACCGAAATAATCAATGGCGCAGTTGCCATCGGCAAAGATGCCATCACGGCCGTCGGACCGGCAGATGAATTTTCCGGCTGGAGTGCAACACAGGTTATTGATGCTCACGGCGGAGTCATTATGCCGGGGTTGATCAATTCCCATACCCACGCCTCCATGACCTGCTTCAGAGGGTTGGCCGATGACCTCCAGTTGATGACCTGGCTCAATGATCATATTTTCCCGGCCGAAGCGCAACTGGATGATCAAAAAGTCTATTCAGGGGCCCTGCTGGCCTGCGCGGAAATGATTATGTCCGGAACCACCTGTTTTTGCGATATGTATTTGTTTGAAGATGCGGTCGCCCGGGCCGCCAAAAAAGCCGGAATGAGGGCTGTGGTCGGAGAAGTTTTGTATGATTTTAACTCGCCCAATTATGGGCCCATCGAGAACGGATTTGAATATACCCAAAAACTGATCGATGACTGGCAGGATGACCCTCTGGTCACCATTGCGGTGGAACCGCATTCAACCTACTTGTGTGCACCGGAATTGCTAAAGAAGGCCTTTAACCTGACGCAATCCTATAACCTGCCGCTGGTGATTCATCTGGCCGAATCCAAAAGTGAAGTTGCCCAAATTAAAGAACGCTATAACCGCACGCCGGTAGAACATCTTGCTGAACTGGGCGTTCTGGCCCCCAACGTGCTTGCCTGCCATTGTGTTGAGCTGACCGAAAACGATATCACCCTGCTGCAGCGCTTCGATGTGAAAGTCGCTCACAATGCGGAAAGCAACATGAAACTGGCATCCGGCGTGGCACCGATTCCCCGGTTAATAAACCAGGGAATCTGTGTGGGGATGGGAACCGATGGATGCGCCAGCAACAACGACCTGGACCTTTTTCTGGAAATGGATAGCGTGGCCAAACTCCATAAGGCCAAAACCCTGGATCCAACCGTAATGGATGCCTCGACCGTATTAAAAATGGCCACCATCAGAGGCGCAAAAGCCCTGGGGCTCGATCAGGTTATCGGTTCCCTCGAGACGGGTAAAAAAGCGGATCTAATCATTATCGACCCAAACAAGCCCCATCTGACTCCCATGTACAATCCGGTTTCTCACCTGGTGTACGCGGCGATGGGAAGCGACGTCACCACCTCAATCATTAATGGCACCATCGTTATGGAAAACGGCAAGATTCAAACGATGGACATCAAAGAGGTCATGGACGATGTCAACCGCATCGCCGGGGAAATAGCGGCGGGATAGGTATTGCCTCGAGAATTTTGCTCATAACTGATTGATGATCATTGGGAGTAATGAAGCTATATATCGGATTTCGGATTTTAGATTTAAGGACCGACAAAACATCTGAGCATTAAATCTTAGCCTGTTTGCATCCGCAATCCAAATTCCTAAATCAGCGTGACCCCATGAAATACGATCTTGTCATCCACAACGGAACCATTGTTACCGTCAATGATTCATTTGAAATTATCCCCAATGGCCTGCTTTGCGTAAAAGCGGGCAAGCTTCAGCACATCGGATCTTTGGTCGGCAATCAATCGCCTGCGGCGGCGGAAGAAACCATCGATGCCGGGGGCGGTCTCATTACGCCGGGTCTGGTGAACACCCACACCCATCTTCCCATGACCCTGTTTCGCGGTCTTGCGGATGATCTCCCACTGGATATCTGGTTAAACGAACACATTTTTCCTGCGGAGAGCGCTCACATCAACCCCGAGAGTGTCCGCTGGGGTACATTATTAGCCTGCGCTGAAATGTTACTCTCCGGAACGACCACGTGCTGTGATGGATATTTTTATGAAAACACGGTGACTGAGGCTGTACGAACCAGCGGCATGCGCGCCGTATTGGCCCAGGGCGTGATTGACTTTCCGGCACCGGGGGTGCCGGATCCGAAAGAAAACATGAAGATTCCCGATACGTTTATTGCCAAATGGCAAAACCCGTCTTCCCTGATCACCCCATCGGTATTTTGCCATTCCGCATATACCTGCAGTGCCGAAACATTGAAAAAAGCCAAAGCGCTTTGCGTCGAAAGCGGATTGCTCTTTCAAATTCATATAGCGGAAACCCAAAATGAGTGGCAGCAAATTCAGGATGAGCATCAATCCACACCCATTCAATATCTAGACCAGTTGGGCATACTGGATGAAAATACCCTGCTTATCCACTGTGTTTGGATCAATGATAAAGATATCGAAATTATCGCGGCACGCACCGCCGGCGTTTCCCATAACCCGGAAAGCAATGCCAAATTGGCAGCGGGAATCGCACCGGTACCTAAACTTTTAAAGGCCGGCATCACTGTTGGTCTGGGCACGGATGGATGTGCAAGTAATAACAATCTGGATCTGTTTCACGAAATGGACATGGTGGCCAAACTTCACAAGACTGCGACATTTGATCCAACCACAATGGATGCGAGAAGCGTGGTTGAGATGGCAACCATCGGAGGCGCCAGAGCCATTGGTCTGGGTAGACATATCGGCTCTCTTGAAGTCGGCAAACGGGCGGACGTGATCATCATCGATACCCGAACTCCGCATCTGACGCCCATGTACCATCCGGAGTCTCATATCGTCTATGCGGCCAAGAGCTCAGACGTGCGCGATGTCGTGGTGGATGGACGCATCCTGGTTCGCAATCGAAACGTTCTCAGCTTGGATGTGGAGGAGATAATGGCCAAGGTCCGGGAGATTACCGGTGATATCAAATGAATTTAAATGAAATCATTAAAGCTGCGCACGGCGAAAAACCCGTTGATCTGCTTTTAACCAACGCACGGATCATCAATGTATTTGCGGGCGAGGTCGTACCGGACGCAGTTGCCATCAGTGATGGAATGATTGTCGGCTTCGGCCCATACGAGGCCAAAAAAGTCGTCGATGTAAACGGCCGATATGTCGCTCCCGGTTTTATTGACGGCCATGTTCATATTGAAAGCTCAATGGCCTGCATTGCCGAATTTGCGCGAGCGGTACTGGTGCATGGTACCACAACCGTGGCAGCCGACCCCCATGAAATCGCCAATGTTATGGGTTCAGCAGGCATTGAGTATATGCTGCAATCCGCAGAGCAGCAACCGATGAATATCTATTTCACGCTGCCTTCCTGTGTGCCGGCTACCGATATGGAAACCGCCGGTGCGCGTCTAACCGCCGAAGATCTTCAGCCATTTTTTAATGATGAAAGAATTGTCGCGCTGGCTGAAATGATGAATTATCCGGGAGTGGTCTATCGGGATCCGGATGTTTTGGCAAAAATAAGCGCTGCCAGGCAGCAAAAAAAGCCGATCGATGGTCATGCACCCGGCCTCAAAGGACAGGAGCTTTATGCTTATATCTCAGCCGGTATTCAAAGTGATCATGAATGCACCACCGAGCAGGAAGCCAGAGAAAAGCTCATGGCCGGGATGTATATCATGATCCGTCAAGGAACTTGTGCCAAAAATTTGCAAGCGCTGCTTCCGGCGGTAAACGAAATGACATCCAGGCGCATGATGTGGTGCACCGATGATCGCCACCCGCATGACCTGATCGCAGACGGTCATATCGATTCTATCGTGCGCGAAGCCATTCAGTCCGGTCTGGACCCTTTTTTAGCCATTCAGATGGCCACCCTCAATCCGGCAGAGTATTTTGGTTTATTTCACCTGGGGGCGATTGCACCCGGCAAACAGGCCGATCTGATCCTATTTTCCGATATTGAAAATCCGGTCATTGAACAGGTTTATTACCGAGGAATCTTAACAGCCGAAAACGGGAAAATCCGACCCAAAATTCAATTTCCTGCCGCCGCCACCGTCCCCCCGGCGATGCATGTCGACCTGCAAAACATCGATTTCAGCATATCTGCAGAAAAAAAACGCATTCGGGTTATTGAAATTGTGCCTGAACAGGTGATTACCCGGCAGCGCATCGAACAGATCCCGGTTAAAAACAATCAGGCCGTTAGTGATCCATCAAAGGATTTACTCAAAATCGCTGTGGTAG